>Ga0105046_10000013_pt1 | contig 164377 bp, 126 predicted proteins | sample MAT03_FD_78385 | JGI IMG/M metagenome (GOLD analysis project Ga0105046, IMG submission 78385) | Freshwater microbial communities from Lake Fryxell liftoff mats and glacier meltwater in Antarctica - MAT-03 (megahit assembly) | ecosystem: Environmental > Aquatic > Freshwater > Ice > Liftoff... | reverse complement strand
TTGCGACTCCAGCCAAAGCGCGCCGTGGCGCGGACGTAGTAAAGGCGAGCTGCGGAAGTGGACGCCTTATTAAGAATCAGGAGATTTTGTCCCCAAGGGATTTCTGCGACAAGCTGCCGCAGAAAAGCGGCTGGCTTCATATCGGTTAATTCTGCGACAGCCCGTCGCAGAATTGCTTTCGCCGGCAATTCCTCAAGTTCGCTTGCTGCATGCAGGAGGATTTCCGGCGAGTTGTAAGATTCGTAAAGGCGGCGCATGTCCCATACGTTGCGAGCGGAAAATCCACTCATGCCGGAAAAGGCCCGTCGCAAATCGGCAGCGACCATCTCCACCACGGCATCTCCCCAACCCAGCGACTTCTGCTTTTCGACCATGGCCGCACCGATATCCCAATACAGCGCGACCAGTTCGCGGTTGACGACCCGGGCGGCGGCGAGCCGGGCGGTGGCAATACGCGTTTTCAGCCCCGCGACGAACGCATGATATTCAGGGGTAGCAGGGGCCGGTTTCATGGAGCGGAGTGGGCGGGCAGAGCGGGTACAAATCAGTCAGCTATCGTGGCCGCCACCTGCCAGGCGACGTTGGTAGTTGTGGAGGGCTGGCGCGGCTTTTCGTTTGGTGGCGTTTCCGAAGAAGGTGTCGAAGGAAGGGGGCATAAGCTTAAGGAGAGAATTGGCTCAAACCACTGCAACGGAGGCAGCGAGGGTTGCTTGCTTAAAGCCGCTTGAAAGCGCGGCTCCGTTGACGTAGTGTTTATCCCATGAGCACGGTTCAGGAAATCGAAGAAGCCATCGCGAAACTTCCCGCAGAGGAGTTCCGCGTGTTGTTGGAACGTCTGAGGGAACGCGATGCGGAAGCGTGGGATCGGCAGATCGAAACGGATTCGCAAAATGGCCGGCTCGATGCGCTCTACGCGCGGCTGACGCGCGGGGATGGCGAAAACAGCAAGGTGGCGTTGGATGAAGTCTTCGACGACTCCAAGCTTCCGTAAAGCTCTTGCTGGTCTGCCGCCTGAGATTCGGAGGTTGGCACACAAAAATTTCAAGCTGTGGTCGCGTGATTCGCGACATCCATCCCTGCACTTCAAAAAAGCGGGAAAGTTCTGGTTGGCGAGGGTAGGGGACGACTTTCGTGCTTTGGCGAAAATCACAGATCGTGGCGCCGAGTGGTTTTGGATTGGTTCGCATGCGGAATATGACCGTTTGCTCAAGTAAGACATTTTGAACCTTCGGAATCGGCGGCATGGAAGAGGGTTTCGAGCCAGGTTAGACGGAAAAGGCCGAGGGCTTCGGCATTGCGCAGGGCAAGCATGTGCGACGGGCGCGCGCGAAATGACGCGTTCTGCGGGGACGGGTGGCGCCAGGCCAATCAGGCTGAGAAAGGAGCGGCGTTGCATCGCGGGGTGGGGTGGGGCACGAGAAAATCCTCTCGCGCACAAAGAATATCAGGTCAGGAGTGACACCGAGTGGCCCCGGCATGCGTTTATTCGGTTTTTATCGGTGTCGCGCGAGGAGCGCGGCGGCTTCTTCGGCGACGGAGGCGCGAAGTTCGGCGGGGGCGAGGACTTCGACGTGGCGTCCGTTGGCGAGGATGCGGCGTTCGACGTCGACGAGGTTGTTCAAGCGGAGGGTCACTTCGATTTCACCGCCGGGGCGATCGATGATGGTTTGTGAGGGGTGCCAGGGGCGTTCACGGAGGTAGGGTGCTGCCGTGGGCGTGAAGACCAGGCGTACTTCGAATTCCTTTTCCCCCGTGAAGCGTCCCAGACTACCCGCGAGGTGGCACCGGATTTCCTCGCGCGGCGGGGAGATAAAGCGCCGGCCTTTGAGCTCAAGGGCCTCGATCCGGTCGAGAACGAAATTGCGCCACGCTTTTTTGCCGGTATCGTGAGCGAGCAACATCCATCGATGGTCCAGGTAGGCCAGATGGAGCGGCTGGACGACGCGGGTTTCCGTCTTCGGGCTGCCGGGTTTGCGGTAGGCGAGGCGGATTTCATGGCTATGGAGGACGCAGTCGAGAAGCTGCGCAAACCAGCGGGAGCCGGCGTCGACGGCAAGGGGTGTATCCAGTCCAAAGAGACACTCTCGCATCCGGTCAGCTGGTATCGAAATGGCGTGACCGGCGAATCGGGCGACTTTGCTCAACGCCTGCGTGAGTGCCTTTCCGAGTGGCGACCCGCCCCAGGCGGAAAAGGTGTGTCCGGCCAGGACGATCGCCATGAGTTCGTCCGCATCCAACCGCAGTCCGGTCAGGAGATCGAAGGACGCGGAATAGCGGTAGGTTTTCGCCGACGCATCCCAGATGATCGGAGCCTGGTGGAAGTCGCGAAGGCGTTCGATGTCCCGTTTTACGGTGCGCGTGGACATCTCCAGCTCGTGCGCGAGAACGGGCACCGTAAACCGGCGGCCGGCTGCCAAGGCTTGGTGAAGTCGAATGAGGCGCGAAATCGCCGCGGGACCTCCTGCGCGACCGCTCTCACGGCGTGTCGAGGGACGGCGGACTTTCTTCAGCTGAGGTGACGTCACCATGTGGGTCTCTGGATTTTTCTGAGCTCGCAGCGGAGGGTGCAAGGAGCGGTCCAGGTTGTACGGCACCGTTTAGCAACCAACGCAGGGATAACGCGAGGTTCATCGATTATTTCAGGCATTGGATTGCGTTAGTTGAGAACCGGAGGTACTGCCAATTTGCGATTCCCCGCTTAAGAGGCCGGACGTGCGAATTTTAGATATTTTGTCGAAATATAAATGCAACAATGGTCATTGAGATCTGAATTGCTTTAAGATATTTATGGCAAATCACTGCCTAAACCGGTGTGGGGATTCGTGAGGAGGGGAATGGGGTGAGGAGAAGACATGCCGAGAGCGTTCAGCCTCGCCTCGGCGCTCCTGCTCAATCGGGTGGAACGGCTCTTTTTTGACTTCACGCGGAGATGGGCGGATTTGTCGCTTGCGCCGACCGCGCCGCCTTGCCGTCATGACCGGTTCGTCATGATTCCTCCCGAAACCTTTTCCCACATCGAGAACATCAAGAAGCGCGCCGGGCATCTCTGGAGGTTTCTTTGACGGCGATCAAAAGCAGCGCGAAATAGAGGCCATGGAGGGGCAGATGGGCTCACCCGAGTTCTGGGACAACAATGAGCGTGCCCAAAAACACATCGCAAAACTGAACGGCTTGAAGAAGTCGGTCGTACCGGTGGCCAACTTTCAGAAAAAGCTGGCGGATGTGGACGTGATGATCGAATTGATCGAAACGGCTTCGGAGTCCGAGAAGGACTCCTACGCCCTCGAGCTCGAGCAGCAGGTGGCGGCGATGGGCGAAGAACTCGACGGGATCGAAATCGGGGCCTTCCTCACCGGCCAATTCGACCACAACAACGCGATCCTTTCGATCCAGTCGGGTGCGGGCGGCACCGAGTCCAATGACTGGGCGGACATTCTCTTTCGGATGTACACGCGTTGGGCCGACCGGCGGGGTTTCACCGTCGAAGTCCAGGACGTGCAGGCGGGTGACCAGGCGGGCATCAGCAAAGCGACTATGCTCGTCAAAGGCGAAAACGCCTATGGCTACGTTAAGGCGGAGCGCGGTGTGCACCGTCTTGTCCGCATCAGTCCGTTCGACTCGAATCAGCGACGTCATACGTCCTTCTGCGCCGTCGACGTGATCGCGGAGATCAACGACGAGATCAAAATCGACATTCCCGAAGACGAACTGCGCGTCGACGTCTATCGCTCTTCCGGCAAGGGCGGGCAGGGCGTCAATACCACCGACTCGGCGGTTCGCATCACGCACATCCCCTCGGGGCTCGTCGTGGTCTGCCAAAACGAACGTTCGCAAATTAAAAACAAGGCGTCCGCGCTCGGCATTCTCAAGGCCCGTCTTTACGAGAAGCGGCAGGACGAGCAGCGTAGCGAGATGGAGAAATTTTATGGGGAAAAAGGCGAGATCGGCTGGGGTAGCCAAATTCGTAGCTATGTCCTTCAACCCTATCAGATGGTCAAGGACCTACGCACTGGAGTGAGCACCAGCGACACCCAGGGCGTTCTCGACGGCGATCTCGACCGTTTCATCACCTCTTGGCTCCGCGCGGGTTCGCCGCGACATCGGAACAAGGAAATTCAGATGGAGGACTGACCGGGTGCCGGCACCTCCCGGCCCCTCGCCTTATCCGCGGACGATCGTCAGCACCTCGCGGAGACAGGCGACTCCGAACGCCGCGAGACAGACGATAAGGGCGAGGTTGCCCGGCCACCGGTTCGCCAGCGTTCCCATCCACTCCCGGCGATTGTTCAAGTAGAGGAGGGTGCCCGCCAGAAAGGGCATGAAAAAGGCTCCGACGATCGAGAAAGTCATTACGACCGAGACCGGTTGCTTGAACCAGAGGAGGAGCAAAGGCGGTCCGACCAAATAGGCGAGCGAGGCGAGGTAAAGTGCCCGGCTGCTTTTTGGCGAGGCGGGACGCAGGCCCCAGGATTCGATCAGCTCGACAAAAATATTGGGCACGCCCTGCCACACCCCCAGCATCGCGGTGAAAACGGTGCTCCAAAAACCCAGGAGAAAAACCCACTTTCCCACGGGCCCGGCCACCGTTTCCAAACGAGCCGCGATCTCCAGAGCGATCCGCGTTCCTCCGGCCGCTTCCGCATGAACGCCGGCCGCAATCACGCAGAGCGAGATGCCGAAGATCCCGGTGAAAATATACGCCAGCCGAACGTCGGCTCGGACGTCGCCTAAACGGCTTGGCCCGGTCCAGCCGGCCGCGCGCAGCCAGTACCCGTAACAGACCACCGTCACGCTTCCTCCAATCCCCCCGAACAGCGCGAGCACGGCGGCCCCGCCGCCTTCGGGCAGTTTCGGCACGAAAAGTCCTTTGAGTACGTCCGACGCCGAGGGTGCAGCCAGCACCGCGCAGCCCAGGACGCACACTGCCATGGTTCCGATCATTCCTTTCATCACCCTTTGAAAGGACTGGAAGCGATTCGCCGCCACGAGAAGCCCGGCCGCAAGCGCGTGGACCACCCCCCATTCCGCAACCGACATGATCGGCCAGATGCTCGCGCCCGCGAGTCCGCAGGCACTGCTGAGAGATCCACCCACCATAAAGGCCCACAGCAACAAATAGCCTGCCAGAGCGATGCCGATCGGCTTGGGCAGCCGCGTCACCCACGCCCGGACCACGGTCTCCCCAGTCGCCAGCTGCCAGCGCGCGAGCGCCTCGGTGAGGACGAACTTCAGAACGGCCGTCAGCGCGATCGCCCATAGCAGCGCGGAACCGAACTTGATGCCCGTCACCGATGCAACGACCACGTCGCCCGCGCCGATTCCCGCCGCCGCCATGATCAAGCCGGGTCCGAGGGGCCGAAACCGGCGGAGAAGTCCTGCGAACATCGGGGAGGGGGAGAAAGGGTAGAGGTAAAGCGGATCCGTCAAACGCGACCGCGACCGGCAAGAGTGGCCTCGTTGTCGCTGCGGATGAGCAGCGCCCGGCGCATCCTCTGCGCGCCGAGGAGCGGGGGCCGATCTTCGTGGTGGGTTTGGCCCGGCTGCGAGCCGTTTCCGTAGCTGGTCGGCACCGGCGTGACGAATTCAACCAAGGCGGTGAACGTATCGCCGAAAACGGCTTTCGGTTGGGGCGAGATTCTACACCCCGCGGGGTTCGGCCTCGACAGCCGCTGCGACGGCCCGCGACAGGACGGTAGCGCGCTCGTTTATGGCAATGGACAAATCGAAGAGCCGCAAAAATGTTCGCAACGCTTGGCCACGCGGATCGATTTTCATATGGGTGCGGTGCGGCGAGCGGATTGTGCGTGCAAGCACGAGTTCACCATGCGGTCCATCCCCCGTCGACCGCCAGGCTGTGGCCCGTGACAAAACTGGAGCCTTCGCTCAGGAGAAAAAGTGTCGGACCGACGATTTCGTGATTTCTGCCGACACGATGGAGCGCCGTTTTCCCCCGCAGCCGATCGACGAACTCCGGGTGGGCTTTCTGCACGCCGGGATTCGGGAACGGGCCGGGCGTGACGCAATTGAACCTGACCCCGCTTGCGCCGAAGTGGACGGAGAGATACCGCATCATCTGGAGAAGGCCTGCCTTGGCGGTGCCGTAATCGATCGGGTTGGGCGTCATCGGCGGAAGGTAGATGCCTGGGTCCGGCGAGACCACACCGTACATGCTCGAAAACAGCACCACACTGCCGTGACCGCGCTCCGCCATGCGCGCCCCCACCTGCCGGCAAAGATCGAACGTCGGGGTCAGCGAAGCCGTGAGTGTGCGGCTGAAGTCGTCGGTGGACAATTCCTCCACCCGCTTCCCCGACGAGGAGGCAAAAGTGAGGTGAGCGACTCCATCGGGCACTCCGTATTTGTCCATCATGCGGCCAACGATTTCGCGCTGCGCCTCCAGGTCGCTGAGGTCGCAGGACACCGCGACGGTGTGATTCAGCCGACGGTCCGCGATCGTGGCTTCGGCCCGACCCGGCAGGTCGAAGCATAGTGTGGTGACGCCGGCCGCGTCGAGCGCGCCGACGATCGCGGAACCGAGGTAGCCGGCACCGCCGGTTACCCAGACGACTTTACCGAGGGACGCTGCGTTCGGAATCATGGCAACGAAGGGTATCGCCTATTTCGCGGTGTACCCGCCGTCCACGGCGAGATTGGCCCCGGTGATGTAGGTGGAGGCGTCGCTGAGGAGGAAGACCACGGATCCGCCGATCTCCGGTGCGTCGGCCATGCGCCCGAGCATCGTCATCTTGGCGTAGCGGCCGAGAAATTCCGGATTCTGGGGACGTGCCGGATTGTAGATGCCGCCGGGGGAGACGACATTGACGCGAACCTTGTTCGGTCCGTAGTGGGATCCTAGATATCGCGTCAGGTTGATCATGCCGCCCTTGTGAAAAAAATAGTCCGGTGCCGGATTCGCGCCCCAGCCTTCGTACAAATAGGGATTCGAGCCGATCGTGCCCATTTGCGAAGAGATGTTCACGATGCTGCCCCGCTTTTGGGCGGCCATGGCGTCTCCGCACGCGCGCACGGCGGCGAAGAAACCGGTTGCATTGAGCTTCATCGACTCCTCCCACTTGGAAAGATCGTCGTCGAATCGCGCCATGGGCCGGTTGACCGCATTGTAGACCATGCCGTCGAGCGATCCGTGTTTAGTCACCACGGCTTTCACGAGCTCGCGAATCGAGGTTTCTTGGAGCAAGTCCACCGTCTCGAGAAAAACCTCGGCGCCTTGGGCTCGAAGCCGTTCGGCATCGGCGGCGAGCGCTCCGGGCTCCCGCGAGGCCACGATCAAGGTCGCGTCGGCCTTTGCGATCGCGTCTACGAGGGCGCGTCCGAGGAGACCGGATCCGCCAAATTGAACGACGACTTTTCCCTGAAGGGAGAAGGGAGAGGTGGAGGAAGCGGACATAAAAGAGGGGAATGGCAGGGAGAATCGAGCGGAGAAAGAAAGGGCCGAGTTACGATCGAATCGTGCGTCTCCGCCCCCGAAGTACGAGCGTCAGACTCTTGTCATTGGTGAAAACGTGAACCGCCTCGACGCGGCAATTGCGACTCTCATACTGTATACATACGTATTCCAAATTTCGGTCAAAGGTGTCAATTTCCTATTTCACTCCGGGGCGCTCTTCGCTCGAAAATCGGTGGGTGGTTTGGAACGGACGCTGCAGAAGGGATCCGAGGTACTTCGATGTCGAAGGCAGGAATTTTAGAAAGCGCCCGCGCGTTTGTCTTTTCATGAAATAGTTTGGACCGAGGCGACAAGCGCGAAATCCGGGCAACGCGCAACCGATTTGGGACGGTTTTTGCCTTTACATTCGAATGTATACAGCAAAGGTGGGCCGATGCTCATGCCCGTTGGTCGCCCTCTGCAGGCATTTTCTACACGTCTGGCCAACGACGTCGATGTCGTGGGCTGAGTGTTCGAGACTCCATCTCCCTCACGGACCATTCGCTGGAACATGAATTCTCTTTCTGGCCCAGGGGCGACTGCGGCCACCTTTATCTTCGCCATGCTCACAAATGCTTTGACCGCCTCCCCCGATTCGCGCTGGAAACACTTGCCCTCGATTCCGGATCCCGTGGGATTTGCCGGAATGGGGGCGGGGGTCGTCGACGGACGGCTGGTTGCGTTCGGAGGATCGCACTTCGCGGAAAAGCCCCTTTGGCTTGCGGGAGTAAAATCCTTCAGCGACCGGATCTACACCTTGGCCAAGGACGGGCGCACGTGGGCGGAAGAGGCCGTTCGTTATCCGGCGAAGCGGGGCGGTTTTGCCTCCACCGCCGCCCGCGATCGCGTTTACTCCGCCGGGGGCATCGATGCGGAAGGATGCTCGCGCGAGGTATACGTCATCGCAGGTTCGGGAGGAAAACTGACGTTGACGCGCTTGTCGGACCTTCCTGCGGGGAATGGCTACGGTTCGGCGGCCGTCGTCCGGAATCGTTTGTACGTGGTCGGTGGCGTTGCCACGCCCACCTCGACCGTGGCCAGCCGCGAAACCTGGTCGCTCGATCTGGAGACGCCTCCGATGTCCGCCGCCTGGCGCCGAGAGCCCGATCTTCCCGGCCTAGGTACGTTTGTCGCAGCCGCCTCTGTGGCGGACGATGCGCTGTATTTGTTTGGAGGGATCGGTTACGATGCCGATCGCAAAGCGGTTCCCTCCCGCCAAGCCTTTCGTCTCGAATACGGCGCGACCGCGTGGGAACCGCTTCCCGACCTTCCCGAAGCGCGGGTGGGCGCTTCGACGCCGCCGACACCGGTGCGCGATCGTTCGTTTTTCCTCATCGGCGGTTATGCGGCAATTTTTCCCGGCAAGCCGCGCGAGCATCCTGGCTTCAGCGTGGGGACGCTGGTTTTTGACGCCAAAACGCGTATTTGGACCGCCGGCCCCGAGCTCCCCATGCCCACGTCGGTCGACTTGGATGCGTCCGGACTACCCGGTCCCGCTCCGATGATCGGTGCACCTTGCGTGCTTTGGAACGGCCTTTGTGTCGTTGTCAGCGGCGAGGTGCGTCCTTCCGTCCGGACGCCTGCGGTCGTGGCATGGGCGGTAAGCGAGCCTTTTTTGCCGCGGTGATCGCCTTGGATACAAAACCGAATCTATCGACCCGCCTCTTCAACCCACTTCATTTTCTTTCTCACTCCGTGAATCGAATTGTCCTTTCGTCGATCGTACTCCTCTCCCTCGGCTTCGGCGCTGCCGCCTCGGCTGCACCGAGAAACCAATCCTTTCCGAAGCTTCCGTTTTACGAGCGCTTCGTGGCGATCGACAACGCCTGCGGCTGGCCCCAGGTGACGGTATTGCCCAATGGCAACCTGGCCTGTCTGATCTGGCCGCATCCGGTTCATGGATTCATCGAAGGAGCGGCGGAGTGCTGGGTAAGCGAAGATGGCGGCCGATTCTGGAAGAAGACGGGGGTCCCGGTGCCGAATGCACCGAAAGAGAATCGGATGAATCTGGCGGGCGGCATGGGAGCGAACGGCGAGTACGTTGCGCTGGTGAGCGGTTGGGATAACCGTCTCCCGTCCACATGGAAGCCCGATCCCGACGGTACGGCACTGCCCAAGGATTTTTTTGCGGGGGCAAATACGCTCAACCCCATTCCGGCCGTTTCCAAGGATGGAGGGAAAACCTGGCAGCAGTTTCCCGTTTTCGACGGCAAACAGCCCAGCGGCCAGGGCATCATCCCTTTCGGAAGAATCGCACCGCTTTCGGACGGGACGCTTGGCGCGATCATGTATCGCGACGAAGTAGGGTTTTTTGTCAGCGGCGACAATGGACGCAGCTGGCAAAAACGCGGGCAGCTTTCCTCCAATCGCTCCTTCAACGAAACGGCGTGGTTGCTCCTCGAAAACGGCGAGATTTTCGCCGCGTCCCGCGCATATGGCATGGCCAACGGCGGCGAGCACGGCGGAGGGAAATCCGTCGCCCAGCATCTCGACGGATTCCGCTCGACCGATGGCGGACGCACCTGGAAAAACGAGGGCGCCCTGACGCTGCCGCTGCAGCATCCCGCCGACCTGACGCGTTTGCCCGATGGACGAATTCTGCTGAGCTACGGCGTTCGCAACGATGGCGTCTGGGCGATTCATGTGCGCGTCGGCGATGCCACGGCGCGGAATTGGTCGGGGCCCATCGCCCTGGTCGATCTTGAGGGCTCCACCGACGAACCGAATCGCGCCGCACCGCGCCGCGACGGCGGTTACCCTTCGACGGTCGTTTTGGGTGACGGCACGCTCGTGACCGCGTATTACTCGCAGGGCGTGCCCACCCACCAGCGTTATCATGTCGGGGTCGTGCGCTGGAAGCTTCCGGAGCTCCCGGACGATAAGAAGCGACTGCTGCCCTAATCGAGACCACGCTCGTTCCAGCCGACGAAGCGGCCGATTCCGGTTGCGTGGTTTCGCCGCCTTTTCGGTTCCTCGATCCTCCACGATTCCTTTTCTCCCTTGAGCCTTCCTCCCTCCTCCTCCGTGAACGCCTCAATCCTCGCTACGGCCGTCGTCCCTTGGACCGACCGCTTCGAATTCGACGAAGCGACCTTCCGCCGACAAGTCCACACGATCGCGCGCGACCTGACCCGAAACATCTACGTCTTCGGCACTGCGGGCGAAGGCTACGCGGTGACCGAGCGCCAGTTCGATCGGATTGCGACCGCCTTCTGGCAGAGTTCGCAGGAATGCGACGTCTCCCCGATGCTCGGCGTCATTTCTCTTTCGCTGCCGACGATCGTGGACCGGATTTCTCGCGGCCATGCGATGGGCTTTCGAGAGTTTCAACTTTCGCTTCCCTCGTGGGGAGCCCTTGCCGACCGCGAAATCGACGTTTTTTTTGCCGAAACCTGCGGCCGCTTTCCGGACTGTAAATTTCATCACTACAACCTTCTACGGACGAAACGCCTGTTGACCTCGGTCGAGTACAAGCGCCTTGCGGAAGCCCATCCGAACTTCATCGCGGTCAAGGCGAGCACCGACGACCCTGCAATTCTCGCCGACCTACTGACGGTCTCGCCTCGTATCCGGTTCTTCTTTACCGAATTCGGCTATACGATCGCGCGGCGCACGCACGACGTCGGCCTGCTCATTTCGCTCGCGTCGGTCAACGCTCGCCGGGCGAAGGCGTTCGTGGCGGGCGACGATGCGCGTCGGACCGCGGACGTGCCCGAGCTGAGGGCGATCGTCGCCTCCTTGAAGGAGGTCTCCGCCGGCCGGTTCCACATCGACGGGGCGTTCGACAAGATGCTCTTTCGCGCGAGCGATCGCGGGTTTCCTTTGCGCCTGCTCCCGCCTTATGCGTCGGCGACGGAAGAGGATTTCGAAAGATTTTTCGCTGCGCTTCCGCCGTCCTGGCGCGAATGAGCGCATCGGTGCGTTCGCACGTTCGCACCGCCCCGTTTCCACCACGCTCGTTCCCATCGAAATGAAAATGCTGCCGATCCCCCATCCCGCATCGCTGCTTGCGATCGCGTTTCTCGCGTCGTCGCTTTCCGCCGCCGAAATGCCCGCCGGCTTGCGCAAGCTCAAGGATGTCGTCGTCTATGAGGACGCCCGCTTCTACTCCGCGTTTCCCTCCGTCGTCAAAAAGAAGGACGGGGAGATCCTCGTTGCCTTTCGTCGCGCGCCCGAACGCCGGGTCTACGGCGAGGACCGCAATTCCCACGTCGACTCGAACAGCTATCTCGTCACCGTCCGTTCCCGCGACGGCGAAACCTGGTCGAAGGAACCGGCGCTTTTGTACGCGCACGCGTTTGGCGGCTCGCAGGATCCCTGTATGCTTCAACTGCGGGATGGCACCTTGATCACGATGAGTTACGGCTGGGCGCGTATTCGCGAAGACGGATTGGAAAAGCTCAAAAAGCCGTATTTCGAAAATTTACCCGGGTACGTTTTTCTCGGCGGTTACGGAGTGCGTTCCGAAGACGGCGGCAAAACCTGGCAAGGTCCGTATTATCCCCCTCGTGTGGAGGCCGAGGTAGTGTACAGCCCATTGGGCGAGATCGTCCCTGCCTACAATCGCGGAGCGTTGGTCGAAGGCAAGAGCGGGCGAATCTTCTGGGTCTCGGCCGCGAACGACACGGTTGGACCTCGTCGGTCTTCCGTTCATTTGTTGGTTTCGGACGACAAGGCCAAGACTTGGTCGTACGCGAGCCCAGTCGCGGTCGATCCGAAGATCAGCTTCAACGAAACCTCGATCTACGAAACGCCCAAAGGCGATCTCGTTGCGTTCGTTCGCACCGACGATTTCGACGATCACGCCGTGATCGCGCGATCGACCAATGGCGGAAAAAGCTTCCAGCCCTGGCAGGATATGGGTTTTCAGGGCCATCCCCTCCACGCTCTGCAGTTGCCCGACAAGCGTGTCTTGCTGACGTACGGGTACCGGCACAAGCCGTACGGAATTCGCGCGCGTATTCTCAACGCGGAATGCACCGACTTTGCCACCGCGCAGGAGTTCGTTTTGCGGGCCGACGGGGGGACCACCGATCTAGGCTATCCCTGGTCGGTGCAGCTTGACCGCAATCGAGTTCTCGTGACGTATTATTTCAATCTGGCGAACGGTACCCGGCAGATCGCCGGCACGATTCTCGAAATCAAGTAGGCGTTCCATGAAAATCACCGACGTTCGGACCACGTTGCTAACGGGTCCCTGCACCAACGATCCGTTCCTGCGGGAAGCGCGCAAATTGCGCAGCGCCGCTTTTGTCGAGGTCTTCACCGAGGGCCCGGTGGGCATTGGCGAGACCTACGCCGGCTACTTTTGCCCGGAGGCAGTGCCGGCAATCGTCGAGTTTTTTCGCCCGATCCTCATCGGTCAGACGGTCGAAGACATCCCGGAACTATGGCGTCGGATGTACCACTGCGGGAATTTTTGGTGTCGCGTGGGACTGGGCGCTTCGGTGCTGACGGGGATCGAGGCCGCGCTCTGGGATTTGAAGGGTAAACTTACGGGTCAGCCGGTCCACGCTTTGCTGGGCGGAAGCAAGCATGCGCGTCTCCCGTGCTATGCGACGGGGGGCCCCAGCAATTATCCGAAGGAACGGCTCGCCCAGAAAATGGACCACTATTTTTCTCTCGGCTTCCGAGGCTTGAAGGTGGGCGCGGGGAGTTACTCGCCGGCCGAGGGGTGGTATATGCCCAAGGCCGCGGCGGAAGCGGCGGATTTCGAGGCGGACAAACTCTCGTTCATGCGATCCCACGCCGGAAAGGACGCGTGGCTGATGATGGATGCACACATGGGCAACAGCCCCGGCACCACGTGGTCGGTGGAAATCGCGATCGCCGTGGCGAAGGCGCTCGAGCCCTTCGATCTCTTCTTTTTCGAGGAGCCGCTCCATTACACCGATCCGTGGGGCTATGCGGAGCTCTGCCGCGCGACGAGCGTGCCCGTGGCCGGGGGAGAGTGCCTCACGGCCGCCTTCGAGTGGAAAGTTTTTGCCGAGCAGGATTGCTTCGATATCGGACAGCCCGACGCGTCGTTCACCGGAGGACTGTGGGAGTTCATGGTCGTCGCGAAGATGATGGCCGATCGCGGTCGAAAGGTCGCGACGCACGCGTGGGGTGCCGGCGGCTCTCTTATGCAGAATATTCACACCGGCTTTGCCGCTCCCAATACCTGCATCCTCGAAATCGCTCCGGACTATGCCGGCCTGCACACCGACATTATCGACGGCAGCCTGATCATGAAGGACGGATATGCGCTTCCGCCCGATCGACCGGGGCTCGGTATCGTGCTGACGGACGAGATTCGTCGTCGGTATCCTTTCCAGCCCGGCACCGGCGAATTCAATAGCGTCCCGGGAAAAATTCTCAGCACCTGAGGTCGCGAGCCTCCGCTAAACGAATTGACCGCGGCGCAACTCGCATGCGCGTAGTTCTCTCGACGGGAGGGCCGCGGTCCCGACGCTGTCTCGCAACCTCGGCCGAGGTTCAATTCATACAAAAACCGAGGCTCACGCGAAGACGCGAAGACCGCGAAAACGAACCGGCGCAGACGAGAGTATACAAAACTCTCTGCTGACAGTCTTTTTCCCCTTCCGTTTCCGTGGCCCCCCAGCTGAAAATTCGACCGTTCAGGGCTTCGCTTGTATCGCCTGCCAACGTGCCTTGAGTCCGCTTATCCGCTCCAGTCGCGGTACCAAACGCTTCTCCGTAGGGCTCGACTGCGCGAGGTCGAAGAATTCGTAGACATCGAAGCCGGAAAACCGCTTGTCGCGCGAGATCTGTTCGAGGTCGTTGAGGTATTCCTCCAATCCAGCCGCTCGCCCGATGTAGCGATTGAGCGTGACCGGAAGGCGGTGGCGGTTCGCGGAAGCGAGCATCTCCTCGACGATCGGGTCCTTGAGCGCGGCCGTCAGGCGACTGCGTTGCGTGGACTTTGCGCCCAAGGGATCTTCCGCCGCTTCGAACCAGCTGGTGCGGAGATAAATTTCGTCGGCGAGGCCTTCGTCGAGCCATTGTCTCCACTGAAAATCGATGTTGGCCGGAACTCCGTTCTGCTGTCCGAAAACGCGGTCCGGCCTGAATGCTTCCGCGTGGAAATGCAGCTGAAGTTTTTTCCCGCGTGCGTGCACGAGCTTCGAAGCATCGCGAAGAAACTGCGTGTAGAACGCTCCGCGGATCTCCGCCAGTTTCGAAAGGTCGACCGGGGCGTCTCCGTATTTTTCCCGGTAAGCGGCGAGGATGGGTGGATTCCAACCGTAGGCCTCCGGTTCGTCCGAGAGACAGCCATGCGCCGAAATGCGGAGATTCACGCCGTCGACCCCGGCATCGAGCATTTGGGCGATCCAGTGCAGCCAGAGTGTCCGTACTTCCGGGTAGGCTTCGCAGGGAACGGCCGCGAGGTATTCGTTTTTCCCCAACGCGATCCCGATGAAGCCACCGATCGGGCCCTTGCCGAAGAGCGTTTCCTCCGCGAATTCGTCTTCTCCGGAGAACGGTTCGAACGGGTCGCCGCCGCTCCCTTTCCACGGCTCGTCCAAGGTAACGGGCAGGTGGCCGTACCCCATGTCGAATTCCAACCCATAGGTCCGAAAGTCCCGGGGACGAATCCAGAGGGCCGCATGGGTCGCGAGTACACACGGGAGCGGCCGACGATCGCCGTCCAGTACCTCGACCATGCCCACCGGTGTGTTTTTAAAATCGCCGGCCCCTTCCGCAAAGACCGTGGAAAGCACGACGAAGCGTGCGGTGACGTCCAGGTTCGTCAGGCGAACGACGCGAACCGGGTCTCCGACGCGTGTCAGAACGTTTCCGTGATAATCCCTCACTTCGCGTTGGGAGGGTTCCACCTCGACCGTGCCGCGAGGAACCAGGGAGAGGGGTTTGTAGCGGTAGTTGTCGGCGCTCGTCCAGATCCGGATGTGCTTCGGCTCGAGGCGGGTGCGTCCATCGTCGGCTTTGATCAGTCGAATCTCCGAGATCCGACCGGCTCCCGAGACGGCGGCGGACTCGGGGCGACGTTGCAGCCGCATCTCCGGGTGCGCCTGAAGAAAGGGGATCGCCTGCTGAACGGTCCCGCCGATGCGGGTCAATTTCGACGAGCGATCCAATTCGGGCGACCCGGTCGGATAGGTCCCGGAGAGGCCGCCATTGTAAGGCTTGAGGACTCCGAAGATCTCCAGCCCTTGCGCATGGGCAGCGTGGACTGCGGCCTTCAGCGGTTCGCCGATGTTCGCGATCGTCTCCGGACCGTATAAAGCCCAATGGCTTTGCCAAACGTTCCCCCGACCGGGGTCGTCCGCGTCGATGCCGCCATAGTACATCCAGTTCACCCGGCGTGCACCGATGTCCCGAATGGCGAGAATCTGTTCGTCGAGCCGTGCCCGGTCGAACGGGCCTTTGGTGATGTCGTCGGGGAAATCGACGGTGACGGAAAGATCGAAACGCGGCGTTTCGTGCTCCGGACGCAGCGATTTCGCCCCAAGCGTCGAGAAGAGGAGCAGGCCGGAACCGAATGCGCGATTCGAAATTCGCGTTGCGCGCAAAACCGCAGACTTGGCCGATGGAATCATGTCCGTACTTTCGATTGCGGCTTGATGAAGAAAAGAAGGACCGCGCTGACCGCGATGCTCGCTGAGGCGAACATAAAGACCTTGTTGATCGCGACATTCGAGTCGCGCAGGGCCCCTCCCGCATAGATCGTCGCGCCGCCCACCATGCAGCCGAACAGGTTCAGCACCCCGTAACCGGTTGCCCGATACCGCTCGTCGGACACCATACAGAGAATCGGCATCATGTTGGAATCCGCGAAGGCGCGCGCGAGGCCGTAGGCCATGAGTCCGGCGATCGCGAGGGGCAGGATGCTCGTGTTGACCGCCATGAGTATCATCGGGGCCGCGACGCAGAGCCCGATGAAGGGCACGAGAATGCGTCCGCGTTCGTTCCTCCGGCTCCAGCGATCGGCCCAGTACCCTCCGAGAAGCACTCCGACGAGTGCCCCCGATTGCAAATAACCGGTGGCGGAAAGGCCCGCGGCCCCCTGACTGAGTTTGAATTCTTCGTTCAAATAGGTCGGCATCCAGCCGACCACGGCCCATCCGGCGACGCCGAGAAGTCCCCAGTAGGCGAGGGCCAGAATGAACGACCGATCGCCGAAGAGGCTGACGAGGGCTTCGCGAAGGCCGATGCGCCGTTTGGCGTCGGCGGTCGGAAGCCCGTCGGACGTTTTTGCCGGTTGGGCGGGAGCGTCCCGCAGAAACAGCGCCAAAACCACCGAGTAGACGATACCGGCAATGCCAAAGACGAGGAAGGCGTGGTGCCATCCGTGACGTTCGGCAATCCATCCCCCGATACCGCCCAGACCGGATCCGACCATCACTCCGCTCATATGTACCCCGATCGCGAGAGAGCGGGTGCGATCGCGATGAAAATCGGCGATCAGCGCCAGCGCGGCAGGAAGATAGCAGGCCTCGCTCACGCCCATGAGCGCGCGCGTCAGGAGCAGTTCGTTGAAAGTGGTGGCATGAGCGGTCATCCAGGTGACCACAGACCAGGCGAAAAGGCTGATGACGATGACGTGCGAGCGACGGAATCGATCGGCGAGAAATCCAGCAAAAGGACTCAGCAGGCCGTACACCCAAAGAAAAACCGAGGTCAGCAGTCCGAACTGAGCGTCGGTCATGTGAATCTCCTCCATCAGCGAACCGCGCATCGTCGTGATCATCACGCGATCCAGGTAGTTGAAGCAGCCGACGAACCACAGCAGTGCGACGATCAACCAGGCACGCGGTGGGAGCGGAGAAGCGGAGGATTCGGACATTTAAAGGAGCTGACTATTGCACCCGACCGCGCGCATCGACGCGCCACCGGTCCACGACCCGCGATTCGGCGGTCACGACGACGCTATCGGTTAGATTGACGACAGTGCAAACGTGAGCTGGGACAAAGGCGACGCGTTCGCCGATTTGCAGCGCGTCGACATCGTTGCCGCGAAGATAACCGTGCTCTTCGTTGACGCGGACGACTTTCACGTCTCGACCGTCGGCGGCGATGGCCGAGTAGTTTTCCGGAGTGCGATCCGAGGAGAAGGTCTTGGAGCCCGCGTCGATCAGAGCCAGACCGGGCTCCGGTTTATCGACGACGGTGGCCAACACCTGGAGTGCCACCTCGTCGAAGCCCATGACTTTTGTCCGCACCGAGAGCGAAAGATCGCCGAAGACATAGGAGCCCGGCCGAACGGCCTGAATCTTTCCCCGCGAGATCGTGGTAAGATGTCGCGCGGTGACGCTGCAGCCGGGCCAAAGCGGCAGGCTCGGATCGATCTCCGCGCGTACCGCACAGAGGAAGTCCACCATCGACGCGACCTTGGACGCATGTTGCTCCAAGGAATGTCCATAGAATTGGCCTTCGTGGGTGTAGAAACCCGCGAGCTCGAGATGCGAACAACGAGAGACGGCGGTCGCCATGCGCACCGCCGCCGCGGACGTGCGGGCTCCTTCCCGTCCGAGTCCGGTATCGAGCGCCATCATTACCCGAAGACGTCTACCCACGCGACTCGCCAAACGATTGAGCGGTTCGATGTGAGCCTCGCTGGTGGCGGCGACGCGCAGGTCGTCCAATTGCTCGGAGAGTGCGGCCAGACGCGTCGCCTGTCTGAGATCGACGAGGGAATGTGCGATAAAAAGACTACGCACGCCGGAAGGAAGCATCGCTTCGGCTTCGCCGATTTTCGCGCAAGTCAGCCCGCGCGCTCCGGCCAACAGCTGCTCGCGTGCAATCGGCACCATCTTGTGGGTTTTTATATGCGGGCGCAGCTCGACGCCATGCGTCGAGCAGGAGTCTTGCATCGAGCGGATATTCGCCAGCAGGCGGGTCTGGTCGACCAAAACCGCTGGAGTGGGAATTTCGTCGTAGGTCATCGTTTTTTGAATACACTCACAGGGGAGCGATCTGTCCGGTTCCCAGTCCGCCGTCCACCATGAGCGTTTGGCCGGTGATGTAGTTGGCGGCGGGAGAAAGGAGAAAGGCCGCTGCGCCGGCGCAGTCGACGGGCTGGCCGATTCGGCCCAAGAGAATTTTCTTTTCGTAATGCTTTCGTTTGGCCGCGTTGACGTCGAGCCACGTTGCCGTTTGCGGAGTGCGAACCAAGCCCGGCGCAAGTCCGTTTACCCTGATTCGATGCCGCGCCAGCGTGTGCGCGAGCGTTCGGGTCATCATCACGAGCGCGCCTTTGGACGTATCGTACGCGGTCGAGTTCTCTTCCGATTGAAATCCGTTGATGGACGAAACGATCACGACCGCGCCGGCGCGGTTTCGTCGAATAAGTTCGCGCGAGAAACCCTGGATCAAGAAATACGCGGCGCGCACGTTGAGATCCATCGTCCGATCCCACTGCCGTTTTTCCATTTTCAGGAAAGGGACGTCGAAAAAGCTGCCTGCATTGCAGACCAGCAGGTCGAGCTCGCCCTGGGCTTGGAATGCATCCGAGATCAGATTGTCGGTGGCTCCGTCTTCGAGGAGGTCTCGTTTTACGTATACGCTGGCGACGGGCACGTCCTGGGGACGATCGTCCTGTCCGTGAAAAACCACGGCCGCATCGGATTCGAGCAGACCATGGGCGATCGCATTGCCGATTCCACGCGAGGAACCGGTCACCAGTGCGGCACTACCGAGGAGAGAGAAGGCTTTCATGCGCGACGTCGGAAAGCGCGAGAAGACGGTCTAGAGCGACGACGGACCGAACCGCTTCCGGGAGGGAGAAGAGACAGGCCGCTTCCTCGTCGAAAGTGCGGCGTAGCGAGACCGACGCTCCAACGAGTTCGGCGACGTGGCTTTGAAAGGGATGGTCCGGGCCCCAGATCGGCTTCCCCGGATAACGGTCGGCCAGCTGCGAGAGCACATCGTCGGGATCGGTGTGAACCGCCTCGAGTCGACGCTCGGGCGCGACCCTGAACCTCAAGCCACGCGCGGCGGTATCGATGGAAACCGTTCAGGTAAAAAAACAGATCGGCGCCGATGTGATGGTGACAGTCGATGAGCACAGAAGCTATTTTGTTTGACGGAACGTTGATTCCGCATTGTGGAATAGACGGCAAGGACAAAAGCAATGAGCATTGCGGTGATCGACAAAGCATTTTCCGTTCTCGAAGTTCTGGCGCGCACCGGACGGGAATTGACCTTGGCGGAGCTGGCCGAGGAAGCTAGAATGCCGAAGCCGACGATGCATCGTATTTTAAAGAGCCTGCGCGATCTCGGTTATGTCGAACAAACCGACCGCGGGAGCGCGTACGCGCTGTCGGAGCGACTGGCGTCGCTGCGGGTATATGGCCGGGACGAGGTCGTGCGGCAGAAATCGGAAGCGCTCATGGCCCGGCTGCATCGGACGTTCGACGAGACCGTCAACCTGGGTCTGCTCGAAGGGATTTATATTCGGTATGCGCACGTGATCGAGACGACGCAGCCTTTGCGTTGGATCGTGAAACCGGGCGCACGCGATCTCTTTCACACCACCGCCTTGGGCCGGGCGATCGTCGCACAGCTACCCGACGAACAGCAGGCCCGGTTGGTGGCCAAAGTGTGCCTGGCGCTGCCTCCGCGGTCCCGAAAAGGCGCCCGCGAAAAGGCGCTCGCGGAGCTGGCCGCCACTCGCAGTCGAGGGTGCGGTCTCGAGGAAGAAGAAACGGTCGCCGGCGTGGCCTGTGCGGCCATCTCGCTCGGATTCCTGGGCGAGCCGCTCGCCGGAGTCAGCGTATCGGTCCCGGTTCATCGTTATCCCGAAGCGCAGCGCGTGGCTCTGATCGCGGCCTTGGTATCGCCTGGCGAGCGCGCCGCCGCTCGCGCCTAATTTTCCCTCCATGCCCTACACGTTTTCCCGTTCCGAGGAATTGTTCGAGAGAGCCCAGCGCAGCATCGCTGCGGGGGTCAACAGCGGTATCCGCAAAATGGAGGCGCCTGTGCCCCTCTATTTCCAACGCGGCTCCGGCGCCCGCGTTTGGGATGTCGACGACAACGAATACATCGACTTTCAGCTGGGACAAGGCGCGTTGCTTTACGGCCACGCTCCTGCGGGAATGGCCGAGGCGCTCTGCCAGCAGGCTAAACTGGGGACGCACTGGGCCGCACAGTGCGAGCTGGAGTGCGAGGTCGCCGAGCGGGTTCAAGCGATGATCCCGAGTGCGGAACTCGTTCGCTTCAACAATTCCGCCACCGAGGTCGTAACCGCCGCATTTCGCCTGGCCCGCGCTCATACGGGACGCCGCCTGATCCTCCGTTTCGAAGGACACTACCACGGTTGGGGCGACGAGGGCCTCGTGGGTTTCGCGAATCCGGCGGACAAATGGGGCGACGACGAATCGCCCGCCCGCCTTCACCCGAGCAAGGGTGTGATCCCCGAGGTGCTAGACCAATTCGTGGTCGCGCGATGGAACGATGCGGAACATCTGCGCCGTCGGGTGGACGAGTTCCGCGGTCAGCTCGCCGCGATCGTTTTCGAACCCGTCCTCTGCAATACCTGCTGTGTCGAACCGGTGCCCGGTTTGATGCAGACGATCCGGGAACTCTGCGATCGCGACGGCATGCTGATGATCTCCGACGAAACCATCACCGGCTTCCGCTTCGGTGCGTCCTGCGCGCAAGGCGCCTACGGTTATCGCGCCGATCTCACCGTTCTGGGCAAGGCGATCGGCGGCGGCACTCCGTTCGCCGCGCTTACGGGAACCAAGGCGGCGATGGCGAAGATTCTCTCCGGAGAAATCGTCCACGCCGGGACCTTGAACGGGAATCCGCTTTGCCTCGCGGCGAGCAAGTGGTGTCTGGATCAGGTGCTGGCGAAAGGGTCCACCCATCCCGCTTCGATCAAAAAGCTCGGTCGTGTCATGATGGACGGACTCGCGGAACTGGGCCGCATCCACGGCGTCCCGCTTCGTCCGCAGGGGCCCGAGCTGATTTTCCACGCCGTCACCCTGAAGCCGGGTGCGGCCGAGGGCCCGATCCGCGATTATCGCGACTACGTGCGGCGGCACGACGCTCCGCGCTGGGCCCACCTGCGCCGCTGTCTACTCGAAGAAGGCGTGCGCGCGATCGAACGCGGTCTGTGGTCGATCAGTCTGGCGCATACGCAGGCCGACGTCGACGACGCTTTGGTGCGGGCCGCTCGCGCCTTCGCCCGCCACGCGCAAACCTGGAAGGCTCCCGCCTGACCCGCCATCGGGTACAGATCGCCATGAAGCCACGCATTCTTTTCGGGGGTCTTTTTCACGAAACGCACACGTTTGTGCAGGAGCGAACGCGCTGGGAGGACTTCACCGTCGTGCGTGGCGCCGCCATCTTCGAAAAACGCGGCGACGCCTCGCCCACCGACGGGTTTCTCGAGGAATCGGAGCGCCAGGGGTTCGAGATCGTTCCGACCCTCGACATTCGCGCCACGCCGAGCGGAACCGTCGAAGATTCGGCGTTCGAACGATTTTGGAGCGAATTTTCGGCCGCCGCCTTGCCTGCTCTCGAACGGGGAATCCAAGGCATCTTCCTGGTTCTCCACGGAGCGATGGCGACGGTCTCGTTCCCCGATGTCGAAGGCGAGCTGCTCGCCCGCATTCGCGCCCTGCCGGGCGCCGCTTCGCTCCCGATTTTCGGTGTGCTCGATCTGCACGGCAACATTTCCGCCCGGATGTGCACTCTGGCCAACGGACTCGTCATGTATCGGGAAAATCCTCACACGGATGGCCGGGAGTCCTGCGTCCGCGGCACGGCTCTGCTCGGCCGCTGCCTCCGCGAAGGCGAGGTTCCGCGCATGTATTGGTGTCGTCCGCCGATCGTGTGGGCGCCTCCGGGCACCGGTACCGCCGTCGATCCCATGCTTGCGCTCAAGACATACGCGCTTCGGACCGAAGCGGCCGACCCCGAGATCTGGGCCTACAACTACGCCGCCGGCTTTTCCTTTGCGGATACGCCGGAAACCGGCCTGACCCTGAGTGCGATCTCCACTGCCGGGAAGACGCGCTCGCACGACGTTTTGCTCGGCGGCGCACAACTCGGCTGGTCATTGCGCGAACGCGGCGACATTCGCTATCAGAGCGCGCACAGCGTTTTGGAGCGATGCCTGCGTTCGCCGACCCTGTCCGGGCCGACTCTCCTCGTGGAACCGGCCGATAACATCGGAGCGGGCGCGCCCGGCGACGGGACCGGAATTCTGCGGGCGTTGCTGGATCATCGGGTCGAAAACGCCCTCGTGATCCTCAACGATCCCCAGGCCGTCGCCGCGCTTTCCGATCTCGCCCCGGGAGCCACCCGCGAGATTCCGATCGGAGGTCGGAGCTGGTCCGCCGATGCCGGTCCCGTCGTCCTGCAAGCGACCGTCCTCTCCCGGAGCGACGGCAAGTTTACGCTGGAAGACGCTCACAGTCATGCTGCGTCCATGAGCGGCCTGAATATCGAGATGGGGCCGTGTACGGTCATTCGGTCGCGAGGAGTGACGATTCTACTCACAAGCCGAAAGACGCCTCCCTTCGATCTCGGGCAGTTGCACAGTCAAGGACTGGATCCCACGGGTTTCGCTTTCATCGGCGTGAAGGCCGCCGTGGCGCATAAGCGAGCCTACGATCCGATCATGGCTGCGTCGTTTTATGTGGATACACCGGGGCCGTGCTCGAGCCGCCCGGAAACCTTCGCCTGGCGCAACCTGCGCCGGCCCGTCTGGCCCCTCGACAACATCGACCGTCCCGAATTTTCTTTCGCATGAATACGACCATCGCCTATCCGAAAACGAGCGACACTCCCACGTCGCACCTGCCATTCAGCCCCGCCGTACGCGTGGGCAATCTGATCTTTGTCTCCGGACAAGCATCGGTGGATGCGACGGGGAAAATTATCTCGGACACGTTCGAGGGCGAGTTTCGCCGCTCCGTCGAGAATCTGCGCAAGGTCGTCGAGGCCGCCGGCAGCGACTTGAAGCACGTGATCCAGACTCGGAATTACGTCCGGGATGCGAGCGATCTCGTCCAGTATAACGCGCTGTATCGCGAATATTTTTCGACACCGTTTCCTGCGCGCACGACAATCACAAACTGCTTGTCCGAAGCGTTGCGTTACGAGATCGAATGCATCGCGGTCGCAATCGAGTAGCGATCGAAGCGTCTTTGGGCGCGTGCGCCGAGGTCGCTTCGATCGGGGGGAGATGCCGGTCGCGACGGCACGAAAGGCGCACCGACAGCGTGGCGGGGAACGATAGCTTTGCCCAACCGATACCTGACTAGGGAGTGTCGGCGCGGTTTCGGAGTGTGACGCGTTTTTAGTTCGAAGCGACGGTCGGCATTTGCGCGCCCACCTGCTTACGCCACGCCCGGAGATCGGAAAGCAATTCGTCGCGTCGGGCAGGTTGCGCGCCCGCGAGATCGCTCTTTTCGCCGAGATCGGTTGCGAGGTTGTAGAGCTCTACGCGGTTGTCCTCGAAATTCTCGATCAACTTCCAGTCTCCTTTGCGAATCGCGCCATACGGCACCGCTCCTTCCGAGTGATAGTGGGGGTCGTGCCAAAAAATCGCTTTCCGGGTAAGCGTTTCGGCCTTCCCCGTGAGCATCGGCGCTAGGTCTACGCCGTCGAAGATTTGGCCGCGATGCGACGTATTCGTGAGCGTGAGCAAGGTGGGGTAGGAAAGGAGGGCAACGCTCGACAAGGGGCATTCGCAGGAGCGAAGAACGAAATCGGCAGGCTTTGCCGAATCTGCCCGGAAACGTAAAAAACCGCTTGTTCGTCCCGCAAGGTTGGGCGAGTGTGAGACTAGGTTTTCGCGCGGCCCGGGATCGGCCGGCGCCTCTCGCGGAGCCGAATTCCCCTTTCCTTCCATGTTTCGTTCCTGCGTTGTGGTTGTAGTTGCCGCCCTGGCGTTCTCCCCCTTTGCCTCGGGGAGCTTTGCCAGCGAGCCGGCTGTACTTCGGTACAACGACCACATCCTGCCGATCCTCGCGGAAAACTGCTTCCATTGCCATGGCCCCGACTCGGGAACGCGCAAGGGCAAGCTGCGGCTCGATCGGTTCGAAGACGCGATCTCTGTCCGAGGAAATCATGACCCCGCCATCGTTCCGGGGGACCCGAGGACAAGTCTTCTCATCGAGCGCATCCTCAGCACCGACGAGGACGAGCGGATGCCGCCGCTCGAGTCGCATAAGAAACTCTCGACCGGCGATGTTGCCCGTTTGCATCGCTGGATCGCCGAAGGCGCACGCTATGAAAAGCATTGGTCGTTCACGGTTCCGACCCGTCCGGCGATTCCTCAAATTCCCCTCTCTGCGACTTGGGTGCGTACGCCGATCGATGCGTTTGTCGCGGCCAAGCTCTCCGAGAACGGTCTCGCTCCGTCGGTCGAGGAAACGCCGTCGCGCCTCCTGCGTCGGCTCAGTTTCGACCTGACGGGCCTGCCCCCGACACCCGCCGAACTCGCCGCCTTTGTGGCCGACCCCTCGGCCCAGGCCTACGAACGCGCGGTCGATCGGATGCTCGCGTCGGACGCCTCCGCCGAACAGTTCGCCCGGCACTGGCTCGACGCGGTGCGCTACGCGGACACGCACGGTATCCACATCGACAACTTCCGGTCGATCTGGCCGTACCGCGATTGGGTGGTCGACGCGTTTCGGCGCAATCTTCCCTTCGATCGCTTCACCGTCGAACAGGTGGCGGGCGACATGATCCCGGCTGCGACGCTCGAACAAAAAATCGCTTCTGGGTTCAATCGCTGCCTGCCCACGACGAGCGAAGGCGGGGCGATCGCCGAGGAATACGAGGCGATTTACGCAAAGGACCGAGTCGAGACGCTTTCGACCGTCTGGTTGGGTCTCACGACTGGCTGCGCCGCCTGTCACGACCACAAATTCGATCCGATCACGCAACGCGACTTCTATTCGCTCACGGCGTTTTTCCGGAACAACACGATGATGGCCATGGACGGCAACCGCGCCGACCCGCCGCCCACACTTTTCATTCCCGCCCCCGAGGACCGAAAGCGCTGGCCGGAACTTCAGAGCGAGTTGTCCACGTCTAAGCGCGAACTGCAGGCGCGGGCCAAAAATGCGGAAACGGATTATGCGGCCTGGCTGGCGACCGCAACGACCCTCGCGGTCCCGCCTGCGGATCGCCGCACCTCCCTGCACCTTCCGCTCAACCGTCCCGGCGAGATCGGCTCGATGAGCCAAGCAAGTTTACACGCCACCACTCCGACGACCCCCGCGATCGAGCGCGAAGGCATCTATGGACCCGCCCCGCGAATCAACGGACTGGACCTCGTGCTGGGTCCGGCGGCCCCCTGGGTAAACGAAACGGCCGAGAGCTTTTCGTTCCTGATCCGGGTGAGCGATGTTCCGCAAGGGACGGTGCTTGCCTGCCGTTCGGAGGACGACACAGGGCCGGGCTGGGAACTCTTCCTCGAGAAAGGCATGTTCGGAATTCATCTCTCCAGCGGACCGGACGGATACCTCGTGCATGAGGTCGCCACGGAGGCACTCGCGCCTGACAGGTGGCATCACGTGCTCTTGTCGTTCGATGCGTCTTCTGCCCGCAGCCGTGTCGTCGATTTGTTCGTCGACGGTAAGTCGCTGATCAATTCCGGCAACTCCTCCCGGCTTCCGGCGAAGATTCTACCCACCGCTCCGCTTCGCCTCGGTTCGCGCGGTACCCGCGCCGGACCGGGCGTTTCTAAACTGGTCGGCGGAGATGTCTTCCTTCAGGATCTGCGGCGCACCAACCGGCCGTTTTCGCTGGCGGACGCGCGGGCGATGGCCACGGTGCTCATCGCGCCCGAAGCGCTCAAAACGCCGGCGGACCAGCGCACGCTCGCGCAGGATAAGGCCTTGCGGGCCCATTATTTTGCGGCGGTCGACGGACCTTCGTTGGCGATTACGCAAACGTTGGACAGGCTCGGCGTGGAAGAAGAGATTCGGCGCGTCCGCGGAGCCCTCACCCTCGTGATGGAAGAAAAGACCGGATCGGAGCCATTTGCGTTCGTGTTGAATCGAGGCGAGTATTCGCAGCCCACCGAGAAGGTGATGGCGGCTACGCCCGGAATGCTCCCCGGCCTGCCGGCAGGGATTGCCCCGAATCGACTCGCGCTGGCGAACTGGCTCGTCAGTCCGGAGAATCCGCTGACTGCGCGGGTGACGGTGAATCGCCTTTGGCAACAGTTGATGGGTGTCGGTCTGGTCGAGTCGTCGGGAGATTTTGGCGTAATGGGCAGCCGGCCCTCCCATCCTCAGCTCCTCGATTGGCTCGCCGTGGATTTTCGCGAGTCGGGCTGGGATGTGCGCCGGCTCGTTCGCGGGATCGTGACCACCGCCACCTATCGGCAATCGGCCCGTATTTCGCCGGAGCTGCTCGAGCGCGACCCGGACAACCGCCTTCTGGCGAGAGGACCGCGGAGCCGACTGGACGCGGAACAGTTGCGCGACCAGGCGCTGTCGGCTTCCGGATTGCTCGTCTCCAAATTGCATGGGCGCCCGGTTAAGCCCTATCAGCCGGAAGGAATTTGGGAGGAAGTCGCGATGAAGGAGTCGACCACCCGGTTCTACCAGGTCGACTCCGGCGGCGATCTCTACCGGCGTTCGCTTTATACGTTGTGGAAACGCACGGCTGCCCCGCCGGCGATGGAGATTCTCAATGCGCCGACGCGGGAAGTCTCCTGCGTGCGTCGTGACCGCACCAATACGCCGCTGCAGGCTCTGGTGACGATGAACGAACCGCTCTTCATCGAAACCTCCCGCCAGCTGGCGTCGCGCGCGTTGCGCGAGGCTTCGAGCGTCGACGGACGCCTCGATGTCGTTTCGCTGCGGCTGCTCGGGCGCCCATTGGCCGAGTCGGAAAAAGCGATCCTCAAAAGAACGTTGGACGAAGCCCTCGCCGCCTATCGCGGCGATCCGGGTCTGGCCGCGCAACTGCTCGCCGTCGGCGCGTCTCCCGCGGACAAAACGTTGCCGGTGCCCGAGCTTGCCGCCTGGACGCTACTCGCGAGCCAAGTGATGAATCTGGACGAATCCCTGACCAAGTAACCCGATGAACTCCCCGTTTCCCTCCGACTGGCAGAATACGTTCGACCGATACAACGATGCGATCACGCGAAGGCAGTTTTTCCGTACGAGCGGGACGGGACTGGGCGTCGCCGCGCTCGCTTCCTTGTTGGGCGACCGCGCGTCCGCGGCGGGGGGCGAGTCTGCGCCAGCCGCTCCGTGGAAAATCGCGCCCAAAGCCAAACGTGCGATTTATATCTCCCTGATCGGCGCACCTTCGCAGCTGGATCTTTTCGACTACAAGCCTGAGCTTCAGGCCCGGTTCAAGGAAAACCTCGGGGATTGGCTCAAGGGGCAGGGCGAACGTCTGACGGGGATGACCTCCAAGCAGGAGTCGTTTCCGCTGGCTCCGAGTATTTTCAAATTTGCCCAGCACGGGCAGAACGGAGCCTGGATCAGCGAGCTCCTGCCGTGGACCGCAAAGATGGTGGACGATCTCTGCATCATCCGGTCAATGAAGACCGACGCGATCAATCACGAGCCGGCGAATCAGTTGATCTACACCGGCTCGATGCAAAACGGTAAGGCCTCGATGGGCTCGTGGCTTTCCTATGGACTCGGTTCGCTCAACGAGGATTTGCCCGCCTTCGTGGTGCTGCACGCGAAGCATTCCAGCCCCGTGTCCAACGTGCAGGCGATTTCCTCCCGCTTGTGGGGTGCCGGCTTTCTCCCCGGGAAACATGCAGGCGTGGCGCTGCGTTCGCAGGGCGATCCCGTGTTGTATCTCAACGATGCCCCTGGGATTTCGCGAGACTTGAGACGCAAAATGCTCGACGGTCTCGACGAGCTCAATCGCCGCAGCTACGCGAGCATCGGCGATCCGGAGATTCAAACGCGCACCCAGCAGTACGAAATGGCGTTTCGCATGCAGGCGAGCATTCCGGAGCTGGCCGACCTCTCGCAGGAATCCGCCGCGACCTACGACCTCTACGGCGATCAGGCGCGCGTCGGTGGAACCTTTGCGAGTTCCGCGCTAATGGCGCGCCGTCTCGTCGAGCGTGGCGTCCGCTTTGTGCAGATTTTCCATCGTGGGTGGGATCAGCACGGAAGTCTGCCGCGAGATCTCCAGTCGCAATGCAAAGACGTCGATCAAGCGTGCTACGGTCTGATTAAGGATCTAAAGCAGCGCGGCCTGCTCGACGATACCCTCGTCATCTGGGGCGGCGAGTTTGGCCGCACGGTCTACTGCCAAGGTTCGCTGACCGAAACCGATTACGGACGCGATCACCACCCGCGGTGCTTCACCATTTGGATGGCCGGCGGTGGCGTGAAGCCGGGACTCGTCTTTGGCGAAACCGACGAAATGTCCTACAATATCGTCAAGGATCCGGTCCACGTGCGCGACCTCCATGCCACCATCCTCCGCCTCATGGGCATCGACCACGAGCGGCTGTCGCTGAAGGTTCAGGGCCTCGATCAAAAACTCACGGGGGTCGTTCCTGCGAGTGTGGTCAAGGGAATCCTCGCGTAAGGCCCATTCCGCCCCGCTTGGCCCGAACACCGCCTGGTTCGCCGAAGCGTTGGCGTCCGCCAGTGAGCGCTCCGTTGGCCATGTGCCGTTGAAGCTGATTTCACCGGTCGCGTTCCTCTCCACGAAATACGTCGCCTTCCTCGACCGAGGCGAAGGCGACCACGACGCACTACGTATAGGAAAGTCTAATCTCAAGGTCACGAGCTCTTCTTGACATTGTGACCAATTTGGTCACAAGTATCCCTCGACCCGATGCGAATCATCACCCGAAAGTTCCTCGAAGCATCCAAGGTCACTTATCCCAAGGTGCGAGCTCCCTTGGACCATTGGCATCGTATCACCCGCGCCGCCAAATGGCAAAATCTCACTCAGACCCGCCAGTCCTTCCCTCATGCGGACCAAGTTACCGTCAAGAGCGGGAGAACTGTCACTGTTTTCAACATCACGAACGATTTTCGTCTCATCAGCGCCATTCACTATAATCGGCTGGAGGTCTTCACGCTCCGGTTCCTGACGCATGCGGAATACGACAAAAATACCTGGAAACACACATTATGAAAACCACCACGCTCACTTTTACCCGGCTGCCTAAGACTTACTCCGCTCTCGTTATCCTGCACTTGCCGCGTCCGATCCATGACAAGGTGGCCTACGATAATGCGGTGGAGGTCGTTCATGCCTTGGCAGGCCATAAGCTGAATCACGATCAGGACGATTACCTCGCCATTATGGCCAAGCTCGTCGAGGACTACGAAAGCGAAACGGTGCCGGAGCCGAAACCGATCAAGGGCATCGTAGCGCTGAAATTCCTCTTGGAGGAAAATGCTCTCACCGCCTCGGACTTGGGCATACTCATCGGGGTCAATCGCTCGGTCGCCTACCGTATCCTTAAGGGCGCGCGTAACCTTACCGCCGAGCACATTAAAAAACTCGCCACCCGATTTGCCGTGAGCGCCGATCTCCTGCTCGCCTGATCGATGCTTATGCCGGGCGGCTGAATTTCATAGGCTGAACGATCTCCTCCTGAGCGCAGGCAGCGTTGCGCTGGTTCTTCTTCTTCCAATGCTGGCTGAAAGCATTGGTAATCGTCGCCAGGCAGGCTCGGTCCTCAGTGAGTTCCAGAATCTCCGTCGTCGCGAAATACTTCACGCGGTTGGGCTGCGGATTGGCGGATAGCGATAGAAGCAGGCGATCGACGAGACTGGACGGCGTTGCTGTGCAAACGTTGCGCCGTAGCTTTCATCGGCCTGCGGTTTGCACGGGCGTCGTCGGATGGAAGAGAATTCGCCGTTCGAGCGCTTGGGGCGGCAGCGGGCTCGCCAAGAGTCGAAAAACGTTAACGCTGTGCGACGACTCTTTATGAACTACTCGCTCGGACAGCTTCGCCTTTCGCTTTTCGCAGCTTTTGTGTTTTCAGCGTTAACGGCATGGGCAGGCAAAGCGACACGGACGCTGGATCTTTATTGGGTGGATTCCGAAGGCGGAGGATCGACGCTGATTGTCACACCCGACGGCGAGTCGGTTCTGATCGATGCCGGGAACCCAGGGGCGCGCGATGCCGGACGTATCTTCGCTGCGGCGAAGTCGGCCGGATTGACGCGAATCGACCATTTTCTCCTGACTCATTTTCACTTCGATCATTTTGGCGGCCTTCCGGAACTCGCCGCGACGATTCCCATCGGAACGATTTACGACAAAGGGATTCCCGAGGGAGACGCCGATGGCCGCAAGGGCTCGTCGTTTCCCTTGCTGATCAAGCCTTATCGCGAACTCTCGGTGACAGATCGGGTGACGCTGAAGCCGGGGATGGTTATCCCGTTACGCAATCTCAAGGACGGCCCGAAACTCGAACTGACTTGCCTAGGCGCCAACCAACTCTTCGTTACGCCGGCTCCGGGTGCGACTCCGAATTCATTGCTGCAAGAGGTCGCCGCGAAGCCGGTGGATACGTCGGACAATGCCAATAGTGCGGTTTTTGTCCTGCAGTTCGGCGGCTTTCGTTTCTTCGACGGCGGGGATCTCAGTTGGAATGTGGAGCAAAAACTCGTGTCGCCGATCAACCTCGTCGGCACCGTCGATGTCTACCAGGTACAGCATCATGGCCTGGACCAGAGCAACCATCCGAACCTCGTTCGCAGCCTCGCGCCGACGGTCGCAGTGATGAACAACGGCTAAAAAAAAGGAAATGGACCCGGGTCGTTTGCGACGCTCGCGAGTATTCCTTCGCTCAAAGCGGTCTATCAATCGCACCGCACGGTGCTGAGTGGCGCGGGCAATACCGACGCCGACGCGATCGCGAATCACGACGAGCAATGCGCGGGAAATATAATCGCCCTTTCGGTCGCCCCCGACGCCAAGCTTTACGAACTCTCGATTCCGTCGAGCAATCACCGTCGCAGTTTTGAGACAAAAGTGCCCTGACGTTTTCGCCAAAGGAGCGAGGCAATCGGCTTCGCGTGCACCGTCTGCGAAGGTGTCGCTCGTTTGTGTGCTCTGAGCGAAAACGAGACCGCCATCGACCGCTCGATCGAAAAAGATGCGGCAGATTGCACTCGCGCACTTGTCCTTCAAAACCCGAGCCGACACCTTCCACGAACACCTCGCTTGCAGACTCTACCTCCCGCCTCGCGCCAGATCGTACCAGCACGCTATCGCGTTTCGACTAACGGCGACGAAGTCGGCCGTCCATTCCTCCGGCCCACGCCGATCGGTCGGGACCGGTGTGCCTTGACGCAGTCGTGGGTTCCCGACGGTCCCGAGCCGCAATTCCAACCGGGATGGGTGGAGATCGGTTGGAATGAATCGTTCCTCTATTGCGACGCGGTGCTCGTCGGTACGGGTGTCGCCAACGCCGCACGAAAATTGAACGAACGGACCTGGGAGTTGGGAGACGTCTTCGAAGTTTTCCTTCAAGTACCGCCGCGCTCCGATTACGTGGAGTTTCATGTCACACCCGAGAACCAACGGCTCCAACTGGGGTGGACATCCGACGGTTTGAAGCTCGTTCGCAGCGGAGCGCTTTCGTTGGAGAACTTTCTCCTTCCTCAGACCGATTCGATCGAAAGCGCGACCTCCATCGCTTCGGATCATTGGGCGATTCGGGTCGCGATTCCCGCTCGCGCGATCGGCATCGACGCCTACATCGCAGGGATGCCGCTGCGAGCCGCATTTTGTCGCTATGACTGCGGAACGAAGCCCGAGCCGGTCTTCTCTTCGACCGCGCCGCTTACGCACTGCAGTTTTCATCGATGCGAAGAGTGGCAGGATCTGGCCCTGTTACCTTGAAGGAGAGCAAGGATGGACGAGGAGTTCTCGTTTCACAGCGGTGCGAATAGCTGTCGTAAACGCAGCTCCAGCGCGGGAACTGGGTGAAAGCTCGGCCGAAGCCGCCGCCTAAAGTGCGGTCGCGAGAACGAGCGAGGCGCCGACGAGGAGGTCGCAAATACGTGCCGCGACCGGACGCAATGACAGTGAGACTACGGGGTGGAACCGAGCTTGGTCGTTAGCGTAGGCATTACCGCGACTTGCCCTGGGCTGGTTCCACTCGCGTCAACCGAATGTGCTTAAAGTCCATGACCTGGGTGCCGGGGATCGAAACCGGGGAGATGGTGAGCTTCGTCGCGCCCTTTTTCAACGAGAGCACCCCGACTTTGAGCGCGCTCCATTCCCGATTCTGGTAGCGCGCTTTCCCGGACTCGTCGCGGTGGGGTAACGGTACGGGAACGATTCTAGCCGCGGGCACCGTGGTTTCGATCGACGACGTCGTTGTGCTCACCCGGATACGCGATCCGGCGTCGGCTGGCGGGCAGGTAAAGTCAATTTCCACCTCGAAATCGCCCGCTTGGTGGACATCCAGCTCGAACCAAAGTTGGTCGTCGAGATCCTTCCAGCCGGTGAGCCAGTCGTTCGCGAAGCCGGGTCCTGCATTAAAACGCAAGGAGCCGGAAAAATAGGCTTGGGGAGCGTGCAGCTCGACCGAAGGCTGTTCGCGATATCCCACGGGAAGCGGAAAGCGGCGCAGACCACCGCGCGTGATGTCGTCCACCCACGTTTCGTAGAGCGCGCTCAATTCGCGCACCCGGTCGGACAGCGTTGCCGCTAGATCGGTTGTTTCGCCAGGATCCTCTTGCATGTCGTAGAGCTGCCAGGGCGTGGCCTCCTTGTCCCTGGCCTTGGCGTTCGATCCTCCGGCAGGACCGGGAATTTCACGCACCAAACGATAACGCTGGGTACGCACCGCGCCCGGATACCGGTTGGTCTCGTCGATCGGGTTGTGCGTATAAAGCACGCGCTCGGGCCATCCGCTCGGTTGCTCCTTCTCCAACAGTGGACGGAGCGAGCGACCATCGATCGCCGGGCCTGGCGGCGGTTTGACTCCGCAGAGGTCGAGAAGAGTCGGATAGAGATCCACGTGCGCCACGATCGGTTTGACGACGTGGGGAGTCCACCCTGCCGCGGGCCAGCGCACGAAGAGTGGAACGCGCGACCCGCCTTCGTGGACGCTGGTTTTGCTGCCACGCATGCCAGCGTTGAAGTACTTCACCCCCGCGGTGCCGCCATTGTCGGTCAGGAACAGCACAATTGTGTTTTCGGCTAACGTGCGCTCGTCCAGAAAGGCCAGGATTCGTCCGACATTGTCGTCGATGTTTTCGCACATGCCCCAAAAGGCTGCGATCGTGTCGTCAAGGCCCTTGGCTTTGAATTTGTCGAAATACCGATCTGCCACCTGGTAGGGAGAATGCGGTGCGTTGTAAGAGAGGTAGCAGAGAAATGGCTCCTTCGAGGGAGTGCCCATGAAGCGAAGCGCTTCATCCGTGAGCACATCGGTGATGTAGCCGCTCGTCTTCTCGGAGGCGACGCCGCGGGTCAGCGTTGCATCGAAGTACACATTCCAGTGTCCAGCCGTGAAGCCAAAGAACTCGTCGAAGCCCTGGCCCAGCGGGGTGTAGGGATATTGTTCTCCATTGTGCCATTTCCCGATGCAGGTCGTTCGATAGCCCGCTCCTTTCAGGGCTTCCGCGAAGGTCACTTCTTCGGGCCGCATGGCTTCGCGGTTGAAAGTGACGCCGTGGACTCCGGTTCTTTCCGGCCAGCGTCCGGTCAGGAGTGCAGCGCGGGTGGGGGCACAGAAGGAATTGACATAGAACCGGTCGAAGCGGACGGAGTCTAGCCCGAGGCGATCGATGTTGGGCGTAGAGATCTGAGAGTTTCCGTGAATGGAAAAGTCACCATAGCCCTGATCGTCGGTAATGATCACGAGAACGTTGGGCTGCTTGGGTGCTGCAGCAACGCACAGTGTCGTCAGGCTAAGCGCAAGAAACGAAAGAAGCGATTGGAGGAGGCGTCCCAAAGCGGAAGGCGAGCGACGTCCCGGGAGGGGCAAGGGCATCCGAAGACGCTGGCAGAAACGAAGCGCGAAGGAAATGGGAAACTCGGTTTCTCGTAAAGCGCCCACCGGTACGGTGGGTCGAATGCGGTATACCGGTACGATTTAGTGGAAAATGGCGGCGAGGCGGTCAAACTACCCGGAAAAGAGAAAGGTGAAAAATACCCCCATGACGATCGATCGCCGCGCTCACGCACCCTTCCGCCTTGGCGTTCTTCTTAGCTGCGTCTACGCCCTCCTCGGTCCGTTTGCGCAGGCGGCCGAAACGTCGGCTGGGCCCAACGTGATTTTCATCGTCGCAGACGATCTTGGCTACGGCGACCTGCGCTGTTTCGGAAATCCCTACGTGGATACGCCAACGCTGGACAAGCTGGCGCGAGACGGCGTTCGCTTTACCGACTATTATGCGGCTTCGCCGTTATGCGCCCCCTCGAGAGCGGCGATGCTCACAGGCAGGTTCAACCATCGGACGGGAGCGGTCGACGTTTCCAGCAACATGGGAATCGATCGCATCGCACTTTCCGAAAAAACGTTCGGCGACTATTTTCGTCACGCCGGGTATGCCACCGCGCTCGTCGGCAAATGGCACAGCGGTCTTTATTCCAACGAGTACCTGCCGCACCGTCGGGGGTTCGATCTCTTTTATGGGTTTCCGAACGGGGGGCACGACTATTGGAAATGGAGCCTGATGAGGAACGGGCGAAACGAGACCGCCGATGGACGATACATGACCGATGTGTTCAACGACGAAGCCAGCGCCTTCGTGGAGAAGAATCGCGAGCGTCGCTTCGCGCTGTTTTTGGCTCACCACGCGCCGCACTCTCCGCTGCAAGCGCCTGAGGCCCTCGTCGACAAATATGTCGCCCGGGGCAAGGGAAAGTTCAATCGGAGTGTCGCCACCATCTATGCGATGATCGAGGCGATGGACACGGGAATCGGGCGGTTGCTCGCCACGGTCGAGGCGTGTGGCCTGCGCGAAAAGACGATCGTCGTTTTTACGAGCGACAACGGCGCAATCTTGGGTCCGAGTCCCGACATTCCGGGCGAAACGACCGACCGCTATCATGGATCGTTCCGAGGAAATAAAGACACAGTATACGAAGAAGGAATACGAGTCCCGGCGATCGTCGTCTGGCCAGGGCGAATTCCGGCCGGTCAAACCATCAAGACACCGGTGCACGGGTGCGATTGGCTCCCTACGCTCTTCGCGCGCACCGGCCAATCGGCACCGCCGGGTGCCAAGCCGTTCGACGGGGCGGACATCTTCGACCTGATGTTGGGAAAGGCGGATGGCGCACTCGAAACGAGGGCGTTACCCTTTCAAAAGAACCGATACACCCCTGTCCCGTACAGCGATGCGGCGATTCGCCGAGGGCCTTGGAAGCTCTTCTGGCCAATCGTCGCCGAGACGTGCAAGAAGGATAATGGACGCGATTCGCCCTCATATTTGCGTGGAGTCGTGAACCCGCACTGGGAGATGCCGCTCGATCCGGATGTCCCAACGTATCCGACCGTGCGTTCGGTGACGCCGCAGCTGTTCAACCTTCTGGAGGATCCGGGCGAATCCACCGATCTGTCATTGCAGCACCCCGAGCTCGTGAAGGAACTGGCCGCTCGGTACGATGCGTGGTTTACCGAGGTTTTCGCCGAGTGGCAGGGCGCCAATCGGGAGATCCGCGAACACGACGCCCTCTACTGGAAGTCCCGGCCCGTCCCAGATGCCCGTGAACTTTTTCGGGAATTCTGGCGGTGGAAAGGCAGCGGTGCCGACCCGCAGAAGGACGATCCGCTCAAGGTTTTTCGCGGCTATTGGAGTTATCCGCGCGAGCGGTCGTGAAGGAAGCCGGCCGTTTGCGCCGGGTCGTGTACGAAGGAAAGCTGGTCCGACGGAAGGCGGGCGGTTCCATGCGCGGCCAAAGTGCTGCAGTGGCCAAGATGCGCAGGAGTTAACGGGTCTCCCTAACGAAGAAATCGATGGCCGGGAGGAGGCGGGTGGACGTTGCGGGCAGCGGAGGCTCAATCGAGGGGGGCTTTTTCGAAGTCAGTGGGTTCGACCCAATTAACCGAAGGTTTTTCGCCCCTCATGTAACGCTCGTAGAAATGAACGTGGTTGGCGTTGGAGTGGGGGTAACGGTCGAAGATTTCTCCCTGGCCAGCCATTCTGGGATCACCTTGGGCCTTCAGCTCGGCGTACATTGTTTTCTTGAGAGCGTTGCGAGCCGCTTCGGTTCCGGCCGCGGTCGCGAGGTTTCGCACACAATCGGGATCGCTTTTGAGATCGTAATATTCGACGCCGGGGCGGCGACCGAAGCACAGTGCCCAAAATCGATCGGTCGCGTCCGCGCGGTGCGCATCGAGGATGAAGGTCTTGGTGGCCCCGCCGTCGACGTTGAGGTAACCCGTTTCGGGGTTACAGGCAGGCCAACGCGACGGCTCGAAATTCTCGAGGTAGAGCTGCCCGGCTTTGACGATTCCGCGGATGGGATAGCCCGCATCGTTGGGTCGGCCGATGTCGTGACGTTCCATCCCGACCAGCACATGATCCCGCGCGGGATTCACCTGTCCTGACCGGTCGACGCGAAAGATGTCGGTGAGACTCCGGCCGGGGGACTCGGCCATTCCGGTTTTGTCCCAGGAAAGGCCGGCGAGTTCCACGAACGTAGGGGCCAGATCGATGAAGCTGACGTAATCCGAAACGGTCCGACCCCGGCCGGCAATCCCACCCGCCCACATTGCTGCCATCGGCACGTGATTGGAATACTCATACGCGCTGCCCTTGCCGCGCGGGAAGGGCATACCGTGGTCCGAGGTGACGATCACCAGGGTATTTTCCAGTAGTCCGCGTTTCGCGAGGGCGGCGAGCATCCGTCCGAGATGGTTGTCGAAGTGCTCGATCTCGTAGGCGTAGTCGAGCATGTCGTTTCGGACGGTTTCGTTATCCGGCCAGAACGACGGCACGCGATCGATTTCGGAAAGCCGGTACCCGCCTTTTTTTACGCCCGAACCGAACTCGTAACCGCGGTGCGGCTCGATCGAACCGCACCAGAACGCCCAGGGCTTGCCCCCGGGGGCTGCGTCCAGAAAGTCATCGAAGTTGGCGGCGTAGTCGGCGCTGCCGATTTCGGCGGTCGCGGGTTTTGCCCGGCGAGCGTTGAACGCCACTCCGGTCATTGCTCGGGGTTTGCCGTCCGCATTCAATGCGACGCCTGGCCCCCAGCCTTTGGTGGTGTGACCGACGAACCAGCCGTTCTCGGCGAGCGCTTCGCCCCAACCTTTAAACTCGGCGGGAAAAAAGCAGAGGTGATTGGCCGCCTCTTTTAACTGCCAGGAATTTCGGCCGGTGAGGATACAGGCGCGGGAAGGTGCGCACTTGGCGTTGGGAGTATACGCGTTGGTAAAAAGAATCCCGTCGCGCGCCACCCGGTCGAAGTGCGGTGTGCGCACCCACGGTGTGCCATAGGCGCCTGCGTGCGCTCCCCAGTCGTCCGCGATGGCAAACAGAATGTTGGGTGGGCCGCGATCGAGGGCCGCAGCGCGGAGGCCGTCGGGGAGAGTGCACGTCACCGCAACCAAGAGAAGAGTAAAAGGGCGTAGATTCATTTATGGAAGGATAGGAAAGACAGGAGACGGTTCTCATTATCTCGTAATCTAATGTGTCGATTCTGTCCACTGGTAGGAAGCTCCGATGGTGCCTTTAGGCAGAGCGTCCAACCGCTCTCCGGTCTTAACGGAATGTCGCACGCGAAGGCACGGAGAACGCAAAGGGGATGACTCCGAACCGGCAGTGCCTTTCGGCTCCGCCGGCTTACATGCCGAATCCAGGTTGTCACACTATTCTTCAGTCCCGGATGTCGCCCAAATGAAGAGCGGGTAGCAAGCTAAGGCGAGGGCGAAACGAGGCCTGGTGAAGGATCCAGCGTCACAGTCTGGATCCTCTGCCCTGGTGTCGCTTTTTTGGAAAATGTTCGCGTCAATTTTGCGCCTTCCGATGGTCCGTAAAGCCAAGTGGAGTGCACGGGCTCGCTAGGTGCTTTGTGGAGTTTTCAAATACGCCGCCACGTCGGCAACGTCCTGCGCCGAAAGACCGTCAGGGATTCCGGATTGTAAATCCCGCGACACTTCAATTCTGCATCGATTTTCACCTGGTAAGTTCGAAATTCTGTGTCGCCGTTGCTCCGGCAGTCACTTCCACCGTAAAAGCGAGAGGATCCAGCCCGGTGTAAGATGCGATCACTTGGTGTTTGCCCACGGGCACGTCGTTCAGGAAGAAGCGGCCCCTTTTATCGGTGAGCGCCCTTACCCCGAGAATCGGTATTTCGACGCCAGCATCTTCGAGGAGGCGACCCGTGCCGACGTTGCCGACATTGCCACTGGTGGTGCCGGTTGCGGTTGCCGTCGCCGCCGGCGCAGCTTCGTAAACCGATTGGGGAGCTGCGGCACCCGCCAGCAGCGTTCCGGGAAGGAGTAGGAAAGCTTTCGTCTTCATGGTCTAAGTGGGGTTCGAGTGGTTTCAGCGAGATAAGGTGGGAGTGGGCCGATCAAGAGAGGCGAGCCGCAGAGTCGGAGGAGAGTCGGGCGAACGCGTCTCTTGGGTCAGACCTAATCACGTACGCACAAAGACGGCAGCTAAGCAGGGGCATGGGTGATGAAGCCATGCTCGAACGATGGTCTCCGTTTAGCGGTCTGCCGTCGTTTCCGGCGAATATCGATTTCGTAATTTTTTGGTTTGGTTCCACTTCCCGACGCGTCTCTATACCGCCTCAAACGAACCACCTGCGTTCGGGCCCTCCGAGTCGTCTCGCGATCGTCGCGATCTGCATTCTCACCTGCCTCTCCGATTTACGGGCAGAGGACACGTCGCGCTTTCGCGAACTGTTCAACGGTCGTGACCTTGCGGGTTGGGTCGATGTCAATACCGGTGCGGACACGTGGAAATTTCGCGATGGGGTGCTCGTTTGCACGGGAAAACGGATCGGCGTGATGCGCACCGAAAAGCAATACGAGAATTTCTTGGGTTTTTAGATACACTGCGTTATCGGCGACGTCTTTACCCGAGAGACCGAGCGGATCGGCGCTGAGTACGAGCGATCGTCCCACCGGGAGGCGTTCGCGGATACGGTTGCTAGGATTGAGTTGCGTCACTCCTCCCATCGATCGAAAGACCGTGGGATTGCCGGAACGCAAGCGGAGGCCGTGAATCACCGTGTCGTCCTTGAGCGTGACGGCCACACCGTCGAAGCCATGGAAGGTCAGCGTAGCTAAACTGCCCGCCGCGCGCAGTGGGGGTGCAACGAACAATGGACCCCATTTCGAGATGAGGACTTCGGTTTTGGCCTCCAGGCGGCCGAAAACCGTGCGCGTCGTCGACGGAGCAATCGACGAGACGCATTTAGCAAGAAGAGCCTAGCCGATACGAGGCCGACAGTGTAGTGTACGCTCATGAAGACGATCCTTGCCCCAGTGGATTTTTCGGAAGTAACCGAGCGCGTGGTCGAAGAAGCCGTAAGGCTTGCCGCCGCTTTCGGTGGATACGTTTTTCTGCTTCACGTTTCCCGCCCGCCCGCGGCGGTGTTCGACTACCCGATCGACGTCGGCATGGTCGCGGACGTCACGGCCGCGATCGAGAAATCGGCCGACGAGCAACTCGCGATATTGGCCGGGCAACTTCAGTCTCGGGGCACCGCGGTCCAGAGCCTACGAGTCAACGGTTGGCCGACCACCGACATTCTTGAACAGGCGAAGACACTGCGCGCCGATTACATTGTGTTGGGGTCTCACGGGCATACCGCGTTCTACGATCTCGTTGCGGGCAGTACAGCGAGCGCGGTGATACGAAAGTCGTTGTGCCCCGTTCTGATTGTACCTCCACGACCCGTCACCGCAGTTGCGTCACGCGGACAGCCCTCGAGTTTATGACCCCGATCGACGCGATCTATGACCGACGATCGGTGCACGATTTCTCGCGTGCCCAGGTTGCCCGATCGACGATCGAGGAACTGCTCGATGCGGCCGTGCAGGCACCCAGTTCCCTCAACCGACAACCGTGGTGCTTTGTCGTGCTTGAAGGAGTGGAGCGATTGAAGGACTATTCGAGTCGGGCCAAACGTCATTATTTGACCGGTGAGTTACCGCCGTTGGGACTGCATAACCGCCACGACACGCTGACGGACGACGCGTACAATATCTTTTATAATGCCAAGACCGTCATCGTCATATTTGCCGTTCCGGGCGGCTTGAACGTTTCCGAGGATTGTTGCCTGGCCGCGCAAAATCTCATGCTCGCCGCGCACAGCCTCGGTCTAGCCACGTGTCCGGTCGGAATAGCCCGTCCTTGGATGAATCTCCCGGAGGTCAAAGAGGAGTTGGGAATCCCGGCTCATCATCTTGCGGTCTTTCCCCTCGCGCTCGGCTACGCCGCCACGCAGCCGAAACCGCAGACGCGGAAGTCTCCGGAGATCGTCGCTTGGCTCTCGGACTTGGAGCCGGGCTTGTCGGCTCGTCCGAATGCGAAACCCACTTGGTCCGTCTGAAACGTCGAAATCGTCGAATCATGAAAAGTTCTCGATCCCAAAAAAAGCCTGAGCCGACCTCCCGTTCCCGGAGTCCGTCCCCCGTCAAACGCACGCCGATCCCGCCCGCTGCCTCGCTTCCGGCGGCATTCGAGATGTCGGTCGATCCGGACGATCCGGAATTCTCCTTCGCTGCGCGCAAAATCGTTGTGCCGGGAAAAAAGCGCACGAAGCGAGCGACGGATTAGACGCAATTGTGAGGGACGATGCGCTTTCCCCCGGGCCGATGCAGCGGGATCGCCTGCATCGATCCAGCAGGTAGCGGCCGCCCGTGTCGCGCAAAGTCCCGAATTGCGTCCAGGGAATGATGCTCCGGTCCGCGGCTTCAAGGAGACGATAGAGAGTGGGTCACCGCTCTGCGGAGACGAAAAGGCGAGGCAGGAAATCGACGAGATAGCCGCGCCAGACGGGCCAGCTGTGATTCCCGGCCGTGAGGAGCCACTCGTGTTTCACGCCTGCGGCCGCGAGCTTGGCGACGAAATCTTCATTGCGCGAAAGCAGAAAATCGTCCCGGCCGCAGGCGAGCCAGAGGAGGCGAAGCTTCGCGTTGGCGCGACCGGCATCGGCGAGAAACGTTGGCGCGACGGATTCCTCGGGGGGCACTCCGCTAAACGAGCCCACGTAGGCAAAGCGATTTAGGTGGCCGAGCCCTATCGTGAGCGCTTGTCCGCCGCCCATGCTGAGCCCAACGATTCCGCGTCGATCGATCTCGTTCGAAACGCGGTAGGTCGCTTCCACCAGCGGGAGCGCGTCTTCGAAGAGCTCCCGTTCGAACGCCGCGGTGGCGGAACCGCGCTCGACGGAGTCCCGCATCGCCGAGGGGGTAAAGGGATGGCCGTCCAGCATCGCCACAACCATCGGACGCGCCTTGCCCGCCGCGATGAGGCTATCGAGGATCCAGTGGGCTTTCCCGTGCACGACCCACGTTTGTTGATTGTCGCCGGAGCCATGTTGAAGAACCAGCAGGGGATACTTTCGTTCGCTGGCTTCCGTTTCGTAACCCGGCGGCGTGTAAACCCACACCTCCCGCGGACGGCCGAGCGCTTTCGAAAAATAACTGTGCTGGTGCACCGTGCCATGCGGCACATTCTGAAAGTCCCACGGCTCGGCCTTGTCTGCGGGCAGATGCAGAATGCTGGTGCGCGGTTCGCGCATCGGTTTGATCGCCGCATTGCCCGGGTCGATCATGGAAACGCCGTCCACCGTGAAACTGTATTCCCAGACTCCGGGACCGCAGGTGGCGGCGGGAACGGTGCCCGACCAGATACCGCCTTCGTCGCGGGTCAGCGCGAGAGGTTCTTTGGTCCATTGTCCGCGGACGGAGACTTGTTTCGCGTTTGCCGCGCGCAGGCGGAACGTGACGCTGCGATCGGCGTCGATCTCCGGCGAGATGACGGGTGCGGGACGACCGGGAGCGGCTGCACGCGGTGCGGGGACCTGCGCCGGTGGAGTCTGCGCGATCGCAGGGAGCGCGGCGGCCACTATGAACGCGGCGAACAGCGAAGTTTTCATGGATACGGAACGACGGGGCGAACGGATGAGGATGAAACGCGGGACGATCGATCCCAACGAGGGTTCAGGGCGCTTCGTAAACTTCGACGAGTGCCTCCCCGGTGGCAACACCGACGCTGCCGAGTTGGAAGGAATAGGCTCCCGGAGCGAGATTGACCTGGAGGTTCGTTTGGACGCTTGCTGCACTAGACGAGTGCACGGCGTCTGGCGATACCGAGGCACAAAAAACCCGTTGCGAGCAACGGGTGGCGCTAGGGGGAGGGGGACGGTCCTGCCGCCTCGGATCATGACTTCACCGAAGCGAGGTACTTCAGGATGTTCTGCGCCTGCTCGGACGTGACGCCGGTGTCCTTGTAGACGATCTTTCCGCCCTTGATGAGGTAGGCTTCGCGGCTGGCCATCATGATGCCCGATTGACCGAAGGCCTTGACGACTTTCTTTTCAGTATCGGCAAGCAGTGGGAAGGGGAAGTGGTTGACGGCTTTAAACTCTTTTTGCTTTTCGACGGTGTCGGTGCTGACGCCCACCACGGCCACGCCCTTGGCGGTGAGGTCGGCGCTGGCGTCGCGGATCGAGCAACCCTGTTTGGTGCAGCCGCCTGTAAGCGCTCTCGGGTAGAACCAGACGAGCGTGTAAGGATTCTTGGCGTAAACATCGCCGAGATTGAGCGTTTCGCCAGAGTCGGTGGTGGCCGAAACGACGGGCGCGGTATCGCCGACCTTGAGAGGTTCGGCAGAGGCGGCGGAAGTGAAGAGGGCGAGCAGCGAGGAGAACACGAGCAGGTGGCGGAATTTCATGAGTGAGAGAAGGGTGATTGAAGTTGGCGCGTTTCCAGAAAGACGCAAGTCAGCGGGGCAACGGAATACGCCGATCCACCTGCCCGGTTCTTCGCACCGGCCACTGCGCCACCGCCGGCTCCGCCCATGTTCATCCCGCCGGAAACGGAACCGGCGTAGCGTCCTCCAATATCCATCGCCGCACCCCAAGAACTCGGCACCGTCAGGTCGTTCGCGACGCTGGCCATGCCCATGGCGAAAATCGCCAGAAATGGATTTACGATTTGCACCGAGATCACCGGCAGCGTGGCGGCGCTGAGCAGGCCGCCGATGCCTAGAATCTGGCGCGCCCGGCACGCTCCGCCGATCTTTTTGGTACTCCTTGAGGTAATGACGTCGCACGGTTTCCAACACGAAAAGATTCGGGAGGTTCTGAGCGAGGTGCAGCGAAGCGACATGCAGCAACGGGCCACCGCAAGTGAGAGGTGCCACCGGAATGTAGTAGGTTTCTGCCAGAGTCGCGATTTTTTTGGCCTCGGAAAGCCCTCCGCACCGGCAGATGTCGGGGTTGACGAACTGGAGAATCCTTTTTTCCAAAACCTCGCGGAATTGCCACCGCGTCCTCAGCCGCTCGCTGAGAATGAGCGGGATGGAGGTTTCATCCTGAATCGTTCGGTATGCGTCCAGATTGTCCTGCGGAAGCATTTCCTCGAGCCGTTTCGCGACATCGCTCATCGTGGGCATCGAGTGCTTCTTCATCGCCTTCGGCGTTCCGCTGTGACTCGGGGCGGGGCAAACACGGAGCGGCTCGAGTCAGGCGCGCGTGTCCTCCGCGGACACGCAAAAAACCTCGCGCCGTTCGAGGTGCGAGGCAGCAGACGCGACGTCGGTTCAAGGGAACGACCGCCGCAGCGAAGCGCTTAAGGCATCAAAACGGTGTCGATCACATGAACGACACCATTGCTGCCGACCAGGTCGGTCGCCGTGACCTTGGCCTTGTCCACCATCACGCCCATACTGCCCGCCTTGAGCGTCAGTTTCTTGCCATTCACGGAGGGAGCTTCACCGGACTTGACGTCGGCGGCCATGACTTTGGCAGGGACGACGTGATAGGTGAGGATCGAAACGAGTTTGGCCTTGTTTTCCGGCTTGAGGAGCATTTCCAGTGTGCCGGCAGGAAGCTTGGCGAAGGCGGCGTTAGTGGGAGCGAAAATGGTGAACGGCCCTGGTCCACTCAAGGTTTCGACGAGGCCGGCCGCCTTTACGGCTGCCACGAGTGTGGTGTGATCGGGCGAACCGATGGCGACACCGACGACCGTCTTGGCGGACAAAACTGCGGACGCACCGGCAAATACAACGACGGAGGTAAGGAATGAGAGAACTTTCATGTGATCAGTGCAACTAACATGTGAAGGAAACGCGGCCGGGTGGACAAAGTCCTACGGTCGCAGGCGTGAAACGGGTGGGATGCGCGCGCGGATGCAGGCATGTCCGGGGTATAAGAGGATCGGCGGTAAGCATTAGCCGAGCACGCTTCTATCGTGGTCGCTTGCATTTGGAGGAATGCGAGTTCCGCTTTCGCCAGTCTCACCCTTTTCCTTGTATCGGATCTACCTGAGTTCTGGCCTCGAGTCGACTCACGCCGAGCGCGCGGACATGGCCCGGCTCGAACGTTTCAGCCAGCGGGTATCGTCGCGCCGGTCGTCAGAACCGGCCTGTTGGGTCGAGTGCCCGGCAACATCCGGACAGCAGAATAGATATGACAAGAGTCAGTGGTTTCATACGGGGGTAGGAAGGCGGCACCCAATGAGCATCGTTAATGATTCGACGCAGTCCGCTGCAGTTTCCGTGACGCGCTTCTGCGATATTTTTTCAAACCCGACGGCGAGAGAGGGACCCTCCCAATCGCCGGCTTGCTAAAGAACGTGCCCGCAGGGTTCCGCATTTGTCGATAAACCGTTCGAATGCGACCTTCGGGCTACGCGGTCTCAACGCGCGCTCTGGCCAGCGAATGCGCTGACGATTGCGGCGAGATTTTTTTCCATCGCTTTGAAGAAATGCTCTGGATCCGCCGGTTCGCCCGCGAATGTCTCGAGGACGACCACCTGCCTTTTCGCTCCCGTCAAATGGGTGGGCCTTTCGACAGGAGGGGCGCGGTTCGCCAGGGCGACGATCGCCTCGGGGTCGTCGGCAGGTCGCACCGAGAGGCCGAGTTCTTCCGCCAGTCCTGCAAGTTCCGGGGCTGTAAGCACCACCTCCAAGGCGGCGAATTCGGCGAGCTTTGCCTCGGTTTCGGCCCGAAGGCGGAAGAGGCGTTCTTTGACGCGCCGGGCGTTTTCGCCGATCCTAGGGGCGTCCGGCGGATGCAATCGTGCCAAATCGCGCGCAATGACCTCAGCCATCCGGGTCGTGTTTTCGAGCGTTAGCGGAGCGACGGGTACGGCCGCTCGGGCTCCGTCCGCCGGCACCCGAACCACCGGCGTGCGCCGATCCGCCGCCACGGTCGCATCGATCTCGATGACCGCTAACTGCAACGCTCTGACCGCCGCAAACAACGCGTCCTCGGGTGCGGCACACCGGAGCGTAATCACCGCAGTCGCCTGCGCCGCGCGCGCGCTGACGGCAACGTGGGTTTGGTCCGACCAGACGGTGCCTTTCGGCCAGGCCCAGGCGACCTCCAAGGAGGTTCCTTCGGAAAGTGCTTTGGCGAGGCAGTAAGTCGAGGCATGTCCAGTAAGAATCAGGGGGCGTTCGGGGGAAGCCGCGCGCGCTTCCTCCCGCGCCGAGGAGGTCCGTGTCGACGGTTTTTTCGGCACGAGCCACAAGGCCAGGCCCGAAGCGAGCAAGAGGCAGGCGAAAAAGCAGAGAGCGGGTCTCATCGGGTGGTTTCCTTGCGGAACACCAGCAACGAACCGAAAAAGAGGATGGCCGCCACGAGGATGATTGCGCCGCCGGAAGGAATCGGCAGGTCGAACTGCATCGGCACATAGATGCCGACCAAACAGCTCGCGGTGCAGAGGCCGCCGCTCCAGAGGAAAAACCCCCGGAGCGAACGACAGAACTGTCGCGCAGCCGCCGCAGGAATCACCAGGAGTGCCTCCACGAGAATCGCTCCGATGATTTTCACCGATGCGACGGTCACCGCGGTTACCAAAAGGAGGAAGAGGTATTCCAACCAGACGACGCGCACACCGCGCACGTGCGCGAGGTCTGTCTGAAAACTGGCGAGGATCATCTGGTTGCCGTATCGCCAAGCCACGGCAAGGGTGACCAGCGTGACCACCAGCAACACCCCGATGTCGAGGTCGTTGACCGTGAGAATCGATCCAAAAAGCACGGAGTCGAGGAGATGGGCGTCCGCTTTACCCGCCAGTACGACCAGGAGGCTCGCACCCACGGCCAGCGAAACCGAAAGAAAAACCGCGATGACGGTATCGGAGGGCAGCCGCGTGCGCTGACGGGTGTAGTTGAGCGCGAGCGCGAACAATCCGCAGAATCCGAAGAGCGAGACGTAGGGTGTCGCGCCGGCCTCGCCGAGCAGGACACCCAGCGCGACACCGGTGAGCGCCGCCTGCCCGATCGCCTGCGAGAAAAAAGCCAGGCGTTTCATCACGACGAGGGCACCGAGACCACCGAGGAGCGGTCCGATCAGCAGCGCGCAGAGGAGCGCATTGATCGCAAAAACGTAGCCGATCGAGGCGGGCAGCCAGCCGGCCTCCGCTCCTGCCCTCATTGCCTCGCGCAACGGTGCCCACGGCGCATTCATGCGGCTCCCTCGCGGCTGGAAGGAAAGGATCCGGTGTAGAGCGCCACGACAGATTCGGGCGTGAGCACGCTGCCGGTCGCACCCGAAAAAACCACCTGGCCTGTGGCCATGCCGGTGACCACGTCGGCCAGTGCGCGCACGTGGGCGAGATCGTGCAAGGTGAGCAGCACGGTGACACCGTGCGATTTCAATTTAAAGAGAAGTGTGCTGGCGAGCGCCACTCCCGGTGTATCCAAATGATTCATCGGCTCGTCGAGGATCAGCAGGTCCGGCTCGGGCAGCAGCGCCTGCGCGAGGAGGACACGCTTCAATTCGCCTCCCGAGAGCGCGCCCAGTCGGGTGTGCCGCCGCTCTGTCAAATCGACATGCACCAACGCCTTCGCAATCTGCATCCGAGCAGAATCCGCCAAGCCGAAAAACAGGGGCGAACGCTGCGTCACGAGTCCGAGAAAGTCCTGCACCGTCACCGGGAGGTAGCGGTCGAAATCGAGTGTTTGGGGCACGTAACCGACGCGCCCGCTACGTCCGCCCAGCCAGCGCAGGGCGATGTCTCCGGTGTGGGGAAGCTGGCCGAGGAGACAGCGCAGTAAGGAGGTCTTTCCCGCGCCGTTGGGTCCAATCAGCGCGTGGATCGTTCCGGACGACACCTGGAGGGAGACATCGTTCAGCAGGCTCAAGCCGCCCAGAGTCAACCGCACGTTGCGGAAAGAAATCTCCGGTCCGCGGGCGTTCAAGATCTCATTTTCCATCGTTTGCCTGGCTTGCATCGAGAAGCGCTTCGGCGAGCTGGTCCAGATTGTAGCGCATCCCCGCTTCGAAATACTCCGCCGAGTACGCGCCGCTCGTGAGATGCTTGAGGAAACGCGTCCGTACCCCCGTCGCGGCGCGAATCGTCTCCACATACGCGGCAGGAAACTCCTCTTCGGCGAAAAGCACTTGGATCTTCCGCGCTTTGAGCGTTTCGATCGTGCGTCGAAGCTGGGTGGCGCTGGGCTGCATGCCGGGGGCGGGCTCGACCACGAAGGCGATTTCCAGACCGAATTCCGACAGGAGGTAGTCATAGGAGCCATGCACGGAGGCGCAGCGCAGTTCGAGCCGAGGCAGCGCCGCGATCCGCGTCATGGTCTCCGCCTTCAGGCGCCGCAACCGCCCGGTGTAGGCTCGGGCGTTGCGCCGAAACTCGGGGGCATCGGCCGGCGAAAGCCGGGACAGTCCGTCGGCGATCGTATTCACTTGCTGGATCGCGGCCGAGATGGAGATGAAGGTGTGCGGATTGACCGCCTTCTCGGCGCCTTCGAGCCCGGCGATGGGGACGAGCGAAACCTGGGCGTTTGCATGGATCAGGGGGAGCGAGTCCTTCCTTCCCGCCGCGGCGACGATCTCGAGCGCGAACGGATCGTGTCCCACCCCGTTGAGCACGAGCGCGTCGAGGGTCATCGCACGTTTTATATCCGCGGGCTGCGGGTTGTAGTTATGCGAATTGAAGCCCGCGTCCACCAATGGCACGACCTCCGCCCGCTCGCCGGCGATCGCGGTGACGAAGCTGTAATACGGATGCAGCGTGATGCCGACTTTCAGTTTGGGAGCCCCGTCAGCCGCCTGCGCAGTGGCCAGGACCCTAAGACACGCGAGCAGGAAAAAAATGAGTCTCATCGTGTGGCGGGTTCTTGAGCGACGATTTCCGTCCAGCCTTCCCTCGGCAAGCTCTCGGCTTCCGCTCGCGGCACTTTTCCCTCCGCGGAGAACGGCCGCCTCCAGATTCTCGTTTTGTCTCCTTCCCAATGCAGCAGCCATTCCCCCGCGTTCAAATTGCCTGGCAGAGCGCGGTAGAGCGCGTGGCCCGGTCGTTCGCTCGTGTAGTGGAGCCAGAGGTGCCGGCCGCGCTTGGACCAGACCGGATCCTGGGCGAAAGGCGGCAGCGCGAGCGCGGCCAAGGCCGGGACCGTCGGCCACTTGCCGTCCTCGTCGAAGGACGCCTTGATCTCCAGCGCAGCCGTCCGCAGGTCATTGAAGAACCCTTGTTCGAGCGGCGTGAGAGTTTGGAACGCCGACTGCTGGTGAGCGCCCAAGGTGGAGGCCGGTGGCGGAACGCGGAGCCAGAAAAGCAATCCTCCCCAAGCAAAAAACAGGACCAGGGAGGCGATCAGCACCCCCCGCGTTTCCGCGCGGTGGCTGGCCGGAACGATCCGCTCTTCGATCGGGTTCATCGCGACGGTTTCCCCCGGTTCGCGGCGACGTACCCGAGCCCGAACGACAAGATCGCGAGCAGAAAAACCAAAGCGACGGCGACGACACTTTGGGAGAACGGAAGCGTCGCTGCGCGCCCCTCGGTCGCCACGGGTACCGTCGGCGCAGCTTCGGCCGGAGCGGTCGTCGCGGATCGGCTGGGCGCAACGCCAACCGACGCTCTCCCAGAGACGATCGTGGCCGGCGGGGCAAACGTCTCCGCGGGTGGACTTGCCTGAATTAGCCGCTCCGGCCCGAGTTTGCTGACCTTGTGGCCCGGACCTCCGTCGAAAGTGACCCGATACGGCACGGCCGGGATGGGCAGCGCGAGCTTCCCACCCGTCGGAAGCACATGCTCGCTCAAGGTTTCGCTCGTTGTCCGCGAGCGGATCGATAGCTTCAATCCGGCGACGTCGCTACCGTCGGAGAAGCCCGTCTCGGCCGTGAACGTGCCATCCGGATTAGCGGAAATCTGCAGATACGGCTCATGCGCAGGTGCGGATTGCACACACGCGAACGCGCCAACGAGGAAACAGAGGAGCGCGCGGACGATCATGGGCGGTTTCGCGGCGGACCGTCTCAATAGGAGGCGGCCGCACCGGGTACTTCGAACGCCAAGGTCGCGCGAAAGCGAGTCTGGTCCGCTTTGACCTTTAGCGTATTGTCGGCGGGCTCGAAAACGGTCACAAGCAGGGTCCAGAGTCCAGTTAAGCCGATCGGCAGATTCACCCGGCCTTGGGCGTCCGTTTCGGCGGCCCATTTGCCGGACTTGCCCACAAACGCCGCGGCGACATGTTCACCCGTCACGTCGATCGGCTCACCGCCGTAGGGTTTGCCTTTGAACCAGACCTGGACGGAAAGGGTGTCGCCGATCGCAGCGGCGCCCGGATTCTTGGCCGGCACGAGTTCGAGCTCATGCCCCACCGGTTTGACGGCGGTCGCCTCCGTGGCCCCGGCTCCTTTGACGTTGATGATCGTTTTGCCGAAGACGCGGATCAGATTGCTTTCCGCGACGGTCGAACCGGCGGGGACCTCGTTTTTCGGCACTGGGAGATGCGCGATCGTGCCATTGGCGTTCTTCACTTGGGTGGAGTAGGCGGGCTTGCTGGCCGAGGTCGCCACCCACGTGCCGGCGCGGTCGATGAGGATGGTGGTGGCGTGATACCCCTCCGCGGACGCTTTGGTATCCTGGGATTTTCCATCGGGCGAGATGAGTTGGATTCCGCCGAAGCGCTCGGCGGCAACCGGTTCGTCGATCGGTAGCCGGTGTCCCCATCCCGTATAAAGCGAGACCTTCAGCGGTCCGGGATTTTTTCCCGGATACTCCAATTGGTAGCGGTTCGAGCCGATCCAGAGCCCGTGAGCATGGACGGCGCTGGAGGCGGTCGCCAACGAGAGCGCGGCGAGAACGAGGCGGGCGAATGTATTCATGGTGATACGACGGAGATTAAGAACGATGCGGTTGCGACGGTGAGGAGAGTTTTTCCGGGGAAGGTGCGCGGCATTCAAAAACGCGCTTTGATCTCGGCGAAATAGGTGCGTTGGAGGAGATTGTGACCTTGGTAGTACTTGTAGCGAGTGACATTGTCGACTCCGAGAGCCACGGTGAAGCCTCGGGAAAGCGTATAAGCGGCACGGAGATCGATGAGCGAATAGCCACTCACGCCGCCATAGGTCGCGCGCGTGTCGATATTGTCGAGCGTGCTGAACTGACCGCTCGCATAGCGCCATCCTGCGGTGAGCGAAAGAGCGGCAGTCGCGTGGTACGTGGCAAAGAGCGACGCGCGCCAGTGTGAGATGCGGGGGAATTGTTTTCCTTCGGAAGCAGGAAAGGCAGGATTGGAACGAATTTCCGAATCCGTGTAGGTGAGTCCTGCCTGCAGATCGACTGCGGCGATCAAAAAGCCTTTTTGGTCGAAGGCCATTTCCGCGCCACGCGTGAGCACCTTGGGGATGTTCTGAAAGTTGGTGACGAGAGTCGTGGTGTTCGTCTGCGTGAACAACGTATCCTTGGTGTCTTCTTCGAACAGACTGGCGCGCAATACCCCTTGCGGCAGCGCCCGTTCGAAGGTCAGGTCCTTGGAGAACGAGGATTCCGCCCGCAGTGTCGGATTGTTGTTGGTCACCGTGCCGTCGGCGAGGGTGATGCCTTGATAAAGTTCCCCGACGGTGGGGAAACGGCTCGTCCGAGCGAGCGACACTCGAGCCGTCCAATCCTTGACCGGTCGCCAGGCGAGCGCGAGCTTGGGCGAAACCCGGTCCTGCTCGCGCCCGGGTAGCGCGGTGCGCCTGCGTACCCCTGCGCTATCGACCGTGCGAGCGCCCTCGCTCGCCCGCCATCGTTCGTAGCGGGCACCGACGGTGACACTCCAACGCGTGTCGAATTGCCAGGCGTCCTGCGCAAAGAGCGCTTGCGTCACTGTCTGGCCGGCCTGTCCGTCGCGCAGCGTGGTCTTGGCACCCTGACGCCAATTGTCCGCGTTGAATTGCTCCGTTTGCAACCGGTAGCGATCGTAGTGGTAGCCGACGGTCACCCCGTGTTTGGAGGCGTCGCCCGGCTCGAAGAGACGCACGGCTTTCAGGTCGAAATTGCTCCAGCCGTAATCGTCACCGGTTTCAAAAATCAATCCCGGACCGGCCTCCGCGTTGGGAGGCCCCGACTGGCTCGAGGAACGGGTGGTGTCGCCCAGCACTATGAAAGACGAGGCGAGCGCTGCGACGTCCCAGCCTCCGAGCACTTTGCCACGGAGGGCGAGCGAGGCGAGCAGGTCCTCCTCATCTCGCCGCGTGAAACCGAAATCGGCCGCGCCGAGCGTGAAACGACGACCGTCCACGTTGACGGCGCCGGAGTAGACGGGATTTCCCGCCGCATCGCGGAGAAACGTATCCGTGAAAGCGTTGGCGTCGCGTTGGAAATAGACCATCGATCCGCTCAGCGTGAACCCGTCGGAAAGATCGTAGGCCAGCTTCACTTTGACCTGGTTTTGGGTCACCTCCTCCAAACCGAACGCCCCGGTGATGAAACGCGGGCGCTCGCGGAGATCGAGATCGGCTACCGCGCCGGTCACGAGGGTGCCGGTGGACGCTGGGGTAGTCGCGGACAGCAGCACCGAGCGGAAATCGGTCGGGTTGCTGTCGTTCTGGAGACGATTGAAGAAAACGAAGTAGGTGAACTTCCCCTGCCGATCGCCGAGCGAAACCGCCGCCTGGTGTCCACGAAAGACATCCTTGGTCGCATATTCGGCATAATCGTTGAAAAAAAACGAGACCTTCGCGGTGGCCGTGAAGGCGCTGGGAAAGCCGGTCGTGAAGAGCACGACGCCTCCCAGCGAATTGCCCGGGTACAGCGCCGAGTACGGACCGTAGACAACCTCCACCCGCTCGATCTCTTCCGGTGCGACGAGCCCCCAGCGTGGCGAGAAGCCGTGACCCGAGCCGAGGAAATTGCTCAGCACGAGGCCGTCGGCGAGTACGAGACTGCGTGCACTTTGATTGGTATTGGTGCCACGGATTGTCAGGGCGCCGTTTTGGTCGCCGATGAAGCGTTTTCGCACGAAGACATTGGGCGCATACTTGAGCGCATCTTCCGTGTTGGCGAGATTCATGGCATCGAGTTGGCCGCCCTCGATTTTGTAGACGGCCGCGGGTCGGGTCCGGTCGCGAACGAAGCGTGGATCGTTGACCTGATAGGGATCGAGTCTGAGCGGATCCATATTTTCGGCGTTATCCGCCGCCCAACTGCTGGCGAGGGTTGCGAGCAAGGCGGCAAGCGCGCGAAAGAGCGGTGGAGTTCGGCACCAGGGATTAAGGCGCGGAGCGTGACGGGACAGCCGTGAGGCCGTCCGAGAAATGCGGGAGAAACGGAAAATCATTGAAGCGACAGCGGGCAGAGAGTGGAACGGAACCGGGGGAAGGTCCGAGCGCGTGAGCGGAGCGCGATGCGGGACGAGCCCATTCGCAGGCGAACAGGGCACTTCTGCAGCCCGGAGGAGGGCCGCGAGAGCATGCGTCTTCCCAGACGAGGGAAAGCGCTTAGGAGAAGCGCAGGCTTAGGCCTGCGCGCTTCGCGGCGGCTGGTAGGGAGCCTCTTCCGCGGGAGCGGCGGGCATCCTCTCCTCAACTCGACACACTGAACTAAGTACCCGGTCGCCGGGAACTGCCAAGCCCGGCAGCGACCGGGCGGAAAATAAGAGTTTTTTGACCGTCGTGTCGGCGCTCGCCTCCGGCAGTTCCGGACGGGGCGGCGTGGGGAGAGCCTCCGCCAGCCGTGCCGCCGCGGGCAGTTCCGCCATCATCCGCATGACATCCGCTTTGAGCCTCTCTTGGTGGGAAAACGTCTGCGCGCCCTTTGCCCAGACGAACGCTTTATGGCTAAGCATTTGCGGGCTGCTCGCGCAGATCCAAGCGAGCACTAGGAGCCAGAATGGCAACCGGTGTAACGAGGATGAGCGGCGCGAGCGCATTAGGGCAGGGTGTGCGCTAACTCTCGTCCGGTGTCACTTGCCAAATCCACGGAAGGCACAGGACGGTTGCGTCCGACGAGTGCTCAGAAACGCCATCTCTACACCGACCCGAAGAGAATTATGGAAAATTGGCACATCCAAGGTACGAGACACCGGGGCGCTTGGATGCATGAAAAATTTCCTGATCTCACCCTCGAAACTCACAAGCTGGCCGACGGTTTCGACCTTCGAAGGCAATGTGCTTCCGGACTGGAAACCCGGAGGGTAGTTGGTGCGGGGAAGAGCAACTCGTCGAGCCACGTGCTTTGCAGCACCGGGGCGCGCGAATCCACGCGTTCGCGCTGCACACTTTCCCTGGTGAAAACCTCGGCCAGTGTGGTCGGCACGGCGATGAACTCCGCTTGCGTCGTGGACGGAGTGCCCGCCGGGCCCTCTTCTTCGGTCTTTCGGGTTTATACTGCCTTATTGGCCTTCCGGCCAAGCACGACGGTATTTCTGCCAGTGCACGCGCAGTGCGGCAGAATGCGAATTCCATGCAGTGTCGGCCACCATGGCGTCGTCGAGGAGCCCGATTTCCGGGATCGAGTCCGGAATTCGATCGTAGCCTCGCAGGAAGTAGAGGAGCGCGAAGGCGGTGTCCCCGCGCGCCGGTCGCGACGCGTGCGGATCGCCCAGCGTTTCCTCAAAATAGCGAGTGAGAATCTCCAGGCGCCGTCGCAGGTGTGTGTTTTCCGCCAGACCGGCCAGCTTTAAACGGAGTTCGGGCAGCATATCGTTCAGTGCGAGCATGGCTTCGGTCGTTACCAGCGTGCCTCCCTTGGACACGAAGCTGTGTATGCTCGAAGCGGTGTCCTTGGACGAAGCGGTGAGGTAGCGGTCGAGCGGATCGGGTAAGAGATGTTTTTTGGTGGGCATGTTAAGGGGTTTTTTCGGCGGGTGGATGGGCAGGCGATTTCAGGAAGGTACGAGCGTCGAGTTCGAGCGTTTGACCACGGCGAGCGAGAGCGCGACCGAAGCGGCGAGGAGCCCCGCAATGATTCCGAGCGACCACGCGATAGGAAATTTTCCTCCGAAAAGCCCATTGAGCCAGACCATCTTCAGACCGACGAACACCAGGATGATCCCCAGCCCGTAGTTGAGCGCCCAGAAGCGATGCATCACGCCTGCGAGGAGGAAAAAGAGCGCTCGGAGGCCAAGGATCGCAAAGATGTTCGACGTGAAGACGATCAATGGCTCCTTGGTGATGGCGAAGAACGCCGGCACCGAGTCGACCACGAAGACGATATCGCTGAGTTCGATAAACACCAGCGCCACCAAGGGCGGCGTCGCGTGGAGGACACCGTTCTTTTTGAGAAAGAAACGATCGCCTTCGAGCCCGGGAGTGATCGGGATCATGCGACGAAGCAACCGGATGATCGGGTTCTTCTCGGGCTCGATCGGCGGAAGGGGCGAAGAGGATCTTCAGTCCGGTGAGGATGAGAAATCCGCCGAAAACCAGAATCACCCAGTGCCACTGCATGAGCGCCGGTCCGATCGAAATGAAAATCATCCGGAAGAACAAGGCCCCGAGGATACCGTAGAAAAGGACGCGGTGCTGGTACTTCGCTGGAATCGCTAAGTACGAAAACACCACCACGAAAACGAAAATATTGTCGACCGAGAGTGACTTCTCGATGACAAACCCGGTGAGAAATTCGAGAGCGGTCTGATTGGCGAGAACCGCGGCCTGAGCGGCAATGATTCCTTCGGCGATGAGCCGAGGGTCATTGGGAAGCTTCCAGAGGCTGTACTTCCACAAACCGAAACAAAAGAGGAGCGCCAGACCGATCCAAATCACGCTCCACGTAGCGGCTTCCTTTATTTTTACTTCATGAGCCTCTCGATGAAAAACGCCGAGATCGAGCGCCAGCAAAGCCAATACTCCCAGCGTGAAGAGGCCATAGAACCTCCAATAGTCGGCAAACGGAAAGAGACTGTAAGCAGGCATGAAGCGAAGGAGCGGGAACGAGATTCCAAGGGGGGGAGGTTTAACCCCGGCTCGTGCGACCCATCCGTCGCCCGGCAACGGTGCGCGGGCCAGGGGTGCGCACGCGTGCCCTGCGCTTGCCGGTCCGCCGGGCGATCTCCGTCACGATTTCGGCCAGGGCGCGGTCGAAGGCCTGGGTCGGGGTGTGATCGATCCTCTCCGAGCGAAGATCGAGGCCGGGCACTTTGAGGTGAAGCGACACATGGAAGGCAGGACTCGTTTCCGGGCGGCGCTCGACCAAGACATGCGCCTCGTCGATCTGCACGGTCTTCGCCAGCGAGAGCAGGGCGTTTTCGATGAGGGTGTCGATCGAGTTATCCAGCGATAGGTTGCGATTGCGTAGGTTCAGTTTCATGCGAAGACGGCTGAGGTTGCGGTTTTCGGACTGCATCCGGACTTGTGTCCAGGCTTAGTCCTGACTTGACGAGGACCATTCTACCATCGACAGCGGGTTTTACTAATACGATGTTTCGACGTAATGCTTAGGATTACCCTAATCGACAGATGGATGCGCTGAACTATCATCACCTGCGTTATTTCTGGACGGTCGCAAAGGAAGGCGGGTTGCGGCAGGCATCGGCGCGACTGCACGTTTCCCAACCGTCGATCTCCACCCAAATCGGCGAATTGGAAGAGGCTCTGGGCGAAAAACTTTTCCGGCGTCAGGGCCGTGCCAACGTGCTGACCGAGGCGGGGCAAATTGCGCTTCGCTATGCCGACGAGATATTCAACCTGGGTCGCGAGTTGACGAACGCGGTGAAGCAGCGGCCCTCGGCGCACGCGATTCGGTTGCACGTCGGGGTGGCCGACGCGATACCGAAATTGGTGACCAACGAAATCCTTAAGCCGGTATTCGCGATGGCGCAGCAGGTTCATGTCATCTGTCGCGAGGGCAAGGCGACGGAACTGATCGCTCATCTCGGTGCGCACCGGTTGGACATCGTTTTGGCCGACGAACCGGCATCGAGTTCGCACCAAGGGAGAGTGTTCAACCACCACCTTGGCGATTCTGGCGTTACGTTCTGTGCCGAGCGGCGGCTGGCTTCCCGGCTCAAGCGCGGTTTTCCGAAGTCACTGCATCTTGCGCCCGCGTTGTTGCCTGCGGAAACGACCGCGCTGCGCCGATCGCTGGAGAAATGGTTTGGGACCATGGGGATCGGGCCGCAGGTGGTGGCGGAATTCGAGGACGCGGCCCTGATGAAAGTGGTCGCCGCCGAGGGAAAGGGTTTTGTGGCCATCCCGACGATCGTCGCGACCGAGGCGGCCGCTCGTTACGGGCTGCAGGAAATCGGCTCGACCGAGCGCTGCCGAGACCATTTCTACGCGATCACGGCGGAACGTCGCATCTCCCACCCCGCGGTCACTATCATCACCGAGAACGCAAAAACCCTCTTCGGCACCTGATGCGACCGAGACTTTCGCCGGTTCGGAAAATGTCCTCGATCCGCCGTTTCCGTTTTCGGTGTCGGGCTGCGCGGCGGTTGGCTGCGCGCGGATCTTATGCATCGGCCCCCGCGGTTTGAAACGAGTAGATCGAGCCCAGGCCGAGCAGACGCGTGAGGGCGTCGAGGGCGGTGCGACTCTCTTCGAGCAGATGCGGGTCGGCGAGATCGCCGGCCGCGAGCGTCTCGCGGTAATGACGATCGACCCACGCGACCAACCCGGTGTGCACCGTATCCGTCAGAAAGATGCGGGGCGGGAGCGCCGAGCGTTCGGCCGCCGTAAGCACAACGCGCAGGCGCAGACAGGCCGGCCCTCCGCCATTGCCCATCGATTGCCGCAGGTCGAGCGTACGCACTTCGCGCAACGGCGTTTTACCGCGGGCGATCGCGTCGTCGAGCCAGGCTTTCACCCGGACGTTTTCCTCGCAGGCGGTCGGCGCAATCAAGACCATGCGACCCGGCGAAACCGTGACGACCTGGGCGTTGAAGAGGTAGGACTGCACGGCGTCTTTCAGCGAGACGCGCGCGCGGGGAACGCAGCAGGCCGACAGCTCCGCCCCCCGGTGCAGCGACGCATAGCGGCGACGCAACTCGCGGATGACGCGGGGCGTGTCCACAAAGGCATCTTCATGGTAAAGGAAGAAATTCTCGTTGCCGACCGCGATGACGTCGTTGTGAAAAACCCCGGCGTCGATCGCCGCCGGATTCTGTCGAGCGAAAACCACGGCGTTCCCGGCCAGGCGGTGACGCCGGCAGATGGCTTGACTCGCCTCGAGCGATTGACGCGACGGATAGCGCCGCGGGCCACCGAGCGCGAGACGCGACGGGAGCGACGTGTGTCCATAGACGAAGAAGTGAAGCCCGCGCCGCCCGTGCGCCGGAGCGAGGCGGGTGTGGTTTGCCGCACCTTCGTCGCCTAAAGCCGGGCAGGCCGGGAGGGGTGCGTGGATCGCGAAATGGCGATCATCGCGAAACAGGGCCCGGAACGTCCGCGTGGTCTGGGGCGGCTCCACCGAACGGTGAAATTTAGCCACCAGATTGGCGGGTGTCAGGTGAACGCGCCCATCCGGTGCATCCCGGGAAGGCGTGACCGTGGCGGCATTCGCCACCCACATCGCGGATGCGGAGCTGCACGCCGCGAGCAGCTCCGGCGCCGTCCGTTGCGCGGACCGGAGGATTGCCGCGTCGTCTCGGCCCGTGAAACCAAGCGCGCGGAGAGCCGCAACGTTCGGACGTTCGTGCGGCGGAAGTACGGCCTGGGGAAGACCCAACGCCGCCAACATGCGCATTTTCTCCAAACCCTGCAGCGCTGCGGCGCGGGGATGGGAGCGCGCACCCCGATGAGAAGCCGAGGCCACATTGCCATGGGAGAGACCGGCGTAGTTGTGCGTGGGACCGACCAGGCCATCGAAATTTACTTCCTGGGTGGGGGAGGCTTTCATCGTTTTAAATGGCGAAGTTGTCGGGATCCGGCCAAGGAGCGAAGTTCGGGTTTTCACCACGAAGGCAAAAAGACGCAAAGGTGGGAAATAGATCCGATCCGATCCGATCTTCGTGCTTCTGTGTCTTTGTGGTTCAATTGTAACTTCCGGGTTCCTCGACGATCGGTGCTTGGTCGAGACAATGGCAAGGTGAGGACGACGGGAGGCGCTTTGGAAGTGAGTGGTGGATGCATTCGGTTGAGTGCGATTTTCCCCTATCCTACAGATCGAGCCCAGGCGGAAGCGCGTCCGGAAAGGTCAGCGCCGGGACTTCGATGCCGGCGACGGGGTAGGCGCAGTAGTCGGCCGCAAAAAATCCGCTCGGGCGGTGGTTGCCGCTTCGACCGATTCCTCCGAAGGGAGCGGCCCCGCTCGCACCCGTGAGGGGTTGGTTCCAGTTGATCAGGCCTGCACGGACTTCGGAGCGAAAGCGTGCAAAGAGACCGGCGTCATCGCTTACAAGGCCTGCGACCAAACCGTAGCGCGTGGCATTGGCTTCCACGAGGGCGGCATCGAAATCCGGTACGCGGACCACTTGGAGGAGGGGACCGAAGAGTTCGCGATCCTCGCGTGCGGCCACCGAGGTCACGTCGAGCAGCCCGGGCGAAAGCAGTCCGGTACCGGAACGCAGGGCTCGCATTTTCTCGAGCGGCTGCGCACCCCGTTCGATCAAAGCACGTTGGGCTTCCAGCAATCCGTCCGCCGCCCGCGCGGAAATCACCGGACCTAGAAACGGCTCCGGGCAATCCGTGTAGGCTCCCACCCGGACCCGAACGATCTGGCGCGCGAGTTCGCCGAGGAAACGCTCGCCGTCCGAGTCGCTGGGCACAATGAGACGACGTGCGCATGTGCAGCGCTGCCCGGCGGTCAGATACGCCGACTGGAGCGTGAGCAAAGCGGCGGCGCGCAGATCGCGCGGATGCCAGACGACCAGCGGGTTGTTCCCTCCGAGTTCGAGTGCGAGGATTTTTTCCGGCGTACGCGCGAAGCGTTCGGCCAGCCAGAGACCGGTGCGGGCGGATCCGGTGAAAAAAAGGCCATTGAGGTCGGGACATTCGGCGAGGGCGGCGCCGGTCTCCCGGCCTCCCTGGACAACTTCGAGCGCACCCGCGGGTAAACCCGCATCGTGCCACGCTGCCGCCGTGAGTTCTGCCACCCAGGGCGCGTGCTCGCTCGGTTTGAAGACGACGGTGTTCCCGGCGAGCAGTGCCGGGACAATGTGGCCGTTGGGCAGATGCCCGGGAAAATTGAATGGACCGAGCACCCCGACCACCCCGTGCGGCCGGAACCGCGTCACGGCCGGCCCCCCGCCGAACTCCGAGCATCGCCGGTCGTACGCCGTGAGCGAAAGTTCGATCTTTCCGACCATCGAAGCGACTTCCGTCAGCGCCTCCCAGCGAGGTTTGCCGACTTCTCGGGAGATGGCGTCGGCGAGCGACGCCCGACGTTCGCCTAGAATGCGCGCGAACGCGCGCAGCGACGTCGTCCGTTCCGCCAAGGACCTCCGCGACCACGGGCAAAATGCGGTTCTCGCTCGAGCGACCGCGGCAGCGACCTCCGCGGTCGATGCCGCGGGACCGGTCCAGACTGCCTCGCCGGTGGCGGGGTTGACCGATGAAAAGAGTGCGCTCACGATCGGCGGCGGTGGCGTGCAGACTCGAGGGGGAAAAACGGGGTGCTCATGGTGAAAGCCGATCGCTCTTATCTTACGGGAGAAAAGGTCACGACCTCGCCAGGATCGAGTTCGAGCGAAGTGGCGGTTTCGCCTGTGAGGGAAACGGTGCCGTCGCCGTGATCGCGGAGCGCTCCGAGGGTGGCGCGAAAATCGAGGCTCGCCCGCGCGACGAGAAAGAGCGGCTCTACCGCGGGGTCTTCGCCGAAGGGACGCAGACGCCCAGTGCGCAGGGTGCGCACCGTGCGAATCGACCCGCTCGGGGCGCGCAGCAAAGGCCCTGCGTCGAAGATATCCACTTCCGCGGTACGCTCGAAACCCTCCGCTAGAAGCAACGCGAGCGCAGGCTCGGTGTTTGCATGCACCCGACCGATCGCGGCTTGTACCAAGTTTGGGAGAAGCGGGACATAGATGGGGTGGTCCGGCATCAGGTCGGCGATAAACGCTTTGTCGCCGAGACCGCTGAGCAAATCCGCCGCGTAGAAATCGAAGTCGAAAAACGGCCGCCCCACCGCCTCCCAAAACGGGGACTTGCCCGTCTGGTCGAGGTAACCCCGCAGCTCGGCAATAACGGTGGCGTCGAAGCGCCCCGGGAAGGTCCCCAGAAATAAAAAACGCGAAAGCGAAAGCAGGCGTCCGGCTCCGGCGCGGCGGTACTCGGGATGGAGAAACAACGAGCAGATTTCGGACGGTCCTCGGTGGATCTCTTTTAGATGGAGCACCGAAATTTCCTTTTCGATCTTCAGGGGAGGGTGCGAGTAGCGTTCGCTACGAATTTCGTAGCTGTAGAAAGGTTCGTAACCGCCCACGCGCGCAACGAGACCGCTCGTGCCAACGACCGCGCCGGACGCCGTGTCTTCGAGGACGAAGAAGTAATGCTCTCCCCCGGGCCGGCTCACGCGGGTGGCGAACGACCGTAGCGACGCATCGATTCGTTCCCGGAGAATCTCCGAGTTAGCCGGCAGGGTGGTCAGGCCTCCGTCGATCGATGAGGCGAGCGCGACGAGACCCGCCAGGTCGGATCCGCGGATGGGACGAAAGAGGAGCATGGGGAAGAATACGGAAGGGAGGCGCGGAACCGACTCGGAGTTTCGCCACTAGGAAACGGAGGCATAAAGTTCGGAAGGAGAGGGTGTCGTCCCGCGATTGGACTCGAGTCCGACCGTTATTTTTTGTGAAGAAATTGCGGGCCAGGGGCTAACTCGATTCTACCAGTATGAGGCGTCCTTCGGCTCGATGCGTTTAGCTCGGAAGCAAAATCTCGCCTGTGGCGAGGCGGTGCAGGAAAAGCGCCGCGAGTTGCGCGCGCGACACGAGGCTGGGTAGGTCGATGCACTCCCGATCGCTATGGAGGTGGTCGCCGAGCGGTCCGAGACCGTCCAGGTTGGGAAGGCCGGCGGCAAAGAGAAGATTTCCATCGGAACCGCCCCCGGTGTCGACCCAGTCGAACGGCGCGAGGCCCAGATCGGCTCCCGCGACGCGCAGCGCGGCGAAGGCGGCCGCTTCCGCGGGACCGGTGCCTTTCGGCGGACGGTTGAAGGCGGAACCGAGCTGGAGGTTGAAGCCTTCGCGTGCGTTGATCGGCGCGGCGAGTTGTTCCAGCCGGGCGAGGAGGAGGGCGGCATCGCCGGGTTGCGTGACCCGGAGATCGATCTGGGCCTCCGCGAACTCGGGAACGATATTGATCGCAGAACCGCCGCCGCGAACGGCGCCGATGTTCAGCAGAATGCCGGGAAGTTCCGTGGGGAGACGGTGCGCACCGACCAGAAATTCCGAGAGTGCCGCGATCGCGTTTCGCCCGTCTTCCGCTTTGGCCGCGTGCGCCGCGCGGCCACGGCAGGTGGCAACGACCTGTCCCGTCCCCTTGCGCGTACGTACCAGACTTCCATCCGGTCGAGCCGGTTCGAAGACCAAGCCGAACCGGTGCTGCCGCGCCGCAGCCGCGAGAACGGGTGCGGTCCCGTAAGTCCCGGTTTCCTCGTCCGGGCACAGGATGATTTCGTAGCCGAGAGAGCCGGCCCGGGCCGTTCCTTCGAATGCCTGCAATGCAGCGAGCATCACGATCAGGCCGCCCTTCATATCGGCGACGCCGGGACCGCGCAGGATCGTGGCGTCGACCTGAGTGCAATGTTGAAACGGGTGGGTGGCGTCGAAAACGGTGTCGTAGTGACCGTTCACCAGAAGCTGGAGCGGAGCATTCGGCCGAACTTTTACGCGCAAAGCCCGAGCGGGCGTGCCGGCCAGCACGACGTCCTCGACCACGCCGGGCAAAGTCGAAAAGGCCGAGCGCAACAGAACCAGCATGGCGGCGAGACCGGCAGGGTGTTCGCTTCCCGAATTCTGTTCGCACCACCGAATCAGTAGGGTGCGGAGTTCCGCCGCGCGCGAGGGCAGGGACGAAATCGAGAGCGGAATCGCCGATGCGCTCATGGGTGCGCCGAGAGTTTGCCGTCGATGACCGAAAGCGTGCTTAACGCGGCCGGCCGATCGACCTGCAGCGTGGCGAGCGTGACGCCGCTCTCGGGGCCGAGGCCGATCAGGTTTACGTCGCGAATCGAGAGCGGGCGGCCGGGGGCGAGCACGTCCGCCGGTCGGCTGGGAATCACGAGCCAGACGCGCCCGTTCTTTTCGGTGAAAACACGCGCGGTGGTGTCGGGCTCGATACAAAGCGCAGTGCCCTCGTCGATCCCGAGCCCCAGCAACCTCACGGGTTTGTCTTTGGTCTCGGCTACCATCCGGGCCAGAAAGACGATCAGTCGACCGAGCCGTTGCCTCGCCATAAAATGGGAATCGGTTATTGCGCCCGCGAGTGCCGGTGCGGCGATGAAATCGCGTTCCAAGGTGATTTTCCGATCGAACGGATCGAGGAGTGCGGTGCCACTGGTGACCGTGTCCTCGAGCGCCGAGAACGCGTATTCGCCCAGAACCGCGAGACCGGCACTGGTGCCCCCGAGGGGTTTTCCCGCTCGCAGATGGGCATTGATCGCGGCGGCCACCGGCGTGCCTTTCCAATAGGTGATATACTTGGCCTGGTCGCCTCCGGCGAGGAAGATGCCCTCGGCCCGGGCGACGATTTCCAGGACGCGAGGATCGTGGGCCGCCGAGGCGTCGTTGAACCGGATCGTTTCGACGGAATCGACCCCTCCGATCTTCGTGAAAACGTAGTCGTTGTAGCCGTCCCCGCCCGAAGCGCGGAGCACTACGATGTCGCCACCTCCGGCGCAGGAGACGAACCACTTCCAAGCGGCTGCGACATCCCCACCCCCGCCCGAAAGAAACAGCCCCGCGCGCGTGGCGCTACGCTTTGCGTCTGCGCGATTGCCCGCCAGCCACGTATCGTAGCCCGGTGCCCCGGTGGCGCAATTCGCGAGCAAACACCCGCCTAGCACGAACGCGAGGGTCCAAGGTCCGCGAGCACGGAGCTTCGCGAAGGCCGGACGCGCTTCGACGTTGGCATCGTCGGACCCGGGATGAAGGTCCCGAAAACGAGAGCCGGCGTTGAGGTGTTCGCTCATGGTGCCGACGATCGCAGAGTCGGTTCGAGCGCGCTAGGGTTAAGCGCAGGGAGACACCGGATTACCACCTTCGTGGTATGCGTTTTGAGCTGCGCGGCGCGGCGCCGGTTTTTAGGATGCAAACCGATGAAACACGTTCTTCTCTGCCTCTGCGGCTTGCTTCTGGGACTTTCCGGATGTGCGCGTCGCGAGAGCCCGGTCCAGCGTGGAGATCGCGAGCAGGTCCTCTACCGCGGCAATGCCTCGGAACCGGAGTCGCTCGACCCCTACCTGGTCCGCGGTGCCGTCGAGTGGACGATTGTCGGTGGCCTGTTCGAGGGTCTGGTCGTGCCCGACCTGGCGACGCTCGACCCTCGACCCGGCGTGGCGGAGCGGTGGGAGGTTTCGCCGGACGGTATGCGCTATCGTTTCTTTCTGCGCGAAACCGCCAGGTGGAGCGACGGGACCCCCGTGACTGCGCACGATTTCGAATACGGCGCACGCCGCCTCTTGGCTCCGAAATTTGCCGCGTCCCATGCCGAGAATAACCTCTTCTTCGTCAGGGGTGCCCGGGACTATCAGGCGGGCAAGACCACCGACTTTGCAACGGTGGGAGTGACGGCGAGTGCGGAGCGCACCCTGGAAATCGCCCTGGAGCGACCCACGCCTTTTTTCCTGTCGGCGTTGTATCTGTTTTTCCCCGTGCCACAAGCGACCGTCGAGAAATTCGCACCGATGGACGAACGTGTGAATAATTGGATACGTCCCGGAAATCTCGTGGGAAACGGCCCCTTCACCTTGAAGTCATGGCGTCAGAACCAGGGAGTGGTCCTGGAGCGCAACCCGAAGTATTGGGACGTCGAACACGTCAGGTTGAAAGAGATCCATTTTCTCCCGATCGAGAACGAATCCACCGAGGAGAATGCCTTTCGCACCGGACAATTGCACACGACCAGTTCGGTGCCCTTGAACAAGATCGAGGGCTACCGGCGGGAGAATCCGGGAGTGCTGAAGGTCGTTGACGATCGGGGCGTCTATTTTTATTCGATGGATGTGGCGAAGCCGCCCCTCGACGACCGGCGCGTAAGACAGGCGCTCGCTCTGGCGGTGGACCGGGAGCGGCTCACCCAGCAGGTGATCAAGGGCGGGAAGACCCCGGCGTGGGCGTTCACGCCTCCGGGAATCGGGGGTTACACGGCCAAGGCGCAGCTCCGCTTCGACCCCGCTCGGGCGCAAGCGTTGATGAAGGAAGCGGGCTATGAGGGCGGCAAGACCTTCCCCGGGTTCGTGCTGCTCGTGGACTCGCGCGAGCAACACCGGGTAATCGCGGAGGCGGTTCAGCAAATGTGGCGGCAGCATCTGGGCATCGCCGTGACGATCCAAAACCAAGAGAGCCAGGTCCTGAATGCGGCGAAGCGGCAGATGGATTTTCAAATGGTCCGTGGCTCGTGGAACGCGACGACGTACCAAGATCCGTTTTACTTCCTCGGTGCTTGGCGGACCGGTGCGCTCTACAACGAGGCTAAATGGTCGAATCTCGAATTCGACCGGATGATCGAGGCGACTTGGACGATCGACGCCTCCGCCCGGGCCGCCGCTTTCCAGCGCGCAGAGGAGATCTTTTTGGAGGAGGTGCCGGCGATTCCGCTCTTCTACTCGACGCAGACCATGCTGATGAGTCCGAGTGTCAAAGGGTGGCAGCCGCGCCCCTTTGCGGATCGACGGTTGAAGGAGTTGTGGCTGGAGAAATAGTTCTGTTGGCGGAGTCGGCCGATCCGGGTCCATCCACAACCCGCTCCGCACCTTAACGCCGTGGGGCGCTTGGCGTCTTCACGCATCCTGTCGGCGGTGAACGCTTCGCCGGGTCTGCTGGCCGCACCCGGATTTCTCGTCGTCTTGGAGGATCGCAGCCTGGAGCGTCAACCGACGGTACGTGTGCCCCTCGAAAAGCAACGCCTGCTCTGGGCGCTCACACCGAGCGAGCGCGAGGTCGCCCTACTGATTTGCGAGGGTTGCTCGAACGACGAAGTGGCCCGCAGATTGAAAAAAGAGCCTGCTCACGACCAAGAAGCAGCTCACTTCGATTTACGAAAACTGAAAGTGGCCTCACGCGGGCGATTGATGGCGCTGCTCCGGTAGGTCCATTGTGGGAGTTCCCAATGCCGAGAGCGGACCCATCATCGGAGGATTCCACAGGAGCACGCGAAGGAAGCGGAGGGGGGAACGGAAGAGGTTAGAGCGTCAGATCGCGCGGCCTCTGCTATCTCTTCCGACCTCCTGTTAAATCGATTCCGGCTTGAGATCTGCGGTCGGAGTCCGACGCCAGTGGCCGGATGTGGGCGCTGGTCGCTTTGAGCGGAGGGAGAGCAGTAGTCCTTATGGAAAACGCCGAGAGTGACGTAACCCACGCTTCCCAAATAATATTCCGCCGAGAGGTCGAAATTGCGTGAAAGCACGCGCTTCAGGTCGATGTTTCCGCGGCTAACGGTGTCGTTGGTGGTGGAGATTGTGGCGCGAGGATTGAGTTGGTTGAACGTGGGTCGCGCGATGGACCCGGTATAGGCAGCGCGCAAAAGGATCTTCTTCGTTGGGTCGTAGCGAAAGTGAATGGCCGGAGTGATGTCGGTGTAGGCCCGTTGAGGCGCGATCGGTACGATGGTAGCCCCGTTTACCAAGCTGAAGGTCTTGAATTGCGTCTGGGTCTTTTCCAAGCGAAGGCCTGCGAGTACAGTCAGTGTTCCGGCGGTAAACTGGCCCTCGGCGTAACCGGCTGCGACGTCTTCGGTGGCGGTGTAATCGTCGATCTGACTATTGAGGGCGTTGCTGGCGGCGGGAACCAGAAGTCCCCGGCCGATCAATAACTCGCCCGTATCGCGCACTTTTTTCGGATCGAGAAAATGCCCATAGTCGTAGCGACCGTCTGCGGTGGCCCCGTTTTTGGCTCTGCGCCCTCGTAGGTTGGATTGTCGTACGGGTAGCCGGTGTACTCGGAGAGCAAGGACGAATAGCCGATCGCCGCTTTGACCGATGCGGTCCGTCCGGAGTGGCTGAAAGCACTGCGCGTCTTGATATCCACAGCTCCGCCAAGCGAATCGGCGTCTTGATCGGGGCGCAGGGCCTTGGTGACTTCGATCTGGTCGGCGACGTCGGAGGAGATGACGTCGAGTGGGACACGGCGGGAGATGCCGTCGAAATCGGTGACATTGACCCGCATGCCGTTTACGGTGACGGCGTTGAAATCCGCGCTCATGCCGCGGACGGTGACGTAGCGGCCCTCGCTGCCACCGGTGTCGCGGTCGGTCTCCACAGTCACGCCCGGCAGGCGTTTCACCGCATCGGCAATGTTCTTATCCGGAAACTGTCCGGAATAATCGGCGGAGACGATGTTAGTAAGATTTTGCGACGACCGCTGCTGATTGAGCGCACGTGTCTGGCCGGTGCGCGTCTCGGTGACCGAAAAGGCTGCGAGCGTGAGCGTATCGTCTCCTAACGCCACCGCCGAACGCCCGGGATCGGAAGGTGGGGCGGATAGCGTCACCCGCTGTGTTTTCGCAGGAAGCCCGAGATAGTCGAAGGCGACGTTGTACTCTCCCGCGGGCGCGGAGAAGACGAACTCGCCGCTGGCATCCGCCGCAGTGGCGAAGGGGACCGCACCTTCGGAAGATGCAACCGGAGTGAGCGTAACCCGAGCGCCTCGAAGAACATTCTCCTTACTCCCATCCGTGACTCGTCCCGACAAGGCCGCCGCTGCCTGTGAGAACGCGACAGTCGCGGCGAAGGCGCAAAGCGCGAGTGTGAGGGTCAACCTGGCAACCAAGGAGGGGCGAGGGTCCGGGGACGGGAAACGGCAAGAAAGGCGGTGCATGGTGAACCAGAATAGCAGGAACTGCGGGCACGGTCATACCACCTAAGAAGTATTCGAGGTTGAGAATCGGCCAAGTGCCGTCGCTCCTCAACCGCCTCGAACGAGCGCGAGTTCTTTCTGCCAGTCGTGCTCCTCGCGAAAGCCCAGGACTTCGCGGATCTTGCGATTGGAGAGGGGCGCTTCCCGACCGATCAACGGGCGAAGGTGCGGCGTGTGCGGGCACCATTTTTCGAGGAATTCGGCGGTGGGTTCGTTTGCCGTGATCGAATCGTTCGTTGCGTTGAAGATCTGGAAGCCGAGGCCGTCTTTCTGCAGGCACCGATGAACGATCTGGCCCAAGTCGCGCGCATCGATGTAACTCCAGGCGTTGCGTTTTCGCATCGTCGGCTTGGCGAGAAACTGTGGGAAGCGAGCGTAGTCGTGCGGCTCGATTACATTGCCGATTCGCAGGGCATAGATGTCGGACCGGAAACGATCGGCGAAAGCTCGAGCGGTTTTTTCGTTGAGAAGTTTGGACAGGCCATAGCTATCCATCGGGTCGCTGTCGTAGTTTTCCTCGAGCGGGAAGGCGTGAAAGTCCTTCTCCCCTTCCGCGAAGCACACGCCGTAAGTCGTTTCGCTGGAGGCGACGATCACCTTGCGGATGCCCAATTTCATCGCGGCCTCGACGATGTGATAGGTTCCCATCACGTTGACGCGGAATGTCTCGTTGTCGGGCTGGAGCAAGACGCGGGGAATCGCGGCAAAGTGCACCACGGCGTCCACCGGCGCAGGCGGGTGCCCTGCGTCGTAGCCCTCGAAGCCGAAATGCGAGGTCATCGCATTGAAAACCTGTCCCGGGTCGGCGATGTCGCCGAGGAGCGTGGGGATGTCCGCATGCTCGGAGGGTTTCCGGTCGAAATTTAAGATTTTATACCCGTGGCGCTTGAGCCAGGGCATGACATGACGACCGGCCTTGCCGGAGCCGCCTGTGAAGAGAATTCTTTGGGTCATGGTATGCTCCGAGGGAGGCTAAGCCCAAGGATCCTTTACCGTACCGGTTCGCCGATAGGCCGCAATCCCGCGCTTGAGGCCGCTTGTCCGCCCTCCCTCGCGCTTTCGAATTTACGTCCAACGGAGGATCGGTTACTTCGTTAAACTCCGTTTACCGGAGCGAGCCACGCCGAGTGGCCCGCCGGAAATCCCTCTCCCTCCCACTTCGATTTCGAACGTCATGAAGCTCCTCCTCGTCCTCATTACCTGCGCCAGCTCATTTGCGATTGCCGCCGATCCCAAGGCCGATCCGTATCCCACCGGATACTCGGATACCCCATTAATCGTCCCCGGCGGCAAATGGAAGGTGCATGACATCGACCGGCCGCGCCCAGCGGCGGTCAAACCCGGTCGCAAGGCAGGAGAGGCTCCGGCCGACGCGATCGTTCTTTTCGACGGAAAAAACACTGCGCAATTCGTCGGTAAGGACGGAGTGCCGTGCCCATGGCAAATCGAAAACGGCGAACTCATCGTGAAGGGCGGCGATATCTGGACGAAAGCGGGCTTCGCCAGCTGCCAGGTTCACCTCGAATGGAAGACCGATCCGAACACCGAAGGGCATTCGCAGAAAAAAGGAAATGCGGGGATCTTTTTCATGGATCGCTACGAAACCCAGATCCTCGATTGCGACAACAACCTGACCTATGCCGACGGCATGGCGGGAGGTATTTACGGACAAACACCGCCGCTCGTGAATGCCGTCCGCCCAGCGGGAGAGTGGCAGACCTACGACATTATTTTTACCGCGCCGCGGCTTGAAGGCGACAAAGTCGTCGAACCCGCCCGCATCACCACGATCCTCAACGGAATCGTTGTGCAGAACAATACCGCGATTCTCGGTCCGACCTTGCACAAAAAAGCGACCGGCTACTCGGGCGCTTTTCCGACGCAGGCCCCTTTCCGCTTTCAGGATCACAAAAATTCGGTCCCAAACCGACTGCGCAACATTTGGGTTCGGCCGCTGTAATTCACGTTTGTGGGTACTCCGTGCGAATGTGCTTTTTGCCGCGGAGGCGTCGTCGCACAAATGCCGCGACTGAGAAGTCGGTTTCCAAGGGAGTCGAATTCCTGCTGGTATATTTCCCGGCGCGCAGTTGACGATTGGCTTTCAACGCACGTGAGCTCCAAAATGTCAGCACACATGTGGGCCGCAAGGTGAAGGATTTGCTGGACTTTCGCGCAGATTTTTATCGGACGTGTCTCAATGACAAGGGTCCAGAATTTGGGGCTAAAATGGGAAGAGGAGCGGGTCGGATGAACCAGTGCGCGAAAGGGTGCGATGCTCGCAAGTTCGTGGATGCCAAAAAGCCTCGAGGGACAAGGGCTCCGCGCGGCTTTACGCACTCATTCGCATGAATGCGCGGGAGCGTCACCAAACGCTCAAGGTTCCGGCCGACTGAGTGTACCGATTGCCCGCGGTGCGATTCCCGCTTCGACAAGAAATTCTTTTACGGCCTGCATTCGGGGCGCTTCGTAGAATTCTTTCCCGCCATGTTTGCTCCCGAGCATGGGTAAGAATCGTACCGTCAGTCCGTGTTGCTCGTAGGCTCTCGTCAATTCGCGAGACTGATCGATGGGCATCTGAGGATCTTGGTCACCGTGAATAAGCATGAGCGGCGGATCGTGCGCATCGATGTGCGCGACCGGGCTCGCGAGCTTGGCTAGGGAGGGTCGGTCAACCGGCTGCCCACCCAAAAGGAGTTGTAATGCAGGTACCCTTACCGTGAGGCCGAATGCCGTCGATTGCCCGAGAATACTTTGCAGATTGGAAGCGCCGTAGAAACTCACGATGGCCTGAACGGCGCTGCTTTGCGACGAGTCCTCTCCTCCATTGCCTTCAAGCAACGGATGGCCATTCGTGACGCCGACCAGGGCGGCGAGATGCCCGCCGGCAGAAGAACCGGCGATCGCCACGCTGGTCGTCTGCAGTCCGAAACGCTGCGCCTGCGCGCGAAGAAACCGGACGGCTGCCTTGAGGTCGTGGACGTTGGCAGGAAACGCGGCTTCGGGAGTGAGGCGGTAATCCACGCTGGCCACCCCGTAACCCATTTCGACAAGTGCCGAAAGCGGCATTTCGGTGCGGGCGCCGCTGCGCCATCCGCCGCCGTGCACCCAGACGATCAGCGGGCAGGGCAAGAGCGAGGGGGCAGGTAAATATAAATCCAGCTTGAGCGAACGGCTACCCACTCGCGTGTATTCGATTCCGTTATGCGTGGGGACATTCGACTGTCCGGCGATTGACGTCATCGATAAGAGCAGGAAGGCCTTGAAGCAGGTGAACGAAAGAAAAATCCCCTGACCGTTCGGCGACAGCCGTCGCCCGGGCGAAATCCGCACCGTATTCATCGGTTTCTACTTTCGGCAGGTTTTGGTCAAGGCTGCGGGTAACCCACCGCCTTGACCGGCTCCACCGGCGGCGGTATCTCGACGCCACGCGCGAGCATGATCCGCTTGAGCGCCGCGACGGTTTCGAACGAAGGCTTGAAGTTCCCGATCCGGTGGCCCTCGGCAATCCGCAGCGGGGTCCACCCCTGTGGGTTGGGTACGTTCCAGAGTTCGATGCGGGCACCATGGGCGTCGAGATATTCGATCACTTTCGGAAAGCCGGCGTAAGCGGCACCGTGAACCGCGGTCTCGCCATTCTCGGTTGCGGCATTGGGATCGGCACCCAGGGCCATCAGGTAGACGACGGTCGCCAGCGCCTCCTCCTCCGTGCCCGCTTCGTCCTGATCCGCACCGTTACCGAGTCCGGCTGCAGTCATTAGCGCGCTGCCGCCTTCGACGTTGAGGGCCAGGTGATCGGCACCCAGTTCCACGAGCAGCTTCACGTAAGCGGTGTCTGCGCGGTCCGCGGCGAGCAAAAGGGGGGTGCAGCCTTTCCGGCTGAATCGACCGCCACCGATCGTGAGCCGCAGGTTCACATCTGCACCTTTGGCGACGAGGCGCCGGACCAATTCTTCGCTCGAGAGATGGCCGCTGCCATCGGCCACCGGCTCGCCATTGGCCTCGCCGATATCCGGCTTCCGCACCCACGAGAGCACATGCAGCGGTGCATATCCGGATCGGAGATCGTTGGGGTCGGCGCCGCGATCTAGAAATTCGGCCGCGAGTTCGTAGTGACCGTTTTCGATCGCGATCAGCAGAGGGCCCGTCCCGGCCGGAGGGCCTTTTGGACTCGTCCGCTTGGAGGGTGCGGTGACGGCGTCCAGGTCGGCACCGGACGCGAGCAGGAGGCGAACGGTCGAAACATGACCTCCGCGCGTGGCAAACAGGAGTGCGTCGAAGCCCGAGGGGAGCCGTGCATGCAGATTGGCTCCAGCCGCAAGCAGCACTTTCACCACCTCGGTGTGACCCTCGATGGCGGCCCACATCAGGGGCGTCTGTTCGCTCTTGGCCAGAGGCTCGTCCACGCGGGCGCCCCGGACAAGGAGGGCGTGCACTGGCAGCGGTCGGCCGGTGCGTGCAGCGGTCAGCAACGGTGTCTCGCCGCCGGGCAACGGAAGATTCGGGTCGGCGCCCGCCCCCAGAAAAAGGTCCACCAGCTCGGCATTGCCGTTTTGGCAGGCGAGGGATAGTGGGGTGACGCCATACCGGTTTTTTAACCGCACGTCGGCTCCGGCGGCGACGAGTTGCCGCGCCAGTCCGGTGTCATCGCGGTAGGCGGCCCACAATACGGCGGTCATACCGTCGATCTGGGTCGCATTCACCGTCTCCGGGGAGGTCGCGAGCAGTCTCGACAGCGTGGTGCGATCCGCCCTTTCGGCGGCGTCCGCCAGCGGTGCCGGCGTGGCGGCGGACGCGAGAGCCGGCGAGGCCAGCGCGAGGAGAAGCGCGATTCGCGTTTTTACGGACGTCATCGTAGTTATTTATGCACTACGGATATTCGCTAGCGGACGCTGGCGTGCTCAGACCGTGAGCGGGGTGAAGAGGTCGTTGGCGCGTCCGTTGCTGTCTGCGAAGGAGTCGATTCGCACCCCGACCTTTTCGAGAAGCGTCAAATGGAGGTTCGCCAGCGGCGTCGGCTTGTCGTAACGGATGTGACGACCGTGCTTGAGCCCACCTGCCGCGCCCCCGGCCACGATGATGGGGAGATCGGTGTGGTCGTGGATGTTGGGATTGCCGATGCCGCTGCCATAGAGGAGGGCCGAGTGATCGAGCAAGTTGCCGTTGCCTTCCGGGGTCTGGCGCAAACGCTCGAGGTAGTAGGCGAAAAGCGAGACGTGATGCGCATTGATCTTGGCCATGCGCGCGATTTTTTCGGGATCGTTGCCGTGATGGGAAAGCGGGTGATGCGGATCGGAAACGCCAATCTCGGGGTAGGTGCGGTTGCTGGTCTCGCGGGCAAGTTGGAAGGTGTTGACCCGAGTGATGTCGCCCTGCCATGCGAGCACCTGCAGGTCGATCATCAGCCGGGCGTGATCGGAGTAGAGGGCGGGAACGCCCAGGGGACGGTCGAGGTCGGCGGGGAGCTTGTTTTCTGCCGTCTCGGTCTCGGCCCGCTGGATACGTCGCTCGACCTCGCGCACCGTCTCGAGGTAACCGTTTACCCGGCTGCGGTCGGCCGCGCCGAGTCCGGCTTTGAGGCTGGCGAGGTCGTCGGCGACAAGGTCGAGTAGGCTCGCCCGGCGGCGGAGCGCAGCCTGACGTTCGGCGCGGCTGCCCCCTTCGCCGAAAAGGCGTTCGAAGACGATGCGCGGGTGGGCCTCGGACGGCAGCGGCGTGGTCGGCGAAGACCAGGAAAGGTTGTTTTGGTAGACGCAGGCGTAGCCATTGTCGCATTGGCCGGTCGTTTGGAGCATGTCCATGGACAGCTCGAGCGACGGAAGCGCGGTCTCCCGGCCGATCTGTTGGGCGGCAAGTTGGTCGGCGGTGGTGCCGAGGTAGTAATCCGAACTCTCGGTATGCTTGGCCTTGGCGGCGCTGAGAAAGGCCGCGTTGGACGTGGCGTGAGACCCAGGGTAAGCGTTGCGCAGTTCTAGATTGGAGAGGATCGAGAGGTGCTGCCGGTGGGGCATGAGCGACTGTAGGATAGGGGGAAGGTCGCCCAGGGCACCTGTCTGGCCGGGCAGCCAACGGCTCGAGTCGCAGCCCATTGGCATAAATACGTAACCGATCCGGCGGACGGGGCGGGCAGGTGTAAGCGCGGCCGCGGTGGCGGCGGGAATCATCGCGTCGAGAAGAGGGAGAGCGAGCGCGGCGCCGACACCGCGGAGGAAGGTCCGACGGGGCAGGGCTTTTCGGGTAATGATCATTGGGTAGTCCTCAGTTGGAACGGGAGGCTCTGCACAAGGCCAAGTACCAGGGTCGAAAAGCGATAGTGGTCCGACTCCGCGGAGCGCAAAATTTCGCGGATGGCAGGGGCATCGTGGGGCTCGACGCTTCGGCCCAGGGCGAAGACAAACAATTTTTCCACCAAGGTGCCAGCAAAGAGTTCGGGACGCTTCAGCAACGCCGCTTCCAGCCCAGCGATTCCATAAAACGTGCTCCCATCGGGCAAACCGCCGGATGCATCCACGGCATGGTAGTTCTCCAGGCTGCGGAAACGGCCGACGGCATCGTATTGCTCGAGCGGGAACCCAATCGGGTCCATGACGTTGTGACAGCTCGCGCAGGCGGGGTTCTCCCGGTGCGCGGCCAGGCGTTCGCGAATCGAGAGCGAGCTGGAGATGACCGTGCTATCCAAAGACGGGACGTCGGGGGGAGGAGGCGGTGGCGGCGTGCCGAGCAGGTTGTCGAGGATCCATTTTCCGCGAATCACCGGAGAGGTCCGCGTTGCATAGGAGGTCACGGTGAGCAAGCTTCCCTGGCGCAGAAGGCCGCCGCGCTGACGCTGCGGATCGTCGGTGAACGCGACCCGGCGGAATCGGCTGCCGATCACATGGGGGATGCCGTAGTGGCGGGCGAGGCGTTCGTTCAGAAAGGTGTAATCCGCTCTCAGCAGGTCCAGCACACTGCGATCCTCCCGGACGATACTGCCGAAAAAGAGCTCGGTCTCCTTGCGTAAGGACTGGCGGAGGTTGTCGTCGAAATCGATGAACAGGCGTTGATCGGGCGTGACCGCCTCGAGCGCACGCAGGTGGAGCCATTGCGCGGCGAAATTGGTGGAGAGATTGTCCGCTCGTTCATCGGCGAGGAGTCGACGCACTTCCCGTTCAAGGACGTTAGGATCGCGCAGTTCGCCCCGCTCCGCACATCCAAGTAGTTGTTCATCGGGTACGCTGCTCCAGAGAAAAAAAGAGAGGCGCGAGGCCAACTCGAGATCGGAAATCGGGTGGACCGCTCCGGAGGCGGCGCCGGCAGGGTCACGCTCGACGCGGAAGAGGAACTGGGGATTCACGAGGACAGCGCTGACGGCACGTTCGAGACCGGTGTCGAACGCACCCTCGGCCCTTCCCTCGCGAAACAGACGCAGCGGTCCCTGAAAATCCGCCGGACCGACCGGGCGCCGGTACGCGCGTCGGAGGAGCGGAGCCAAGATGGCGCGGATGCGGGTCTCTTCGTCGACGTCCGCGGACATCGCGGCGACAGGCCCCAGGAGCAAGCGGCGGCTGGGGGTGTCGCCGGGCCCACGAGGCGCGAAGGGGCCGGTGATCGTGACCTGGTAGACCGCGGGCACCGTGCGCGGGTGACGGTGCATGTTAAAGTGGGAGACGTACGGTGCGCGCAGGGTCTCTTGCACGGGCGAAGCCAAGCGGGGGAAGGTGATCGCGACTTCGCGCGGCCCGGCTTGGACTGGCGTGCGAAGTGTCAGGTGCCGATCGACCCCCTCCCAATCCTTGTCACTGCCGGGAGGACGAACGGTGAAGGCGGCCACGCGTGCGCGGTCGAGAAGAAATTCGATCTCGCTCGGCTGGCGAAGGCCTTCGACCAATTCGTTGCGGTCGCGGGCGAGACGTACGCCGATCTCGTAGTCGCCATCGAGAGGAAACGGGTAGTGGATGCGTACGCCCCCGCGGGTGCCCGGCGGCAGGCCCTCGACGTGATCCTCTTGTGTAAGGTCGGGTCGAATACGAATCGTGTCGCCGCCGGGCGCGCTGCCGGGCGCGCCGACGGCCAGGCGGGCTACTTTCTGGCCAGCCGTCACGTAGCGATCCATCAGCGTCGGCGAGAGGTTGCCGATCATGGTATTGTCGAAACCATGGGCGGGCTCGTCCTGCGGGAGCAGAGCGGTGGCATCGATTTCGACCGCGAGAAGGTCCCGCACCGCGTTCCTATACTCGGTACGATTCAGGCGCCGCAAGGGATCGGTCCGACCGGGCCGGGGGTGGGCCGCGGCGGCGCGATCGAGTTCGGTGCTTAAACGGCGGGCGATCTGGCGGTACGTGCTGTCGTCCGGACGGGGTTCCCCCAGCGGCGGCATCTGGCGGTGCTCCAGCTTACGCAGGACCCGCTCCCAGACTTCGGGATTGGCCGACGGTTTCGCGAAGTCGAGCTCCTCCAAAGAGATGCCGCCGCGCTCGATCCCATTTCCATGACAGTCCAAGCAGTTGAGATCGACGAACGCGGCGAGGTCGGGACCGTTCGTCGCCTGTGCGTCAGCGGAAAACGGCAGCAGCCTGAGGTAAAGAGAGAAAAAAACGACTCGTGAGACTGCACGCATGACGAAGGCGAAAAGAAGCGAACCGAGGCATCCGGCACCATGACGGGTAACGGAAGGGGGGCTCGTCGCGTCAAAGTAGAGCGCAGGTTTAAAGTAGCAAGCGCACCGCGTTATAGCCATAGACAAGTGCGTAAACTCTTGTGCTTTTGGATCATGGGGCGTGTCCCTCGTTTTCGATGTGCCGACTCACGGAGATCGGCGTGAGCGAGCCAATCGCGATCGGTCCACGCTGAAGAATTTGTCCTGCCCCAACCCTGATGCAATGTCTCGAGCACCCACACAGCCAGGATATTTCCTGCACTTTCCGATAAGCGGAACTGTCGCTACACAAAACTATGAATGACACGCGCGACTTCGTCGTAGTTGCCTCGCGGTGCGAGCATTAATGTGCGCACCTGTATCGTCAGTTCTTCCAAGGCGACGACGCGCTTTTGGAGGGGCACCAGCCACGACGGCGTAACCGAGTTTTCGGCCAAAGCCGATGCGGTCAATTCGGTGGGTGCATCCACCGCTTCCGCCGCAACGAACTCCAAAAGCTCATTCAAGATCGCGAACCAGACGGATTCGGAAAGCGCCGGAGTTGACCTCCCGGCCTTAGCTACCGCCCAGCCTGGAAGGCCGAGTAGAGTTCGGCAGCGATCGCCGATCTCGGATGTAGTCGCCAGTCGGCGAAGCCCGTCGACTCCCTCTCCCTTCGACACGAGTGTGGCCAACTCGAAGAAATCTTCGACCAGATCCCCGATCGCACTGCGGTTCGCGGACAAGAAAATGCGAAGGCCGACCGTGCCGAGCGAAAAGATATCGAAAACCGGGCTCACCGGCCGGTAGACGATGTAGTTGCACGGATGCCGGGCGGCCGCTTTGAGGCGGGACACTGCGTTCTGCGAAATGTCGACGGCCATTGCGGTAAAGGGCATGCCTGCGCGCGCTCCTCCGACATCCTCGTCGAGTTTTGCGAAAAAACTCCAGGACCGTCCCTCCACCTGAGTCTGGACCCAAACAAAATCGCCGGGGGCGGCGTTGCGGATTTCATTTCCGTCGAGGACACCGTCGAGCTTCGCACGGCCGCCGGCAAGGTCGCTCGCCTGTCGAATCCGCATCGTGCCGCTGCCCTCGCGGCATCCTCCGAACTTGGGCAGAGCGTGCGGGGTGGTGGGTGTACCGCCGGCGGGAACGAATCCGGCATCGATTTCGCCCAAGCGGATGGGAATGCTTTCGCCCGTTTGCACGAGGACTACGTTTACCAGCCATGCAGGTGGCAGGGATTGGGAACGCGTGGGGACCGATACACGAAAGGAGTCCGTGGAGAGATTGAGAAAAGGGCAGCCCATTTGCATGCTGGCCGCGTACACTTCCTTGACCGCCGTCAGCCAAAGACTAAGGCGGATGAACGCTTCCTCCAGTGCGGATCCATCCGAAGTGATCGGAGCCTGACGGCGCAACTGTCTCCACTCTCCAACCGCCATGGTTTCCGGCAACGAAACGCCTGCGTCGTCGTCCGCGATCGCATTCGCCGCCGTCGATGCCGCCGGCTCGGCCGTCGCTGTGCCCGCGGATCGGTCAAGCCAGCGCAAAAAGCCCTCCAGGGAGAAAGGATGATGCCGGCGCAGAGACATGAAGCCTGCGCCGGAGTTGAATTCGGAGAGCGGCGCTTCCGCCCCCGCCTCGGAAACGGCGACACGATCTGCCGAAGCGGTCGGACGAACGTCGTTCACAGAAAGCCATGAGGCGTCTCCCGCGGGCGACAGGCTGCGAAACCATCGTTCGAGCGTTTCCGAATAAAGTCCGAGGCCGGCCGCCTTCAAAATGTTGTCTTCTCGGCATACTTCCAGCGCCGAGCCGGATGACAGGGTCACCAGACGCACAACCCTGCGGGCGCGCAAATCGACTGCGAGGGGATGCGCCGCCAATTTCTCCCATCCCGTGCCGATGGCATCCTCGGGTACGAGCTGGGCGAGCGCGCGATGCGTTTTTGTCCATTGGTCGTCCAAACCGCTGTTGGTAACCAGACCCGCGCGGGCGGTCGGCGACTCGGAGAGTTCATGGGGAGATTGTACCCACCATTCCAGCCATTCGATCACCCGATCGTCACGGTCGACCCAGGCGGCAAGGTAGACACGCCCGCCAGTACGCACCGCGAGAACCACCAATTCGATCGGAGCCGGACCCTGACCGTCGATCTCGCGGGCGATCAGGACCGTGCGAACCGTACCGAGCTCGGGTTCGGGGCCCACTGAAATGCAGCAGTAGGGACGTGCGATTCGCTGCATCGTCAGCACCGCAGGACCTCAATTGGCAAATCCTTGGAATCGAAAGGAGCACATACCATGAGATGAGTTCAATCGAGCTTTCTAGGTTCGGCATTGGCAACGGAAAAAGCGAGGAGGAGCGCCGAGCGGATGGCGGGGCTTCGGACCCTTGCGAGCCCGATGCGATCGATCGGATCGACCGTCGGACCGGTAGGCGGCAAATCGCAACCGTTTCCGAGAGAGTTCGCTCTTGAACTTGGCCGTAACCGCTTTCTACGCTTCAACGATGATAAAACGCGCCGGCGGTTTTTTGGCCCTGTTGAGTATTGCAATGCTGCTGATGGGAGCGAGCTGTTCGCCGAAATCCGCTCGCCCGAGCAAGTTCGACCTTCGTTTTTCGGTGGATGCGGTTCTTTCCGGTGCATCGATCCAAGTGGATGTCATGGGTGCCAATACGATCACGGACCTGCCCCGCCTCGAGTCGTACTCGGTCAGCGAATACTGGAAACCCGGCAACGCCCTGCGGCGCGACTCCGCCAAGGCGGTGCTCAAGTTTGGCCCTGGGCTGGAGGCGGTCCAGACGCTCTCGAGCGCAGATCCGATGTGGAATACCTGGCTGCGCACCGGAGCCGGGGTTCTCGTTATTTTTGTCGATCTACCGGGGACCCAGTCCGATCGCCCTGGCTTGGCCGACCCGAGGCGGCTGATCGTCTCGATCGACCAAAACGAATGGGGTCGGGTCCGGACCCTCGAGTTCGTCATCCAGGAAAGCGGCGTTCGTTTGATCACCGCCCGGCCGATCAAGTAGTCCGGGATCCGGTTGCCGACCGTGGCTCAGGCGCGCGGTTTAGCCCTTCAGCAACTGGCCGATACCGGTCCAGGCAATTTTTTGCGCAGGGACATCGCCAAAGAGGGTTCGAGGCGGCAACTCGCAGCGTTTGAGTCCTGCGAGCACCGCATCGGCGTATTCCGACAAGCCCCCGGCAACGTCGAAAGGAATCTCCGTCGTGAAGGGAAGCGCCTTCGGCGAGGCTCGCAGAAAGAAAAAGTTTTGAGCGTTGGGCAAGCCGAGCACGATGTCGCCGATGCCTTCGACCCGGGCCGCGAAGCTGAGGATGGACACGTCGGGATGCAGGTGGGGGCCAATTAAACTGACCCATTCGCCCAGGTCGCAGCGATCGTCTTCACGTAGCGGCACTCGCAGGATGACGGCTCCTTCCGACTCTTTGTCCGAAGACCATTTCTTGGCGGTGAGATGGGCGGAGCTACTGCGAAGCTCGTGAAACAAGCGCGCGATTTCGCCTCCGAGCGGTTTAAATCCTTTGCCGATCGAAAGCTCAAGTTTGTCGAGAGGCTCGCGCGGGACGATTTGGAGCAGCGATTGACGCAATCCATCGAGCGCAGTCCGGACCGCAGCCTGCTCCGTCGCAGCCAGGCACTCGGCTTTTGCCGAGAGCATCCGCTCAAGCATATGGCGAACGAGCGACGGGTCATGACGACGGTGCGTTTCCGCAACAACGATCAATGGATATTGCGTGCGACCATGACTGTCGGAAGACGACCACAACAACCCGGTCAGCATGCGCCCACCGAGGTACCAGACAAAAAAATGATCGAAAGCAGGCAGCCGCCGTTCGTCGCTCAACTTTTCCCACGCGCCCGAGCCGATTTGGCGAGTGAGACCCTCTCCGTAGAGCAGGTTTCTGGCAGCGAAGAGAAAGAGGCTTTCGTCGCCGAGATTGTCGATATGATCGCCCCATGCAGGATGTTTGCCAAACAAAGCGACCGATACCGCTGGGAGCTTCGCCATCTGACTGGCTGGCGAACGGCCGAGAAACTTGGAAAAGAGGTCACGCATAGACGAGAAAAGTGAATGACCTGGCGAGGAGTGCCATAACGTGCGCCGCCTTCATGGTCTACGCACGGCGGAGCGGGGGCTCCTTTCTTAGGAGGGCAATGTCATGTGCAGAGCGATTTCGAAATCGCTTGTTCTTTGTTCGGGCCAAAAAGCGGCGATGCTTTTTTCCGCCTCGATTTTCTTCCAGCGTTCCACGCTCGCGGAGCGCACCAAACGGAAGGTGAGGCTTCCTCGAGGCACATTCAGGTGCGGGGGAGGTACGTCCTCCTTTTCAAGTTTGATGCCATAGACGGCCGCCCGCGAGAGCGAGGGAGGCATGAGTTTGAACCGGTTACCGTCCTCCACCAAGTCCGTAACGGAGCGTGACTCTATCTTCGTGCGAATCACCAAATAGTATTCCGTGGGAGCCGTTAAGTGCTGATCCGTCAGTTGCGCCACGTACCCCGAATCCGTCTTCTTGAATTCCACACGCAGACTGGCGGCCTGCGCGGTCGCTTTCAGCGACGATTTTACCCGGTTATGCAAAGTGAAGAAGACCGGGAGCGGATCGTCGTGTCGATAGGCGCAGTCGCTCAGGATGTCTTGATCGGCGCTCAGCACCGAAAGATCGGCCAACAAGGAAACGAGTTCGAGGTACCAGTCGAAGGGCGTCACATGCGGCGCTGCCAAATAGGGTCGAAGGCGCGCGGCGGAACGCGTGAGTGCCCCCAATCTCATGACGGCTTCCAAGGAGCGACCGTAGACCGTGTCGGCCGCGAACCCAACTCGCGTCACTTGCGCCAGCAATTCGGTGCGTCCCCCGTCCAACAGGTGGGCCGTATCCTGGATAATGTTATAGAGACGAGGCGAAGCATTTCCATAAAGGCACGGCCCGATGAAGTCGTGATCGATGCGATAACGGCCGGCGCGGTCGCCGCCGGCCGCGACCAGTCGGACGAGCGGGATCACCTCTAGGTCGGAGCGATCGTCGGTCTCCAGGAGCAAACGCGCGTTGAGCATGCGGAAAGCCACCGGCTTTTCGTTGCTACCGGTGTTTTCGTCCCGGACCTCCGCTTCGGTCAGGGTATAGTGAAACCGCCCGAGCGACCCATGGCGGTCCTCCGGGAGCGCGCAGTTGGCGCGATTTTCCTGCCAGAGCGGCACACCGAGCAGAACGGTGACGACGTCGCCCCGGACGGAGGAGGAAACGCCCAAATCGAGGGTCGGCAGCGTGCAGTTTCCGGGGAAGAAAAACTCGGCACCGCTCGGCATGACACCGGCAAGCCGGCGAAAACGGAGGAGATTGTTTTCGAGCTCGTCCTCCGATACCTCGATTTCCGAGAGTCCATAGCCATAGGGACGCGTTTGGCTGCGGATTTTTTCCAACCCGACATAGACGCCGCGCTGCAACTGTTGGAAATGGTGCGGCTGAAGGAAAAGACCCTCGTTCCAATGGACTTGATAGCTCATACGGGAAAAGATGCCGAAGAATCCAACGCGTGGTAGTAAGAATTGTCGGTTGCCACTGCAATTGTGGGTCAAGCGCTGCTCCGGCTCAGCGTCCGGAGATGCTTGGAAAGGCAGTCGTAGAAAACGGTGTCGAAGTGGGCTTGGTCGAGCCCGTCCCAGGCAAGGCAAAATTGCTTCCAGTATCCCGCTTCCCGGTTGCCGAAGACGGAAAAGGTATCCCCCTTCGCCCGAGCGGCGATCGATTCCGGAGAAACCGGTTTCATAACGGTCTGGACGTAGGTTTCCGCGAATGGGCCGAGCAGGGCCATGGCCGCGCTGATGGCCTTTCGTTGGCGCTCGATCTCCTGTTCGATCATCGTCGGCGGCGTTTCCGGATCTCCCGTCAGACAGCGGACAACGGCTGCGCGAAAATCGGAGTCGGAAATCAGGACGGGTGCCCCCATGACCTTGCGCGCGCTCGCTTCGCGCCAAAGCTCGATCGAGAGGCGCTGCAGGCTAAGGACGGTTTCGGTGAATACCTCGAGCAGGCGCAGCGTTCGTTCCGGATCGAGGGGAGGCAGCGGGGCGGAGGAGGCCGACGAGCGCCGGGGCCCGTCAAGCAGCATCCGCCCTAGGCGCGTGCCGGCTTGCGAGTCGCGAAACGCGTGAGTGAGGAGATCGCGCAAGACCTCGTTGCGGTCGGCGGAAGAAAGTTCCGGAAGCCGTGCACGGATCGCAGCCAAGGCGGGCTCCTTTGCCGCGGCGGGAGCCTGTGCAGCGGGTCGATCGGACGAAGGAGGCGCGGGAAAGTGCGTGTCCAATTCGTCGAGGAACGCGGCTTTCATCGCGACCGGGACGAGCGCGAGCGACTTTCGAATCAATGCGGCGTGCTCGATCGCACGACGCTCCACGCTTTCGTCGATGTTCGCCGCTTCATTGTGGCGAATCTTCTCGGCAAGTTCGTGAGCCCAGGAGTGAGGCGAGACAACGTCGGGCATTTCGGGAAACGAGCGAAGGGTGCGAACCGGAGGCAGTCAAGTTATGCGCGAAGCGCTCTTTCAGGTTCACGAATGCGAAGCGGGAACGGCGAGTTCCGAAGAGTTTCGCAGCGAATTCGTAATGGCCCGGATGCGAACGTTCATCGGAGAAGGCGGAAGTACTTGGTCCGTCAGACGACGACAAAGGGCCTCGGCCGCGGCGACGGCTTCGTCAAAGGCGCGGGGAAAGGCGGTCAGTTCGCTGGAGTGCTCCACCCGACAGAAAGCCGACGGCAGCGCGGTCGGAAACAAACGGACGATGTAGCTGAGGAGTTCCCACGCATTCCCTTCGCCCACACTCTCGATGGCTTCGTCGCGTGCGATCGGGAAAACGACCCCGCGACCGGGATGGATCAGCTCGGAGAAGCGGGGTTCGTGCGCAAACACGTCTCGCAGTTGCGTGGCGAGCGAGCCTTCGCGCATCGTTTCGCGCAGGCGCTGAATGACGCTGAAAACCGCGTCGAGCGCCGCCGGGAGTTGTCGACTTTCGGACGTCAGGAGAACCCTCACCGCCAACACGCCGAGGCTGTGCAGGTCGTCGCCATAACCGGCGGCGGGATGAATTTCCAGAAAAACGCTGGGCCAGACGAAGCCCTGCATGCGTTCGAGCTCGGCGGTGACCGCATTGTCGAAATCCGTGGAAAAAGAGCGGAAACGGACCTCATCGCGCGCCAAGGCGCTATCTCGCGACAGCCGTCCCCAAATGGCGCGGCGCCCGCTCTGGAGCGGGAGATGAAGGCAGCCGAGCATCCCTCCGACGTTTTCTTCGTCGCAACGACCGAGCGTCGCTTCCACCAACACGTGGCCGTCCTTTCGGGTGACAAGGCGCAAGCGACCCGGCACTTCGCGTTCGAGGCGCTGGCCAACCGACGGCAATTCGTAAGCCGGAGGCACTTGGGTGTCGCGGGCTGCGCGCCAGGCAACATTTACCCCGGCGCTCGGCCGCACGGCCGCGCAACTGGCGGCATGGAGGAGAACCTCGAAATCCCAGAGCTGTACCGGCTGGCTGGCCAAGCCGAAACGTACGGCGAAGGAATGCTCGGAAAGACAGAGGAACGGTTGCCCTGCCAACGCGATTCCACGGCGCACCTGCGTCACTGCCTGGCAAAGGAGCCGCATTTTCAGTGCCATGATCTCTCCCACCCATTCCCGGCGACCCGCTCGGGCGCGCATGAGAAAATGGTGCGGAACGGTCAAAAACTCCGGTGCCTTTGAGGCGACGTTGGATGCGGTTTCGCCAACCCCGCTTTCGCGGGCGCCGTGGCGGGCGATGTCCTCGTGGATCGTTGGATCGAAGGACGAATTCCCGGCGAGAATATCGGCGTACTCGGCCAGTCCGAGCAGAGCGATCCGCCGCGCGGCCATTCCTCCACCGGGAGCCGTGTCCGCGAGGACGAAGCGCGCTTCGGACTTATCGATGTGCTCCGTCGCCTCCGCCGAAGCCCAGGCAAGCGTGTCCATTTGGAGAATCAACGGACGCGGCAGGCCGGTTTCCCATCCGGTTTTGATAAAGCCGGAGGAATCGGACCGTTCCCAGCCCCGGATCATGGCGGACCACTGGGCGTTTACCCCTAGAGCTACGACGGGCGCGCCCTCGGGGCCGGCCCCTGGCGGGGAAACGGAATGGGGAAACCACAGCTCGAGCCAGGAAAGGACGTTTCCGCGAACGTCGCAGATCGCGCCTAAGTACGCGGTGGCGATCGCCGTGGTGCGGAGAACCGGCACCGTCGGATGACGGTCCCTTTGGACGACAGCCACGCAGAGCGGTGCGGCCGCCTCCGTGTCGAGATTGAACGGGACAAAACGGAGCGAGGCCCTCGGGTTTGGTTCAGTGGAGTTCACCGTGAGAATGAGTGCCGACGAGATCGAATCCAGAGATATGCCCGACCGAACGATCCCGATTTGGTTCGAAAACCACGAGTCACGGGCAGGCTTATCCCGACGCGGGTCTTGACGGGGGCAAGCCGAAAAGTTCGAGTGAAGCACTCCCTCCTGCAGTGTCGGGCGACGATGCGCCCTTGCGATCGGGCGTCGCTTTCGCCAAGACAGGGGTACTTTCCGCATTCTCATGGCTTACCTAGATTCCACTCCCGGTCAGGCGGTCAACGATTTCGATCCCGATCGATGGGCCCAGGCGACCTCCCAAGAGCTGCTCGCGGTGCAGGCGGAGAATCGAAAGCTGACCCTGGCGGAACGATCCGAACGGGTGGAAGGGCACCTACGTCATCGGATTGCCAGCGTGGAAACGTCCCAGCGCCAGTTGTGCCTGCACGCTTTGGCGAGCCATTTCCCGCTCGTGAACGAGGGCTGGGGCCAAACGAACGGCCATGAGAGCTCCGGCGAAAGCCCTGCTTCGGCCGTTCCGCAGACGCCTTCCGAGTGGGTCGCGGGGTTCGATTCGATCCAGGAAAAACTGACGCCCGATCTTAAAAAGCAGCTCGTCGAGAAGCTAAAGGCGGCGGGCTGTCTTCCTTCCGGGCCAGCGCCGACGGGAGGTTTGGCTGTGCCGCCTTCCCTGGAGGCGCTGCTCTCCAAGGACTCCGTCGACCCGACCAGGATCGCGCAATTGCTCGAGGTGGTTTTCGAAGCGACGCGGAACCTGGACGGTAATTTTCGTCGCGTATGGGAGGGGATTGCGGAGTTTGGGCATACCGACCACGGGCTCCCGCGCAATTCGTTGGAAGACGTTATGCGCAAGTTTCTGGCGGGCGACCAGGATGTCCCTCGGGTAGTTTTGAAGAACCGGGTGGAAACCACGACCAAGCTGATTCCGGCGGTATTGATTGGGGTTAAAGAGTCTTGGGATGCCATGGAAACGTCTTTGGGAAAGTGTCTGCCCGAAGAGATTCAAAAAAGGGTTAAAAAATCGGTTCTGGGCGGGGACGGCGCAAAGTACTGGAATGAGTATCTAAAAAGCGCCGAACAGTTGCAGCCCGAGGCGCGGGTGAGGGAGTTTTTCGAACGCATCGTCTCCAAAGCTCGGGTGCATATTCCGCGGTAACCCGGCGGCGGCGGAGGCTTTTCCCGTCCCTACGCGCTCGACCCGGGATTGACTTTGTTCGGTGACTTGGCGCGTATAACCTAAGAAATGGTCGACGTTCTTCCCAGATCACGCTCCCCCGAGAAAGGCGGTCTCGTGGAGCTTGTGGAACCGCTTTTCCTGTACGTCTGCCGGCTCAACCGAATCGCCCGCAGTCAAGGCCACCCGTCGTATGAGCAGACGCGGAACGAAGTGGGCGAATTGATTTCCTCCATCAAGGACGAATCTGCGCGTGAGGTCGCCTTGGCCCGCCAATTCGAGCAAGTGGAGATGCCGCTCGTATTTTTTGTCGATTCTCTTATCTCGGAGAGTGCGCTCGGTTTCCGCGACCGGTGGCATCAAACCCGTCTTGCGGCGGAACGCGGCGAGCTGGCGGGTGACGAAAAATTCTTCGATATGCTCGACGCGTGCTTGAGTGACGCCAGCGAGGAGGCAACTGAGCGCCTAGCCATTTATTACACGTGCCTCGGGCTTGGTTTCATGGGAATGTATGCGGGCGACCCCCTGCAGATCGACACGCGGATGCAACGCGTAGTCCATCGGATTCGTCGCCGGTGGATGGTCAGGGATTTCGACAAGAAACTTACGGCTGAAGCCTACGAACACACCGATAAAAGCGATTTGCCGAAACCTTCGCGGGATTCGGTCACGAAAATCGTGACGATCTGCGTGTGTGGCCTCGTCACCCTGGTACTTGTCTATACGTTTCTTTATAGAGACTCGACGGGCGAATTATATAGATTATCGGAAGAAATTGTCCAGTCGGCGACGGTTACCCCCAAACCCACCCCATGACGGATTGGCGCGCGATCGTAAAAAAGCCCTGGTTTGTGCCTGCGAGTTTGGCGGCGCTGCTGGCGGTGGCTGTGCTTCGTTTCGGCACGAGCAGCCTGTTGATTGCCGGCGGCCTGGCCATCGGGCTCCTGATCGTCTGGCTCTATTTTCGCTGGAGGGAGGGTCGCCAGGCGGACCAGTTTCGCGCCGGTCTCAATCAAAATGCCGGCAAGGCGCCCAGTGGCGTCAACGATCCGAGCCGTCGTGTGGAGTTGGACCGGCTGCGGCAGAAGTTCAACGAAGGTCTGAAGCGGGTGCTCGACGAAGGACGCCGGAAGGGCGTCGATTTTCTTTATCGGCACCCATGGATCATGGTAGTGGGCGAGCCCGGATCGGGCAAGACGGAGGCCATCCGGCACTCGGGTATCGTTTCGGCACGCAACCAGGACGAATTACAGGGCGCGGGCGGCACGTTGAACATGGACTGGTGGTTTACCGACCGCGCGGTGATCCTGGACACGGCGGGCCGGATGGTTTTCGAAGAGGCGGCGGGAACGTCGAACAACGAGTTTAAGGAGTTTCTCCGATTGCTCTGCAAGGGGCGGCCGCTTACCCCCATCAACGGCCTCCTCGTCACCGTGTCCGCGGATACCTTGGTGGCCGGGACCGAAGACCAGATTCGCGAGCGAAGCACGACGCTGGCCGAGAAAATCGCCCAGATCCAAACCACGCTTGAAGTCAGGTTTCCGGTCTACGTCGTGGTGACGAAATGCGATAAAATCACCGGCTTTCGCGAGTTTTTCGAAGGCATGGACGATCCGGCTCAGGTGAACCAGATCCTCGGTTGGTCGAATCCCGACAGTCTCGACGTGCCGTTCAAGGCAGACCGCGTGGAGCAGCATCTGTCCGAGGCGATCGACACGCTGCGGCTGTTGCGTTATCGATTGCTCGATCGACCTTCGGGTCCGAGCAATCTGAACCGGCGAACCGACGAGGTGGACTCGCTGTTTGCGTTTCCTCACAGCCTGCAGACGCTGGCAGCGCGTCTCAAGATGTACCTGGAGCCGGTGTTCGCCACCGGCGAATGGAGCTCCGGCGCTCCGTTGTTCGTTCGAGGCGTCTATTTCTCTTCGGCGCTTTGCCAGGGAGCCGTGCTCGACCAGGAACTGGCGGCGGCGCTCGGCGTTTCGGTGGACAAACTCGGCGACGAAGGAAAAGTCTTCCGCCGCGACCGGGCGCTTTTCCTTCGCGATCTCTTCGTCGAGAAAATCATGCCCGAGCGGGGCTTGGTGACGTCCAGCCACCGCACGGAGGGAATCGTTTTCCGACGCCGCCTGATCGTCTGGGGAACCGGTGGATCGTTCGCGCTTTGCTTGGTAGGCGTTTTGTGGTGGGCCAATTGGACACTAAGCAAGGACGTGGCGCACGAGGTCGGGCTTTTGAGCGCGGCGAAAGCCAATCGTACGAGCGCTGGGTTCGTACCGACGATCGCGCGGACCGGTCCGGGCGGGGCGTGGACTTACACGGGCGAAAAAACGCTGCGGGTGAACGAGGCGCTCATTTCTCTCGAGGAGTTTCAACGCCAATTGGAGATCAGCACGAGGCAACCGCTGCATGTACCCTGGATGTTTCGTCTCGCGGCCGTGTTCCGCTCGGATGCCAACCAACTTCGCCGTCAGGCTCAGAATGCGATCGTGACGGCGGATCTCGTGCTGCCGGTCATCGAGGCCACGCGCGATCGCATCGTGCGGGATAACGCGTGGAGTGACGAGCATACGGCAGCGCTGTCGAGGCTCGTGCAGATCGAATCGTCGTTTCACGGTGGGGTTCCGATGCCGGCGACCGCAGATGGATTTCTGAAGCCGTTCTGGGACTTCGGCCTCAAGTCGACGAAACCCGCCAAGGATCTTGAGACGGTCTTCGAGAGCACTTTTTCGCTCGTTCATGGCGTGCAGCCGGCATGGCTTCCGCCAAGGGCGAGCGGTGGATCCAGCCTGGCCGAAAATAAACCGATCGCCGCCGGCATCGCCAAGCTGGCCCAAAGTCAGGAGCAGCGAATGAAGAACGTGGTGGCGGGGCTGGATGCCTTTCGCGAACTTCAAGCCGCGTTGACCACCCTGCGCCGGATTGAGGACGAACTGATCGCGGTTTCCCGGACGGGAGATGCGGCTCGTCTGCAAGCCTGGGCCGATGCGATCCGCCGGTATCGCCTGCAACGAAACGCGGTCGACCAACTCGTCGCCAAAGCGACCGCTCGTGGGATGTTCCGCGGAGATGTCGTGCTGATGAGCGAGGCCATCGCGACCATGAATGAGGAGTTCCAAGCCAGCTTTGAGGGATTTCGCAAAGCGGTCATGGAGCGGGCTGCGTCGACGAGTACGACGACGGAGTCGAGCCGCAGTTTTCCTCTTCCGGAAGAGATTGCCGGACAGATTCGCAAGTTGGGCGAGGATGCCTCGAAACAAGTCACCGGCGCTTTTTCCGAACGCGATTTGGAGGAAATTCGCGCCCTCGACCGGCGTTTTCTGGTTCGCGACGCCTCGGGGACCGCAGCGTACGTTGCACGCGTCGCGTTGCTGGAAAAGTTACTCGAGGTTTTGAAAGGCGAAAAAGATTCGTCGGAACTTCGTTTGATTGGCCACCTCAGCGAATACGAGCGGATGATCGCGAGTGCGGAATCGGACCGGACCGGCCTTCTCCCGGTAAATTCCGTTCCGCCGGCACCGCTGTCGGCTGCGCCCGCAAATGCGACCCCCGCCCCGAAAGCGCCCGCGGCAACGACCCCTGTTTCGACAGGCGCGACACCGGCGGCGGTGACTCCGCCGACGCCAGTCGCCGCTCCGGGGGCTGCGACCAAGGATCCGGTGACCATGGCAGCGCGCGAGTTGTTGATGGATCTTTACGAGGCGGAGTTTGACTGGTTTCTCGACGAAAATGTCGGATTTCCGATTGTGATCGATCGCGTCGAGCACCCCGTGAAACCTCGGACGCTGCCCGCCCTGAGGGACACGCTAGCACGATTGAGGGACGATTTTGGAACCTTCGAGGCACTGTCGCTTTCGCCGACCAGCCGCCCCGCACAGGTACGCGCGCGAGTCGATCGCGTTCTACGTCTGGTGGAGCCCATCGTTTTTGCGCTCGTGAATCCGGAAGGTCGATTCTCGCGGGTCGGGCTCACGCATCCTGGCGCCGAAGAGCAGCGCAAAGCGGTGGTTCGCGAGGGCGGATACGACAACGTGAACAACCGGATTGCGGGCTTCTATTGGCGGGAAGTCGTGTCGAACGGGAAACGCTTCACGTCAAACGACACCGTCGATTTAGGGGATTTCCCCGTGATCTCCGACGAGTTACAGTTGGAATTTTATCGATATGGGGAGAACGAGCCGCCCGATGGCCCGCCGCTCCTTCCGCTGAAAGACTGGCAGCTTTTTCGGAGCATGCTTTTGCGCCCGTCCTTTCGGAAGGAAGATGGCCGCGAATGGCAGGTGATGTTTCTTCGCAAGCATGGCCTTTCCGGCGAGCGAGCGATGGCAATGGTGCTGCGCTTTCCGCAGGCATTTCCAGCGGTGAGAGATTGGCCGACGTGGTCTCAGATTAAGGACCGCGGTCGGAGCAGGCGATGAGCGGTTCTGCGGATGCGGCGGCGACGGGGAAGCCGCTTTCAGCACGGTTTCGCGTGGAACTTCCGCCCCGGGAGCACGGAAACGGTCTCCGCTCCGCCGCCGTCGCCGACCGCTCTTCGTTGCGCGAGTTCGAATTTTGGTACTTCCCGGTGGGGCTCCGCGAGCGCCGCGAGGATTTCGACGCTCTGGAGGCCCGCGTTACCGCAACCATCCCCATTTTCGATCGCCGGATCCTGCGAACCTATGGGCTGGATCGCATGGAGACGGACGCGTACCTGCGCATGGAAGGATCGGGTGGACCTTCCCTGCGTGCGCTTGGGGTGGATGAAGGCGCGAAATTTGCCGATCCGGTCCTGACCGTTCGGTGGCTCGTCTCGTTAGCGGCGGCGTTGGACGAAACGTTTGCGCGGTACGGTTTGTCGCATGGCGCGATTTCTCCCTCGTGGATTCGCGTGACGCCGGAGGGAGTTCCCCGTCTCGGGGGATTTTCGTTTGCATCGGCGTTCGCCGATGCAGGCGCGATCGGCTCGGAGGACGTCGCTTTTTTGAGTCCGCAACGCCGGGAGAAAAGCCGTCCCGATCCAGCGGACGACATTTTTGGGCTGGCGGCCGTGGCAGTGTGGGCCTTGTCCGGTGGCGGGGGGGGCGGGCCAAGCGAGCTTCGCCTGCCTCCGGAGGGGCGGACGGGCACGATCGACCGGCTTCGGCGCTCACGAGGGATCGCGCCGATCGGGTGGAAGGCGGAGTGGGACGAATCGATCATGGCCGGCCTTTCGGCCTCGGCGTCGCTTCGCCCTGCCACGTCCGTCTCCTTGTTCGAGCCTCTTCGCAAACTGATTCCGGAGTCGCCCATAGGGGCGTTCGCGGCGTCTCGTTCGGGCCCGGCGGTTTCCCGTCGATTGCCGCCTTGGCGCGCGCGGGATCGCCGCGGGGGTTTTGGATCGGGGCTCGATGGCGCCGCCGGACAAATGTCTCTGGAGGCTGTCCGCCCCGAGTTGGATCCGGGCCAACGAAAGCTCGAAAGCGAGGAAGCGCGGAAGGCAATGGAGGACTCGGCACGAGAGAATGCGCTTCTTCGCGCGCGGCTTCTCGCAGATTTGGCTTCGGTCGCACAAGCCGCGGGCGAAGCGAAAGCGAAACGTGAAAGTCTAGACTCTGCGGCACGCGAGTTGGCAGCGAAACGTCAGACCGTTCTGGACCAGGAGCACGCCCTGGTCGCTCGGGAGAAAACGGCGACCGCGGCTGAGGACCGTCTCGCTCAAAAGGAAATTAGTGTGACCGAGCGAGAGCGTACTCTGGAGGCAGGTCGGCTTGAGGTGGAGGAGAAAGAAAGAACCCTCCTGGAGCAACGGACAGAATTGGAGCGGCGCGCCCGCGACTCCGCCGAAACGCTGGAATTGTTGGCGCTACGCCGACTGGAATTGGAGGGCATCGACCAAGAGTTGGCAACTCGACGCTCCCGTTTGGCGGAAGAACTCGCGGCCCTCGAAAAGGCCCGGGAGGAGTTTGCGCGAAACGCCCAAGCCCTGAAGACGGAGCAGGAGCGACTCGCGCCCCGCGAGAGCGAAATTATACGAAAAGAGGGGAGTTTCGAGGTGCGCGAGGAAACCGTGGCCGCGCGGGCGGAAGAGATTGCGAGGGGCGAGGCGGAACTCGCCGCCAATCGCGAGCGGGTGGCTGCCGAGCGAGTCGAGATCGCCCGGTTGATTTCCGAAAATCAGTCGATCGTTGCCGAGGCAAAAACCGCGGAGGAGCGAGTGGCCTCTGCGCGGCTCGAACGGACCCGAATTCAGGAGGAACTGCGGGTACGGTCGGAGCAGTTAGACACGGCCGAGAAGACGCTGGTGGAGCGCGAAGCGGCTGTGGGGGGAGCAGGCACCCAGCTTCGGCTCCGCGAGACGGTGGCTGCGCGGCGCGAAGCGATTCTCGAGGAGGTGGGAGCAGGTTTGAAGGCGACGACGGGGGAGGGGGACGTCGAGAAATGGGTGGCCGCATTGCTCGCCGAACGGCAGCGGATCGAGGACCACGCGAACGTACTGGCCCGTCAGGAAGCCGAGATCGAACGACAGCGAAGACAGCTCGTCGACGCAGCCCGCGTCGGTGAAGAACGCTCACGTCAAGAAGAGGAGCTTCAGGCCACCGCGCGGCGCCAGATGGAGATGGAACGTTCCAAGACGGAGGAAGCCAGGCAGACGCAGATGCGAGATCTGGCCGCTTGGGAAAAGGAAAAGAAGCAGCAGCAGGACGAAATGGCGCTTATCGCCGCCGACACCGAGCGCGAAACGAAGAAGCTGTCCGCGCTGGCAGCGTCCAAGGCCGAAGAGTTTCAAAAGAAAGAGGAGGAGCTTCGTCGGAAGGCGGCCCCCCCGCCGCCGAATGCTCCCGTCAAATGGTACGCGGTCACGGCGATCGCGGCGGCGGTGAGTTTGCTGTTGGGATTTTTATTGTATCGGTCGTCGGAAAGCCTGGCGCAGCTTCGCGGGACGGCGGCCAATCCTGCCGCGAAAACGCTGTTGGTGGTCGTAACCGATCCTTCGGGAGCGGAAGTGACCTTGACGGGACAACCCCCGCAGACGTCACCCGCCAAATTCGAGAATCTGCCTAGCGGACCGGTCGAGGTCCGGGTTGCAAAGAACGGTTTTCGAACACGCGAGCAAACGCTCGAGGTGAAAGCGGGGCGCACCACGGTTTCCGAGACATTGGTCCTCAATCCGGTAGCGCCTGCCATCGGCCCGACCGGTTCGGTGTATGTGCGGACAAAACCGACCGGAGCGGAAGTGAGTATTCCCGGGTTTCCCGCGTCGCCGGCGCCGGCGTTGTTTCGAAATCTGCCGGCTGGGCCGATGCGTGTTTCTGTCCGGCTGGACCGGTATTTGCCGATCGAGCGGACAGTTGACGTGAAAGTCGGCGACGACTCCGTCGTTGACCTGACCCTGGTCCTGGCGCCCCCGCCCAAACTCTTGGGCACGGTCACGGTGACCGCGGAACCGGCCGATGCGGAGATCGTCTTGGGCGCTCGGACGCCCCTGACCTCTCCCGCGGTTTTCCGCGAGATGGAGCCGGGCAGAGTAAAGCTCATCGTACGACGAAGCGGATTCGAACCGATCGAGCAGTCTGTCGACGTGCGGGCGGGCGAAAGCGTCACCGTGCCCAAAGTTGTCTTGAAGCCGAAGCCGACCCCAACGCCGGAAAAGGAGGTCCCCACGCCTACACCTGTCGTTGTCCTAAATGTGCCGAGGGAGCTGAATCTGCGCGCCGGGGAGGCGACGCTCGCGTTCGTGCGCGTGGAGGAAGGTTCGATTGAACTGAGCAATGGTCGCGGTACGCCGGTAGCAGTCAAAGTCACACGTCCCTTTCTGATGGCCCAGTCGGAGGTGACCCAAGCGGTCTACGAAGCGCTCATGGGGGAGAATCCGAGTGCAATGAAGGTCAAACGCACCCGCGGCCCGGATCGGACCACTGTGGTGGATAATCCAACGACTCGCTTCGAAGGCGGGCGGATGATTTCAGTCACCGAAAAAATCTCCAAAGTGGTGCCGGGCGAGGAGATTGTGACGATGCTACCGAACAATCCGGTAGAAAATGTTTCATGGGAGCAGGCGATGGAATTCTGTCGGAGGCTGACTGGTGCCGCTTTGCAACAAGGCGCTTTACCGGCTGGCACGGTCGTTCGCCTCCCCACCGAAGCGGAGTGGGAACTCGCCCATCGCGGCGGAGAAGACTGGCTCTCGTCTGGCGGCACCGCGACTCTCGAACGCTTTGGCTGGGTTGGGCAGGGAGCCCAGGGGAATCACCAGACCGTCAAGACACGACAGGCCAATCGGTTTGGGCTTTACGATCTCGACGGCAACGTGGCCGAATGGTGCCTCGACTCGTGGACCGTTTCTTTACCGCCGCCAAACGCCGCCAATCCGATCGCGCTCGATGGCGATCGCGCCGGCCGTCTTGGAAAGGTCTCTCCGGACGATTATAGCGTAAGGGTCGCGGCCGATGCGATTGGACGCCACGTCGCTCGAGGCGGCAGCTTCCGTTCCACGGTAGAAGAGGTTGGGAAGCAGCCGGTGAGAGTGGCCCAGGAAGCGATTGCCGCGGAGGTGGGATTTCGAGTGGTGGTCGCGGCAAAGGTGCGGGAAGCGCCTCTGGAGTAGCCGCGGAAGACCCGATTCCAGATCGAAAATGTGCGGAAGCGTTCGTTGCTCCGACGGATAGGTGCGCCGAGCGTTTGCGGGCGTGTTTGTGCTTGTGGAATACCTTGTGCGGGGGAGACTTCGGAGGCACCTTGGTTCAACCCGCTTCATTTATGAACTCTCGAGCGTCCGGATGGTTTTTTCGCGCTTTATGCCGGTCGGTTTTCGGGGTCGGCCTCGCCTGTAGTGCCTTTATTGCGACAGTGCGGGCGCAGGATACGTGGTCTGCCAGCACGATTCGGCCCACCGGTAGTAGTCTGTATGGGGTCGTTTTTGCCGGACAATTCGTCGCCGTGGGGCAATCGGGCAGCATTCTCGTTTCCGGGGACGGCTCATCCTGGATACCGGTTGTCTCCGGGACCTCCCAATCGCTGACGGGAGCGGCTTTCGGAGCTGGGCTCTATGTCGTGGTGGGTGGCAATGGCGCCATTTTAACCAGCGATACGGGGGCCGCGTGGACTCAGCGGAGTTCAGGTACGTCGAACAACCTTTATGCGGTTATTTTTGCCGGAGGGCAATTTGTGGCGACCGGGATCAATGGCACGGTCCTGACAAGTCCCAACGGTATTACGTGGACCGCTCGCAATTCGGGGAGACCCTCCGACTCGCTTTTGGGGATTGCTCACAACGGAAGCGGCTACGTCGTGGCAGGTTCTGCAGGCACGATTATCACAAGTCCCAATGGAATCGCTTGGACCTCCCAAACGTCGGGCACGGCGAATTGGCTTTATGGCGTAGCCTTCGGAAACGGCCGATTCGTGGCCGTAGGTGTCAACGGCGCTATTGTCGAAAGCACGAATGGGGTCGCGTGGTCGTCGCCGTCATCGGTCAACTGGCCGCTTAACGACTTCATTCCCCAAGTTGAGGATCTACAGGGGATCGTGTTTGGCGGTGGGCGTTTTGTGATCGCGGGGTTTCATAGTATCCTGCTGCAAGGCACGGCCGGAGGTTCGGCCTTCACGACTGCTTTCGTCGGAACAAATAGTTCGGCACCCTTTTCCGCAGTCGCGCATAGCGGGAGTCGCTTTGTTGCGGTCGGCGACTTCGGAAGTTCGCTTTCCAGCACGGATGGAACGACTTGGTCGGGAACGATACCCTTGGCACCCTCGCAGTTGAACGCGATTGCCTCGAACGGGAGTTCCCTGGTCACGGTAGGATCGAATAGCATCCAGAGCAGTTTGGCGTACCGAAGTGCGGATGCAGCGACATGGAGGGCGAGCATCCTGCCCGCGTCGGCGAATGGTGTCGCCTTCGGGAGCGGAGTTTTTACAGCCGTGGGAACGGGAATTAGCACGAGTTCCGATGGAGGGGCCAGCTGGACGCCCCGCGATTCCCCCGCTGTGGGCCCTGCGTTACTTTCCGCAGTCGCTTTTGGGCTAGGGCAATTCATGGCGGTCGGCCCGCAGGGTCTGGTCTTCACCAGTGCAAATGGCACGGTTTGGACCCGACGACTCCCAGGCGGTTCGAGCTCTTCCTACAGCTTTACCGGCGTGGCGATGAGCAACACGCAGTACGCCGTCGTCGGCAGTGGCAGCAACGGGGGAGTGATCGTGACCACGTCCAATCTCAGTGGTTGGAATTTTAACTTCGCCCCGAATGCACTTTACGGCGTCGTTTTTGCCGGCGGGCAGTTCGTTGCTGTCGGCGCTTCGGGTGCGGTAGTGACGAGTGCGGATGGTACGCTCTGGACGCCACGCACGTCCGGGACCTCGGCGACGCTGCGCAGCGTGACGTACGCGGGAGGCCGATACGTGGCGGTCGGTGCAGGCGGAATTGTCATGGTCAGCGCCGATGGCGTGAGTTGGGGTCAGCGATCTGCGGGAACCTCAACCGAGCTTCTAGGGGTGGTGGTCCAAGGCTCTACGATCGTCGCCGTGGGCGGTGCCGAAGTCGTGGCGTTAAGCGTCGTCCAGACTGTGGCGGTACCCGTTTTCACGGCCCAGCCCACTTCGCTGTCCGTTGCGGTCGAGCAATCGGCTCAGTTCACCGCGATCGCGAGTGGCTCTCCGACGCCGACCTATCAATGGCAACGCTCGACCAACGGTGGGTCGTCCTGGTCACCGATCTTCAACGGGGACGAGTTCTCCGGAACCACGACGACGGTCTTGACGGTGGTGGCAGCTCCCGTGTCGTCGAACGGCCATCGATTTCGAAATGTTGCCACTAATATTGCGGCGATTGCGACAAGTTCGGCAGCAATCCTGACGGTCACGGCCGCGATCGTGCCCGTCGTGGCCGCTCACCCCGCGAATCAGGCGGTCACGTCTGGCCAAAATGCTCTCTTTAGCGTCACCGTCACCGGGTCCAATCCGCTCTCATACCAGTGGCAGCGGCTCCCGTTCGGAGCGCAGACGTGGGAGAACATGATTAACGGCGGAAACTTCAGCGGCGTGAATGCCTCCGTTCTTGGAGTGAGTGGCGTTCCGGTCACGCTCAGCGGGAATCAATTTCGCGTTCTTGCCACTAACTCTGCAGGACAAGTGACTTCGAACTCGGCAACGTTGACCGTCAATCCTGCCGGTATGCCGCCTTCGATCACGGCCCAACCGGTCGCTCTTTCGGTCACCGCTGGGCAGGCCGTCGCTTTCACCGTCTCGGCGGCAGGTTCGACTCCTTTGACGTATCAGTGGCAGCGATTTGCGGTGGGAGGGGTGGCGTGGACGAATTTAACTGACGCCCCTCCGTACAGCGGCACGACGACCTCGGCGCTTGGCGTGGCTACGACCACGACCGCGATGACCGGCGACCAATTCCGCGTCGTCGTGACCAACAGTGTCGGTGTCGCGACATCGAATTCGGCGCCGCTCACCGTCAATGCCTCGTTTGTCGCGCCCCAAATCGTGACGCATCCGGCGTCGCAGACGGTGACAGCGGGACAATCGCTCGCTCTCGGGGTGGTGGCGAGCGGGTCCACGCCGTTCGTTTACCAATGGGAGCGGCTTGCCGCCGGCGCGGGCGCTTGGGGCCAACTTTCGGATGGAGGGGCCTATTCCGGAACGACCAGCTCGGTGCTTTCGATCGTCGGAGCGACGGCCGCGATGAACGGCGATCAATTCCGTGTCCGGGTAACCAACGGCTCGGGAAATGCGACTTCCAATCCGGCCGTACTGACGGTAACCGTACCGCAGCTGGTTCCGACGATTCTCGCCGATCCCGCGAATCAGTCGGTAACACTCGGACAGTCGGCGAGTTTTGTGGTGTCGGCCGGCGGTACCGGCCCCCTGACTTATCAATGGCAGCGGATGTTACCGGGAGCAAATGCCTGGTTCGATGTGAGCAATGGCTCCGGCTACAGCGGAGCGACATCCACGTCCCTGACGGTGCTTTCCACGACGATCGCGATGAATGGGGATCGCTTCCGCGCCGTCGTCACCAACAGCTTGGGCACATCTAACAGTCTAGGTGCGCTTCTAACAATCGTTGCGCCTAACCAAGCCCCGCTCATCACGCTACAGCCCGTCTTTTTTGCCGGGAGCGTCGGCCAGTCCGCCGTCTTTACGATCGGTGTATCGGGAAATCCTGTACCGTCGATTCAGTGGGAATTCTCTGCGGATAATGGCAGCTCTTGGCAGATGGTGCCCATCGGTGGTAGCGGAACGGTCCTGACGCTCAGCCCGCTTTCCTTAAACCAAAACGGTTTCCGCTACCGTGCGATCGCGACCAACGGTGTGGGAACGGCGACGAGCAACCCTGCGTCCCTGACCGTTGCCGAAATCGGCCCGACCGTCATTACGGCACAGCCGGTGGGCGGTTCCTACCGCGCTGGCCAGGCGATCGTGTTGTCCGTCTCGGCGACCGGCACTCCGCCGTTTCAATTTCAGTGGTATAAAAACGGATTACCGATTCCCGGAGCCATTGGCGCGAGTTTCGCGATTCCTTCGGCGACGGCTGGTAGCGCGGGGGCTTATTATGTGGAGGTGACGGGCGTGGGAGGGAAGGTGACGTCCCGCGCGGCGTCCATCGCGATGTTGATCCTCCCCCAGTTCGCGGTCCAGCCGGTGGACGCGCTCGCGGAAGTGGGATTGAGCGGAGCCTTTAGTGCGGTGGCGATTGGATCGCCGAACCCGACCATTCAGTGGTTTGGGCGGATTGGCGGAGGCGATTGGTTGCCGCTGACCTCTGAAGCCGTCGTGCAGTCGAACGTTGCGTCCGTCGTGGTGATCGATGCGGTAACGGCCGCAAGAGACGGGCAGCAAGTCAGGGCGCGTGCGTCCAACGATGTCGGTTCGGTGGACAGTGCGATCGCCACGTTACGCGTGACCAGCCCGACCACAGCCATTCGGATTATCGATCAGCCGGATACCTTTACCGTCCGAGCGGGCCAGCCGGCGGCCTTCGAGGTCGTGGTAGAAGGACCTGGACCCTTTACTTTCCAGTGGCGCAAGGATGGCGTGACGTTGCCGGGCAAAACGTTGAGTATTTGTGCGCTGAATTCTGCGACCAGCGCGGACACCGGGGGCTATTCGGTGATTGTGCGGAACGCATCCGGAGCGAGTGCGACGTCGAACTCGGCATTTTTGACGGTGGCAGGCGCGGTCGAAACGACTTTCGACCCGCTGGGCGGGCCCAATGGCGAGGTTGAGGTCATGATTTCGCTCGTTGACGGTGGGCTTCTGTCAGCTGGGTCGTTTACTCGCGTAGCAGGAATACCGCGCGCCAGACTGGTAAAATTTAAGCGGGACGGATCGGTCGATTTGACCTTCGATCCGGGCACCGGCCCGAACGGTGTCGTTCAGGCGCTCGTCGAGCTTGCGGACGGGAAGTTTTTGGCGGTCGGCCAATTTGACTTCTACGACGGTGCTGCCGTGCCGGGTGTCGTGCGAATCGATGCACAAGGAAAGCGTGACCCAGGGTTCAGCCCGGTATTGCCGGTGACGGCCGATGGTTTCCCGTTCCTGCCAACCGAGCGATATCAGTTTGCTGCGATCAGCCTGAGAGGTGGCGGGTACCTCTTGGGTGGACGTGCCGGGACCGTTGCCTTGACCGTGTCTGGCGCAGCCATCCCGCAATCGCAATACGACGCGCAAGGAGGAGTGTTTGCGCTGCTTCAGCAGTTCGACGGAGGGATCGTGGTGGGAGGCGACTTCACCGTTTTTGGGGGACTTCCACGAACGCGGATCGTTCGGCTCCAACCGAATTTTCAGATCGACCCCATTTTCAATGCGGGGACGGGTCCCAATGCGGTGGTAAACACGTTGCTTCGAGTACCCGACGGCTCGATGTATGTCATGGGACGGTTTACCAGTTACAGCGGCCAGCCGCGGCCTTCCGGTATCGCCAGGATACTTTCCAGCGGTGCGCTCGATCTCTCGTACAACCCGGCGCTCTTGCCGCTCGCATTAGCTAGCGGGGACTTTTCGGCCGTTTCGAATGGCATTCGACCCGCAGCTAACAGGCTTGACACGATCCGCGCTGGAGTCGTGCAGCCCAATGGCGGATTGGTCGTGAGCAATGGCCAAGGCGCTACACAGACGGTGGTTGCGATCGAACCCTCGGGCGTCGTCTCGACCGAAGTCATCGTCCCGGTGCAGGGGGCTGCCAATGCCTTGGCAACCACGTCGGATGAGGAAGTGGCCGTGGCGGGAGATTTCACCGGGCTTGCGGGAGCCGCGCGCAACAGTGTGGGTGTGGTCAGCGACGCGAGCGAAGGCAGCCGTTTGATCAATCTGTCGTGCCGCGCGCGGATTGTCGGAAGCGGCAATCCGCTGATCTTCGGCTTTGTCGTCGAGGGGCCGGAGTCGATGCGTGTCTTGATCCGCGGAGCGGGCCCTTCGTTGCGGAATTATGGAATCGCGGATGCGCTCGAACGCCCTCGTCTGACAGTCTTCAATAGTGCCGGCGAACAAATCGCCGTAAATAGCGGTTGGCGCACCGTGCCGGATCCGATCGGACTGGAGCAGATAATGGCTCAAGTCGGAGCGTTTCCGTACTTGTTCACGGATGACACCGCGTTGTCCTTGAATCTCGCCCCGGGTGCGTACACGGCGCACCTAAACTCGAATAATGGCGGGCAGGGCGTCGCGCTGGGTGAAATCTATGCGGTCGACCGAGGGCGTACGCGTCTGATCAATTCGTCCGTTCGCGGCACGGCGGGCACGGGCGGCGACGTGCTTATCCCAGGATTTGTGATCCAAGGCGGCTCCCGTTTGCTTTTGTTGCGTGCGTCCGGCCCTGCACTCACGCAGTTCGGCGTTCCCAACGTGTTGGCACGCCCCTCTATGGAACTACGCAAACTGGACGCGCTGCTTACCACTAATCAAGGATGGGGCGACAGTCCGGAATTTGCGGCGGTCCAGGCGCGCACCCCCTTGGTCGGAGCGTTCGCCTTTGCCGTCGGTAGTCCCGACTCTGCGGTGTTGAAGTCATTGGACGCGGGAACCTATACCGTGGTGGTTCGCGGTGCCGATGGCGGGACCGGAACCGCTCTCGTCGAAGTTTACGATGCAAACGGGATCGATCCGACCGTGCTTAGCCAGTGAAAACCGTCGCTGCTCAGATTCCGGGAGGGCGGGACTCTGGCGCGAGGTCGCGAACTTGGCCACAACGAAGAGGAGATATGGTTATTGACCCGCCGTTCCGCCACTGAGCCTTAAACGTCTCCGTAGAACGCGTCGAACAGAAGGCATCGTGTCCGCGAACGCTTCATGGCTCGCTGCAATCGCACTATGTCAGTCGGCCCGGCATTCTCTGCAGCTTCCCGAATGCCGAACATTCAGGTTTTTTCTTGAATTATTGTGCCTGAAATGATGCTTCCTCAGACCAGTAGGTCGCGTTTATCCAATCTAACCGTATCTGTCCGTTCGTTTCTTTAGATTCCCTGCGCAAGCGCCCTCGGCGACCCAGCAATCAACCTCGCGTGTAAACGAGGCTAACCAAAGCGTTTCTTTATCATGAAATTCGATCACCTGACTCGAAAGCCCGCAAAACCGAACCCGATCCTTTTTACGATCTGCTTATTCGCGACAATTCCATGGGGGGCGAAGGCACAGAGCAAATGGGCTGGCAACGTGGAAACGACCGTCGTCAGCGCTTATCTTTATCGTGGTTCTAAATTCGGGGGGGCGAGCGTGCAGCCTTCGGCGATCGCAACCTACGATAATAAATTTACCGTCGGAGTCTGGGGTTCATACGCCTTCGAAAAGATTCAGCCCAATATATTCAATCCGGTCGAGGATTCTTATAACGAGACCGATTTGTTGGCGAACTATGCCTTCAACACCGATAAATACACGGTCATCCTCGGCGGTACTCTTTATACTGCCGATAACCTTCGAGACGGCGAAGGAAAGTACTTCGATCATTATTTCGAGACGTACTTCGCATTTTCTCTAAAACATAAACTCAATCCGGGGATTTCGTATTGGCGCGAGACGGGGAGATTGAGCGGCAACTATATCGAGTTGTCGATCAATCCTTCGTTCCCACTCAACGAACGCGCTTCCATAGGTATACGTTCTTACATCGGCCTGCTCGCGAGCAGTGCGGACTTCTTCACCGAGCGCGACGAATACTACGGAACCGACGTTACCCTCAGCTACGATCTCGGTAAAAAGTTTTATCTCCGGGGGAACGTCACCTTCATTCGCACGACAACGCGCGGGCTCCGATCCAAGAATCGTATCGTGCCTGGCATCACCGTTGGCCGCCGTTGGTAAGACCTATCTCGGTTTCGGATTTTGCCGTTCTGGTCACTCGACTTCGACCGTCAGTAAGCGATACGTGACTCTTCCCAGCCGGGGCGATACCGTGGAAGTCAGCGGAGTGAATTCTGGGATGGGCTAACTGTTCATCGAATTCTACGAGGTTCGTTAGGGATTTCTCCCTCGATCGCGTTGCGCGCGGCGGTCGAATGGGGCGTGGTCCTTAGGGAAGTTAAAAGCTTGAGGAGGCGGGCTCGATGTACGCAGATCCTCCCGGTCGCGCCCGAGATTTTATCTTCACTCCTATGAACGAGATTGTAGAAAAGCTACTTCAGCCCGTTTCCGATTCGCAGCCTTGCGGACCCGACCTTTCGAATACGTCGCGCTTCGACGCGTTGGAAAAGGCTTTAAAGGGTAAGCCCGAGGTCGATTTCGGAAACGTGAAAAGGCCCGCTGAACCCCCCGTTTGGGGGGAGATCCGGGATCAATCGATCGCCTTCCTCCAGGAATCCAAAAATCTCCGCGTCGCGGTCCTTCTCAGCTGCAGTTGGCTGAAGACCGCAGGACTGGCGGGTTTTCGCGATGGGCTCGAGTTGATCGACGGGATGCTCGAACGGTATTGGTCTCATCTCTATCCTTCGCTGGATCCGGACGACGCGAACGACCCCACGCAGCGTCTCAATATCCTAAAGGCTCTCACTGAGCCGCGTGGTGCGGTGTTTGGAGGAGGGTGGCTTACGATCGTCGAATATCTCCACGTCACCCCGCTCTATTTCGTTAAAGGAGATGGTGCGGGGAATTACGATCGGTTGACTGCCGCTCAAGGCCAACCGCCCGGCGAAATGGACCTTCCGCCGATCGAGCAGATGGCGGGCGTGGTGGAGGCAGCGCTCGAAGCGGCGAGGAAAATCGACGCGGTTCTTACGTCTGCGCTCGGTGCCGACCAATCCATCAGTTTCGAAAGCCTGACGACGACATTGGAGGGGATGGGTTCCGCACTCAATCGCCTAGCCGGGAAAACGAGTGCTCTGCCAGGCGGCGCCGCTGGATCGCAGGGGCCGGCCGAGGCTATGGGCATGGCAGAAAATCGAGGTTCCATGGCCTCACGAGCGGATGTGGTCCGGCGTTTAGAAGAGATCTGTTCTTATTATGAGAAATTCGAACCGAGCAGTCCGGTCCCGTTTTTGCTGCGTCGCGCGCAGAAACTCGCGATGATGAATTTCGTCGAGGCGGTCCAGGAACTCAATCTCGCGACTGTCGATGCGCTCAAGCCGAGCATGGGTTCGGGGCTGCCGGCGAGCGCGCCTCAGTCTTAACGGACGGGTTGCTCCTCGATCGATCGAATGCCCGCCTTTCCTCGCGTAAAGGCGAGGTAAATTCAACTGAACCCGACACCCTCGTCACCCCTGAAGCCTAACACGCCGGATAAAGCTTCGGTCATCGGGAAAATGTCTTGCCCTCCTATGGGGCTTTCGCGAGAAGTAGGTCATGGAGTGAGATCTACCGCGCAGACTGCAGTAGTCGCCACTTTTTCGCAGCCGACCCCCAAATTGACTTTTTGATTTATGGCCAAAGCCAGCAGCCAGAAGTTCATCGCCCGGAACCGGGCGCCCCGTGTCCAAATCGAGTACGACGTCGAACTTTACGGAGCGGAGAAGAAGGTCGAATTGCCATTCGTAATGGGCGTGATGGCAGATTTGTCCGGAAAGCCTGCCGAGGCGTTGCCACAGATCGGCGACCGGAAGTTTCTCGAAATCGATACCGATAATTTCGACAGCCGCTTGAAGGCGTGTAAACCGCGCGTCGCTTTCCAAGTTCCCAATACACTGACGGGAGAGGGTAACCTGAATGTCGAAATGACCTTCGAAAGCATGGACGACTTTTCGCCGGCAGCGGTGGCTCGCAAAGTCGATTCGCTGAACAAACTTTTGCAGGCTCGGACCGAACTGTCCGCATTGATCACTTACATGGATGGTAAGGACAAGGCGGAAGAGTTGATCGGGAAACTCCTGAACGATCCAGAATTGATGAAGTCTCTCGCGTCTGCTCCCGCTCCGGAGCAGAAGTAATTTTTCACGCAATCTCACCTCTCATGTCGTCTCCGGAGTCTTCCTCGGTTAAAAGTGCGGCGGATGCAGCGCCGGCGCAAATCAGCGAATTCGATGCCCTCTTGGGCAAAGAATTAAAAATTCGCGACACGCAAAAGCAGAGCGCGGTGCAGATGGCTGTGCGGACCCTTTCGCAGCAGGCGCTGGCATCGTCCCAGGTAATTTCGTCGGATGTCGTCAAAACGATCTCCGCAATCATCGCCGAGATCGACCGGAAATTGTCGGAGCAGATCAATAAGATCATGCATCACGACGATTTTAAGACACTCGAAGGGACCTGGAGAGGATTGCATCACCTCGTTAATAATACCGAAACGGACGAGATGCTGAAGATTCGGGTGCTCAATGTTTCCAAGAACGACCTGAAGAAGAGCCTAAAGAAATTCGAAGGGAATGCGTGGGACCAAAGTCCCCTCTTCAAGAAACTTTATGACGAGGAATTCGGCACGCCTGGCGGTCAACCTTACGGCTGTATTGTCGGCGACTTCCAGTTCGATCATTCGCCTGAGGATGTGAAGATGCTCAGCAATATCGCGCAAGTTGCCTCTGCGATGCACGCTCCATTCATTGCGGGTGCGGCGCCGAGCGTGATGTCGATGGACTCCTGGCAGGAGTTGAGCAACCCGCGCGATCTATCCAAAGCATTCCAGACGGCGGATTATGCTGCGTGGCGTTCGCTGCGCGATTCCGACGATTCGAAGTACCTGGGATTGGCGATGCCCCGTTTCCTTTCGAGGCTACCCTATGGTGCCAAGTCCTCGCCCGTGGAGGAATTTGCCTTCGAGGAGGAGACGGAGAATGCCGACCACAGCAAATACGTCTGGTCGAATGCCGCCTATGCGATGGCATCCAACATCACTCGATCGTTCAAGCTTTACGGTTGGTGCGCATGCATCCGCGGTACCGAATCGGGTGGCATGGTGGAGGGTCTGCCCGTACACACCTTCCCGACAGACGATGGCGGCGTCGACATGAAGTGTCCGACCGAGATTGCGATCACGGATCGGCGGGAAGCGGAGCTGGCCAAGAATGGCTTCATGCCGCTGTCTCATTATAAGAACACCGACTATGCGACCTTTATGGGTGCGCAATCGCTGAACAAACCGGCGACCTATGATGACGCCGATGCCAGCGCGAACGCTAACCTGGCAGCCCGGCTTCCCTACTTGTTCGCCACCTGCCGATTCGCCCACTATTTAAAATGTATTGTGCGGGATAAGATCGGCTCGTTCAAGGAGCGGGTCGATATGCAGGATTTCCTGACCAAATGGGTGAGCCAGTACACGTGTGACCCCAAATCGAGTCAGGAAATCAAGGCACGTTACCCCTTGGCCCAGGCTGAGGTTGTCGTCGAAGAGGTGAAGGGGAATCCGGGTTATTATACCTCCAAATTCTATCTTCGCCCCCATTATCAGCTGGAGGGGTTGACCATCTCCCTGCGTCTCGTCTCGAAACTTCCATCGATCAAAGCCGGTGGCGGGTAGTTACAATTTTGTGTTTCCTGCCGGGGCAGTGCCATCCGGCGTCTTTTAATCGTTAAGTCCCCAAATACAGCCCGAGGCACGGGGTTTGTATTGAATTAACACCTATCACCATGGCCTCTGTAGATTACTTCCTCAAGCTAGACGGAATCGACGGCGAAAGCTCCGACTCCAAACACAAGAATGAAGTCGACCTAGAGTCGTGGAACTGGGGCGAAAGCCAAGTCGGTAGCCATGGAGGCGCCGGCGGCGGTGGCGGAGCGGGTAAAGTCTCCATGCAAGATTTTCACTTCACGACTCGCACGAATAAGGCGTCTCCAAAACTAATGCTGGCGTGTGCGACGGGCGAACATATCAAGAAAGCGGTCCTCGTTTGCCGCAAAGCGGGAAAAGAACAGCAAGAATACCTCAAAATAACGATGAGCGATTGTCTGGTCTCGAGCTATCAGCTCGGTGGCTCGCAGGGCGATGTTTTGCCCATGGACCAGGTGGCACTGAATTTCGCAAAAATCGAATTCGAATACCTGCCCCAGAAAGCCGACGGCTCGCTCGACTCCAAGGTTGTGGTCGGCTACGATCTCAAAGCGAATAAGAAAGTCTGACCTGCCAAGCGCCTCCCGATGGCCTCGCCATCGCCTCGATCGTTTCCTCGGCTGTGCCGGCTTCTTCCCCTACCTCCCAGGAATTGCTGCGTGGGGGCAGGCTCACCGAGGCGCTCGCTGCGTTGCAGATGGAGATTCGACTTCGCCCGGAAGACCCGCGCCTAAGGGTCTTTCTCTTTCAGTTCAACTGTGTGCTCGGGCGTTGGGAAAAGGCGCTCGACCAGCTCCAAGTCGTCGCGGCGCTCGACGCGGAAATGGCGATGCTGGCGCAGATTTTCCGGCCCGTTATCGCTTGTGAACTTTTCCGACGGGATGTTTTTACCGGAAAACGAACCGCCCTGATTTTTGGAGACCCACCCGAGTGGGTTGGGGCGATGGTTCAAGCGCTCGCGCTTCAAGCGGCAGGAAATACCGAGGCCGCCGCCGCTCTTCGCGACCAGGCTTTTGCCGCGTCTCCCTCCACGCCGGGTACCTTGGAGGGTGCGCCGTTCGACTGGATCGCCGACGCAGATGGGAGGCTGGGGCCTTTGCTCGAAGTGATTCTGGACGGTAAATATTATTGGATACCGTTCGCTCGGATTAGGCGGATCGTCTTGGAGAAGCCGACCGACTTGCGCGATCTCGTCTGGGCTCCCGCGCGTTTCACCTGGACGAATGGGGGGGCGGCCAGCGGCCACATTCCCGTTCGTTATCCGGGGACCGAAGACACGGCCGACGATTCGCTTCGACTCGGGCGGAGAACCGAATGGAAGGAAGTGGGCCCGAACTATCAAACGGGACTCGGCCAGCGCCTCTTGGTCACCGATGCGGGCGACTATCCCTTACTGGATTGTCGAACCATCGACTTTTCGCCTCCGCTTTAGGTCCCGCCATGGCCGAAGCAACGCCTCTCGAACGACTGCAACCCTGTTTGCTGGACCGCCTTACCGACGACGAACCGACCAAAAAGGAGGAGAGTCGCTCCGTGCGGACGATCTCGAATCAAAAATATCGACGTGGCGTGCTCAGAGATTTGGAGTGGCTCTTCAATTCCAGTTCGTACCTGCGTATGCAGGGCTACGAATCGTTCAGTCTTTCCGACTACCCGGAGGCATTCCGTTCCGTCATTAATTTTGGCACTCGCCAGATGTCCGGTGTGGTTACGCCCGATCTCAGCCGCATCCAGGATGAGCTTCAGGAAGCGTTGAGAATCTTTGAGCCGCGGATTGCTCCCGGCAGTCTGCATATCCACGCTGACGCCGAGCGAAACGTGATCACGATCGATATCCAAGGCGAGTTGTGGGCCAACCCGCTTCCGGAGCAATTGCATCTCAAGACGACCATGGATCTCGAGACCGGCCAGTGTCTCCTGGGAGACACCCCGCATGGATGAGCGCCTGCTGGAGCTCTACAATACCGAATTGCGGCACCTCCGCGAAACGGCGGCGGAGTTTGCCCGCGACTTCCCGAAGATAGCGGGTCGCCTTTCCTTGGATCGCGACGCAAAGGAGACCTGTCCCGATCCCTACGTGGAGCGCTTGCTCGAAGGTTTCGCCTTTCTGGCGGCGCGCGTCCATCTCAAACTCGACGCAGAATTTCCCCGTTTCACCCAGGGCCTGCTGGAGACCGTTTATCCGGATTACTTATGTCCGGTCCCGTCCATGGCCGTCGTTAGAATCGAACCGGAAGAGCAGGAGCCAGCTCTGGCGGCAGGAATTGTCATCAAGCGCGGTACCCAGTTGCGCAATCAGCTCGGCAAAGGCGAGCGAACGGCCTGTACCTTCAGCACCGCCCACTCCGTCAGGTTGCTCCCTCTTCAGGTCTCGGAGGTGCGCTATTACACTCGCGACTTGGCCGAGCTGAATCTTCCGCCCGAACTGGCGACCAAGGCCGCGTTTCGGATCCGGCTGCGCAAGACCATCCCCAATCCCTTCGCCGAGATTCGGGCGGATCCGTTGACTTTCTTCATCCGGGGATTGGATGAGCTTCCCAGTCAGATCTACGAACAGCTCTTCGCGCACAAAGCCCGTTTGGTCGTACGGGCGGCAAACGAAAGGAAGAAAGTCGCGGGAGTGTATCGCGCCGACAGTATTCGGCGGGTGGGATTCGACGCGGAACAATCGTTGATTCCGTCCGTACCGCGTAGTTTCGAGGGCTACCGATTGCTGAGGGAGTATTTCGCCTTTCCTCAACGCTTTCTCTTTTTCGAGCTGGCCGGTTTTCAGGACGCGCTTACCCGGGTGACTGGCGAGGAAGTGGATTTGATGATTTTGCTGGATGAGCAGGACACACGGCTGGAGGGCAGGATCTCGAAGGCGTGTTTCGACCTCTTTTGCACGCCTGTCATCAATTTATTCGAGAAAACGCTGGACCGGATTCTTCTCTCGGATCGGTTTTCGGAGTTTCACGTCGTTCCTGACCGCAATCGACCGCTTGACTTCGAGATTCACCAAATTTCGAGTGTCACCGGGTACGGCGAAACACAGGATCACGAACGCCGGTTTTTGCCCTTTTACCAGGCGAGAGACATGGACTCGGAGGGCAACGCGTTTTTTACGATCCACCGTGTCCCGCGACTGTTTAGCGACCGGGAACGGTTGAATGGGCGGCGATCGTCGTATGCGGGAACGGATGTTTTCCTGTCGATCGTCGACGGAGATATGGCGCCACACCGCCCGGACCTTCGCCAAATCGGGATACGTGCCTTGTGCACCAACCGACACCTTCCGATTCAACTGGTCAAAGGAGCGGGAGCCACCGATTTCACGATGGATATCAGCGCCCCCTGGAAGGCGATCCGGATCGTCCATGGCCCGACACTGCCGAGACCGAGTTTGGTGCTGGTGGGACAGAATCCAGAAACTCCCGAAGTGGCGTCGGGCCGTTTCGCCTGGAGGTTGATCAGTCACTTGTCGCTTAACTATCTTTCCCTGCTCGATTCGGGAAAGGAAACCGGGGCGGAAGGCTTGCGCGAGATCCTCAAATTGTATGCCGATCTCACCGACCGCCAACTGGTGAAGGAAATCGACGGTGTGCGCAGCGTGCGGCACCGTCCGATCGTTCGCCGGGTGGAAACCGCCGGCCCCATCGCGTTTGCGCGCGGGATCGAGATCACGGTGGTGCTCGACGAAACGGCGTTTGAGGGGCAGGGCGTTTTCATCCTTGGCGCCGTCCTGGAGCAGTTCTTTTCAAAATACGTGTCGCTCAATTCGTTCACCGAAACGGTGATCGTCACTCAACAGCGGAAGGAGATCATGCGATGGCCAGCACAAATGGGACGCCGACAGATCCTCTGATTGCGAAGCTGAAGGAGAGGCCCTTCGATTTCGATTTCTACGCGGCCGTACGTCTGCTGCAGAGCAAATCGCCCGATAAACCGCGCATTGGGCGGTCGCGTTCGCCGGTGGACGATCCCGTACGATTTGCGCAAAGCCCTTCCCTCGCGTTTGCCCCCTCTACGATCGAGAAAGTCGTGCAGACGGACAACGAACGCCCCCCGGTGCTCTATTCGCGGCATTTCGGACTCTTCGGTCCGAACGGTCCGCTTCCGCTCTGCCTGACCGAATACGCGCACGAACGGACTTTAAACCACGGGGATCCTACCTTTTCGGCGTTCGCGAATGTCTTTCACCATCGACTCGCGTCGCTTTTCTTCCGCGCTTGGGCGGAGCCGAGAAAGAACGTGGATTACGACCGTCCCGACAGCCAGAACTGGGATTCCTTCGTGGGAAGTCTCGTTGGCTTGGGAATGGAAAGCCACCTCCGGCGCGATCGCGTGGACGATCGATCCAAGCTCTTCGCGGCCGGCCGACTCGTTCAGCAAAGTCGAAATGCCGAGGGATTGGAGGCGATCGTTCAGGACTACTTTGGGATTCGCGCGGAAGTGCACACCTTCGTCGGACGGTGGATGGACTTGCCTCCCGACTCGACCTGCAGGCTAGGGGATTCTCCCTCCACCGGCACGCTCGGCTCCACGGCGATCGCAGGATCGAGGATCTGGACATGTCAGCTGCATTTTCGACTCCAAATGGGCCCCATGAAGCGCGCCGACCTGGATCGCATGCTTCCCACGGGCGAACCGTTCCAAAGGCTTCGAGATTGGATTCGCCTCTACACGTCCGGGCAGTATTCATGGGACGTGCAGCTCATTCTCGCCAAAGAAGAGGTCCCTGAAGTCGTTCTTGGGCAGTCGGGGCGGCTTGGCTGGACCACTTGGCTGAAAACCGAGCCATTTAAACGCGACGCCGTCGATTTAGTCTTGCGCGGGGAAGATCTTTAGCGCGTTTGACCGTACCCACCCACCGACAACATGACTGCAATCGGGCGAGTGTCGGTGTCAGAACTGACGGACCGAGTCTCACGAACTCGCTTACTCGTATCGATCCGCTTTTACTCCTGAGTTTAGCCGCCTAAACGTTTCCGCACTTTCCTCCCATGGCCGAAATTAAACGATCCACGCTCTTCGGAAAACTTAACCCCCTCGGCTATAAAGCGATCGAATCGGCGACGATTTTCTGCAAGATGCGCGGGAATCCTTACGTCGAGCTCGCTCACTGGCTCCACCAGCTCATTCAGACGCCCGACTCGGACCTGGCCCTGATCGTAAAGCATTTCGGTTTGGATGCGTCGCGGCTGGCCACCGATCTGACGGTGTCGCTCGATCGTCTCCCGCGCGGTGCGACTGCGATCAGCGATTTCTCGCCGCATATCGAAACGGCACTGCAGCAGGCGTACCTCTATGGTACGTTGCTTTATGGCGAAATGCAGATTCGAACGGGTTTCATCGTGGTGGCGTTGCTGAAGACGGAGTCGCTTCGAGGGATCTTTATCGCGATCTCCCGGGAGTTTGGGAAAATCAAGTCGGAGCAACTGACGGACGACCTTGCGCGGATTGTCTCGGGATCGTCCGAGAATGCGATGCGCGCGAGCGACGGCTCCGGTCTTGGCGGCGGAGTCGCTCCGGGAGAAAACAGCGGAGCGCTTCCACCTGCGGAGATGGGCAAACAGGAGGCGCTCAGACGATTTACGATCGATCTCACCGAGAAGGTCCGCAAGGGCGAGATCGACCCCATCATCGGTCGTGACGAGGAAATCCGTCAGTGTGTCGACATCCTGATGCGTCGCCGACAAAACAATCCCATTTTGACGGGCGAGGCGGGCGTGGGAAAGACCGCGGTCGTCGAGGGTTTCGCGCATCGGATTGTGGCGGGCGACGTGCCACCCGCATTGCGGGAGGTAAGCGTTCGCTCTCTCGACGTCGGGCTTCTGCAAGCGGGCGCAAGCATGAAGGGCGAGTTCGAGCAGCGTTTGCGGGGCGTGATCGACGAGGTGCAGGCGTCCCCCAAACCGATCATACTTTTCATCGACGAGGTTCACACCTTGGTCGGTGCAGGTGGCGCGGCCGGTACCGGCGATGCCGCCAATCTTCTTAAGCCTGCGCTTGCGCGCGGAACGCTGCGAACGATCGCAGCGACGACGTGGGACGAATACAAGAAGCACATCGAAAAAGATCCGGCCCTCGCCCGTCGATTTCAAACCGTAAAGGTGGAGGAGCCGGACGAGGAACGCTGTATTCGGATGATGCGCGCCGTTGTCGCGCCTTTCGAACGGCATCATAAAGTGCAGATCCTCGATGAAGCGATCGACAGTGCGGTCCGGTTGTCGCACCGCTATATTTCCGCACGGCAGCTCCCCGATAAAGCCGTCAGTCTCATCGACACCGCCAGCGCCCGCGTCGCGGTCAGCCAGCATGCCGTTCCGGCCGAAGTGGACGATTGCCGACGTCGTATTCAAGCATTGGACACGGAGTTGGCGATCCTCGGGCGCGAGAGTGCGCTCGGGGCGGATCACCGCACCCGCGCCGCCGCCGTGGCGGAAACGCTTTCCGCCGAAAAAAAGAGCCTGGCCGACGTGGAGAAGCGCTGGAGCGACGAGAAAGGACTGGTCGAAAAGATCCTCGAACTCCGCGCCCGGCTGCGGGCTGCCGGCTCGGCGATCGAAGGACCGCCCGACGCGATGCGTTCGGCCGATCCGAAGGACGTGCTCACTCCCGAACAACGGGACGAACTGTTGCTCGCGTTGAAGGCCAAACAGGACGAACTGCAAAAGTCCCAAGGGGAAACGCCGCTGATTTTTCCGAGTGTCGATGCACAGGCGATCGGGAGTGTGGTGTCCGACTGGACGGGCATCCCTCTGGGACGAATGGTGAAGGACGAGATTGGCCAGGTCTTGCGGCTGGCGGACACCCTGGAGAAACGCGTTATCGGACAGCGGCATGCGCTCGAAACGATCACCCGACGGATCCAGGCGAGTCGTGCAAAGCTGGACAACCCCAATCGGCCGATCGGCGTGTTCATGCTGGTCGGACCGAGCGGCACGGGAAAGACCGAAACCGCACTCTCCTTGGCCGAGGCGCTTTACGGTGGCGAACAAAACCTGATTTCGATCAACATGAGCGAGTTTCAGGAAGCTCACACGGTCTCCACGCTCAAAGGTTCTCCTCCCGGGTATGTGGGCTACGGCGAAGGAGGCATCTTGACCGAGGCGGTGCGGCGCCGCCCCTATTGCGTGGTCTTGCTCGACGAGGTCGAGAAGGCACACAGCGACGTGCATGAGATCTTTTTCCAAGTCTTCGACAAGGGCTGGATGGAAGACTCGGAGGGACGTTACATCGATTTCAGAAACACGATCATCCTCCTTACGAGCAATGCGGCCCAGGATGTAATCGTTTCGATGTGCAAGGATCCCGAGCTGATGCCTCTGCCCGAGGGATTGGAGAAGGCCATGCGTCAGCCTCTCACCAAGGTGTTTCCCGACGCGCTGCTCAATCGCCTCCTGGTGGTGCCTTATTATCCGATCACGAAGGACATCCTCCATCGCATCATCCGGCTGAATCTCGCTCGGGTGGAGAAGCGTGTGCGGGAAAATCACAAAGTGCCGTTTACTTTCGACGAAAGCGTTCCCGAATTGATCGGAAAACGCTGCACCGAACTCGAGCGGGGTGCGCGCATGGTGGACGCGATGATCACCAATACGATGTTACCGGTGATTGGCCGCGAAATCCTCAATCGTCTCGCCGAAGGAAGAGACTTCAAGCGCGTGCACGTAAGTGTAAACGAAGGCAATTTCGCGTATTCGTTCGATTGAGCGCATCGTCTTCGATTAGGCGCTCGCGTTTCGGGTGCTGCCAGCATTCGTAGTTTTTACCGGTTCGTCGTCGCCGACCGCCTCTCCGACTCGTATTTGCAGGGCTTTTCCAATCGTATGCCGCTGAAACAAGAAGGCCGTTTGATCGCAATCGAAACGTCACTGGCGCCAAACGCGCTGGTGCTGAAATCGATGAGCGTGCGCGAAGAGTTGAGTCGGTTGTTCCACATCGAGGCCGAACTCAGGAGTGAAAAGGGAGATATCGATTTCGATCAAGTGGTGGGCAGGCCGGTCACGTTTCGATTGGAGTTGGATTCGAAGTCCACGCGCTATTTTAACGGGATCGTCAGCGGCCTCGTCCAACTGGGTAACAAAGGCGGGCTGGCTCGCTATCGCGCAGAAGTGGTGCCATGGCTTTGGCTGCTGACACGCGCGTCGGACTGTCGAATCTTTCAGAATAAAAGCGTTCCCGAAATCGTCGAAGCCGTGTTTTCGGGCCACGGGTTCGGCGACTACAAGCTCACGCTGACGGCCGACTATCCCAAGAAGGAATACTGCGTTCAGTATCGCGAAACGGATTTCAACTTCGTCAGTCGATTGATGGAAGAGGAAGGTATCTACTATTTCTTTACGCACGAGAACGGCAAACATACGTTGATCCTGGCCGATTCGATCAGTGCGCACGTTCCTTTTGAAGGTTACGAGGAAATCGTCTTCCGGGAGGTCGAGTCCGAGCTTGTCGACCGACAGGGGATTTCCGAATGGACCATGGAGAAGGTGGTGCAACCGGTCGCTTACACCCTTTGGGATTTCAATTTCGAAAAACCTAAAGTGCCGCTACGTTCGACCGCCGAGGTGCCCCGAAAGCACGGTGCTGCCCTGTTTGAAGTCTACGACTACCCCGGCGAATATGGCGAGCACGCGGATGGCGAGAGACGGGCCAACGTCCGCCTTCAGGAATTGCAGGCGCAGCATAAAGTTTTGCACGGAGAGGCCAGTGCTCGCGGGTTGGCGAGTGGCTTCACGTTCAAGCTGAAGGGTCACCCGCGCTCCGATCAAAACGGCGACTACGTCATCACCAGCGTCTCCCATCGAGCGGACGCCGGCGAGTATGCCAGTTCGGGCGTTTCGGCGGATGCGACCGGTGCCTTCTTCGGTTGTAGTTTCCGCGCCATCGAAAAAAAGGAACAGTTTCGCGCACCTCGCCAAACCCCGAAGCCCGTCGTGCAGGGGCCCCAGACGGCAATCGTGGTCGGACCGCAAGGGGAGGAGATCTACGTGGACAAATACGGTCGGGTAAAGGTGCAGTTTCACTGGGACCGGACCCAGAAAGCCGACGAAAACTCATCCTGTTGGATTCGCGTCTCCCAGTACTGGGCCGGGAAAAATTGGGGCGCGATTCATTTGCCGCGCATCGGCCAGGAAGTGGTCGTGGAGTTTCTCGAAGGCGATCCGGATCGCCCGATCATCGTCGGAAGCGTCTACAACGGCGCAAACGGAACGCCCTATAATCTCCCAGCCGAGAAAACGAAGTCGACTCTCAAGAGCCAGACGACCAAGGGTGGTGGCGGCTTCAACGAAATCCGCTTTGAGGACAAGAAAGGCTCCGAACAGGTCTTTATCCACGGAGAAAAAAATCAGGACGTTCGCATCAAGAACGACTGCTTCGAGTGGATTGGGCACGACCGCCATCTGGTCGTGCAGCACGATCAGGTCGAGCGCGTCAAAAACAACCGGGACGAGACGGTCGATGCGGATCACAAGGAGAAGATCGGCAAAGACCGCCATCTCAAGGTGGAAGGCAAGGAGGCGAAAGAGGTCGTCAAGAGTTTGTCCCTCACGGTCAAGGACGACGTCATCGAGGTCTTTAAAAAAAATCATTCCGAACAAACCTCGGGCAACTATTACCTGAAGGCTGACAACGTCGTCATCGAGGCGCTTACGAATATCACGATCAAAGTCGGCGATAGTTACATCGCGATCGAAGCGAGCGGTATCAAGATTGGCACGCCCGGTACGATCGAATTGGAGTCGACGGGCCAAACGACCGTCAAAGCGACGGCAGGTCTTGCGCTGGAGTCGCCGGCGACGGCCGAAATGAAGAGTCCCGCGACCACGGTCAAAGGCGACGGCACGCTTACGCTCAAGGGCGGAGTCGTCCTCATCAACTAACGTCTCCCGATCTCACCATGCCCTCTCCAAAATCAGGGAAAGCCGGAACGCCGGTTTCGCCGGCGGCACCTGCAGAAGCCTACGACGCGGATGTGGCCGATCCGGGAAAAATGAGCGAGGTCAAGGCGGGGCAATACGAAGCGAAGAAAGGCAAATACGGCGCCGTTAGCGCCACCCCTCACCGTCCTCCGGAAACCGCGGAAGAAAAAAAGGAAAAGAATAGCTGGATCGAAATCGAGCTGGTCGACGAAGAGGATCAGCCGATACCCGGCGAGCGCTATTCGATTACGTTGCCAGATGGGAAGACCGTGGCGGAAGGCACGCTGGATCAGAAAGGCTATGCCAAGGTCGAGGGCTTCGAACCGGGCACCTGTAAAATTTCCTTTCCCGAACTCGATCAAGACGCATGGGAACCCGCGACCGGTGGTGGGGGTGGGCCGGCAGAGGGGAAGGGCGAAAGCAAAGGTTCCAACGGTGGTGGCTCAAACGGCCCTGCCGAGGGGAAATCGGGCTCAACGAGCGCTGATTCCAAAGGTGAAGGGGCGAAAACCGCTTCTCAGGGGAAAACGGGGGATCCGTCGTACGATCAAGACGCTAAAAAAGGCGACGACTTCGACGACAATCCGAAAAATGGGGGCGATGACGACGAGGGTGACGATTCGGGCAGCAAAGAGAGCAAAGAGGAAGACTCGGGTGGCAAGGGCTGGTAGTGTCCGCGTTCTTCTTCACCCCATGGCAGTCGAACAACCCTTGACGAGGCAGCCCGGTTTCGCGATCGGCTGCTCGAGAAGCAGCGGGAGATTCTCGCCTCGTTCGACGAGAGCCGGTCGATCGCGGAACGTTGCAATGCGGAGCTCGCTTGAGCGGTGTCGCCGGCACCCGAATTTCACGCACGAGCTTGATCATGCCCACTGAACATATCGTGCGATCGGGAGAATGTGTGAGCAGCCTTGCGTTCGAGCATGGCTTCTTTTGGGAAACGATCTGGACTCATTCTGCCAACGCGGCGCTCAAGTCGGCGCGCGGCGATCCGAATATTCTCAAGGAAGGCGATTTGCTCGTCATCCCGGACCTGACGATCAAGCAGGAGTCTCGTGGGAGCGAGGAAAAGCACCGCTTTAAATTGAAGGCCGTGCCGGCGAAGTTGAGGCTTCGGCTCATGAAGGAGCCGGAACCCGACGAGCCGCCGCCATCGTCGGCCTCCGACGCGGAGCCGGTCGCGTCCGCAGGCGGCTTACTCGCGAGTGTCGCCGGCGCCCTTCCGGGCCTTAAGCCGAAAAAGAAAAACGAATTCATTACGGAAGATCCGGTAGCGCCGCCGGAGCGCCCGCCCGAACCTCGGGCAAAGGCGCCGTACGTGCTGGAGATCGATGGAAGAACGGTCGCGCAAGGGATGACCGATGCGGACGGCAACCTGGAATGCAGCATCCCTCCCGACGCCCAACGAGGCCGCTTGATCGTCGAACGCGGCACGCCCGACGAACTGATCGTGCCGCTGAATCTTGGCCATCTCGATCCCATCGAAGAGGTCGGTGGCGTCAAGCAACGGCTGGGAAACCTGAGTTATGGATGCGAGGACCGCGGAGACGGACTCACCCCCGAATTCGTCGCCGCGTTGAGGGCGTTTCAGGCAAAGTTCGAATTGAAGGTGACCGGCGAAGTGGATAACGTTACCCGACAAAAATTGAAGGAGCTTCACGGCTCATGAATTGCGGCGCGATCGCCCCGGAAGAAAGGAAACATGCCCGCGGATGAACGCATCAAGGTAACCTTCCATCGCGTTTTTGTCCGAAGCGATGCCGACTGGTTCGGTTCCGGCGATTTCTATTTCATCGCTTCGGTCGATGGACAATCGGTAGGCAATCGGCGACAGATTTTCGATGCCAACGAAGGTCGCTGGATCGATCTCGACCCCATGCGATGGTCGGCGATCGTCGATGTCAGCGGTAAGCAACGCGTCGAAGTTCGCTTCCAGGGGATGGACGAGGATCTCTTTTTCGACGAGGACCTCGGCACCGTTGGGCGTGGGCTGCGGGCACCGTGGGCGCAACGGGACTACAGTCAGAAAACCAAGTATTTTATCGTCGAATGGAGTGTAGAGCTCGCGATCGAGGGGGCGTTCGGTCGACATCCTCCCGACGAAGTCTTCGCGTGTCGGGAAAATCTCGGCAGCTGCATTTGTACCACCGTTTCGGGGACGAGGATCGTTGCTCGCTTGGAATGCCACCCGGTACGCCCGGTGCCCGCATCGGTGCCCCCGCGCCCGGTGTTTCCGCCGGGAACCGGGGCTGCGGTCAATAATCGAGGTAACGCGACCATTTTTCCCTCACCGATTGCCGTGGGCGACCCCCCGCTTTCGCCGCTGAACGTGATATCCAATCCCTCGGTGATCCCGATCCTGTCGCCGCCTGGCGGTGCCGCTCCGCCGGCGGGTTCGCCGCCGACAGCCACGCCAGGCAATGTCGCCCGAATCGAGTGCACGTATTATCGCCCCGACACCCTTGCCTTTACGGACGGCGATCCGCGATTGGAGTGGTCGGTGGTCTCGGTGGCAGGCGGCGGCAACGCCCGTTTTTTCGGACCGCCGCAGGGCTTGAAGGTCTCGGTTTATGGCACGAGCGCCGGCGAAGTCCGGCTCGAAGTGCGCTTTCGAGGTGCGTTGATGGCGACTTACCGAGCGCTCGTCATCCGTGTCAGGGCGGTGGTGTGTCGCTTCAATATTCTGAACGGACCGAATGCACAGAGCCAGCCCAGCGCTACGCCCGCTGAAATCCTGCTCCATCTGGAGATCGCGAATCGATACCTTTACCAAGCCGGCCTGCAGCTCGTGCTGGATACGAATGTAACCGTAAAAAATAACGCGCACGTCACCTCTATTCCGGGAATATTCCGGATCGGCGTGAGCAAAGGCACGACATGGCGCATCGACGATGCGGTGGCGGATCTACGGGCGACGCGCTTGAACTATCGACCAGGTGTGATGAATTTCGCCTACATTCACTCCCAGGCATCGCGCAACCTGGGGGCAGCCACAGATATACCTCCGAGCAACCTTGCGGCTGCTCCGGGGGTGCGTCCTGCGATTACCGACACGGGTACCCCCAGCACGTCTTGGGCGATTCCTTCCGGGATAAGTCCCGACCTGCCAGCGGCGCCGCAATCGATGCAGTTGATCACGCCCATCCAGCGGACCGGTCATCCTCGTTTGTACGCAATGTATGTCACTAAAGGCCACGATAGTGCGACGCAGCCGATCGCACAGGTCCGGCAGAACTACGCCAATACGATCGTCCACGAATTTCTGCATATCCTTAATCTCGGTCACCGGGTTGAAGGCGTGCCCGAAACCTCGCCCGGTGCGGGCGATCAGCGAGACATGACGGCGGCCGATGCGCCAGCTGCCCTCAGTGCAGGCGGCATTTTTTGGGATGGCTTGTTACAACCTCCCGGAGAAAATGTCATGCACTGGGTTAACCCCGGAACCCTTGCGCAGGATATCGACATCATTCAAGTTCGGGCGATTCTGCAAAGTCCGCTGGTCCCACCGTGAACCGGACCTTGCAGTTTGGATCGTGGTTTTCGTCTCGATCTGGAGCGCGGCTCCGAGCTCGCGCACGTGGGCTCAGGAGGTTTCGGAAATAGGTGCCGCCATGGACAACACAACTCTCAAAACTCTCCAAACTTCACACGATCGGAAAGAGCTGCAAAAGGCGGCCTTGGCGATGGCGCGCGCTTCGGACGCGAGCGCGCTGCAGGCGCTGGGAGGATTGCTGTGTTCGGCCGAATTTCTCGAGCGTCTCGATTCCGCGGACGAGTATTTGTCCGCGACAGGGAAGCGCCTGCGGATTTCCCGGACAATTGAAGCGCTCGCGACCAATCCTGCGGTGGGGGCGGTGCCGGTTTTTACGAGATTGACGCGGGACCAGGTATTCCGCGCCGAAGACGAGCGCACCGCGGTCCTCATCGAGCAAAGTCGACACATCCGTCCGCCCCCCGGCGAACTCGTGACCTTCTGGGACGATCATTGTCAGCCCGACGACGGCTTCACTCCGCTGACAATCACCGCCTTGGTCGAGAACGGCTCCGAGCCCGCGCTTCGATTATTCGAGAAAAAGATGGCGGACCCCACGCACGAGGACGAAACGAAAATTGCGTGGATGCGGACACGCGTCCTCGCCCACCGCAACGACGTGTCGCTGCTGCAAAGCTGCGGTCGGATGGTGTACGATACCCTCCCGCTACACCTTCGTCCATATCTGGTGGAGGTGCTTTTCGACTACAAAGGCGAATGGTACCGCCCCGCCAGCGTGATTAATCCTCCCAGTCGTGCGCTGCTCAGCGCAGCTGGGCGAATCGAGTTGCGTAAAGTGGGCGAGACGGCGCTTCAGCTCTCAACGGTTTCCGAGGCGCTCAAGATCAAGGTCAAAGCGACACTCGCCGGTTTAGACCCCGTGCGTTGACCTACGCAGGCTGGGCTCCTAATTTTTACCGATGCTCTCCTTTCTCGCCAAAACCTTCGGTGCTGCGGCCGAAGCGCCAAAGCCGACAGCGAGCGGGCCACTGTTTGTCGTTCCTCCGTCGCTTCCGCAGCTAGGTGCCAAAACAGGCGCCGATCTGGCGGCGCTCGGCGATTTTCTGCCTTTGGCCGCCGAGCAAAATCCTCTTCAGCTGACTCCCTCGCAATACCTCGCAGCGGCGCTGAACGAGCGGCAAGACGTCATTCCCGTGACCCAGGCTCTCGCTTATTCGCTTCCCGAAAAGCAAAGGCTGCAGTGGGCTCTCGACTCGTGCGAAGAGGTAAAAGGCCAGCTCCCGGAAAGCGAGTTACTCTGTTTGAAGTCAGCGAGCGATTACCTGGCCGCGCCGACTGCGGCGAATCAGGAGATTGCACGGCTTGCCGCGAGCAAGGCCGACTTTCAGGGCCCGGCAGGATGGGCCGCAAAAGCGGCATCGCTTTCGTCGCTCACTCCGTCGGTGCCGTTGTCGCCGGCGGTGCAGGCTGCGCTCGCAAAAGATCCACCTGCAAAAACACCGGACGTGGTTGGACTGTGTGTTGCCGGAGCGGTCATGCTGGCGGCGACTCGTGCCGGCCAAAAAGCGAAAAAGCCGGATCCCGGAGACGCGCCGGAAAAGCCGGCCACAATCCAGCTGGCGAAACCGAACCTCGCGCCATCGCCCGACGGCAAACCGGCTCGCGGATCGCAAGGCGCGCTCAAAATGGCGACCGACTTTAAGCCATTCATCGAAAAAGGCCTGGCCTTTGCGGCCGGTTGAGCGTTCCGCCGCCGCTTCCCTCGTGATCGAACGCATTAACCGTTTGGATTCTCCCAACCATCGTGCGAAGCCATGACCTGCACCGTCCAGGAAGGTGAGTGTGTCTTGAGTCTCGCGGCCAGTGCGGGGCTCTACTGGGAAACGGTTTGGAATCATCCTGAAAACAGCGCTTTGCGTGCACTTCGGGAGCACCCCAACGCATTGAAGGCCGGAGATCGCCTCTTTGTTCCCGATCGTGCGTTCCGACAGGAGGAGAGGGGGGTGGAGGCGTGTCACCGGTTCTGTGCGCTGGGTGTTCCCGCTCGCTTGCGGTTGAGGCTTCGCGTGCGCGGTCAGGTTCTGGCGTCGACCGATTTTATTTTGACCGTGGATGGGCACCGCATCACCGGGCAGACGGATGATGGAGGAAACCTCGACGTGTCCATCCTGCCCGACGCAGCTGAGGCGAAATTGCGACTTCGGGGCGATGCAGGGGAATATACCTTAAAACTCGGATGGCTCGACCCCGTGACCGAGACGAAAGGGATACAGGCGCGTCTTACCAACCTCGGTCATAGCACGCGAGGGATTGACGGCGATTTCGGCAAGAACAGCCGCTCGGCGATGCAGACGCTTCAAAAGGATCTGAAGATGGCGAAAACCGCTTTACCCGATGAAGTTTTGAGAACTCGATTGGTTCAGGAGTATGGATGCTGATCGCTGAACGATGGAGACTGAATATCGAGTAGCTCGCAGTGCCTCGAACGACAAGACGTTCAATACGCTCGACCTCCAGCGCGCGCTCTCGTTCGCAGTCTTGGAATTTCTCGACCCAACGGATTCGCAGTTCTTTTCCCAAAAACTGCGTGCCAAGAAATGGAATGAAGTGACGCCGGAGCGTATGCGAAAGAGACGCACGTATGCGGAGAGCCCGGCTCCCGCCGATGAGCTGGCCGAATTGGCGGAGATCTCTCCCGATTGGCTTTATATTTCAGGACACTACGGTCGCACGTATGCGGTGGGTGACGAGACGCGCACGTTACTCGCCTTGCCGGCGGGCTTGTTCAATGAACCCTTTCATATCAATGAGTGGGAATCTGCCTGGTCAAAGCCGTCGTCTAAGAGCGCGTATTTGCAGATGGAGCAGTTCGTCGATGACGACGCGAGGTCGGTATTCGAAGCGTACATGGCAAGGAGGACTCTCTTCGCGAATAATAAATTTCGATTCAACGACACCCGTCCTACGGCTCAACTGGCCGCTGAATGGGCCAATGCCTGGGAAAAACCGAACGAGGAGATTGTCGTCTCCGGCCAAACATACCCGGCTTCGCGGGGGTTTTTGCTTTCGCAAAGTTGGGATGAAGTGAAGGTCGTCCTATTGATTTGCTGCAACACAATCGTCTGGGGCAAATCCGCTCTCCGTGACGCATTCCCCTCAGCGGTTTTTTTGGGTTATTTGGGAAAAAATCCGTCGAATGCCACACCTCATGTACGCGCTTTCCTGCAAAATGCCTTTCGGAACGTGAACGATCCGTCCGATCCTATCCTCCTCGATCATGAACACCTCATCAAGGCATGGCTGGACGTGCACCACAAACAGCAGGCTTTTCAATCAGAGCAACTCGCCTGCTTTCTGCCGGACGGCCGCGTCCTGCGCACGGGTCGTCCTGATGCTCCGGAAGCAATCGGGCACGTCGAAGATATTCTTATACCTTTAGGCAAGGGGGTCAAAAGTGGCAGGAATATCTTTGGAATGCGTAAAGTAGATGGAGCGATGACGTTCGAGCCGACGGAGTCGTTATGAGTTTCGCTGGGCAACCCCTTCGTCTCAGGGAGTCAATCGAGGCGTTGTTGGTTGCTCCCAATGGCACCCTGGTCGTTCAGGTCGAGCACCAGTTTGTGTACGTATATCCCGAGCGAAATGAAGTGCGCGCTGTGCGTGAACGAAAAGACGGCGAACAGCTGCTCGGACTAGCGCCAGGTCAGGGAATCGTCCTGCTCGAAAGGAACGGAGAACTCATGGCATGCGCGCCAGGGAACGCGGTCAAATGGCACCGGATGGCATTTGGCCCCGATGACCAATTTATTTCGGGACGACAACGTTCGCCGGCCCACGCTATCTTCGCCTTGTTCGGGCGCGTACGCGACGAGCCGGCAGAACTTTCAATCCCGGAATTCCGTTTCGCCCGAATCGATCCAGCCGATGGTTCGATTCACACCAGCCCGGCCATTGCATCGCGGCCGGCCTTCTGGGGAGTGGAAGACCGGAGAGAAATGCTCTGGTACATTACCCGAAGCCGACCTTCCACGCTCTCTTCAATCGATCTGCGTTCTGGTAAGAGCGGCACGGAGGTAGCACTGGCGGGCCATCCGGACGACGAGCGAGTCACTGCAGCGGCGATCGAAGGCGGTTCAGGCATGCTTGTATGGGCCGTCGCCAACGCGATCTCACCCGTCCTCGATCTACGTGTTCTGACGTTGAATGGATCACGCGAGGTCACCCGCCTTCGCCTGCCGGAAACGATCGAGGACATCCAGGCGCTCCATTGGTCGGGCAACGGTCAGCGTATCCTTCTGGCCGCTTCCGTTCGAGGTGGAAATGGGTCGGAGGTATCTCTTTTGACGACATCCGCCCAACGCTTGGGCGAACCTCTCAACGCGGGAACCACCCGAATCGATGCGATCTTGTTTGGGTGGCGGGACGATGTCTTTGGCGCCGCTGTAGATAACGAGATCGTTTTTTTCAATGATCGACCTCGGGATTATCGGGGTTGAAACGCGGGCGATGAATTTACTGGAGCGCCCGATTCGCGAGATGCTCGCGGCGATCTCGCGCGCGCTGTGACCGTTTCTTTACTCGGGTCTCGCCTTTGATCGGAGAAGCTCGCGTACTCCAATTATGCCTCCGGCTGCGAGAATCACCGACATGCATGTTTGTCCGATGGTGACGGCTCTAGTCCCGCACGTCGGCGGCCCGATCGTTTCGCCAGGCGGGCCAACCGTGATCATCGGTGGTCTTCCCTCCGCCACCTTAGGGAGCGTGTGTACGTGCGTGGGCCCTCCCGACACGATCATACAAGGATCGGCGACCGTGCTCATTGCGAGCAAGTTCGCCGCACGGATGGGCGATATGACCGTTCATGGGGGGAAAATCGTCTCGGGATGTCCGACGGTGATCATCGGTGGATGAAGCAAGGGATCGAAGTCTCCCAAGTTGGGATTGCCCGCGGCTCCTTTCGACGACAACACTGCAATCGGACCTCAAGGTCTAGGCGTTAGCAGCGAGTAAAGCGGGACGATGAACACACACGAAGTCCGACAGGGTGAATGCCTTTCCCACCTCGCTTTGCGTTTCGGTCATATTCCCAAGACGATTTGGGACCTTCCAGCGAATGCTCCTCTGCGAACCTTGCGCAAATGCCCCGACGTCCTGCTTCCTGGCGATTTGCTGTCGATACCGGAAATCAGGCCGCTTCAAGTGGACGGCACCACAGAACGGTGCCACCGGTTTCGTCGCAAATCCTCGAGAATTCAGCTGCACTTGCGATTGCGCGTGGGCGCGGAGACGCTCGCTCACGAGCCGTACGAATTTTTCGCCGACGGATTGTCCATTCGCAGTCAAACAGACGGGGACGGCATCATGACGGTCAATCTATCGGCATCCGCCGAGTCAGGGTGGGTGAGAATACGCGGGCGGAAGTTTACGTTCATGCTGGGAGCGCTGGATCCGTTGGATACGGTGACGGGACAGCAGCAAAGGTTGCGGCAGTTGGGCCACGACTGCGGTCCGGTCGACGGTCTCCTCGGTCCGAAAACCGCAGGTGGATTTCGCGCCTTCCAAAAGGCCAATGGACTTCCGGTCACCGGTGCTTCGAATCGCGTGACCTTGGATCAGCTGAACGCCAGTTACGGGTGCTGAACGCCATGATTCCCATTGTGCTCGCTCGTGCCCTAGAAGAAGCAACGCGTAACGCGCTCACCCTGCGCGTTCTCCGCATCCGTTTCCAGCGCGCTGGAGGGACGGATAACGAGCTGGGAGTCGCCAACGCGCCGTTCTCGGTCTCGCTCTCCGGAGTCGAAATATCCGTGGGTCAAACGGATGCGGCCGGCGAGCTCGCACTTCCGATGTTGCCTGGTGAAACCGTGGACGTGCGCATCTTCGATACGGTTTATACGGTAACCATGAGTCCAAGCCTGGAAGCGGCGACAACTCAACGGGGCATGCAAAAACGCTTGGATGTGTTGGGCTACATGACGGGATATCTCCTTGGAGCGATCGGGAACGACATTCCCCACGACGATCGGGACGGGCCGCGCACCCGACAGGCACTGCTGAACCTGCAGACCGACCGCAATCTTACGATTGACGCCACAATCGGCCCCAACACGCGCGCGGCATTGGTTTCTGACGTCGGTATTTGACCCATGGCGTTCACCATCCACGTCCCGTCCGATCCGGAGATTATCGTGTATCGCGTCGCTCCCGTGCGCTTTGCGCGAGCGATCCGGGGATTCGCCGACAAGACCGCCCCCGATCTCGACGACCATGGGTTCATCCCGGCGAGTCCGCGAGGTTCGTCGCGGGGTCCGGCCGTGGGAGTCATGCGAAATAACACCGTTCGCGTGCGCGTAATCCGGGACCGCATCGAACCGGCCGCTCCTTTATTTGCGACCTCAGATGACACCTCGATTGCCGAAGTGAGTTTCCCGCCCGAAGATCGGCCGTTGAATTCAAGCGACATCGCTGCCATCGGCACCGAAGTGGCGAGGCCGGCTGACTGCATCTTTCTCCGGGGGACCTCGACCGCGAGCACCACGGTGGAAACTGTCATCAAAGTGCGACACGGAAGTAGAACCGGGCCGGTGCTCGCCGAGCTAAGTATTATCGTCTATCCGATCCTGTCGATTCGGGTCCAAGCGCATTCCGTGAGTGTTCGAGGCACGGGTCCGGCGGGATTGACCCTCGCTCGGGTCGAACAACTTTTTCGAAGGATCAACGAGATTTACGGCCAGGCGGGAATTCAATTTCGCGTCAACGGTACGCTCATGGTCGAAACCTTGGTCAATGCGGGAGGCGCGCCGTTTGCCACAGCCGGGTTCGTCACATTAACTAATACAGCGGACGACTCGAACGTCGAGCTGCAGACCGTGCTCAACTCAAGACCGGTGGCAAACTCGCTTAATGCGTATTTCGTTCCAGGATACCGCGACATTGCCCGCGCTCCGCCTGAGATCGACGGTACGCTCGGGATTGCGTTCAGCCGCAGCCATGCCCGCCGGGTGCCGCCCAATGCACTCACCAACTTCCCTGGTTGCGAAGCCGGAATCACGGTCATACTCGGTCCAAACCTCGATACGGTGGCCCACACGGCTGCGCACGAAATCGGGCATGCGCTGACGTTGGAACACTACAACAACCAAAACCCGCCCGGGCCCGGAGACAGCCATATTTGGGGCACACGCTGCCTCATGCATAATTTCGTGAGTGTCGGCGGATTCGACATTGGCTACGGTGCTACCGCGGTGGGAACGAATGTAAGCGCGGGCCAGCTCTTGATGACAAAAAAACGGGCAAAGATCTTCCAGAGCGATCAGATCAACGTGATCCGGCGGGCCTTTCTCAACAATCAGCACCGGCCCTTGCGCGGAACCTGAGCATGCCCTCAAGCCTCTCCTAACGCCTGCATCAGCGGTTGAAATCCATTCGAACGATCCTCCTCCTGACTCTTCTGAGTTTACTGCCGGTAACGACCGGCCAACCACCTATGTCCACGAGCCTTGACCATTTGATTGCACGGTTGTCTCAGGAGGACGCGACGGCGCTGCAGGACTGCGCACGTGCGGGAGACGATTTCCCCGCGCATTTGGAAAGAGCTCTGGCCACGTGGCCCCAGGAGTCCCGGGAACTTGCCGTCCAGGCTCTGGTCGTCAACAATACGCGCGGGGCACCGGCCGTTTTGCTCTCGCTGACCAAGGATCGGGAACCGCAGGTCGCGGTTGCTGCGGCGCAAGCGTTGTCCAAAGTAATCCCTCTTCCGCCCAAGGAGATCCTCGATGCGCTTCCCTCGCGGTCGGAGCCCGTGGTAAGAAGTACGCTCTATCGGTGGGTTGGGACGCATGGAAAAGCTCACGATCTCGCCGATCTACGACTCCGATTGCTCGCAGAGCAGGATTTGGAAACTGCCGAAGAGGGACAGGCGGCCGCGGTCCGACTGGGAGGCGAGCCCGAGCGCGCACGTTTCAAGCAACGCGTTGCCGAGGCCGAACCGGACACGGCAGTGCGAACGTGCGATCAGTTGGTTTACATCGGTCAAAAACCGCTCGCGAAGGCGCTGATCCCGTGGTTGGCAAATCGAAGCGAGGTGATGCGGCTGGGGAGCGATCGGATGATAAAAATGGCACGCATGTGCGACCTCGCCGTTTGGACGTCCCTCGAGTTGGGTGTGCAGATGTCACCCAAGCCCGACCGGCTCGATGTCTATCCACAGACACTTCTCGCGTCCGCCCACACGGCGTTGGTGGCGCTCCCCGACTGACAAACGCCACAAAATTTGAGGAGATCGTCAACGGCTGCGATCTCGCGTGCACGGTGTTTGCTTTCCGGCGATGTTTAGGTCTCTTAACCCGAACCTAACGCCACCCTCACTCGGACGGCAATCGCCCCGCGCCGCTGACAGCCCACCGGGATTACGGCTCCGAAGGTCGAGCGCCTGCTCTGGAAGGCGGACGAGGCTTGCGTAATCCTCGGAGGAATCTCCCGCTTGATTCTCTGGCGTTGGATGCAACTCGGACGGCTCAAGACGCTCCGGCTCTATGGAAACACGCTCTATCCGATCGCCGAACTCCGAAGATTTGCAAGTGGGTGGGGATCGTCTTTAGTGCGCACGAGCTCGCTCTTTGGAACCGGACGCCAGGTTTTCGTTCGTGGCCGCCCGGTTTCTGCTGGGGCTCGGGCAGAGTTTCAACACGCCAGCCGGCATGAAGGCGTTGGCGGAATGGGTGCCGCAACGGGAACGTGGGCTGAGTTCGGCCGTTTTTTCCAATGCCAACAGCCTCGGCGGGGTGCTCGCTCCGCCCATCGTGGCGACGCTAGCGCTCTGGCTGGGTTTCCTGCACCTGACGGCCTTCCCGATTCTCTATTGGGCCCAGCGGTCACCCACGCCGAAAGCCGTTTGACGTGCGGTGCCAAGCCGTGAACGAGCGATCACAGAAGACGGGCGAGAGGCTCCGAAAGCTTGGAAGTGTCATCACCCCGTTCTGGGTGGCACGGAAGCCGAACTGGACGTGGAGGTGGCGACCGCTGCGCTCGCCACGACCATCGAAAACCTGCAACCTTGTTACAACGGCGAGTGGCTCGACCGCTTCGGCCAGCCGTCCGTCTACGCTTTATAACCACTTGTTAACCCGCCCCGCCTGTTGCGATTCCTGCTCCTGCTCGTTGCCCCGCTCTCGCTGAGCGCCAAGGAACCGTCTCACACCTTGCCGGCGCCGCCGCTGGAGCTCGCGACCAACGAGGAAAAATTCCGCCGGTTTGCGAAGGAACCCCCGTGGATGTCGAGCGCATGCTTGGCGTGCCCGCGGCGATCGACGACCCGGCGACGTTCAAGCTGCTGCTCTCGACCCGCGTGCACCTGGCGCACCACTTTGGTGACAATGAGAAGGCGATCTCCACTGCGGCGTGGATCCGCAGCCTGCAGCCCGCGTCGGTGGACAGGGCCTTCACCGGACTCACCACCCTGGCCTCGGTCGCGGCCCGCCGGGAAAATCCCGAGGCCGCGCCGTCCGTCGCCGCCTACCGGGCCACGTTTGCACGCGAGTTCAGCCGGGTGGGGGACCTGCCGCGCACCCTGGAGATCGTGACGATGCTCCGGAGCCAGCGCGACAAGATCGCCGGAATCGCCGAAGCGGCCTTGCTGGCGGAGACACGCGACAAAATCGTCCCTGCCATCGCTCGCCGCGGGTATCGCGGCCTCGAGGAGGCGGACCAACTGGTGCGTGTGCGCCACCGGCTGGAGAGCATTCTGCCGGTGCGTGCCGAGACCCTGCGGGAGCTCGACGCGGCCATTGCCCAACGGACCAAGCCGTGAGGGACACCCATACCGCACCGCTGGAGGTGCTTTCCGCTCGCGGGAACGGCATCTTTCACACTGAGCCACATGAGGCCGGCTGGGCCGACGAGGCCATCGCGATGCTCTATGTCCGCGAGACCGCCGATCCCGCTCCGCGCCTCGCGCTCCAAGCCGAGGTGTCGGTCGACGGCGTCCGTTCGATGAAGCATTGCGCGGCACGGATGTGCTGAAGGCGCTCGCCTGGGGCGCCTCCGCCACGCTGGTGGGACGTCCCTACCTTTATGGCCTGGCTGTCGGCGGAGCCGAAGGCGTCGCCCATGTGCTGAACATCTTCCGCGTGGAATTCCTCGCGGCGATGGCACTCACCGGTCGGCCGACCATCGCCTCCATCGACCGCTCCGTGCTGTGGTGAGCGCGAGTAGTCGCCTTATCGGTACCACGCGGCGAGTCTGCGGACCGACCTCCGGCTTTTTTGCCGAAGCTAGGCGGACAAAGCTTCGGCGGGAGGGGCAACGCGCGCGGGAGCGGTGGCGACGGCACCGCCTTGCATTTCCTTCAAAATACCGGCGAGGTAAGGTATCAGCTGTTTTTTGCGACTGACGATGCCAGGCAAATCGAAGATCTCGTCCTTCTCCACGTGCGGATAGCCAATGCGCGAAATGAAATCGGCGTCGCCTTTCACGAGCAGCAGTGAGTTTTGCGTGTTGATATCGGTGACCAGCAATGCGGCAAAAAGCAGCCGTTCGTCGATCTGAAGTTTTTCCAGAGCGTTGAGGATCTTCTTCGAGTGATTCCAAAAGTTTCCAAAACCGAGTTCCTCCACTTGAGAAACGGAGAAGCGAACCGCGTCCTCTTCGTAGATTTTGAAATCCGAGCGAATGACCACATCGGGTGGACTGGCCAAAATCACCGAGCCCGAACTGAAGATTGCGTCGGCCAAAGTGCTCGAGGCGACGCCGGAAATCTTGCCGAGCCAGGCCAGGATCGAGGAGTCCTTTTCGGTCGTGGTAGGCGAGTTGAGATGCAGGGTGTCCGAGATGATTCCGCCCATCATGATGCCTGCGATCGAGGGTGAAGGTGTGAGGCCCTCGCGTCGGAAAAGATCCGCGACGATCGTGCAAGTGGAACCCACGGGTTCGTTCAAGAAGAGGATCGGCTGCTGAGTATTGAGGGAACCGAGACGGTGGTGGTCGATGATCTCCGTGATGGTGACCTCGCCGGCGCCGGGAACGGCTTGGGTGAGCTCATTGTGGTCGACGAGCACGAGTCGGGTCTTGACCGGTTTGAGAATGTCGGTGCGGGTCAATATGCCCTGCAGTTTGCCCTCGTCGTTCAGCACGATGAACGCGCCCACATTGGCGGTGGAAAATTTACGCCGCAGGTCCGCCAGCCGGAGATCGGCCGTGACAGACGTGAATTTGCGTTCGGTGAGGCATTCGATCGTCGAAGCGGTGCGGATGACCCACGCCGTGTTTGCCGAGTCGTGCGGACTGACGAGCACAGAGACGCCGCGGGCTTTGGCCTGCGCGACGACCTCGTCTTCGACCGGAAGATTGCCTGTGATGACCAATGCTCTGACACCGATTTGGAGGGAGCGTTGTTGGATGTCCCAGCGGTCGCCCACGATGATGATGGACTGGCTCGCGGGAATGCCCTCGTCCTGCGAAATCTTCCAGAAGGACCGCACGTCCATCGCGCCTACACGGATGAACATCTCTTCGTTTTCGTCGGGCCTCTCGGCGTGGATGACCCGGGCTCCGAGCGCACGCGTCACATGCGCCAGGCTGGTGCGTACTTTTCGCATTTCGCGGGTTTCGCGAACGCGCGGGATGAAAAAACCGCCAAGCTGAAAAACCGAGACCGTACCGACGACCCGGCGATCCGGAGCCATGACGGGAAGGAGGCGGACGTCATGGCTGTCGATCAGCTCGAGCGCTTCCGCGCACGTTGCGGCCTCTGGGATCGAGACCACATCGCTCACCATAACATCGCGCACGCGGGGTGTCACGTCGCTGAGATAGAGAGGCAGAGGTTGATTGAAACGGCGGAGAATCGTGTCGATCCGGGCGTTGGAGTTTCCGCAGCGTGCCGCGACGAAGCCGAATTCTCCTCGAGCCTCCTTGTAGGCCGCGTAGGAGATCGCGGAACAGATGGCGTCGGCATCCGGATTGCGGTGACCGATAATGTAGGTGGTGTTGGCAGGGAGCGCGGTGGAAGCGGCGGTCATGAGTACCGGAAAGGCGGGATTCGAGTTCTGCGCGGCACGTGAAAGAAACGGGTTATTCCGTGCAGTTCCGTGTCGTGCCGACCTCGACGACTCTTTTTGTCTTTGAGATCGACCGCGAGATCATAGCGTTAAAACCCACGGGAAAGAGAAAACCTAGACGGAGTCTTTCGACGCACCACGGTCACAACCCGGTCCCGGCGGTGCCATCCTCGGAGGCAACGTTGTTGGTATCGTCCAAGCCGTAGAGCCGACGGGACCCCCCGGCCTTGACCGTTTTGCGCACGTCGGAGGTCGGATTTCCCTTGGTGTCCACCAGTCGGTTTTCGGTGCTTTTGAAGTATTGAACATTGTTGCCGAGAAAGAGGACGTGTCCACCGCCCTCCCCGTAAGCCCCCTGATTGGCATCGGTGGCATTTCCATTCCAAAGTCCCCCTACTGTCAGGCCTCGGGTAAAAGCCACTGGCGTAGTGGAGGGATCGGTGGCCTTCAAGCCCCCGACGAAGTTAAGGCTGGGAATGCGGGTTAGGACATCGGGGTGGACGGTGTTTTTCGTCGCATCGGCCGGATCGAGAACCCCGGCCGGAACGACCCCGTCGAATAACGAATCGTTCCTCGAAAAAAGCAGGCTGGCTTCGTTCACCCCACCGTATTTGGCGAGTAAGCCAATGTAGACGAAGTACTTGTTCGGTGCAGTCGTCGTCGGTGCAGGATTGGAGTTGGGATCGGGCAGGCGGTCATTGTTATCGGCTGCGTAGAGCAAAGCGGCCTTTCCGATCTCGCGTAGATTGCTTGCGTCGACCGCCCGCTGAGCGGTTTCGCGGACTTTGCCGATGGTGGGAATGATGATGGCGGCCAGGATGCCGATGATGGCGATGACGGTGAGTAACTCGATCAGGGTGAATGCCCGGGAAGAATAAATGTATTTATTTTGCATGACGAGATGTTTATTTGAGACATCGTTTTGCAATATCAACAAGAATCGTGCGAAATCAGCGCCAAGCTGGACAAACGCGATCAAGGGTTTTTACGGTGGCGACAATGAAGATTTACCTCGATGGAGCGCTGGTCGATTCGGCCGATGCCAAAATTTCCGTGTTCGACCACGGTCTTTTGTACGGCGACGGCGTCTTCGAAGGAATCCGGCTCTATGGCGGCAATGTGTTCCGGCTGGACGCTCATTTGGAGCGTCTGGAATACTCGGCCAAAGCGATTTTGCTCACCCTGCCTTGGACTCGCAAAGAATTGAGCGACGCCGTGTGCGAGACGTGCCGCGCCAATGACCTCCGCGATGCGTATATCCGCCTCGTGGTGACGCGGGGAGTGGGTGACCTCGGGCTCTCCCCGTGGCTGTGCAAGAAGCCCTCCGTTTTCATCATCGCGGATAAAATCGCGCTCTATCCGGCGAAATATTATGTGGAGGGTCTTGAGATCGTGACCGTTCCGACTCGACGAATGAACCCGGCAGCCCTGAGTCCGGCGATTAAATCGCTCAATTATCTGAACAATATTCTGGCGAAGATCGAGGCCAAGCAATTCGGGGCGCTTGAAGCGATCATGCTCAACGATCAAGGTTTTGTGGCAGAGTGTACCGGCGATAATATCTTCATTGTCCACAAGGGAAAGATCATCACCCCGGCTTCCCAGCAAGGCGCGCTCAAGGGAATCACGCGCGATGCGGTTTTCGACTTGGCCGCCAATTTGGGGATTCCGATCGAGGAGCACGATATGACCCGCTACGACGTTTGGAATGCCGACGAGGTTTTTCTGACCGGCACGGGTGCAGAGGTTATTCCGGTCGTTAAGCTCGACGGGCGTCAGATCGGCACGGGCGCGCCCGGTCCCATTTTCTCCCGTATATTGGAGGCGTTCCGGCGCGTAGTGCTGACGGATGGGACGCCGCTTTAACCAAAATCGACGCTGATCGCTCCCCTTTTTTCAAAGAAGTCGGTAACTGACGGGTGGCGCGAGTTGGCGCACACCTGTGCCCTCGCGGCGCGATTTGCCCATCCGCCCCGGTCGAAAATGGCGCATTCGCCTACGCTTGCGTCAAAGTGCGAGGCTGGCACGTTGCTTGCAGACCGTTACATCGAAATGTTGTCCCCTCGGCCCAATTTTGAGTCTGCCGTGTCGATAATTCCCGTACGTGTGGTATCTTAGTCTATGCCCAGCCCGCTCAAATGCGATTTCTGCACAAAGTCGGCCACTGTCCACCTCACGCAAATCGTGAATAATAAGGTGCATAAAGTGGACTTGTGCGAAGAGTGTGCCCAAGCTAAGGGCGTCACCGATCCGAGCGGGTTTTCCCTCGCCGACCTACTGTTGAAGGCGTCCTTGAACACCGAGCCCGCTGTCTCGTCAGGTGCGCGTTGCGAGCAATGTGGGTTCACGCAAGCGGATTTCAAAAAGCATGGGCGCTTTGGATGTCCGCAATGTTACCAGACATTTTCGGGTGTGATCGAGCCGATGTTAGGTTCGATGCACAAAGGCACCGCTCATACGGGCAAGGTTCCTCAACGTGCGCTGACCCGGAAATCCCTTTATGAGAAGCTGACCAAACTGGAAGTCGATTTAGACGACGCCATTAAATCCGAGCGTTACGAAGACGCTGCCCGCTACCGTGATGAAATCCTCCAAGTCAAACAGGCGTTCGATCCCAAGCCCGCGGGCGACCGCTAAGGCCATGACGATCGCTTCCCTTATCGCTACGCCTTCCGAGCTCACGAACTCCGCGAGCAACAGCAAGTGCGCGATCGTCCTGATGACGCGTATCCGCTTGGCGCGCAATTTGGCCGGCAGGGCGTTTCCCGGATGGGCCAACAACGACCAGCGTTCGGAAATTCTCACCGTGTGCCGCGAGGCGGTGGCATCGATTCCTCAGATGAAGCGCAGCTTGAACATCGGCGTCTCCGACCTCGACGAGCTTCAAAAGCAGATTCTCGTGGAGCGTCACTTGATCTCGCGCGAGTTGAGCGGATCGAAAGCCGGGTCGGGTGTGATCATCAATAAGGATCAGACCGTCTCCATCATGATCAACGAAGAGGATCATCTTCGTATCCAGGTTTTGCGTGCCGGCTTCCAGTTGAAGAAAGCGTGGAGCGCGATCAACGATCTCGATAGTGCCTTCGAAGAGAAACTCGACTACGCCTTTTCTCCGCAATGGGGCTATCTGACCGCATGTCCCACCAATCTAGGGACGGGCATGCGCGCCTCGGCGATGATGCACTTGCCGGCGCTGGTGATTTCGGGACAGATGGAAAAAGTCGTTCGCGCCGTGAACCAGCTCGGCATGGTCGTTCGCGGTCTGTTCGGGGAAGGTTCCGACGCATCGGGCAGCATCTTCCAGATTTCCAATCAGACGACCTTGGGCGAACCGGAGGAGGACATCATCAAACGGCTGCAGAGCGTGCTTCAGTCGATCATCGAGCACGAGCTCAACGCCCGGCAGAAGTTGATCGAGACGGACGCGAACAAACTCTACGACAAGATCGGGCGCGCCTACGGCATTCTCCAAAATTCGCACGTGGTCAATTCCGGGGAGGCGATGAATCTGCTCTCCTTGCTTCGCCTCGGAATCGATCTGCAGGTGTTCCCGGAGCAAAGCCGGCCGGTGATCGACCGGCTCTTCATCGAGGCACAGCCGGGACATATTCAACACGCGCTCAAGCACGACCTCGAGGCAGGCGAGCGCGATTGTTCGCGAGCCACACGTTTGCGCGAAGAGTTCGCGAAGTTCCCCGCGCCCATTTTCACAACAAGCGGAAAAACCAAACAACCTAACGGTCAGGATCTTTAAATTCCATGTCTGAACCGATGAACAATTTCACGCCGCGCGCCCAGCAAGTGCTGGCGCTGGCTCGCAAGGAAGCCGATCGCTTCCACCACAATTACGTTGGAACCGAGCACATTCTTCTGGGCCTGATCAAACTCGGCCAGGGCGTTGCCGTTTCCGTGTTGCAAAAAATGGGCCTCGACCTCGAGACGGTGCGTAATGCCGTCGAAAAACAGGTCGGGACCGGGACCGAAACGAAGACGCAGGGAAGCATTCCCTACACGCCACGCGTCAAGAAGGTCCTTGCTCTCGCCGGCAAGGAAGCCAAAGCGCTCAATCACTCCTACGTCGGCACCGAACACATCCTCCTGGGATTGCTCCGGGAGGGCGAAGGCGTCGCCGCCCGCGTGTTGAAATCGCTCGATGTCGATATCGAACGCACCCGCAACGAAATCCTTCGCGAGCTCGATCCCCAGTTCTCCGGTTCGACCGAAAATCCCACCGGCGGCGAAGAGGCCGCGGCGCCGTCCGTGCGCGGCGGAACGACCGAGGACAGCAAGAAGGAAGTCAAGACGCCGGCGCTCAAAGCGTTCGGGCGCGACCTCACCGAACTCGCTCGCAAGGGCGAACTCGATCCCGTGGTCGGACGTAAAAACGAGATCCGGCGGGTGGTGCAGATCCTCTGCCGTCGCACGAAACACAATCCCGTCCTCATCGGCGAAGCCGGTGTCGGCAAGACCGCCATCGTCGAAGGTCTCGCCCAGGAAATTTCCAGCGGCATCGTGCCGGAGATTCTCTTCGACAAGAAGGTGATCACACTCGATCTCGCCCTGATGGTCGCCGGTACCAAGTACCGCGGCCAGTTCGAGGAGAGGATCAAGGCGGTGATGGACGAAATTCGCCGCGCCAAAAACATTATCCTGTTCATCGACGAGATGCACACGATCGTCGGCGCAGGCGCGGCCGAAGGCGCGATGGACGCCTCGAATATCTTCAAGCCGGCGCTTTCGCGCGGCGAACTGCAGTGCATCGGCGCGACCACCTTGAACGAGTACCGCAAGTACATCGAAAAGGATTCTGCGCTCGATCGCCGCTTTCAGTCCGTCAAGGTCGAGCCACCGTCGGTCGATGACACCATCACCATTCTCAAGGGGATCCGCGGCAAGTACGAGGATCACCATAAGGCGGTGTTCTCCGATAAGTCGCTGGAAGCCGCGACCAAGCTGTCCGACCGTTACATCACAGGACGTTTCCTTCCCGACAAGGCGATCGATGTCATGGACGAGGCCGGAGCGCGCGCGCGGATCGGCGCGCTGGCTCGTCCACCCGATGTCGAGGATCTCACCAAGCAGATCGAGGAGGTATGTGCCCAAAAGGAGCAGGCCATCGCGGCCCAGCACTTCGAGGAGGCCGCGAAATACCGCGATCAGGAAAAACAGCTGCGCCTCAAGCAGGAACAGATCACCGAAACGTGGAAAAAGGCCCGTGAAGAAAAGCGTGTCGCTATCGACGAGGACCTGATGATGCAGGTCGTCGCCGACTGGACCGGCATTCCGCTTTCGCGGATGGAGAAGAAGGAGAGCGAAAAGCTGCTCGGTCTCGAGGACGAGCTGCGCAAGTTCGTCGTCGGCCAGGAAACGGCCGCCACGGCGATCGCCCGTGCGCTCCGTCGTTCCCGCGCCGATCTCAAGGATCCCCGCCGCCCCATCGGCTCGTTCATGTTTGTCGGGCCCACGGGCGTCGGCAAGACCGAGACCGCCAAGCAGCTTGCGTCACAGATGTTCGGCAACCAGGAAGCGCTCATTCAAATCGATATGAGCGAATACATGGAGAAGTTCGCGGTCTCCCGCATGATCGGCTCTCCTCCGGGCTATGTCGGTTATGAAGAAGGCGGTCAGCTGACGGAGACGGTTCGTCGCCGTCCGTATTCCGTGATCCTCTTCGACGAAATCGAAAAGGCGCATCCGGACGTTCTGCAGCTTCTCCTCCAGATCCTCGAGGACGGACGCCTGACGGACTCTCTCGGTCGCGTCGTGGATTTCCGAAATACGATCATCATCATGACTTCGAACGTGGGCGCCGCCCTGCTGCAGCGTCAGACCTCGATGGGCTTCGGAGCCGCCGCCGGCAGCTTCTCCGATCACGAAAAAATGAGGGAAAAGGTGCTCGAGGAGGCCAAGCGCATCTTCAAGCCCGAGTTCCTCAATCGCATCTCCGACATCATCTTCTTCCGGCCGCTCGATAAGAACGACCTCGTCAAGATCGTGGAAATCGAGCTCGCTAAATTCGCCAAGCGTTTGGTCGAGCGGAAGATCACCCTCGAGTTCACGCCAGAGGCGAAGACGCTCCTGATCGAGAAGGGTTACGACGAAAAGTACGGCGCCCGTCCCCTGCGCCGCGCGGTCGAGCACTACCTGGAAGATCCTCTGGCGGAATCGCTCCTGCGTGGCGACGTCAAGGACGGTGAAGCCGTTCTGGTCATCTGTTCCGGCGATAAGTTGGAATTCAAGCAAAAGGAGCCCTCCCAGCCCGCCGCCGACACCGGCGTTGCCAGCTGAGTCCCCGTCCGCTTCGAGTCGAAGGCCGCCGTTTCCGGCGGCCTTTTTTTTGCGAAATGAAGCTCCCTTCGATTCGTAACGCCTTTCGATGCGGGGCGTCCCTTGTCCTCTGCACGATGGCGGGTTCGATCTCCTCGGCGCACGCGTGGGAGCTTCCGCCGGCTTGGCTGACGCGTGAGCCGGGTTCGGCCGAAGCGGCCGAGCTCGCGCGTGCGGCGGAAAGGGAAGGCTGGCGCGCGGTGGGCGAAGCGACGATCGAGGGGGCTCTGGCCGGATACGAACGGGCTCCCGACCGGAGCGATCGGGTCTACGGCTGGCTGCTGATGGGCCGCTGGGCGGAAACGTTCGGAGAAAAGGAGAATTCCTTCATCCCTCGCTGGATCGAGGCCATCGATCGCGCACGGGTGGGGCACCCCAACATGGCCCGGACCTATGAAGCCGCGGATCGAGGATTGGGCGATCGGTTGCGCCCGGACTTCATCGCCTGGTTGCTGACACACCGCACCTTCGCCGAATCGTTCTTCGAGCTGCTCTCGCCGTGCGATTACCTACCCACGGTTTTGTCGACGCTCGAGAGACTTCATCGGGCGGATCCGATCGCGTTCGAAACCTATGCGCAGCTCGCCCTCGCGATCGCACTGGTTTACGACGTGCCTCCGCCTCCGGGCTGGCCCCATGGACAGGTCGGTCCCCGTGCACTGCCGCGTCGCCTTCCGGATCCGCAGGCGGCATTCGATTTTCTCGTCAAGTCCGATCGTGCGGGAAGGCTCCTGCAGCGTATCGCTTATTTGAATGCGAGCGAGCTGAAGTTCCTGGTCGACCTCGCGGCGCCGTTCGAGGAGCTCGCCTGGGCGCAAAATTCCCTGCGCGTTTCGCTCGCGCAACTGCCGACGACTTACGTCTCGGTGGTGTACCGCCACGATCGAGTCGCGGCGAACGCCTTCGACTGGGCGGGTCCTGCCTATACCTTGCCGCAGATCCTCGAGACCGGGGGCATCTGCGTGGATCAAGCTTACTTTGCGACCCAAAGCGCCAAGGCGCGGGGCGTGCCCACGATGATTTTTCGGGGCGCGGGTCTCGACGGCCGTCATGCGTGGTTTGGCTTTCTCGACGGCAATCGTCGGTGGCAGCTGGATGCGGGTCGGATCGCGGAACAGAAGCTGGTCACGGGGCTCGCGCACGATCCCCAGACGTGGGGCGACCTCTCCGATCACGAAATTCGGTTCCTGTCCGACGGCTTCCGGCTCTCGCCGCGCTTTCGGCAGGCGCTGGTGCAGGAGGCCTTCGCTTCGCGCTACCTGGCGGCGGGCGATGCTCCCGCAGCGATCCGGGCGGCCCGCAGGGCGGTCAACTTCGAGTCGCGACATGTGGACGCGTGGGAGACCTTGTTCGCCGCCTTCGACGCAGCCCGCTCGGAACCGAAGGCGGTCGAAGCCGCGCTCCGCGAAGCGTCCCTGGCCTTTCAGCGGTATCCCGATTTGAACTCCCGGTTCTCCCTGCGGCTCACCGCTAGCCTGCGCGCACGCGGAGAAACGAGCGCCGCGGACCACGAGGATCGGATGCTTGCGCGCAAACACCAGGGAGAACGGAACGATCTCTCCTTCGATCAGGCCATGAGCGAGTTGTCCCGTGCGCTTGGCACGCAATCCCTCTTCGAACAGCTGCGGGTCTACCGGACCGTCGTCGATCAATTCGGACGCGGGGAAGGCATCGCCTTCTTCGATAAAGTGGTCCGGCCGTTTGTGACCCATCTGGCTCAAGCGGGAAAGTCCGCCGACGCCGCCCGTGCTCTCGGCTACGCCCGCACGGTGCTGGTTCCCGCGCCGGATAGTCAGCTGGACCGGGAAATGGTCGAGCTCGCGAAATTGCTGCGGCTGTAATTCGGATGCGCGCGGATTGTCTCCTTTGCGGCGACACGTTCGTCCGTGTCGGCCCTACGGAATATCTTACTTCCGGACCGGCGTCCGACTGCGCCGGATGAAACCGGCACCTGCCACGAAGAGAAAGATGGAATAGAACGTGCCACGGCTGAGGCCTAGGATCAACTCGGCATCCGGCTCTCGGAAAACTTCGCAGACGATCCGGGCCACTCCGTAGCCGATGAGGTATTCGCCGGCAAGGTGTCCGGGATGGACGCGGGTAATCGCAGTGCGCCAGTATCGCCATTGCGCATACGCGAGGAGTACGGCGCCCTCGAGGAACGCCTCGTAGAGCTGAGAAGGATGGCGCGCGGCGATCTGGGAGAAGTCCGTCCTTGCCGGAACGCTTTGGGGGAAGACGACGGCCCACGGCACCGTGGCGATGCGCCCCCACAGTTCCCCGTTGATGAAGTTGGCAAGTCGGCCGAAGAGCAGCCCGATACTCGTGACGGATGCCACCACGTCGGCGATGTGCCGGCTGGGGATTTTTTGTCGCCAGGACGACCATACGATCGCGAGCGCGACTCCAAGCAACCCGCCGTGAAAGGACATCCCGCCGCTCCAGACGCGGAGAAGCGACATCGGATTGGCGAGAACGGCCTCCAAGTCATACAGCAGAAAATAGCCGAGGCGTCCTCCCGCAATCACCCCGATGACCATGCTGACCATCAAGTCGCCAATCTGCGTTTCGGTCAGCTGGGTTCGTCCCGTCCGGACGTACCGAATCATGATCCAAGCCGCGCCCACGAAGCCGAGCACGTAGGCGAGCCCGTAGTAGCGCACACCGATCGTGTCGGTAAACTTGAAGAGAAATGGGTCCCAATGGTGAACCCAGTAAGCGAGAATCATAAGCTTAGGACCCCTATTGGCGAGGAGTGGACGGGAATCGGCTAAAGGACGCGCCGACGCGTTGCGCGCTCGGTTGCGCCTGCCGCCGAAGTTTCGAGCGAGCAAGTTCGCGCATGTCTACTGCCACGAGGAAATGCCGATGAATTTTTGGGGAAACCTGCAGAGCGTTTTGCGCCGCGACCGTCTCGGGAATGAAGTGCACCTCCTGCATCACGCTCTCGACGGTGACCAAATCCCGATCGTTGGCCTTCGCCTTGAGCAGATCGCGCCGACGCACCAACGTGTGGAGGGTCAGGATCGCGGAAATCGTTTCCCCCAAGACGACTTTGAGTCGCTCGAGGCACGCTCCCCGACGGGGACGCTTTTTTTCCAGCGCGGCGATGTCGGAGACGGTTGTGCTCAAGACCGTCCCTGCCGCTAAAGAGCGGAGGAACGAATGACCGACGGTCAGGACGATCGCAGTGACGAGCACAGCCATGCTGGCAGTCTACGGGTCGCCCGGGGGAAGCGATGAAAAAGTCCGGCCCGCGGGTCGGGAAAGCCATTCTGCTAGCTGCGCGGTCCGCGATTGGAAACTTGCGCGATGTCGGTCCGTCCGCCGTGCTGGGGAGCCATGGAAAAGCTCAAGCGAACGCCGTTGTACGATTTTCACGTAGCCCGCGGTGGGCGCTTGGTCGATTTCGCCGGTTGGGAGATGCCGGTACAATATCGTAGCATCCTCGAAGAGCATAAAGCGGTTCGTCGCACGGCGGGACTCTTTGACGTCTCGCACATGGGCGAGGTCGATGTCACGGGGCCGGGCGCGCTCGATTTCCTCAATCGTCTCGTCACAAACAATGTCGAGAAACTGTTTCCGGGGCGCGTGCTTTATTCTCCAATGTGCCTGCCGACGGGTGGGGTCGTGGACGACCTCCTCGTTTATCGGCGGGCGCCGGAAACGTACTTCTTGTGCATCAATGCGGGGAATATTGCGAAAGACCTCGCGTGGATGCACGCGCAGGCGAAGGGGTTCGACGTCACGGTCACAGACCGTTCCGACGACTACGCGCTGCTGGCCGTGCAGGGCCCGGTGGCGGCTTCGATCGTGCAATCCCTGACGGGAGCGGTCTTGGAGCGGGTGAAATATTATCATTTTGTCGAGGGCAGCGTTGCGGGCGTGCAATGCCTGATCAGCCGCACGGGATACACCGGCGAAGACGGATTCGAGTTGTATCACGCTACGGGCGATTCGGTTACCCTGGCCAACGCCTTGGTCGAGGCGGGTTCTGGCCGCGGGCTGGAGCTGGCGGGACTCGGCGCGCGCGACTCCCTTCGGCTCGAGGCCGGTTATCCGCTCTACGGGCATGAGCTCAGTTCGGAGATTTCCCCGCTGGCGGCGGGATTGGGATGGACGGTAAAACTGGAGAAATCGGCAGACTTCGTTGGCCGCGAGGCGTTGCGCGCCGAAAAGGCCTCCGGCGGGACGCAGATCGTCGTTTTTTTTCGCACGGGCGATCGCCGAATCGCGCGTGCGGAATCGCCGGTAGTGGATTCCGCGGGTGAGCAGGTGGGACGGGTGCTCTCCGGCACGCTTTCGCCGCTCTTGAACGAAGCGATCGGATCCGCGCTTGTGCCAACGGCGGCAGCGGCGCAACCGCTGTGGGTAGACGTTCGCGGCACGAAACTTGCCCTTTTCGTGGTAAAACCCCCTTTCGTCGAACTGAAGAAGAGGTCGTGAGACGAGCGATTTTGTCGCGGACTTCCTGCGAGATCCCTCTTGATTCCGCGGAAAGTTCCGAGCCTCTTTCTTCTGTCGTCCCCCTCAAATTCCATTTTCCATGAGTACTGTTCCCAACGGCCTTCGTTACGCTAAATCTCACGAGTGGCTCAAACGCGAAAACGAAGGCACGGTGGCGATCGGGATCACCGACTACGCCCAGAACTCGCTGGGGGACATCACTTACGTGCAGACACCCAAAGTGGGAACCAAGCTGGCGGTGGGTGACGTTTTTGGGGTGGTGGAGAGCGTCAAGGCGGCTTCCGATCTTTACGCTCCGATTGCGGGGACGGTCGTCGCAGTGAACACGGCACTGGAGCAGACTCCCGAGACGGTCAACCGGGAGCCCTACGAGGCCGGTTGGATGATCCGAGTCAAGCCGGACGCTCCCGCAGCGATCGACGGCATGATGGACGCAGAGAGTTATTCGAAGCTGCTCGTTTGAGAGACTCGAAGTGGGGTGACAAGACGGCCGCGCCTACCGCGCGCCCCCGGCCTTCGAAGATTTGTCGACAAAAGAATGCTTCTTTTAGCAAGGGAGGGCCACGCTCCGTCGTGGCTGGGATTGCGCGAAATCTTTGACCGCAGAGTTTGGAGTCCGGACTTTAGTCCTTCCGGAGCGATTGCAATCGTGTTTCGGACGGCCTGAAGGCCGGACTCCAAACGGTTTTGCAGCGCGGGCCGGCCCTGGAGCGATTGCGAGACAGTCTCGGGGCCGTGGCCCTTCGAAGACGCTGCCCGGACTTTGGTGTGGCGTGTGAAAAGATTCGAAGGTCGTGAGGTTTAATTTATGAATCTTTTCATGGGTGGCCTCTTCGCACTTTTCCTGCTCTCTTAATTTCGGTATCTCCAACGGATAAATGGCTGTTAAGTACTTCCTCGTTTCGACCGTCTTCATCGCGGCGGCGGCTCTCGGCGGCTGCGCCAAGAAGGATGCGGCTGCTCCGGCCGGTCCCCGCGCGATGGCGCAAAAGGATCAAAAGCAGCCCGTCGAAGTGACGATGGTGGTGCGGCGCGATTTGGCGGAGACGCTGGATGTCGTCGGATCGGTGGCCCCTAACGAATCGGCGGTGATGAGGGCCGAAATCGCGGGTTTGGTGCGTGGAATCTTTTTCGAGGAAGGTGAGCCGGTGAAGAAAGGGGACGTTCTGCTCAAGATCGACGACTCCGAGCTGCGCGCCCAACTCGCTCAGGCGGATGCACGCTTTCAATTGACCGAACTCAGTCTGCAACGGGCCGAGAATTTGCGTCAGTCACAGTCGACCACCCAAGCGGAGTACGATCGGGCCAAGACGGAGTTCGCGTCCGCCAAAGCCGACCGTGCCGTCCTCAATCTCCGGTTGGAAAAGACCGAGATCAAAGCCCCGTTCGATGGCATTGTGGGTTCTCGCGCGCTCTCCACCGGTGACTATGTGACCAGTCAGAGTACCATCGCGAGCATCGACGATCTCAGCCGCTTGAAGATCGAGTTTCAGGTACCCGAGCGTTTTCTGGCCAAAGTGAAAAACGGGACCCAGTTTGTGGTGTCTTCGCGTTCGCTCGAGCGCGGCAAAGTCGTTAAGGGAGATGTCTATTTCGTCAGCTCGACCATCGATCGCTCCACGCGTTCGAGCGAGGTGAAGGGTCTGCTCATCGATCCTCCCTCGAGTTTGAAACCGGGCATGTTTGCCAATATCGAAGTGGTCTTGGAAATCAGGGAAAAAGTCCTGGCGGTGCCAGAAGGCGCGATCCTGACGACGGTTAATGGAACGACCCTGATTGTGTCGAAAGACGTGAATGGCGAAAAGATCGCGGAATTCGTCCCGGTGCGTTTGGGCCTTCGTTCCCGTGGGCTGGTGGAAGTCGCGCCCATTAAAGGCGAACTCTCGGACAAGTCCTCGATTGTCGCTTCGGGAGTGGGCGGCCTGATCCTTTTCCCCGGTGCCAAGCTCGACCCACGACCCCTGAAGGAAGCCTTCAGGATTTCGGAGTGAGCTTTGCATTTCCGAACGACCTGTCCCTGCGCGACGCTTCGTTTAACTCACCCTTCAATCCATGATCCTCTCAGATCTTTCCATCAAACGGCCGGTGATTTGTCTGGTGGCGTCCATTCTAGTGGTGCTCGTGGGCGGGCTGTCGTTTCGGAAGCTGCCCGTGCGCGAGTACCCGGTGACCGATCCTCCGGTGATTTCGGTGGAGACGGCCTATCCGGGCGCGTCGGCCGAGGTGGTCGAGTCGAGGATCACCGAACCATTGGAAAAGGAACTCTCGGCGATCGATGGCATTCGGTTTCTGCGTTCCACGTCGATCGAAGGCGAATCTCGGATCAGCTTGGAGTTTAATCTCGATCGAAACCTCGACGAAGCGGCGAACGATGTGCGCGATCGGGTCGCCCGGGCGCGAAACAGTCTGCCGCAGGAAGCCCGCGAATCCCAAGTTTCCAAAGTCGAAGCGGACTCGAGCCCGATTCTCTCGGTCTCCTTCACGTCTGAGCGCTATTCCCGGCTAGAGCTCTACGATTTTGCCGATCGTTTTGCAGCCCAGCGCTTTCAGACCGTGCCTGGGGTGGGTTCGGTGCTGATTCGCGGTCCTCGTTACACGATGCGACTTTGGGTCGATAGCGATCGGCTCGCGGCGTACGCACTGACCGTCGCTGACGTCGAGGCGGCGTTGCGCCAGCAAAACGTAGAGATTCCCGGCGGCCGCATCGAATCGGTCTCCCGGGAGTTTACGGTGCGGGTTCAGGGCAACATGACGGAAGTCGTCGATTTCGAAAATCTGGTGCTCGCCACTCGAGGCACCACACAAATCAAATTTTCGGACGTGGGTCGGGTGGAGCTGGGCGGCGGCATCAACGACTCGCGCAATGAATCCTTTTTTAAGGGCCAAACCTCGGTGGGCGTGCAGGTCATCCGCCAATCGCAGGCGAATCTCCTCGATGTCGCCAACGCCCTCAAGGCGTTGGTCCCTTCGATTCAAGCCGAGCTCCCCGACGGTGTGCAGGTCACGGTGAGCTACGACACGAGTGTTTTCGTGGATCGCTCGGTGAAGGAGGTCTATGCGACCTTGGTGGATGCCACGGCGCTCGTGGTGTTTGTGCTTTTTTTCTTCCTGCGCGACTGGCGCGCGACGTTCATACCGCTCGTCGCGATCCCGGTTTCGATCGTCGGAGCGTTTGCGTTCATGAGCTGGCTCGGTTTCACGCTGAATGTGCTGACGTTGCTCGCCCTCGTTCTGGCGGTGGGCCTCGTGGTCGACGACGCCATTGTCATGTTGGAGAATATCTATCGAAGAATCGAGGAGGGCGAATCCGCTATTCACGCCTCCGTGCATGGTGCACGGCAGGTGTCTTTCGCGGTCATCGCCACCACCCTCACGCTCGCCGCCGTTTTTGTGCCCGTCGCGTTTCAATCCGGACAGACCGGACGATTGTTCTACGAATTCGGCTTCACCCTGGCGATCGCGGTGCTTGTCTCCGCCTTCGTCGCCTTGACGCTGACGCCGATGCTGTGTTCGCGGATGCTGAAGTCGAAGCGCGGCCTTGACGGGAAGCCGGATCGCGGCTGGATCTATCGGAAGACGGAGCCGTTCTTCGTCGGAATGAATGGTCTTTACACCGCGATGTTGCGGGGCGCGCTCAAGGCAAAGACGATCGTGCTCCTCGCCGCCCTGGTTTTCTCCTGTGTGGGTCCTTGGCTCTACACCAAACTGCAGCGCGAGCTCATCCCGATCGAGGACCGCGGCATCTTCACGGCGATGTTCATTCCGCCGGTGGGATCGACTCCTGCGTATGCGCAGGTTTATTCGCGCGAGATGGAGCAGATGATTCTGGCAATCCCGGAAATCGAGCGGACGTTCCACCGTACCGGGACCGACCGCGCGTTTATTTTCGCGACGCTCAAACCGTGGGAGGATCGTAAGCGGACGACGCAGGAGATCATCGCCGAACTTCGCCGGAAATTCGCCGCCACCATCACGGGCGGCATAGCGTTTCCTTCGCCGGTGCGTCCGATCGGCAGCCGACGGGATGTGCCCGGTTTGCAGATGGTGCTGCAAGGGGCCGATTTCCGTACCCTTCAACTCGCCGGTGCGCAGTTTCTCGACGAGATGCGCAAAAGTGGAATCTTTTTGCAGCCGCGTCTCGATCCGCAGCCGACCAAACCGCAGCTCGTAGTGCGGATCGATCGCGCGAAGGCGGCCGATCTCAAGGTTCCGGTCAGCGAAATCGCGGGAACCCTCGAGTCGCTGCTTGGCGGAAAACGCGTCACTCAATTTCAACGCGGCAATCAGCAATACGACGTCGTCGTCCGGGTGGAGGACGAGAAACGGGTGACACCGTCGGACCTCGGAAAGCTCTATGTCCGGTCGCGCGATGGCCAGCTGATCCAGTTGGCGAATCTGGTCACCTACACGGAGGATGTGGTGCCGGAGAGTTATCCCCACCTCAACCGCCTTCGCTCGGTCACGGTTTCCGGCCAACTGGTGCCCGGAAAGGTGATGGGCGACGGGGTCGAGTTCATGCGGGAGAAGGCGAAAACCATCCTTCCGGCGGGTTATCGGTATACGTGGGACGGCGAAACCCGGGACTTCCTCGATAGCTCCAGCGACACGTTCGTTCTTTTCGGCCTGGCGCTTGTATTCACATTTCTGATTCTGGCGGCGCAATTCGAATCCTGGATCCATCCGATCACGATCTTCACCGCCATCGTTCTGGCGATTTCGGGAGGGCTGATCGTCCTCTATTGCACGCGGTTTTGGGGTCCGGCGATGACCGACAATCTTTTCGCCCGCTTCGGCTTGATCATGCTGATCGGACTCGTGGCCGAGAACGGCATTCTGATCGTCGAGTTCGCCAACGAACTTCAGCTGCACGGCAGGAACGCCTTCGATGCGGCCTACGAGGCGGCCGCCTTGCGCTTCCGGCCGATCATGATGACTTCGATCGCGACGGTGCTCGGTGCGGTCCCGATCGCGTTTGCGACCGGTGCGGGTGCCGAGACGCGCAATCCGATGGGTTTGGTGATTGTGGGTGGGCTCACGTTGGCCACGGCAATTTCCCTTTTTGTCGTGCCGATCGCATACATCGTCATCGACCGGCTGGTCGTTAAATTCACCGGTCACGGCAGCGCGCAGGGGTTGAAGAAAGCTCAAGAAATCGAGCGCGAAACGAACGACCGCAGCGCGCACGAGCCGGTCCTGGCGAAATAAACCGTTCGGTAACGTCGTAGGCACCAGATCGCTCGAGACTGGCTTGGCTATCTGCGAAGGCCCACAAAAAAACCTGCCGGTGGCGTGCAGGTTTTCGTTTAACGAGCCGGGCTTCGTGCCCGGCCGCTTATTTGCCGGAGCGCTCGTACTTGCGGCGCTCGGTCGAGCTGAGGATACGCTTGCGGAGACGCAGACTCTTCGGCGTGACCTCGACGAATTCGTCGGCGGCGATGTACTCGATCGCGCGCTCGAGCGAGAGCTTGCTCGGAGGCGTCAGCTGCACGCCCTTGCCTTCGCCCTGGGAGCGGAAATTGGTGAGCTGCTTGGCGCGGACGGCATTGACCTGAATGTCTTCGTTGCGGGGATTCTCGCCCACGATCATGCCTTCATAGACTTCCTCGCCGGGACCGACGAAAAGCTTACCGCGTTCCTGGACCATTTCCAATGCGTACGCCGTGGTGATGCCGGGCTCCGTGGCCATGATCGTCCCGGACAAGCGGGTGAGGACCTCGCCGGCGTAGGGGGCGTATTCCTTGAAGAGATGGCTCATGACGCCGCGTCCGCTCGTCGCGTTGACGACGTCGATTTCCAGACCGATCAAACCGCGGGTCGTGATCGTTGCTTCGATCATGGTCGAGTGCGTCAGCTTCTCCATGTTGGTGAGAAGTCCCTTGCGATTCGCCAGATTCTGCATGATCGAACCGACGCACTCGTCGGGAACTTCGATCCAAACGGTTTCGAATGGCTCCAGGCGTTGGCCGTTTTCGACCTTTTCGATCACGGTCGGACGGGAGACGAGCAATTCGAATCCCTCGCGGCGCATCGTTTCCACCAGCACGGCGATCTGCATCGCGCCGCGGGCCTTGACATTGAAAACGCCGGCCTTGTCGCTGTCGTCGACGTAAATCGAGACGTTGGTCTTGAGCTCGCGGAAGAGACGATCGCGGAGCTGGCGGGACGTGACGAGCTTACCTTCCTTACCGACGAGAGGGCCGTCGTTGACGCAAAACTGCATCTCCAGCGTGGGTGGATCGATCTGCGTGAAGGGAAGGGCATGCCCGGCCTCGTCGGCCGTGACGGTATCGCCGATGTCGATGTCCTCGAAGCCCGACAAACCGACAATGTTACCGGCGACGGCGGAGTCCGTTTCGGTGGTGCCAAGACCGGTGAACTCGAAGACCTTCGTGATCTTGGAACGCACCCGCTTGCCGTCGGAATGACGAATCACAAAAACGGATTCGCCGACCTTGACGACGCCGCCGAGGATCTTGCCAACGGCGATACGTCCGACGTAGTCGCTCCAATCGATATTGGAGACCAACATGTGGAACGGCTCGTTTGGCTTCGCAAAGGGAGGTGGGACATGATCGAGGACCGTTTGGAACAACGGAGTCATGTCCTTCATTTCTTCGCCCAGACGATACATCATGTAACCGTCGCGGCCCGAACCGTAGACGACCGGAGCGTCGAATTGCTCTTCGGTGGCGTTAAGCTCAAGGAGGAGCTCCAAGACCTTGTCGTACATCTTCTTGGGGTCGGCATTCTCACGATCGATCTTGTTGATCACGATGACGACTTTCAACCCGTGGGCCAACGCTTTACGCAGCACGAAGCGCGTTTGAGCTTGGGGACCGTCATAAGCGTCCACCACGAGGAGTACGCCGTCGACCATACGCAACGCGCGCTCGACCTCGCCGCCGAAGTCGGCGTGTCCGGGGGTGTCGACGATATTGACCGTCTTATCGCCCCAGTGAACCGAGGTGTTCTTCGCCTTGATCGTGATACCCTTTTCTTTTTCGAGATCCATCGAGTCCATAGCCCGCTCCTCGACATGCTGGTTGGCGCGAAAGACGCCACCTTCCTTGAGAAGCTTGTCGACGAGGGTGGTTTTCCCGTGGTCGACGTGTGCGATAATGGCGATGTTGCGGATGTTCGGATTCATAGCGCGGATCGCAGCGAGGCTGCGTGATTAAAAAACCCAGCAACGTGCCAGGTGCCCCTTACATTGGCAAGGCCGAAGGCCGAGCAGAATTTCGACTCCGATTGCCGAGGGGGAGAGCGGGCTTCCGCCCGATGCCTATCCCACCTATAGACAATTGGTTGCGGGGATCGAGTCGGTACACACCACCGTGCTAACGCGGAGATTTTGCGTCGTGGACGGGCTCGCCTGACAGCTTTGAGGGCCAAGCCGGGGCCGCTCCCGTGCCACGCAAGTCCCAGGACCCAGAGAGCTCTACCATGCTCCGACCGGACGCTGCGACTGCATCGTTTGCAGCTGAGGACGATCCAACCTTTCGTGGCGTTGCTGATATTGACGAGCCGTACCGTTTGGCCGCTCGTTCGCGCTTTTCATCGCAACATCCTCAAAGCGTCAGCTAAAAGCCCTCTCCGTTGGTCTCAATTTCCGTCCCCGGCGCCCAAGTTCACGCCTGGGGAGGGTCAGCATGTCTGAGGTTAGGGCAACGGACGTGGAAGGGCGTAGGTCTCGATCAGGACGTTTCCGTCTTCGCCCGGCGCCCCTCTCACCACCACAGTGTAAGCACCGGGCTTAAGGGAAACGAGCAAGCCCGCATCACGGCTCGGGAGCTGGTAGCGGAACGCGCCCACAAGGACCTCTGCGCCGCGCAGCCGCGTCTGTTGAGTGCTGTCGGCACCCCAATCGTCGTTTGACGAAACAAGCGTGGCGCCTCGGTAAAGGGCGATGCGAGGGTCGCTCAGAGCGTTCGGGACGTTGAAGGGAGCTAGGGACGGACCAGCTGCACGGATCAAGAAATCGGAAGCGTATTCGCCCGAAAGCGTGATGCCCATGATCGCAGGTTTTTCTTCACGCACTCGCACGAGTGCGGATGCGTTGCGGATAGCCCCGACGGTACTGAACACACTCGGCAGGTCGTAAACCTCGAGCAGCATCGATGAGGTTGCGCCGCTCAGATCAAAGCCCACGGCGGTATAGGACGTGGATTGGTTGACTCCTATGTCGATCACAGAGTCGAAACTCCCCATGGAAAGGCCAAATGCCCCGGCCGCGACCATTTCAGGCAACATCGAAGGTGCCCAATTGTTATTCTGTCCGACCCGCTCGCTACGGCTGTCATAAATGTCGAGTTGCGGATCCGGGGCAAAGTCTTCGATGTCAAAGCTGAGCAAGCCGGGCCCAACCGCGCGTGCCAGAATCCGCCCGGGAGCGGTGGTGACGAAGCCCAGTGTGGCGGTGTATCCACCCGCGACCTCCGACAGAACGGAAAAATTGCCGATATACGCCGGGAAGGCGTCGCTGAAGGAGATCCTAACCAGGCGAGTGTCCTGGGGTAAACTTGGCTGCGTCAGAAACGCATAGGCTGTCCCGTTCCATGCGACCGCCACCGGCACGAGATTTTCGAAATCGAGGTCGTTGCCTTCACCGTCCACGGTAAGAGCAGCCGACGGCGAATACAACGTCACCCGAGTGCCCATTTCGAGTCGGCGGATCTCCCAGATAGTTCCGTCTCGCCGATAAAGCCCGCGCCACGTGAGAAAGTCTGGAAACGTCGTTCTCTCCGGCGGAGCATAATTCGGATCAGGCAGACCCTGGCCGTTCAAACGAAAGAAAGTACGCGTTCCTCCCAGCATGCCATACACGGACATCGTGCCGGAATAGGTGTCACCGACGACCTGATACATATCGTTGTTGATCAACCGGACCACATACCCCGTATCTCTCGATCCGTCGGGATGAAACCGAAACAGATCCCTGTACACGGTTCGAGTCGTGTCACCGGGCGAAAGCAGGTAGGCAATCAGACGACCCGAGTCATCGACACCAGCGAGGCCGCCGATCTCTCCCGCAGGATCGAACGCGGCGACACGCTTGCCGGTGGAGTCGAGGTGTACGATCCATCCATTTGTTGTGAGCACGTAGAGGGCTCCGTCGATACCCGAACGAAACTCGACCGGCTCAAAACCCTCGAGCTCAGGATCGAAGGTGTCGTCGCGTGCCCCTGTCGGAAGCAAACGAAGCACGGTTGCCGAAGAGTTCCCGGACGGAGAAGTCACGGTCCCCATCACCAAAATACGAATCTCGATGGTGACTTCCACTTCGCGGCACGTTGTAAGTCCCGTCTTCACCACAAGCGCCCGGAAGTTTTGGTCAAGGGCTCCTTGGTCCGTTAGCCGGTTCAGCGGGCCTAATCCAGCGAGCGGAAAAATGAGGATGCTGCTGTCATAATACGGAATCACCTGAGACGAACGCGTAATGGGCACTGCCGCCTGAAACGTTTCGTCGATACTTGCCCGGGTCAGCGCCACCGCCGGACGCTCCAGGAAAGCCAATCCGATCATAAGCCAGGACGTCCGCAGGAGTCGTGAGTGCCAACGGAACGCAGCCATGAACGACGATGACCATTTGGACAAACTCCTGCAAGCAAGACAATCTTGACCCTGGAAAACCGAGCGGTGCCTTTCGATCCTTCGCGCTGCTTCGGGAGTTGGGCCCTTCGCTTTGCGATCGGATGGGATCCATCGGGTCTCGGGGACGGAGAAAGAAAAACGGTGCCGGGCCAGTCTCTTTCTGCAGTTAGCGCCAACGTTCGAACCGGACTCGAGGGAGCGCGTCCGTCCATCGGCAGAAATCGACGATCGAGTAGACCCTTAGAACGGTTCCGAGATCCGGCTTACGGCAACTCGTACACTTCCACGAGCGCCACACCGGTGGTGTTGCCGACGCCGCGTACCTGTACGGTGTAACTTCCGGGTTCTAGGGACACGGAAAGCGCGGCGTCGCGGGTACTCCCGACAAGCTGGAAAGCGCCGACCGAGTTGAAGGCGGAGATCAGTGCTGGGCTGCCTCCCCAGTTGTCGTTCCCGGCGATGCGGGTGGGTCCGGAGAATACGTCCATCTGGGGATCCGCCAAAGCGCCTGGAACCGAAAAGTTGGTGAGTGTTGGGCCGATCGCGCGCACGAGCACGGTTTTCGGACCGTCGCCGGTGACGGTCAGACCGACAATGAGTATTTCCCCTCCTGTTCCGACCTGGGTGCGTGCAGAAACATTCGTGAGGCGCGCCGGGCTGCTCAACGGTTCGCTATCGAATGCCTCCATCAACGCCACTCCGGTGCCGGAGGGAGAGGTGACGTGGGCGGTGTACACCCCGCTCGGGAGGCTGGGTACGAGGGCGGCATCCCTCGAATTGGACGGGAGTGCAAACGCCCCCGCCGCGACGAACGCGTTGGCTAGAGTGCCGCCACCGCCCCAATCGTTGTTTTCGAGAATCTGAACGTTACCGGAATTGAACACGCGCAATTGCGGGTCCGCGAGAGCGCCGGCAACTCCAAAGACGCCCAAGGTAGGGCCGATTCCCCGGAGCAAGAGTGGTTTCTGGCCGGTGCCGCCGATGACGAAGCCCACAATCAAAGTCTGTCCGCCGGTACCGGCGTTGCTGCGAACCGACAGGTTGGTCACTCGGGATTCGGTCGAGCGCAGAAACGCGGAGTGCAGAAAACCGGCGGAAACGCTTAGGCCGGACGTGCCGATCTGTACCGGGTTGAGGACATCGCGGATCGAATTTTGTCCCAGCTGCCGCGATTCGTTACTTCCCATTCCCCACACCGCCCCATCGGTCTTGAGGAAGAGGGAGTGATAGCCTCCGACTGCGGCCTCGACGACGTTGGTCGCGACTTGGACGGGCGCATTGCGATCGGTGTAGGTGCCGTCGCCGAGCTGACCATATCCGTTATTCCCCATGGCCCACAAGCTACCGTCCGTTTTCACGAAGAAACTATGCGAGGACGCATCTGCCCCGATCGACGCTCCGGAATAGACGCGCGCTACGTTCGTCGCGATTTGCACCGGGACGGACTTGCGGGTGTTGGTGCCGTCGCCGAGTATACCGTTAAAATTGGATCCCATCGACCAAAGTGTCCCGTCGGTCTTGACGAAGTGGCTGTGTTGCGAGCCGGCAGCGACAAACGCCACGTTCGTCGCGACCTGAACCGGCGAGCGCCGATCGATAAACGTGCCGTCGCCGAGCCCTCCATCGGCGTTTAAACCCATCCCCCAAAGTGTCCCGTCGGTCTTGATGAAGAGACTATGATAGCCCCCGGCGGCGATCTGACCGGGACCGCTTCGGACGCCCGTGGTAACTTGAAACGGAGTGATGCGCGCGATGGTGGTCCCGTCGCCCAATTGGCCGTTCGAGTTGACGCCCATCGCCCAGAGCGTGCGATCCGTTTTCACAAACAGGGCGTGGAAATAACCCGCGGAGACCCTGGCCACGCTGGTGGCCACCTGCACGGCGGATCCGCGGTCGGCGGTCGTGCCATCGCCAAGTTGGCCGTCCGCATTAGCACCGGCTGCCAAAAGGTTGCCGTCGTTCCGAACAAAGTAGGTCGAGTCCGTCGACGCGGAAACTTGGGCGATGCCGGTCGCGGCGAACGTGGGCTTTTCCACCTGCACCGTGATGCCATCGCCAAGCTGACCGTAGGGGTTTCCGCCGGCCCCCCACAAAGCCCCGCCCGTCCGCACGAAGAAGGTTTGTAAATCCCCGCACGACACTTGGATCACCGAGGTCGCGATCTGTACGGGCGTGCGACGGACGAGCACGGTGCCGTCACCCAGCTGTCCGGTACCGTTGGCGCCGGCCATCCAAAGCGTCCCATCGGCCCTCACGTACGCGGTCGTGGAACGACCCGCCGAAATCGCAGTTGCACCCAATGCAAGGGGGTAAGGGGCTAAGCGATTGTTGAACGAGTTGTTGCCGATCTGCCCAAAGCTATTGTCGCCCACGGTAAAAACGCTTCCATCGGTTCTGAGGTACACCGTGTGGTACGCGCCCGCCGCCACCTCGGCGACACCCGTCGCAAGCGTCGCGGGGGTTGTGCGCGCGCTCACCAACAGGCCCAATTGACCCGAGCCATTGTCGCCCATCACCCAAAGTGTGCCGTTCGTTTTGACGAAGGCGGAGTGGCTGAAACCCGCCGATACCCGGGAAACGTCGGTCGCGATCAGCACCGGCGTGTTCCGATCGACGGTGTCGCCAAGACCGAGCTGCGCCGACTCGTTGCCACCGAGGCCCCAGAGCGTCCCATCCTTTTTGACAAAAAGCGTGTGGCCGTAGCCCGCGGCAAACTGCGCGACGTCGGACGCGATTTGCACCGGCGTGAGACGGTCTCGCGTGTCTCCAGTCCCTAGCTGGCTTGTAAAATTGGAGCCCACCCCCCAAAGAGTCCCATTTGTGAGGAGGTAGAGACTGTGAAAACCGCCGGCGGCGGCTCGGACGACATTACCGACAATTGGGACAGGCGTGACCCGTTTGACGTTCGTCCCGTCGCCAAGCTGCCCTGAACCGTTGCTCCCGGTAGCCAACAACGTGCCGTCGATGCGGACAAACAGACTGTGATAAAGCCCCGCGCTGGCTTGGGAAATGCCTTGGGCGATGCCCTTGGCGGGCGTGGTATAACCCACCGATCCGAGGGCGAGCTGCCCGTAAGTCGAGTCTCCCAAGACGAACAGCTGACGCTCGGCCGCGATCGCTCGCGTTCCCCAGACGGCCGCCAAGAACATCGCCGCCGATATCAGGTATCCCCGGACAAAGAGAGAACGGCTCATGGTAGGAAAGGGTGTCGTTTCGTTGCCATACGGTCAGGGTGCCAAAAGGGATTCGGCAGAGGTGAAAGCCGTACATGAAGTGACGAACTCGGACGCCTGATTTATCGGAAGTCCCAGTCACATCGTGGTCAACGGCTAAATACAGGACGGAGCCATTTTTACGAGGGATTGTCTTTCTTCGAGTTCAGGTTGCCGCGATCCCCCTCCTCACGGAACCTCGTAGACTTCGACGAGCGCCACGCCGGTGGCGCCGTCGTACCCTCGCACCTGGGCGGTATAGGAGCCGGCAGCCAACGTCAGGAGAATGCAAGAGTCGTAGGAGTCTCCGGGCAGCATGAAGGCACCCACCGCCCGTGCGGCCCCGGCGATCTGTGTGGCGTTACTGGAAACTCCCCAATCGTCGTTCTCTCCCAGCGGCACGGTGCCGTTGAAAAGCGTCAACACCGGATCGCTCAGCACCCCGCCCACTCCGAACAAAGACAGGGTGGGGCCCACCGCCCGCACCAGCACCGTGCGGGTGCCTTCCCCCGCGAGGACAAATCCGGCGATGAGGATATCGCCCCCCGTACTGACCTGGCTACGGGCGGACACGTTGATCAGTCGCGGCGTCGTCGCGCGAAAACTGCCGGGCGGAGTGAGGTCGTAGATTTCCGCCAGCGCCACCCCGGACGCTCCTCCGGGGCCGGTGACGTGAAAGGTGTAGCCCGACGATGGAAGCGCGGGAACGAGGGCCGCGTCGAGACTGGTCGGCGCAAGCAAGGAAAAGGCTCCCACGCTGGCAAACGCGTTGGTCAGTGCGGCGGTGCCGCCCCAATTGTCGTTGAACGCGATCTGGGTTTGCGAGGCGTTAAAGAGCGTGCCGCGAGGATCGCCGAGGAGGCCTGTAACTCCGAACGGTGCCAGGCTTGGACCGACGGCGCGGATGAGCAGCGACTTCTGCGTGGACGTGGAGCCGATTCCTCCGGTGGTAAAACCGACCACCAAGGTCTGCGCGCCGGAACCCGCGCCGACTCGGACCGAAAGATTCGTCAACCGCAGGGGCGCGGCGTCTCCGACGGGGCCGCCGGTTGCCGGCGGTTCGACGAACGTGGTCAAAGTGACCATGCCGGCAGCGGCTTCCTCGCCGGTCTCGCGATAGCCGTCGACCGCAATGAGATAGGTCGTGCCGGCCGCAGCGATGAAGGTCACTTGGCTGGTGAGATTTCCGCCTTCGTCGTCGTTTTGCCCGATGGATGTCAGCGTGGCCAAACCGTTGCCGAGGTAGATGCCAAGTAAGGTGTCGAAATCGCTGCCGTAGGTGCTCACATAGGCGGGACCGGAAAAAGGGGCGGTCCACGCATACCAGATGGAGGCTCCGCCGGTATTGCCGCCGTGGGCCGGCTCGCCGGCTTCCTTGCCGGTGGCGATGGTGTGCGAATAAACGGTGGTGTTGCCGAGGACCGTCCGGCGATTGGCGAAGGCGTCGTTCAATCGATTGCTTAAGGTCAAAACGATATCCCCGAAATCCCCTTCGAAGCCGTCGACCGCAATCTGGTAGGTGATGCCGGTCGTGGCGGTAAAGAAGAGTTCGGAAGTGAGCTCGACCGGGCCGCTATCGTCGTCCGAGGCCACCTCCCGCAGGGCCGGCAAGCTCGTCCCGGTGTACACGGCAAGCAGGGTGTCGACGCTATCCGACCCGCCCGTGGAAAGCATGACCCGTCCGGAAAATGGCGCGGTCCATTGCCACCAGAGCGAACGGCCGCCGGGCTGACCGGCGTGCTGAGGCTCGCCGACTTCCCGCGTGGCGCCGCCGTTGTTGACGACCACCCGGAAGTTATCGCCCGTCAAGAGGGTGCGGCCCCCAAACGCGTCGTTCCCAGAAAGTTGGGAAACGGTGACGCTGGTCGTGCCGCCCACGCCATCCACCGCGATCGCGTAGACCGTCCCGGCGATGGCGGTGAACGCGACGCGGCTCGTCGATTCCGTCGTCGACGCATTATCGTTGCTTCCCACCAGAGAAAGGCCGCCGAGCGCATTGCCGGTGTACACGGCGAGGAGTGTGTCGTAATCGCTGCCGCGCGTGGACACTTCGGTGGGACCCGAGGCGGGTGCGGTCCATCGCCACCAGACGGAGCGCGCGCCCAGTCGGCCCGCGTGCACGGGTTCGCCGATTTCGCGCGTGCCGTTGCCGGAGAAGACACCACCGGTCGCACTGGCACCGGTCAACGTCGCGCGATTCACGAAGAGGTCGTTGGCAGGCGCGGTCGATTGCCCGCTGAGGGCGCGGGCGAGATTGAGGCGTCCACCGGTGCGACATTTCCGCGTGAGGCTGCTCAACGGATCGGTCGAGGCGAGAAGCCGGGCGATGAGTTGGGGGGCCGTTTCGGCCGGGAACTGCGCTTTCATCAATGCGAGCGCTCCCGCCACCATCGGGGTGGCCATCGAGGTTCCGGAGATGGTCTGATAGGCGGAATTGCTGGTGAACCACGTCGAGCGGATCTCCACGCCCGGTGCGGCGAGATCGACTTTGTTCGCGCCGTAATTGGAGAACGTGGCGAGTTGGTCGCGTCGATCGGTGGCGGCGACGGAGACGACGTTGTCGAAGTCGAAATTGGCCGGAAAGGCACCGACGCGGTCATTGTCCGACGATTCGTTGCCGGCGGCGGCGACGAAAAGCAGTCCCGCATCGCGGGTGGCTCGCACCGCGACTTGCAGGGCCGAGGAACCGGGTCCGCCGCCCCATGAGTTGCTGAGGATCTGCGCACCCATGCGACGGGCGTACTCGATGCATTCGATCGCGTCGGAGTCCGCGCCCTCGCCTTTGTCCGAAAGGAATTTGAGGGCCATGATCTGCACCCGCCAAGCGACCCCTGCGACGCCCACTCCGTTGTTGCCGACCGCGCCGATCGTGCCGGCGCAGTGGGTACCGTGCCCATTGTCGTCGGTGGGATTGCCATTGTTGGCCCGCGCATTGATTCCGAAGACGTCGTCGATGTAGCCGTTCCCGTCGTCGTCTCGTCCGTTGTTTTCCCGGCCGTTGCCCGACTCCCCGGGGTTTCGCCACATATTCGCCGCGAGGTCCTCATGGGTGGTGCGTACCCCCGTGTCGATCACGGCCACGACGATGTTGGCGGCGGAGTTCCGGATGTCCCACCCCTCGACGGCGTCGATGTCGGCATCGTTCAAGCCGGTTTGCTGCCCAGTGTTGTTCATCCCCCAGAGCCGACCGTTGGAAAAATCGGGGTCATTGGGCATGACCGAGACGCGGCGAAGGTAATCGCGGTGGACTTTGCTGACCGTGCCGCTGGCGCGATAGGCGGCAATGGTCTCCTCCAGGTCGGATCCTGCGGGGAGCTGCACCACTTCGAGTTCGCCAAGGGCAGGATAGCGTTTGAGCGAGCGCGTCCCCAGCCGCGCATGGAGCTGACCGAGTTCGGCGGCGCGGGCCTGACTCTGCCCCGCATTACGCTGGAGGATCAGCCGATCGGTTCGATGGGGAAACGAGATGAGGCCGGCGTCGTCGGCGGAGCTTGCGGGCACCTGTGCGCGCAGGAAGAGCGACCCTCCCGCGCAAAAAACCAAAGCAAGAAGCAGCGTGACGCGTGGAAGGGGGATCATGAAAAATCGGGAGTGAACCCACGAGACAGTTGCCGGCAGCGACGCTCCGTGCCAAGCAGAGTCGCAATGAAAACGCATCTTTCGGCTTTTTGGACGGTGGCGGTAGCGATCGGCTTGAGTGGGGCCGCACTGGGACTGTCGGCCTGCTCTTGCTCCCCCACGGAAAAAAAGGCGGTCGCGGACCTTGCCTCGACGCCAGCCGCAGCCGATCACGGAACCATGAAAAAGGAAGACCCGAACCCTTCCACCGCGACCGACGGCGAGCTCCGCGCGGTGGTCGGAAAACTCATGCACCTCGAACTCGAGGGCGGTTTTTGGGGCATTATCGCGTCCGACGGAGCGAAATACCGGCTGCCCGCCGCGCCGAGCGGAGAATGGAAAGGGGGCGAGGCTATCGCTGCGACCCTCCGCCTGCTCCCGGACGGTCCGAGTATTTTCCAGTGGGGCCGGCCTGCGGAGATCGTCAAGATCGAGCGTCGCGGACTGGGTGAGGCCGCTCCGACAATCTATTGAAAATGCCTTCGCCCGATCGGGAGATTTCTCCGTGCCCTTCGTGCCCTTTGTGTTGAAAACGCGGTTCGTTCCGCGAATTCACGGCATCGAGCGGATGTCTCAGGTGGAGAATTCTTCACGCGCAGCGGTGAGGCCGCGGTCGTAGGCCGCGAGAAGTTTGTCCCAGGTCGCATCGAGCGTGGTATCGATCTGCCTCAGCGCAGGTGTGGCGTCGAAGTGATCGATCGTTCGGCGGATGCCGGCTGCGTAGCTCGTGCTCGCAGTGAAACCGGGCACGAAGCGTTTGATTTTCGTGTTATCGAACACGGCCGAGACGGCCTTGTCGCCCAGCAAAGTTCCCCGCCAGGCGGGCACGCAGGCCACAAGAAAATCGGAGGCAATATGGACCAAGGGTGGCGTGGCGACGCCCGCGGCCTCCGCGGTGATCTGGAAAATCCGATTCCACGTGAGCGCTTCGTCGGAGGTGATGTGAAAGGCATGCCCGTCCGCCTGCGCGTGGCCGAGAAGGCCGACCAGGCCCTGGGCGAAGTCGCTGTTATGGGTGATCGTCCAGAGCGACGTGCCGTCGCCCGGGACGATCATGGGCCGACCGCGACGCATCCGCTCCACGGCCGTCCACGGTTTGCTCCAGGCGTTCAGCACGAGCGGAATTTGTTCGTCGCCGTAAGTGAGCGAGGGACGCACGATCACGCCAGGAAATCCCTCGTTCCGGAGCGCACGCTGAAGGACGTCCTCGCACGCGATCTTTTGGCGCGAGTACTCCCAGAACGGATTGGCGAGCGGGGTGGACTCCGTGATGAGCGGATGCGCGAGCGGTTTTTGGTAGGCGCTGGCCGATCCGACGAAAATGTATTGTTTGGTGCGCCCGCGGAAAAGTTCGAGATCGCGTTCGATTTCCTCGGGCGAAAAAGCGATCCACTGCACCACCGAATCCCACGTGTGCCCGGCGAGCGCAGTGCGCACCGCACCGGGATCGGCGAGGTCCGCCACGAGCGCCTTCGCCCCCGCGGGCGTCACGCTCCGGCCGCGATTGAGCAACCAGAGGTCGAGACCGCGCTCGAGCGCGAGTCGAGTCGACGCGCGGCTGATGACGCCTGAACCGCCAATAAAAAGGACTTTCATGGGTGATGACTAGATGCGGTCACTGAGAGAAAAGCATTCGTGGGGGTGCGAACTTGGAGACTCCTAGATCTCTCGGAGAACCGCGATTGAATCTTCGGAGGGGAAGGCTATCGCGATTACGGCCGCGTTTGGGTGCCACCTTGGATGGCGGCGAGCATGGCCTTCATTTCGGCGACGCGGTCCGGATAGATACCTGCCAAGTTCTTCGTTTCGTGCGGATCGTCGGCGAGATTGTAGAGCTGGCCGGGCGGTTCGTCTTTCGCGGGATAGGAGCCGCTCTCGGGCTTGAAAAAGAGGAGACGTTCGCGTCCGTCGATCCATTTCCAGGGGCCGGAGCGGAGGGATTGGTTGACGACGAGATGGGAACGTACGGGTTTACCGTCATCCTGCTTCCCGAGCAGCACCGGCAGGAAATTGAAACTGTCGGGGCCGGCGCCGTCTGGGAGCGGTCGTTCCACCATGGCGGCGAACGTGGCCAGAAGATCGGTGAAGCAAATGGTCTGACCTGTCGTGGAGCCCGCTTTGACCTTGCCGGGCCAGCGTGCGATAAAGGGCATACGGTGACCGGCCTCCCAGCTCGATCCCTTCATACCGCGAAAGCCGCCGGTCGAGTCGTGGCCGGTACGCTGGGTGTCATCGGGATACCAGACGGGGCCGTTGTCCGAAGAGAAAATGACGAGCGTGTTGTCGGACTGCTCGGTCTCGTCGAGGGCTTGCAGCAGACGACCGATCATCGCGTCGGTCATCATGGCGAAATCGCCGTAACGGCCAGCCTTGCTGCGACCCTGAAATTCGGCGTCCGGCAACCACGGCGTGTGCGGCGCGGTTGGCGCGAAATAGAGGAAAAACGGCTGCGTTTTACGATGGGGTGCACGATCGCGAATGACTGTGACGGCTTCTGCGGTGAAGCGCGGTAGAACGTCTTTCAACTCAAGTCCCGGAGCGATGCCGCCGCCTCTCCAAAATTCACCTTGGACCGCAGACCAACCCTGGCTGGGATGCGACTTGCTTTCGGCGATGGTCGCCGTGGGCGGGACCACGGCGCGAGCGCCATCGATGTAGAAATACGGAGGGATATCGGTCGAGGCACGGAACCCGAAGAAGCTCTCGAAGCCGCGGTCCGCCGGCCCCCCGCGCAGCGGCCCTTTGTAGGTGGGCTCGTCGAATCCGAGGTGCCACTTGCCCACCATCGCGGTGCGGTAGCCCGCGGCCTTGAGCAATGAGGCTAGGGTCGTCTGCCCGTCTTCGATCAGTGGCTTCTTCGGCCAGAGGCTGACGTCGGTGCGAAACGGATAGGAGCCGGTCATCAGCCCGTAGCGCGACGGATGACACACGGCACCGGGCGCGTGCGCATCGGTGAAGCGCAGGCCCTCGCGTGCGAGGCGGTCGAGGTGGGGCGTCGCGATTTTCGAGTTCGGATTGTAGCAGCCCAGATCGCCGTAGCCCATATCGTCGACGAGAATGAGAACGATGTTCGGCGGCGGCGCGGCGCGGGCGGAAATGGCGGCACTCGCGAGGAGAAGAACGAGAGGGAGAAGGCGGAAGTGATGATTCATGGCGAAGCGGGAATGTTTGTCGTCGGCCGGCGGCTGAGGATGACGTGGTAGGCTCCGTCGCGCGCACCGTCGCGGAGCTGTGTGGCGGTCAAATCGAGATCGCCGCGCGGAATCCGGATTTCGCCGAAGGACAAGCGGTCGGTGGCGGCGGGCACGTCGACCGTGCGGGTGACGTTGCCGGCGCGAATTTCAACGATCCCCGGGGCGATCGGTTTCGGCCAACGCAGCTCGACCGTGTAGCTCGCGTCGCGCTCGGCGCGCAGGAGCCAGGTGCCGTTGCGTCCGGTGTCGCCTCGGGTCGGCACACGCCAGTCCTGCCGGGTGAGCACGGTGATCTTCTCGCGATCGGAGCCGATGACGATCCGCGGCGGGGCGAAGTTGTCGGGCCGCGTGGTCGAGACATCGGAAAACCAGGCGGTGTAGGCGACGCGCAGGCGGGACAACACCTCGGGCTGCGTGTCGGCCAGGTTGGTGCTCTCCATGGGATCGGCGTCCATGTCATAGAGCGCGAAGGGAACGTCCGGCGGAGCGGTTTCCCGGTTGAAGCCGGAGGGGCGGACGAGTTTCCAACGCTTGGTGCGCGCCGCCATGTTGTGCAATGGGAGCGGCGTGTCGCCGCGATGGGTTTGGAGAACGAGGGTGCGATCCGGCCAATTCTCCGCGCGTCCCTCGAGCAACGGCAGGAGACTGCGACCGTCGAGTTTCAATCCGGCGGGAACAGGCACTCCCGCGGCCTCGAGTAACGTGGGCATGACATCGAGGTGCGCGGCGATGCGGTCGTCCGCCGACCCGGCTTTGAGTCGCGCCGGCCAATGCACGAAGAACGGCGAGCGAATTCCGCCGTCGAGGACCTCCTGCTTTTTCCCGCGCATCGGACCGACGAAACGGATGCCTTCCGGGCCGTTGTCGTGCATGAAGATCACCAGGGTGTTGGCGAGCAGACCTTGGGCATCGAGCCGGGCCATGAGACGACCGACGTTTTCGTCCACGTTTTCCACCATGGCAAAAATGCGGGCGACGGTGTCGGCGGACGAGGTGTTGCCGAGGAGCACGGGCGTGAGGTCCTTCGCCTTGTATTTCGCGTAGAGCGCCGGCGGCACGTCGTGAAACGGACCGTGCGGCGCATTGGGCGCGATGTAGGCGAAGAACGGCCGGCTGGCGCGCTGCGCCGTTGCGATAAAATCGAGCGCCGCGTCGAAAAACACGTCGGTGCAATAGCCCTTCGCCTGCACCGGCTCGTTGTTGTGGAAGACAATCGGGTCGGTGTAGCGGTTGCGGTTTTCGATCGGATCCGAGGGCTGCCCGAGACCGCCGCCACGAATCGTCAGCGCGTCGTCGAACCCTTGGTCGGTGGCGCGCATAGGGTAGTGGTCGCCCAGATGCCATTTGCCGAAAATCCCCGTGGCGTAGCCGGCGGCGCGGAGCACCTCGGCGACGGTGACTTCGGCGGGTTCCATCATCGAGCGGCCCTTGAAGGTGTCCACGATGCGCGTGCGGTAAGCGTAACGTCCGGTCATGAGGGCGGCGCGCGTGGGCGAGCACACCGGGCTCACGTAAAACTGCCGCATCGTCGCACCGCCGCGCGCCAAGGCGTCGAGGTGCGGCGTCTCCAGCACGGGATTTCCGGTGATGCCGAGGTCTCCGTAACCCTGATCGTCGGTCATGATCAGGACGATGTTCGGCCGATCGGCCGCTGCGAGGAAGGAGCCGAAAAACAGGGCCGAGAGCAGGAAGGATGGGACGAGTTTCACGGGGCTATTTTTCTTTTTCGGATTACCCTCAGCCGGTTGGCCGGCGGGTTTGTCTTCCCAATGGAAGTTCTCGCCTTCGGTCACCAGTTTCATCTCGCCGCGTTTTTTGCCCGGGGCGGCGAAGTGGGCCGGAGCGGCCGCTTTCATCTGGTCCATCCGCTTTCGATGCTCTGGGCGAGAGGCCAGGTTGGTCCACTCGGTTGAGTCGCTCTTCTCGTTGTAGAATTCCTCGGCTCCGTCGGCGTAGTGGATGTAGCGCCACTGGGTGTTCACCACGGAGAATTCGTTCGGCGCGGTGATCGTGAAGGCGTAGCGATCCTTCGCCGCCGCGGGGTTTTTCAGCGCGGCCGCCAGGGATTGTCCGTCCAGGCCTTGGTCCGGGGTTTTGATCTGAGCAGATGGAGTGTGAACAAGCCTGAAAAAGGCATGCGTGCGGGTGACAACGGGCTTAGGATTTCTTTTGCGGGGATCCGACATCGGCGAGGACAGCGCGAGCCCGGACGCCTTCGAGGTGCGGCGACTTCGTGCGCGTGAGCCACTCGACGAGGAGGCCCTTCAGGCGGGTGACTTCGGCGCGATAGTTTTAGCGATCGGGGCTGCGACCGACGAGATTGTTCATCTCGAGCGGATCGGCAGTTCTCCAGGACGGCGTTGTTGACCGCGAGCGACGTGCCGCGCGTAAGCGAGTTGACGAAACGCTGAACGAAGACTCCGTCGATCTCGTGCTCGCGCATCCACTCGAAGTGCCGAAGCACGGTCGGGCGGCGAGAGGAGCTGAACACCTCCGCGCGCGAGCCGTCGGCGTGGACGAAATCGGTCGGGAAGCGTTCGTCGGCGGGAAACTCACTCAGGTCGGGCCACATATCGACCCGCACATTTTCGGGAGTGGGACGCGCCCCGCCGCGGCTCCAGCGGTTGTAGCGACGTCCGGCGCCGTCGCCCTCGGCGTTGAACCAGCCCTGGTAGCCGCACATGACTTTGCCGGTGAGCGTCGACGAATCGACGCGCGGGGTGTCGGTTCCGTGGAGTGCGCCGACCGCGATGGCCAAAAGTAGGGCGAAAAGATGGAAGAGGTTCACACGAGTG
>Ga0105046_10000010_pt1 | contig 180957 bp, 155 predicted proteins | sample MAT03_FD_78385 | JGI IMG/M metagenome (GOLD analysis project Ga0105046, IMG submission 78385) | Freshwater microbial communities from Lake Fryxell liftoff mats and glacier meltwater in Antarctica - MAT-03 (megahit assembly) | ecosystem: Environmental > Aquatic > Freshwater > Ice > Liftoff... | reverse complement strand
CTCATTTATGAATTGATTGCCGGAACCATCGCCAGTTATCTGTTGGGCGATTCCATCACTCAGTTTTCTACCGTTATCGGCGTGTATCTATTTTCAATGGGTATCGGCTCGTTTCTCTCTAAATATGTAGAAAAAAACATCGCATTTACCTTTGTACAAGTTGAACTATTAGTAGGATTAATTGGCGGATGTTCGGCGACGCTACTGTTTCTCTTATTCAATCAAATAGACAATTTTCGCATTTTGCTCTACAGCCTTGTGGCAATCATCGGTATTTTAATAGGTTTAGAAATACCGCTGCTGATGCGTATTCTTCAGGACCGCCTCGACTTTAAAGATCTGGTCTCTCAAGTCTTTACTTTCGATTATGTTGGTGCACTCCTGGCGTCGCTGTTGTTCCCTCTTGTGCTGGTGCCCTATCTAGGTTTAATAAGAACGTCTTTTCTATTTGGTCTATTCAATCTTGGTGTGGCAGTGTGGACCATTCACCTGTTTCGCAACGAATTGCCCTACAAGAACACTTTAAAATCTACGGCGTATCTTCTGATTTTTGCCCTGGTCTGTGGCTTTGCCTTTGCAGACAAACTAATGGGAATAGCCGAGGCCGCGACATTTCAAGATCCGGTAATTTACTCAACTTCAACACCCTATCAGCGCATTGTACTTACCGGAAACTCTAAAGACCTCAGGCTTTTCCTTAATGGCAATTTGCAGTTTAGCTCGCGAGACGAATACCGCTATCACGAAGCGCTGGTGCACCCGGCAATGGCCAGTATCAATGCACCAAAAGACATTCTCGTACTTGGCGGCGGCGACGGTTTAGCTGTGCGTGAACTGCTCAAATATCCTTCGGTGCAAACAATTACGCTCGTAGATCTCGATAAAGAAATGACTGTGCTTTTTAAAAACCAGGGCATGCTCACTCGCTTAAACCAGAATTCTTTGAACAACAGTAAAGTCAAAGTGATTATCAATGATGCATTCATCTGGCTGCGCACCATACCAGAAAAGTTTGATCTGGCGATCATCGACTTTCCCGATCCCAGCAATTATTCTCTCGGGAAACTTTATAGCGACACGTTTTATAAGACTTTAAAAAACGTGCTCAAGCCAGATGGCATGGTAGTAGTGCAAAGCACATCACCATTTTATGCAAAAAACTCGTTCTGGTGCGTAGACCAGACGCTTCGGTCAGTTGGATTTAATACCACCCCGTACCACGCTTATGTGCCTGCTTTTGGCGATTGGGGTTATGTAATTGGCAGTCTTGCGCCCTTCAAACCGGCTTCACAAACTGCGTATCCGGCCGGGCTACGCTACGTCTCAGCCGACACTCTGCCTCCGATGCTCTCCTTCGCCAAAGATATGCTGCCCACGGTTTCAAGTGTCAACAAATTGAATAACCAATCTCTTGTTCATCTTTTTGAATCAGAGTGGGGTGAGTATGTCGACGCCCATTAGCCGCGCTGTTTTTTTAAAAGTATTGGCCGGCTGCGGCGTAGCTGCTGTGGCCGGAAAACTAGCACTGGACGCACCGTATTTAAAAGGTTCTAGAGAAAAAATACGCTGTCGCATGCTTGGGCCGTCGAGTAAAATCGGCCACCGTTTGCGCGCACCGGCCGGTGAAGTAAAAATCAGCGGCACCGCAACCACTAAAGTAACCATTATTGGTGGTGGAATTGCCGGTCTGTCGGCAGCCTGGTGGCTGAAGAAACACGGCATAGATGACTTTCTGGTATTGGAGTTGGAAAAGGAAGTGGGAGGCAATTCTTCCAGCGGCAAAAACGAATATGGTGCCTTTCCCTGGGGTGCGCACTATGTGCCCATAGCAAACGGCGAGTCAACTTATGTCAGGCAGCTGTTTGAAGAATTGAAAATCATTCAAAGCTACAACGCCGCCGGTGAGCCGATTTATGACGAGCTCATGCTCTGCCACGAGCCGCAAGACAGGCTGTACAAAGACGGCTCCTTCCATGAGGGTTTAATACCTAAACGCGGCCTGCAGGCTAATGAGGCCGAAGAAATTGCCCGGTTTCTCGAGCTAATGTCAACCTTCCGTCTTGCCACCGGTAGTGATGGCAAGCTGGCATTTACTATTCCACTAGATTTTAGTTCGCAAGACGCGAAATTTACGGCACTGGACCACATTTCTATGAGCCAGTGGCTTAAGGATAATAACTTTAAAAGTAAGCCCTTGCTCTGGTATGTCAATTATTGTTGTCGCGACGACTATGGCTCTAGTACCGACAATGTCTCAGCCTGGGCGGGCATTCACTATTTCGCCGGCCGACGTGGCACTGCCGCCAACTCAGAGCCCAATGCGGTGCTCACCTGGCCGCAAGGCAATGGTTATCTGGTGGAAAAATTAAAAGGGCCGCTGCAGAGCAAGATTCGCAATAGCCTGATGGCCACTGCTGTCAAACAAAGGGAAGGTAAGATCGTCACCAACTGCCTGCACAGTGACGACGATACATATACTGCCATTGAATCAGACTTCGTCATTGTCGCCGCACCGCGCTACGTTGCCGGTCACATCGTCGAAAATCAAGGCACGCACGAACCTGACCACGCCCAAATGGCCAAACTCAACTATGCACCGTGGATGGTGGCCAACATAGTCTTGAAGCAACTGCCTGATGCGAGAGGCCTGGCACAGGCCTGGGACAATGTCAGCTATTACAGCGATTCGCTTGGCTATGTGGTCTCAAACCATCAAGAAATTTCCACCAGGCAAAAGCCCACAGTGATCACATATTATTTTCCGCTTTCACAGATGCAGCCCAAAGAATCTCGGCAAAAGCTGTTTACAGCGACAAAGGAAGAGTGGTCCAAAATAGTAATTGAAGATCTCAGATCAATGCATCCCGGTATCGAGAGCGATATTTTTTCAATCGATTTCTGGCCCTGGGGCCATGGTCTAATCAGGCCCTCTGTCGGTTTTATCTGGGGCGAGACTCGCAAGCAAATGAAAGAAGCGAGAGGCAACATATTTTTTGCTCATTCAGATATGAGTGGCATGTCGAATTTTGAGGAAGCCCAATATCACGGTGTGGAAGCAGCCAAAATGGTGTTAGAAAAACTTGAGTCTTGAACTTCAACCTCAACCAGATAAACAGGCATGGCTGTCTTCACCGATATGGGACAGTATCTGGATTCTATCGCCGGCCTTCCTTTCAGCAGGCTGCGTGTATTTATTTCGCGGGCAAATGGCAGCCAGTACGAATGTACCGCTGTGGGTCTGGATCTGTTTTGTATTGCTCATTGATGTGGCTCACGTGTACGCCACTCTTTTTCGCACTTATCTAAATGGTGCTGCCTTCCACAATAATAAAAATATTTTGCTGGCTATTCCGGCCGTGGCCTGGATTGGCGGCAGCCTGCTCTATTCACTGGATGCCATTTATTTCTGGCGTGCCCTGGCTTATCTGGCGGTTTTCCATTTTATTCGTCAACAGTTTGGTTTTGTCATACTCTATTCGAGAAAAGATCCGGCAGAATTTAAAAAATTCAGGTGGCTAGATTGCGCAGTCATCTACATGGCTACAATTTATCCAATTCTTTTCTGGCACACGAACATGCCGAGAAATTTTAGTTGGTTTGTAGCCGGAGATTTCATTGAGACTTTGCCGCAAGTAGCAACGCAAGTGGGGCTCTTCGCCTACATCGCCGTAGCACTGGCCCATGTCATAAAAGAAATTGCCCTGGCTACAAAAACGCGATTTTTTAATCTGCCCAAAAATATACTGATGACAGGCACTGCTCTGTCCTGGTGGGTTGGAATCGTTACTTTCAATTCAGATATGGCTTTTACCATCACCAATGTTGTCAGCCACGGCATTCCTTACATGGCCCTTATTTGGCTCTATCACCATCAAAAATCTACTATAGCGGAGCAAACCGGGTCGGTCAGAAAAAGAAAGATTGCTCAAGCGCTAATCTCCAATGTTGTTATCTTCTTTGCCTTTCTGGCAATATTGGCTTACTTAGAAGAAGGGCTCTGGGACGGCCTTGTATGGCGCGAACATCTCAGCCTTTTTGCTCCCTTCTCATTCTTGCCCTCTATTGGTGACACTGCCATACTGGCTTTATTGGTACCGCTATTGTCTCTTCCCCAATCAACTCATTATTTATTAGACGGCTTTATCTGGAGGGTGAAAGATCGCAAGAGCGCATGGTCTGCCTAGGTGAAACGCACCATTACTATTTCGGTCAAGGAGCAGCAAGTGCCAACATCAAAGAAGAACGTCTTTACCTATATATTCAAACTCGGTGCTTTCACTGTGGTCTGCGTAGCTCTCGGTATTGTGGCCTTGATTCTGTCTTTTGCCCCGGCTACCAATCCTTCTTTTTTAACATCGGTACTTTTCCGCGGTAGCACCGCCGGTGATCGCAAGCAAATCGCAAATTTTGCCAGGACTATGCTAGGGCCGAATGCTCCCAGCGTCACCATTCTAGAAAGTCTGTCCAAACCTCCTTCTGACGAAGAATTCAAAAGGCTTGGCCTGGAGACCCCTGTCAAATCTAAGTTTAAAACAGCAGACAATGTGGAGTTGGAAGGCTGGTTCTTCCCCGGCGCCAGTGCCGTCACTGCGCTGATTTGCTACAACGGCTTCGGCAAACGCCTGCCTCTTGAAGCCGGTTATATAAAGATGCTCAGAGCAGCTGGCCTATCAGTATTTTTGATTGATTATCGTGGCCTGAATAATGCGGCAGTGAAAGTGTCGCCGCAAACCGCCTACTTGGACGGCCAGGCCGCCTATGATTTTTTGACTAAGGAGAAGCAGGTGATGCCGGAACACATCATTTTGTTGGGGCGCGATATTGGCTCGCACGTGTGTCTTAAAATTGCCGCTACAAACAAATGCAAGGCGCTAATTTTGGAAAACCCCTGGACCACTGTCAAAGACTATGTCGATAAGGTTCCTGGAGCTCTGGCGATGCGGTTGGTGCCTCAACAACTCTATCCCGACAATGGTCTCAATAATTTAGATCTGGTGGCTAAAGAGCATCCCCCCATTCTAGTGGTAACGTCAGAGCCAGAAATGACTGGTGCAGGAAAATTCTACGCTTCAATTAACGCACCAAAATCATTTATGCACATTGAAGAATTCATGCCGTCAATGCTTTGTCCCGACCTCAGTGAAAGCGGTGCAAAATATACACGCCGAGTGCAAAAACTGCTTAGCGGCGAGCCTTTAACAGCCGAGCAATCTGCTCAAATCAACTGGGTGGCTTTATGGGGCCAGACAAGTTCCTCAAAAGACTGTCTCAGAAGTAAAAAAGTTGCCGAATCAAAGTTGCCACCATGGCAAAAACGAAAGTAAGTGTGATGAAAGCAGGTATGAGACTGCCGCGCTTGATGGCGAGTATCGCCAGGTAGCAGCTATAGAGAAGCACCGGCCCGGCAAGCAAATTGATCACATTGGGCGTCACATAGCAGCCGGGCTGAAAACTTCCTCCACTTACACCAAATTGCACATTCAGTGCGATCCAGGCGATCGCGCCTAAATTGAAGGCAAGAGTACCCAGTCGTATGGCGGCCAATTCGGCAATTAAAGAACCAACGCTATTGTCTTTCATAATGCTTCTAAGAACTCATGCAAAGCCGTCTGGTATTGAAGGTTTCCGCTATTCTCAAGGTTATGGGTCATTCCGGGAATTATAGCTAATTTTCGCCAGCGCTCTTTTTCAAGCTTGCTTTGCTTGAAGACAATTTCGGCATAGCGCAGTGGAAAGACGGCATCATTTGTGCCGTGAATTACCAGCAGTGGCATTGTGGAAGAACGCACGGCGGCAATGCAGTCTAAATCAGGAAACCACTGAGCCGGATACAACCAGGTAAACCATAATCGGTCGTGAGCGGCCCATGTCAAAGAAGGGAAGGTAGACTGCAGAACCATGGCGGATATAGGTCTTTTGCGGCTAAGTTCAGCGGTGATGCCGGCACCAAGTGATTCGCCGTAGGCAATGATTTGCCCGGCTCGAATATTTTGCACGGTGGTTAGATAATCAAAAGCAGCGCAAGCATCATCCACTGCATGTGGAACTGTGGCACGGCCTTGAGAATTGCCATAACCTTCATAATCATATAGCAACACGGAACAGCCCGATTTTAAAAGTGCAGATGCCAGAATGGCTCTGTAGCCCATATTTCCACCATTGCCGTGGCTGACTAAAACAACTTTCTGTGCCTTGTTCAATTTAAAGTACAATCCACTAAGTGTCACACCTGCAGTTGGCCCAATGGTTACTTGCTGGCAAGAATCACAAAGCAAGCGCGGATCATTGCAGAATAATCCTAAAGTCTTAACCGGGTCTGACTTATCAGGAAAAAATAAAAGCCGCTCGTAAACCGGCATGGCTACGAGCGGCGACAAGATGGCCCACAAGGCTACTACAAATAACACTTCATATTGAAAGCGTTTTTTAGCGCTAACCATTAGGGCAACTAAATATCTTCACCAGGCAAAGGCGCACTACCAGGAGCACCAAGTGCACCGGCCGGCGGTCTGTCTGTTTTGGCAGGCGGAGCAACCGGCTTGCGATCAATAACGCTGGTGGGATCTGCCTGGCTTGGTTCTGGCACAGGCACTTCGATAACGTCAGTACCTGGTCTTGGCGCTATTCCGGGAATTACCGAAGGAACTGCTGCTGGAACAGCCTCAGGCACACTGCCAGGCACCACAGCAGGTGACTGACCTGGAGCCAGACCGGTTGGTTTGCTCAATTGCGTGTGTGGCTTCATATAAGTGTTGACCGGAACTTCTACTTCACGCTTCCAGTGTTTGGAGTCATCTTTGATTTTACGTGAGCGGTAAGCAATGGCTTGATTGCGGAAACTATTTTTGGTGGCAAGAAATCCATACCAGTCAAAATTGACGGGATCAGTGTGATCACCTTGTTGTGCGTAACGGTGCGTGATGATGTTGTCATCGCCAACGTTATAGCGACTTTGCAAATAGCCAACGAGACGGGTAACTGCATGCAATTGCGCTTGTGGATAATTTTGCGCACCGGTATGGCACATCTCGATGCCTATACTATTGTCGTTATTAATACCAGGCAAAGTTTTGAAAATGTTGATGTGCACAGTCGCCAGATCTGGATCAACAGCTTGATAAATGGTGCCGTCTCTCTCCACCACATATTGAGCACCCGGATGGCGCATGCCCATAGAACTCCAGCTATCGATAACGCGAGCAGCACCAATAGGAATGCCGGTCTCAGTTGAATGCATAATGATGTATTTAACCGGTTCGCGACGCCAGAAGATGCCACCATGAAGTGGATGATATTTCACTATACCGGCACGTACCAGTACACGAGCTGCATAGGTATTAGCCGAGCCATTCTCGAAAGCCGAGGCGATGTGATTGGCATTTTGCACATCTAGTGGGCTGGTATCAAATGCTGGCGCATTGCGCATAAAGATGCCGATTGGATAAGCGTAACGAGGCTTAGGAGCAGCGTGCGCAACCACATGGTGCCTGGACCGAGTTGCAGAATGAGCCACATGCCCACGACGAGAACGCGATTGACGCGAAGAAGCGACAACACGCGATTTTCCTCGCCGACTTGATGACTTTTGTGCCACCACATTTCTTGAGCCGCGGCTTTTCGCCGATTTTGTACTGGAGCTTTTCTTGCTCGAGTGAGAACTTTTCACAGCTGAGCTGGACGAATGCTTGCGAGCTTCAGCTTCTAATGGAAGAAGCAATGATGCCAGCATTACCGGGATCATAGCGAAGGAGAGACAATACTTCTTAAAAGTGCCACCACCAACTGAATAAAAACTTTCGGCCAAAAGAAGATCCCCCGACTAGATACAAAAAAAAGAAAGAGCACCACCCATAGCGTCGTGTTCGTTCATTATAAAATATAAATAGCCGCTTCGCAATCACCAAACTGCCCCGATCGGCCCATTCAGCTGCTTTTTAAGCTTTAGTCGATCCAGCCGCCACCAAGCATATAGGTATCAGTCAAATCGTATATACCAAGCACCTGCCCCGGTGTGATTGCCGGTTGCGGTTCATGGAACACTACGCGAATTTGAGCGTCCGGCAGAGGATAAATCGTTGCCGGTTCAGCTTTGGAGTTATAGCGAATTTTTGCCAGGCCTTCGAATGACTCTACCGGTGGTGTCTCCATCAACCAGTTGGCTGCCGAGGCTGTTAACTCTTTTCGCAGGAGAGCTTCAGGCGGCCCAACATAGACAGTGCGTGTATCAGGGTCGATAGAAGTGACGTAGAGCGGCTCGTGATAAGCGATTCCAATGCCCTTGCGTTGTCCGATTGTGTAATTAAAGGTGCCTTGATGTTGACCCAACATTTCACCATTGACGGTGTGCACGATTGGGCCCGTCTCTACTTGCAAGAAATTGCCGAGATACTGTTGAGTGGTTGTGCCGCGCGGAATGAAGCAGAGATCCTGGCTGTCAGGCTTGTTGGCCGTAACTAAACCGCCGCCTTCAGCAATGGCGCGAATTTCGTCTTTGCCGTATTCGCCCAGCGGCAATAAGGTCGACTTCAATTGCTCCATGGTCAAACCCCAGAGCACATACGACTGATCTTTTTTGGGATCTTTGGCGCGTGCCAGCCTGAAGCCATCTTCAGTTTCGACCACGCGGCCGTAGTGGCCGGTGGCAATATATCTGGCTTTGAGAATTTTTTGACTGTAGCGCAGCAGTGCGCCCCATTTGATCAACGTATTACAAACACTGCATGGCAAGGGCGTCTTCGCCCGGGCATAAGATTGATGGAATTGATCAATAATTTCGCTCTTGAACAATTCGCGCAGATCGACGGCGTGATGCTCGATGCCAAGCTGCTCACAAACCCTCGCAGCATCAACCATGCCGGTGTCACAACAGCGGCTGCCTGACTTAATAAGCCATCCGGTCACGCCAACAACTTCATAGCCGGCTTTGATCATGAGCATGGCTGTAGCACTTGAATCCACTCCACCACTCATTAAAACCGCCACCCGCGTTTTGGTGGCATCAGGCTCAGAAACAGGGCGCTTAGAAGCAACCGCGCAAACGGCTTCTACGGCTTCGGCCGTGGTCATTTCAGATGTATCTACAGCAGTCATTTTCTGATTTTACTATAAGGATGGCAGCTCTGTTGGCAACCATTTCTATATGTACAGCAAAGATGAAGAGATCCTCACCTCAATTGCCGCAGTCTACATTCCCGTCAGGCGCTTCAAGCGCTGTCTGGCCATCACGGCATTCTTGCCCTTCGGCGCCAGCTTGAGATAGGTCTTGTATTCAGAAACCGCTTCACGACTGCGTTCTATGCGCTCCAGCAAAACACCAAGGTTATAGTGCGCCACCGGCACATCTCCACCCGATTGCAAGATCGCCTTACGAAAAGCTTTGTCGGCGCCACTGTAGTCGCCACGTTCACGCAAAATAATGCCCAACATATTTTGAGCAAGCGGATTTGTTTTTTTGACAAGGCTGGAATCAAGAATAGTTTTGCGGAAAGCGGCTTCAGCTCCGGCATTGTCGCCCAACCGGCGCAGGGCCATTCCCAAGTTGAATTGAGCCTCAGGAAAACCGTCGCGCTTCAACATCAAAGCCTTGCGATAACTTTCCACCGCTTTGGCAGGCTGATTGAGATTGGCCTGGCAAAGGCCAAGATTATTCAAAAGAACGGGGTCTTCGCCACCTCCGCCTTTGATTAATGTCTCTAAATCTTTGACTGCTTCCGACCAGGCCTTCTGTTTCATGGCCCTCTGCGCATGTTGGCGCAGCAAATTTTGGCGGGCAGCCAGTTCGTTGTTCGAACTGCCACCCTGTAGACCGTTTTGGTTCGAATCAGAGCCCGTGGGCTGACCGCTCAACTTGGCGATGCGATTTCTAGTTTCTTGGGCATACTTAGGTACATTTTCATATTTGAGGGAAGTCTCAAAAGCCTTGATCGCGGCACCTACATTGCGCCTACGCTCTTCAATAAGACCAAGGTGATAGTAGCTGAAGGCCGAATCGGGCTTGAGTGATATGGCCTTATTTATTTCGCTGAAAGCCTCATCCAGTCGCCCTTCGCCTAAATCGAGGGCGGCCAGACCACTGTGAGCAGCTGCATGAGATGGCTTCATCTTAATTGCCAGCAAATAATGCTCACGGGCTTCGCTCTTCTGACCGACATCACGCATGGCATTGGCGGCATAGTAATGCAAATCGGGCTCATTGCCGCTGGAAAGCTTCAGGCACAAACGCCAGTAATAGAGTGCTTCTTCAGCCTTTCCGGTGGAATAGAGTACCAGGCCCAGATTGTTCAAAGACGGCACATAGAACTGATCTATGGATAAAGCTTTGCGGTAATACTGAATCGCTTTGGTGACGTTGTTTTCGTAAGCGTAAGAAAGGCCGATATTATTGTAAGCGTCGGGCAGACCAGGCTCCATCTTGACTACGATGTCAAATTCTTTACGGGCCTTCTCCAGCTGTTTGGCACGCAAAAACTTGATGCCCTGCTCCATATGCGATTCAGTATCGGGTCGATAGCGAGCAGACTCGGCTTGGGCAAGCAAAGTGGCGGCAGTAAAAGCGAGATTAATGGCCGTGACCAGGCACAAAGTCAGCCCTGCTCGTTTTCGCACTTGCGTCTCCATCGTACAATTTATAGCAATAATACAAGATGTAACCCTTTAGAGGCCGTTACACGTGTACTTTGTCGTGTGAGCAAAATGGTAAAATGCCTCTTTCCCAAATCGGCAAGATTTGGCACCTGGTGATAGGGATCCCGCCACAAATGCGCAACAGCAACCTCGCAGCAAAACTGCATCAGCTCTTTATCTCAAGCCCGCAATATGCGCGTCTTCTCGCTCGAACAGCGAAAGGCGGTGCCGGCGAACTCAACCTCACCGGCCTCACCGACTCGGCCAAGTCGCTTGTGCTGTCGGTTTTGAGTCACGAGACAAAACGGTCCGTTTTCCTCGTGGTGCAAGACAACCACACCGGTGCTCGTTATCACCAGGAGCTTACCAATCTAAGTAAGTATCCCATTTACGTTTACCCCAGCTCTGAAGTTTCGCCTTACGAACAAGTATTGTCGAGCCCAGACAATATTGCCGCGCAGTTGGAGGTCTTACGCCACTGTCAGGAACGGCCGCAAGATCCATTTATTTGTGTTGTTACTGCTCGTGCACTGACGCAAAGAGTTTTAGCACCGGAAGAGTTAACTCAAAATTGCCTGCGCTTAAACGTCGGCGAAACTATTGATACTCAAGAAGTGGCACGCAGACTGGCTAATTTAGGGTATTCGCGTGAATCACTGGTGACCTTGCGCGGTGAGTTCAGCGTTAGAGGCGATATCGTCGATATCTATCCTTCTTGCGGTTCACCATTTAGAATCGAACTATTTGGCGACGAAATCGAGTCTATGCGTGTCTTCAATATTGACACTCAACGTTCAATCGAATCTTTAGAGACATGTTTAATTGTGCCCCGCTGGTGGATTGTCGCCGATAAGAGCGAAGAAGCCAGATTGGTGCTTGTGGACACACTGCGGGCGGTGACTGAAGAAGCGGCTTCTAAACTTTCAGAGTCATCGGCCGAAACTTTAAGAACAGTGATGGAAAGCGATCTGGAAGCCCTGGCGGCAGGCCGCTATCCGGAATCGGTTGAATATTATGCGCCTTATGTGCACAACAAGTTTGCCACCATCTGTGATTACATTGCAGCTAACAGCTTGATCGTATTAGATGAATGGGACACATTGCTTGCCGCCTTGTCTTCCTATCAAGAAAAACTGGACGCTGCCTTTAAAGAGGGTCTTGAAACCGGCCGCTTATTGCCGCTACCGAGACCATTGCATTTGAGCGCTCGCGAAGTGACGGAACAATTAAAACCGCACCAGCGAATATATGTATCGACTTTGCCTCTGGCAATGGATACAGAAGCGGGCTCACCATCTGTGGTGAATTTCGAGTGCCAACCAGTAGAGCGCTTCGGCAATCAAATTGAAATCATGGCCGAAAAAGTGCGGACCTGGCGCCGTGAAGGCCTGAACGTTTTAATTTCAACCGAACAGCCGCAACGACTGCTCGGTATCATGAAAGAGTGGGACTGCCCTGCCGCTTATCTATCTCAAAGCGACGATAGCCTTGATACCCATATTATTCCAGTGGAAGAAAATGGCGCTGGCGATCCGTCAAAAACCGGTTTGAATTCCGGTGCCGGACCGGTGGGCCCCGGCAGTATCAAAAAACCAAATCTTTCTATCTCTGCTCTAGATGACGCTTTGTCAGGTAAAATGCCCGGCGCCGATGCCTTGAAGAACAGCTCTTCCGATAGCGGGCCTGTAGTCTGGGTTTGCCGCCATGGTTTTACTCACGGCTTCAAACTAAATGACGTCAATCTGGTATCAGTTACCGACGCTGAAATGTTTGGCGTCAAACGCAAACCGACAGTTTATCGCCGGCCGGTCGCCGAGAAAAACTATGAACGCTTCACTTCTGTAGCCGATCTTAAAGTGAGCGATTATGTGGTGCACATGAAGCACGGCATCGGTCAATTTATCGGTGTCACCAGAATCAATGTAGACTCACAACAGAGAGAATTTTTGGCTGTGCAATATGCCGGCGAAGACAAACTCTATGTGCCGGTTGATCAAATCAATTTACTTTCACGCTATCGCGGCGCCGGCGATAACCCGCCCAGGCTCTCGAGATTAGGTGGTGCCGAGTGGGAGTCGACCAAACGTCGCGTCAAAAAATCGGTCAAACAAGTGGCCGAAGATCTGGTCAATCTTTATGCCATTCGCGCCAAGCAAGAAGGTTTCCAGTGCACGCCCGACACACCGTGGCAGTACGAGATGGAAGAAGCATTTCCTTACGAAGAAACTCCTGACCAGTGGCAAGCTATTCAAGATATGAAAGGCGATCTGGAATCAAACAAACCAATGGATCGCTTAATTTGCGGCGACGTTGGTTTCGGCAAAACTGAAGTAGCTATTCGAGGCGTGTTTAAAACAGTGATGTCAGGCAAACAAGTAGCCGTACTTGTGCCTACTACGATTCTCGCCCAGCAGCACTACAACACAATGGCAGAGCGCTTTGCGCCATATCCAATCAAAGTCGGTTTGCTCTCGCGTTTCCGCACAGCGAAAGAGCAACGAGAAGTAGCCAGACGACTTGGAACCGGCGAATGCGACGTTGTGATTGGCACCCACCGCATGTTGCAAAAAGACATTGCCTTTAAAGATCTGGGGCTTGTGGTTATAGACGAAGAACAAAGATTCGGCGTCGCTCACAAAGAAAAACTCAAGCAGTTGCGGGTCATGGTCGACGTCATGACCATGTCGGCCACGCCTATCCCTCGTACACTGTATATGGCACTATCGGGCGCCCGCGACATGTCGCAAATCAACACTCCGCCGATTAACCGCGCACCGATTAAAACATTTGTGGGCGAATACAAATTGCCCCTGGTGCGTACAGCGATTTTGCACGAAATGGAACGGGGCGGACAGATTTATTTTGTCCATAACCGTGTAGAAAATATCGAACAAATCGCTTTTGAAGTGAAACAGCTTGTTCCTGAAGCTCGCATCGCTATCGGCCACGGGCAGATGAACGAGCGAGATCTGGAAAACGTCATGCTCGCCTTTTTCGCTCATGAATATGATGTGCTCGTCTGCACCACCATTATTGAATCAGGTCTCGACATTCCCAACGTCAACACCATCGTCATTAACGATGCCGACAAATTGGGTCTGGCGCAAATGTATCAGTTACGAGGCCGGGTGGGCCGCTCTGACGTGCAAGCTTATGCCTATTGTCTCTACACCCCTTCAAAAGTATTGTCGGAACAAGCGCAAGGAAGACTCAAGGCGATTCGCGAATTTACTTCACTGGGCTCTGGTTATCAAATCGCCTTGCGCGATATGGAAATTAGAGGCGTGGGAAATATTCTGGGCTCGGAACAGCACGGCCACATGATTTCGGTGGGCTTCGAGCTTTATTGCAAAATCTTAGAAGAATCAGTTGCCGAGCTCAAAGGCGAAGCACCAGTGCAAGAAGCTGACACTGCAGTTGATATCAACGTCACAGCCTTCATTCCTGAATCTTATATAGAAGACAATGAACAGAGACTGATTGAATACAAACGATTGGCCGATGTTAAATCAAATCGTGAGCTCAGTATGCTGCTTGATGAATGGCGCGATCGTTTCGGCACCATTCCTAAAGAAACTGAGCAATTGACTAAAGTTGTAAAACTGCGACTGGTAGCCAGCGCCGCCAATGTACAATCGATTAAACCAGACATGCAAGGCTTGAGGCTTTATGTGCCTTTCCGCTTGCAACAGTGGATTCCGATTCAAAACCGTCTGCCTAAGCATCTGGCCAGCCGTACCACTTATAAGCCTGGTATCGCCGGTGGTCAGGGTTCGAGCCCATACATTCTGGTCAAATCGCAAGGTGATGACCCAGAAGATCAACTGGATTTACTGGACGAACTTTTAGGCGCCATGGTGGCAAACTATTCGGCAAAACCGGCATAAACTAAAACTGAGGAAGTAATAGAATCGTGAACCGAAATCATATTTACACTGCTCTTATGGCATTGTCGTTAACGCTCAGCGTAAGCGGCTGTGAGAGCACCAAGAAAACAGAAACCAGCACTACGGGCACCACAACTAAAGTTGTTACTGCCGACCTCAAGCCATCCACATCGAATGCCGACAATTTAAAATCTGAACTTGATGATTTGCCACAACTGAAGCCTGTCAGTTCTATGAACCTGCTGAAGATGCCAGGCGACACGGTCATTTGTACTGTAGAAGGTGCGCCCATAACCGTCAGCACTTTCAAAAAAGAGTTTCAAAACGCTGTTATTTCATTGCAATCGATGCTCAGCTTGCAACCAGAAAGAATGTCAGAGCTACTGGCGCAGGCCAACCAGGCCGGTCTGACTTTAACTGAGGAAGAGAAAAAACGCATGCTTGAATCGGCTCATTCGCCGCAAGCTTTAGAAGGTAAAACTCTGCCGGTCTTCCTTAAAGAAAGAAAAATGACCGAAGCTCAGTTCAACGAGCAAGTGCTCAATCTGGGTCTGGCCTTTAAGTGCGGCACCAAGTTGATTGAAAGCCAGCTGCTGAGTGAAATGGTTAACCGCGAATTGGTCCTGAAAGAGGCATACAAAGCTGGTTTCAAACAAAAAGCAGTGAACAGTTTTGTTGCCATCAAAAACAGCAAAAAATACAAACAGTTTGTTGATTCATCAAGAGAAACTCCAGATCAAATTCAAAACGAAATCATCTCCTCACAGATGATCAAATTAATGTTGGAAAGAATTGCCAAAGATGCTCCTGTGAGCGACGAACTTGTGGCACAGGAATACGAAAAAAACAAAGAGAAGATGAAACACGGCGATCGCATCAGACTGTCGCACATAGTGCTGGCCGCACCAGCCGTGGATGCTGGACCGCTTAAAAGTGTAAGAACTCAAATACAAGAACAAGACCCAACTTTGAAAGGCGCCGCCCTTGACAGTGAAGTTAAGCGCGTCAAAGACGACAAACTGGCCAGCGCCAAAGAACTTTTGAAGAAAGCCAGAAGTGGAGCCGATTTTAAAACTCTGGCAGACACTTATTCTGATGATTTGCCAGCCCGTCAAGCAAAAAATGGCGGTGACCTGGGCTTTAAAGATACGTCTGAACCGATGGCACCAGACATTTTAAAAATCCTGGCAGCAGTGAACAAACTTCCCGCAGGAACTGTGGCACCAGAAGTAGTGGAAACTAATTTCGGTTATCACATTGTCAAAGTAACCGAAAGACAAAAAGGCGGTTATCGTCCACTTTCTGAAGTTAAAGGAGAACTGAAACAAATTCTTTCAGCTCTCAATAAAGACCAGGCCCAACAAAAATGGATGCGTGAGCATCGCAAAAGTGCAGACATAAAATTGAGCGACGAAGTAATCAAGCAGGCTCAGGCGCCCGCTACTACCACCACCACTTCTGCGCCTGCTACCAAAGGCGTCACGGGACAAGCCAAGGGCAATGGTACTGTCAATCAATAAATGGGATAATTCAAAAGCTTTTTTACTGGAGGACGGTTAATGCAAGGTACAGACGACTTGGCAACACGTGTGAATTCTATGATAGCGAAAGCAGTAAGCTGCGCTTTAGTTGTATCTGCGCTAACCGGTTTCGGTTTGAACCAGACAGTATGGGCGGTCGGCTCAGTCAAATCTACGACAGTGCAAACAGTCAAAGTTACTAAAAAAGCCGGTAAAGAAAATCCTGAAGCTTTCGCTGCTCTTCAACAAGCAGTGTCATTGCTGGGCGACCACAAAGGTCAAGAAGCCTTGGCCAAATTCGATGAAGCCATTCGCTTGAGTCCAAATTACGCCAGAGCCTATGCCAATCGTGCCAACGCTTACATGCTTTCTCGTCAGTATAAAAAAGCCGCTGAAGATTGCACTAAAGCAATCAGCTTAGACCCTAAACTTTATGTGGCTTACAACAACAGAGCCTGGGCAGAGATTGAACAAAATCAATACGACAAGGCAATAGATGACGCCACTAAAGCTGTAGCCCTCGAGCCTAAACTGACCATCGCTTATGTCAACAGAGCCCATGCTTTCAACAAACTAGGCCGCCACAAAGAAGCAATTGCTGATTGCGATAAAGCCCTGCAATTAAAGGCAGATTTTTCACCAGCTCTGATTAACCGCGCTCATGCACTGATTAGCTTGAAAGAGTACGACAAAGCATTGAGTGACTGCGACAAAGCTCTTGATCTTAATCCTAAGTCGGCACGTGGCTATTCAAACCGCGCCAAAGTTTGCTTGCATCTCAACAAGTTTGAGCAAGGCTTGAACGACGCCAACAAAGCTATTGAACTTGATGGCAAATTGGCTTCCGCTTATTACAACCGCGCCCTTTTGCACAAAGAACTGGCAGCGCTGGACAATAAAAAAGCTCTAGGACTGGGATTCGTTTCAGATGTCAAATAATTGCTGTTGTAGGCGATTGTCGAATTTAAAAGGCTAAGGAATTTTACAACCTATAAGTTGTAGGAAAATACAACTAATGGGTTGTGAAATTTCTTAGGCTCCGGCTTAATGCTAGGAAAGTCTTGCTCAGGGTAAATCCTATAGAGCGAGCAATCGGTGGCGTCTAAGATCAAAATATATCGATGTTAGGAGTGCGGAAGAAATGACAGCTAACGACACCAGCGACATGCTAAACGGCCTGCAAATAGCCAGCCCGTGCTCTGTGCCATGGTCAACCATGGGCGAAACCGACAATAACGCTGTGCGTTTTTGCGGGCAATGCAGCAAAAATGTCTATGATATTTCCCAATTGAGCACTGCTGAAGCCGGCCTGCTTTTGCAGCAGGGCACGGCAGCCGGCTCGCTCCCCTGCATGCAGCTGTACCGCCGTTTTGACGGCACAGTGATTACAGACGACTGTCCCGTGGGGCTGAGACGCATTCGCGATAGCTGGCGCCGACTTAAAAGTTCCGCGGCCGCCACTCTGGCACTATTCCTCGTTGGTTTACCAGCACTGGCCCAGAACGATATCAGGGCGGAAAAAGGCAAAGTGGCAGCACCGGCGCAAACACGCGGCGAGCCTATGCTCGGTGGCAGACCAATGATGATGCCTACGGCGGGTTTGGTTGCGCCGAATGTAGCAGGCAATGCCGCCACTGAAAAATGGCAGGCCGTAGCCATGAGCAAAGCTTCAATCAAATCCCTGGCAGAAAAAATTAAAAAGCTGCAAAGCAAAGGCGATCTCTCTAAAGAAGATCAGTTAAAAGTATTGCGCTTGCGTCTGCAAATGGCGCAAGAAGGTGACAAACAGAAGGTGCCAGCTTTTGCTCAATGCGAGCTCAAACAGCTTCAGGTCTCAGCTCAAAATGCAGTTCTCGGCAAGCAAGTTGAAAAATCACTCTTGCAAGATATTTTAAAAGCACGCATCAATAACGCTCAAATTTTGAAAGTTGATGATAGTGAGTTTAAAACCCAACTGACAAACCTAGAAAACGGAAAATAAATCATGGCTCCCACTGAAAACAATAAAAGCATCCTTGATGATTTGCGCATCGCCACTCCGTGCTCAGCCTCGTGGGAGCAAATGGCGTCCACAGATGTTGATGCCGTGCGTTTTTGTGGACAGTGCAGTAAAAACGTTTACGACGTCTCCGGCATGAGCAAAGCAGAAGCGGAGTTACTGATTCAACAGGGCTCCGCCGCAGGCTCCTTACCATGTATGAGATTGTACATGCGTCAAGACGGCACCGTTATCACCGACGATTGCCCGGTAGGACTGCGTCGTATTCGTGACTTTTGGCGCAAAGCGCAGTCAACCGCCGCTGCCGTAGCGGCACTACTAATGGTGGCTTTGCCTGCTCTAGCGCAAAATAAAACTGTCAAACAAACAGAAGATGTTGTCAAAGAAGACACACCTGCGCGGATGAAAATGGGCCGCATCTGCCCGGTCAAGGCGGCACCACAGGCGATGTTAGGTTCACCTCCGGTTATTGATTGGCGAGTTGAAGCAATGAAAAGCCCTGCGGTAAAGAGCATTGCCGATCGCATCGAAGCGCTGAAAAAGTCAGGCAACCTGTCTGCTGAAGAAACTGTAAAAGTGTTGCGCTTGCGCCTGGAAATGGCTCAGATAGCAGAGAAGAATAATGTGCCGAACTTTGCCACACAGGAGCTAGCCGAACTTAATGCGGCAGCTACAAAAAATGCAGAAGCCAAAGCACTGTTGCCTGATATTTTAAAGGCGCAAATTGCCAATGCCAAAAAGCTGAAACTTTCAGACACTATTTTAAAAGAGCAATTGCAAAAGCTGCAATCTGAAAAATAGATGAAAACTAGAATTTACCAGTGGTAAGTTCTGATGCCGTATTGTGGGTCAAACGGAGTTGCCTGACTGGAGAAGCCCTGATCGAACATGCCGCCAGATTCGGTATTAGCACCAACTTCAGCCAGGCCGCCGCTCTCTGATTCTGCGCCGCTCATGCCTACACCACCCGATTGTGATGCGCCGCCGCTCATACCAACGCCACCAGATTCACTCGAACTGTCACCGGTACCGATACCCTGAAAGCCGCCAGATTCGCTACCAGCACCGATAAAGAAACCACCGGCTTCGCTTTCTGCCAGAGCTGGTGTTGCGCAAAAACCAATCACTGCTAATGACACTGCAATTTGACTGATGCTCAGTAAGAATAAATTTTTCTTGATCATTTTTCCACCTTTTGGTCTACTAAACAGAATTGGTCTTAACAAGGTTGCCGCCGGCTGACTGGGCGTCTGCCAGTGATAATTGCGCTGAAGAAAACAGCGATTCGAATGTTTCCCGTCCGCCAGTCATTGATGCCAGGCCGACGCTGACTGTTTGCGGATACCAGAGATCAGGCTGCTTGGGCAAAGTCTTGCCCAAATTCATTAGTGCTTCATTGACTCGCTTGCGAGTAGAATCTGCCAATTTCATTGCCTCTTCGGTTGACACCCGCGGCAGGCAGACTATAAATTCATCAACGCCAAGGCGGCCAACGCTATCAATCACTCGCCCATTGCTTTTGATTGCCGTGGCTACAGTTTTGATAATGGCATCGCCGCTGGCGGAGCCATAAAGATCAGGTGAGCGCTTGTTCAAATCAAGATCAAATATGGCCAGACTTAACTGGTCACCACAAAACCGTGCGCGCTCAACTTCTTTTTCCATCAAAGCTGTGGCACCGCGCCTGTTCAGCAAACCGGTGCTGGCGTCCTCTGTTTCTCTGGCTTCTAAACTGGCGACCAGTTGTTCCACTTCAGCCAGCTTAGCGAGATAATCGGCAATGGCCAGCAAACTATCTAGAACAAGTTTGTTCCAACCACCAGTGGTGTTGCCACTTTCTTGCAATACCAGCAAACCAGCACGACGCTCGCCGGTAGCTTCCGACTGCACTCGCAGTGGTATCAGATAACTTTTTTCCGGACCAAAAGTTTCCCAGACACGAATAAAAAACTCACGATAATTTTCGTCGAGCTCTAATGCATGTTCTTTCATGTCTGTAATTTTTACCAGCTCGTCCGAATTGGTAATCAGTTGTTCGGCAAGCTTCTGGCCCAGTGGTGTGGCGAAGTGGTGTGCGACGGCTGCAAGGTCAGGTACGGAATATTCGAATACTTCGATGTCAGAGCGAGTCTGCGAAGTGACAAAAATGAGGCAGCGACCGGCTTCAAATACTTTACCGATACGCTCGATTACACTTTGAATATCACCGGCATAATTCCACGATAGATGCTTACTGCTGCGCAGTACGCTGCATAAAGCCCGCAAGACACCATCAGAATTAAATGGTCGAAAATCAAGCTCCGTTGTCTCTTTCGGTCTCAAAGCCACCTCCTAAGAGCCAACAAAGGGATTTTGTTTTTTCTCTGTCCAGATGTCGGTATCAGGTCCATGGCCCGTCACCACTCTGGTACTGTCGTCCAGGGTGAACAAACGATTTTGAATCGAATCAACTATCTGCTCAAACGATCCACCCCACAAATCTGTGCGGCCAATTGAACGTTGAAATAAAGTATCGCCGGCAAAAAGTACACTCTCTTGCTCTTGCATACAGAAACAAGTAGAACCGGGTGTATGGCCAGGAGTATGAATTACTTGCGCTTTGTGCATGCCTATCTGTACTTCTTCTTCATGCTCTAAGTAGTGATCCACCGGCAGTGGTGCTTCTGCTTTGAAGCCGAAACGCGATGCCTGCATCAGCAAATTGTCATACAAAAACTCATCGCCTTTGCTCAAGCAAATGGCGGCGCCGGTTTTCTCTTTCATCGCCTTCGAACCGATAATGTGATCGAAGTGCGCGTGAGTGTGCAGCAAATATTTCACAGTCAAGCCGTGCTTTTTAACCGCTTCTAAAATCAAATCAACGTCGCCGCCCGGATCAACAACGGCAGCTTCACCGGTTTCTTTGCAGCCGATAATCGAGCAATTGCATTGCAGCGGACCAACGGGAAAACTTTCAAGAATGAGACTCATTCAAACATCTCACTAACGGAAGAATCATCATGTATACGCCAGATCGCTTCACCAAGCAATTTAGCCACCGAAAGCGGCACTATCTTTTTAGACATGTTGGTCATGTCGTGAGGAATAGAATTGGTGACAATCAATTGCTCAATCGGTGATTCTTCTAAACGCTCATTGGCAGGGCCCGAAAGCACAGCGTGGGTAGCGCAGGCGAATACTCTGGTGGCACCTTCTCTAACTAAGAGTTCGGCACCTTTCACAAGAGTGCCGGCGGTGTCGACCATGTCATCGACCATAATTGCGGTTTTACCTTTGACGTCACCAACTACACTCATCACTTCAGCAACATTATGTTTGGTGCGGCGTTTATCGATAATGGCAATAGGAGCGTCATCAAGCTTTTTAGCAAAGGCACGGGTACGTGACACGCCGCCCACATCTGGTGATACCAGAACGATGTCTGAAAGATTTAAATCGCGAACATATTCAAGCAAAACCGGGCTGGCATAAAGGTGATCAACGAGAATGTTGAAGAAGCCCATAATCTGCGGAGCGTGCAAGTCGAGGGCAACCACCCGTTGAGCTCCGGCGGTGGTGAGCAAGTCGGCAATCAGTTTGGCGGTAATCGCTTCGCGTCCGGCTGCTTTTCTATCCTGACGACCATAACCGTAATAGGGCATTACTACGGTTATGCGGCCGGCGGACGCTCTTTTGAGGGCGTCAATCAAAATCAGCAATTCCATCAAATTTTCGTTAACCGGAGTACAAGTGGGCTGGATCACAAAGCAATCCATGCCCCTGACGCTCTCTTGCAACTGCACGTAAATTTCGCCATCTGAAAACGGCTTGATTTTCAAGGGCGACAGGTTGATGCCCAGGTGGTCGGCCACTTCTTTGGCCAGTTCAGGATTGGCGGTACCCGAGAGAATTTTGAGCTCGGGCTTGATGCCCGGCATCGAGTGCTGTCTGGCTGGCATTTGAGCGACCACTAGCAAATCCTCAAGCAAGTAATGTTGAACTTCCCACAATTATAAAGAGAATAGTCTCAAAAGTGGGCGTCAATATCAAATTCGAGACTTTTTAAGACGAAAAGAATGGCGTGAGACCTTGAGCAGAGAGATTTAAAGAACCTAAAAGGGCGCACTTAACATGAAGATATGAGAGGCCGCCTTGCAAATAAACCGCGTAAGGCGGCCGCAGGGGGCCATCTGCCGACAACTCGATAGTGGCGCCCTCAATAAATGTGCCACCAGCCATGATTACCTGATCTGCGTATCCGGGCATTGAGCTTGGTTCAGGAGCTACATGAGCATTTACAGGGGAAAAGCTCTGCAGGGCGCGGCAGAAGTTTATCAAGCTATCGCGATCGCCGAATTCGACGGCCTGGATGATGTCATAACGTGGGGCCAGAGGGTCGGGATTGACAATTAAACCGAGCTTTTTAAAAACGCAAGCCACCAACATGGCCCCTTTGACGGCCTGCGAAACCACCGAGGGCGCCAGAAAGAGGCCCTGAAGAATGGGTCGATTCTGGTTGAATGTAATACCCAGATGGCCGCCGATGCCAGGAGCCGTAAGCCTGAGCAGAGCACCTTCTACCAGATCTTTGCGCCCGGCCACATAACCACCGGTGAGAGCCAGGCCGCCACCAGGGTTCTTAATCAGAGATCCCGCCATCAGATCGGCGCCCACCGCAACAGGCTCTTTGTCTTCCACAAATTCGCCATAGCAGTTATCGACAAAAATAATGGCCTCGGCATCAACGCTTTTGACTGCGGCTGCCAGCTGGGCGATGTCATCATTAGATAAGGTGGGCCTGGCCACTGAATATCCACGAGATTTTTGAATGTGGTAGAGCTTGGCCGGCGCTACTGCTTTGATCTGCTCCGCCAATTGGGCCGGGGTCGAACCAGCGTCTAAGGACAATTCCTTATACTTAACGCCCAGTGATTTAAGTGAGCCCCGCACTGGTTGTTCGCCTATTCCTATTACTTCTTCTAAGGTGTCGTAAGGTTTGCCGGTTAAAACCACCATGGTGTCCCCGGGTTCCAGATTGCCAAACAATGCGCAAGCAATTGCGTGAGTGCCCGAAACCATTTGCACCCGCACCGCCGCAACTTCTGCTTGAAAAACCGAGGCAAAAACTTTGTCGATCATCTCGCGACCGATATCGTCGATGCCGTAACCGGTGCGTTCGGCAAAATATTCTTCTGTGATTTGATGCTGACGGTAGCTGTCCAAGACCCGTTTTTGATTGGTAAGGGCGATGGCGTCGATGCGCGTAAAGGCATCCTTCAATTCGACTTCTGCCTCTTCAATCAATTTTTCAAATTGCACGGTCAAATCCCTTAATACAAGAGTTTTCAATTAATTTAGCCATTCTACTTGAACTTTAAGCGCCTCCCACTCGTAAAAGAATAAGGAGGGTGTTAAATCGATATGTTTATTCAACTAGGCAAATATTTATTGACCGATATCGAATCACGTGTGGCGCTTCTTCTGGGCAGCCGCATCTGTCTTGTGTGCGAAAGCGAGATCGTGCCGCCACCACTTTCCTTTGATTTTAAAACTTGGCCCAGGCAATCAAAGTTTCTCTGTCTCGCTTGCTTACAAATACTAGAGCCAAAAGAAGCGATTTGTTGCACTATCGGAGAAGAGAGTCCAATAGATTGCGTCAGCGTCTACCCTTATCAAGGCACCGCCCGCGACACTATTCGTGGGCTAAAATATAGTGGTAAAGTTTCGTTGGCCAGCGAATTAGCAAGGCCGCTCTTGCCCTCACTGCAAATACTTTTGCAAGGCAATAAAAAAGATTTTTTGATTATCTCCGTGCCTTTACACCCTCAGAAATTAAAAGAAAGAGGATTCAATCAAAGCGAATTGATTGCCCGAGAACTGGCAAACCTGGCCAGTTTAAGACACGACAGCAAAGCCCTGATGCGAACGCGCGTAACTGAACCACAATACGGACTGAGTAAAATAAAGAGGCGAGCCAATGTTCAAGATGCATTCAGTGCGTCCAACCGGCTAAAAAATAAGACAATCATCTTAATCGACGATGTCCTCACCTCAGGAGCCACCGCTCTAGCTTGCCGCGATGCGTTAATGGCAGCGGGAGCCGAAAAAGTAGCGGTGCTTACGGTTGCCAGAGCTGTTTTGCGAGCAGAAAACGAGGGGCGAGCAGTGCCTGAACTGTCCGGCACAAACTCAAACGATAACGTTTGAGTTTAGAACAGCGAATCAGTTGCCATTTAATCTTGCCACCAGACCAATCTATTTGGCCTGGAACATCGGGGCCACGCGGCATGGCGCAATTTCAATCTTGCGCCACACGTCACCTTTTACATATGGTTCAACTTTGAGCCAGGCATCAACAGCTGCACGATCAGGATATTCAACCACCATGATTGATCCAATCATTTTGTCGTCGTCATTCAAAATGGCGGTGCCGAACAAAAGTTGGCCTGCTTCTTTCATGGCGGTGGCACCGGCCAGATGCGCGTCGCGCACAGCAGTACGACGCTCAAGTGCGCCCGCGTCAGAGCCGTCGTATCCGGTTACGATAAATTGCACGATATCATCACTCCACTTACAGACTTATTTTGATTTTGCGGTGGCTTCTTTCAAGCTTCCTTCGAAGGCTTCAAGAGTTTGTCTGATATCAGCTTTAGAGTGAATAATCGAAACAAAGGCTGACTCAAATTGTGAAGGTGGCCAGTAAATGCCACGCTCAATCAGTCCGCGCCAGACTTTAGCAAACAATTCAGTGTCACACTTTTGCGCGCCGGCAAAATCAGTTACCTGTTTATCGGTAAAGAAGAAGCTGAGCATTCCAGGCACGTGTGCCACCTGTATTGGTACCGACAATTTTTCGCCAATTTCGACAATGCCCTTGGCCAACATCTCAGTAATTTCAGCCAATCGTTCATGCGGTTTGTTAGCTTTGAGGAAACGCAATTGAGCAAGACCGGCAGCCATAGCCAGCGGATTGCCTGACAATGTGCCGGCTTGATAGACACTTCCTTGAGGAGCGATGTGCTCCATAATATCTTTGCGGCCACCGTAAGCACCCACAGGAAGACCGCCGCCAATAACTTTGCCGAAGCAACTCAAATCTGGCTTGACACTCTGGCGCTCTTGCGCACCGCCCATGGCCACTCTAAATCCGGTCATCACTTCGTCATATATAAGCAAGGCGCCGGTGTCTTTGCAAAGGCCGGTCATACATTTGATGAATTCATCAGTCGGTTCGATTATGCCGGCATTGCCCAGAATAGGCTCGACGATAATTGCGGCAATGTCGTCGCCTTTTTTAGCGAAAGCTTCACGCAGGGCATCAACATCGTTGTAGGGCAAAGATATAGTCAACTTGGTCAATTCTTCGGGCACACCAGGTGAGCTGGAGATGCCAAGTGTAGCCAGGCCAGACCCGGCTTTAACCAGGAATGAATCAGCGTGACCGTGGTAGCAACCGTCAAATTTTACTATTAGCGAGCGCTTGGTGAAAGCGCGCGCTAAACGAATAGCCGACATGCAGGCCTCAGTGCCTGAGTTGACCATGCGCACCATTTCCATGGAGGGCACCATCGAACAAAGCAATTCGGCGATTTCAACTTCGGCTCTGCACGGAGCACCATAGCTGGTGCCACGACGCACAGCGGTTTCAATTGCTTCCATGACGCGGGGGTGACAGTGACCAAGAATCATGGCGCCCCATGAGCCGACATAATCGAGATAACAATTCTTGTCTTCGTCATAGATGTGCGGGCCGTCGGCATTGGCCATAAAGATCGGGTCTACGCCTACAGATTTGCAAGAACGCACTGGCGAATTGACACCACCGGGAATGTGTTCTTTGGCTCGGGCGAAAAGTTTACCGGAGCGTTCGAAAACTAACGGCTGAGCGTCAGCAGTTTTAAGTCCGCCCAGATCTTTTTCTTTGCTTTCCGATTTTTCTTTTTCGGATTTGTCTGACTTATCAGCTGACTTGTCGGCTGATTTATCAACAGTAGCATTACCCATAATCTGCACCTATAAATTGAAATGTAAGTTAGTCTGTTTAGACGATTTAGACGGTTTGGGTGATGCCTAGAACTCTTTGAATGACAGGCTCTGTCATCTTGACCGCTTTTTCGCCGGCCTGAAAATGCCGCATCTTGTGCTCTGCATCAAAAAGATAAAAAGCCGGCACATATTTATTTTCAAAACGATCGGTGATGGCATGCCAGTTATCAACAACGCATGGTTGTCTAACTTCATACTCATCAATCGCCTTTTTAACTTCAGGCACATTGGTGTCTGACTCTTGACGCGGCATGTGCACCGAAATAATTTTCAATCCCTTTGGACCATACTCATCAATCCAGCGATTGATGTCAGGCAGAGACTCTTTGCAAATTCCACAACTGATAGCCCAATAGTGAATTAAAACGGGCTGGCCTTTGAGATCTTCAAGGGTAATCGGTTCACTGTTGAACCAGTCTGTCCCACCATCCAGTGATGGCAAGGGAGCATCCATTCGAAGCGGCATAGGGTCCTCCTGATTTAATTCGTTCGTTCTCTGTAATTCTAACGCTTACGAGCAACAAATTCCTGTGAAAAAAAGAAGAGCCGCCCAAATAGGCGGCCCTTTGTTTGAGATTTATTCGTCTCGTTTTTATTGCTCGAATTAGGAGGCAATTAAACTGAAAGAGGCTTTTGGCCAGGCTTCCAATCTGCTGCGCAAAGTCCGCCGGTCTTGAGAGCTTCAAGAACGCGAAGGGTTTCGTCAACAGAACGACCAATATTCAAGCCGTGAACGACTTGATACTGAAGTACGCCGTCCTGGTCGATGATGAACAGGCCGCGCAGAGCGATGCCCTTATCTTCGATCAATACGCCGTAGTCGCGGCTGACATCTTTAGTGATGTCAGAAGCGAGTACATATTTAACTGGGCCAAGTCCACCTTGAGCATCTGGAGTATTGATCCAGGCTCTGTGGCTGAACACGCTGTCTGTTGAGACAGCGAGAACTTCAGCGCCGGCTTTTTTCACTTCATCATATTTATCCGAGAAAGCCTTAAGTTCGGTAGGGCAAACGAAAGTGAAATCTAATGGATAAAAGAAAAGAACGAGCCACTTACCTTTGTAATCTGACAATTTGACGTTCTCTTTCAAGGTCTTCAGATCCTTGGTAGAGGGCATATCAAAGTCAGGAGCTCTTTTTCCAACTTGCAACATAGAGATAATTCTCCAAAAAACTTTGTGTAGTATTCAGTCACACCATCTTAGGGGGCGCTTCTTAAATCCTTTATATGTTTAATGGAAAGCTCACAATTTGGCGGGAAGAGCCAAAGGCCGATCATTTGATCTTATTGAGTGCCAACCAGTCGTTTAAGTCTTTTTGCAAAGCATTCTCAACAACATATTTGATTATGAGAGGACTATTAGGCTCCCAGCCGATAGTAAGCAAGTGATAGAGATGCTCTTTAGGCGTATTGCTGTATTTGCTGCGCCCCAGCTCGGCTTCATTCACTGCGTCCGACATAATCCACTCCTTATAATGACTTCTAAGTTTACCGATTATTGCCAAGTTAGCGAGTATTTAAGACTTAAGTTTGACCGCCATGCCAGGTTTTGGTACTATTCCGACTTGGCTTGTGGTCCAAGCAACAGGTTCTCCGTTCGAGAGCCGTAAGCAGTCGTCTATATAGACGGGAAAAGACTCGCCTGAGTTCAATAGCTGGAGACAAAAATGTTCGCGATTGTTGAAGCCTGCGGAAGGCAATATGAATTACACGCTGGTCGGTACATCGATATCGACATGTCCGGCGAAGAAGAAGGGACAACTCACGTCTTCGACCGCGTTTTAATGCTGGTTGACGGAGCTAGTTCCACCGTAGGCGCTCCTTATATTCAAGGCGCCAAGGTGACGGGCAAAGTCATTTCCAAGCTGGAAGTGAACGAAGTGCACGGCCGCATTCAGTCGACCATTAAAGCGACCAAAGTGATTGTCTATCACATGAAATCTAAAAAGGGCACACGGAAGAAACAAGGTCATAGAGTGCAATCCACTCGCGTGATGATTGATTCAATCGAGCTCGACAACAAAGTTGTAGCTAAAGCTGAGAAAGCTGAACACAAAGCTTCTGCTGATAAAGCGCCTGAAAAGGCCACCAAAGCTAAAGCTGAAAAACCAGCAGCTGCCAAAGCTTCAACCGAAAAAGCTTCAACCGAAAAAGCTTCAAAGGAGTAACCGTCAATGGCACATAAGAAGGGCGCGGGCTCTACAAGAAACGGCAGAGACAGCCAACCGAAGCGCCTTGGCGTTAAAGTCTACGGCGGCGAGGCCGTTGCTTCCGGCAACATTCTGGTAAGACAGCGCGGCACCAAAATCCATCCAGGAAAAAATGTCCTGCGCGGATCTGATGACACTCTCTTTTCCATCATGGAAGGAATTGTTCGTTACGAAGAATCCAGAGGACGCAAATTGGTAAGTGTCTACCCAGTTTGATCCACCTGCTCCAAAAGCACTAAAACAACTATTGTCAGAGCTGCGCCGTGATAACGGGGCGGCTCTTGCAGCAAGAGAGGTACCGGCCAGATCATCTAAGGCCGCTGCCGACATTAGCGTCACTGGTATCGCCTACGACTCACGGCACGTAGAGCCGGGCAACGCCTTCTTCTCGATAGAAGGCTTCACCACGGACGGCAACAAATTTATCAACGACGCCGTCGAAAAAGGCGCCAGTGTAGTCTTCTCTGAAAAAGAGAGTGGTCCATATTCGGTGCCACTGGTTGTGGTCAAAGATGCTCGAGCAGCCATTGCCGCAGTATCAGCCGATTTATACGAGCAGCCCAGCAAAAAATTGCGCTTGCTTGCCGTCACCGGCACCAATGGCAAAACTACAACCACTCACTTGATTGAACAAATCCTCAATTCCAACGGACAACCCACCGGCCTGGTGGGAACCCTGGGCGCACGCATTCCCTCATTTATTGATGGAAAATATCAAGGGGAAAGCGAATATCTGGATGTGAAACACACCACCCCCCAGGCATCCGATCTCCAGGCACTACTCTTCACCATGGCCAATCGTGGCGTTAGAAAAATCGCCATGGAAGTCTCAAGCCATGCCCTCGCTCTCAAGCGCGTTTATGGCTGCAACTTTGCCGCGGCTTGCTTGAGCAATATCACTCAAGACCACCTCGATTTTCACAAAACCATGGAGCATTACTGGCAATCAAAACGCCAGCTTTTTGAAATACTCGGTAAAAGCGCAGTTCATCCACGTACAGCCGTAATCAACTTAGACGATGAGCTGGCGCAGGAATTCATTAAAGCCACCGCCAAAGACATCAATTTAATTACTTACGGTTACAGCGAAAAAGCATCGATTCATGTCAAAAAAGGCAATTTCGATTTCTCCGGCATGAAGCTCACCCTTGCCACCCCCAGTGGTGTCATTTCATTTTCCACCAAATTGACCGGCCGCTTTAATCTCTACAACATCATGGCCGCTATGGCCGTTTGCATGGGAGAGGGAGTAGAAAAAGAAGCCATTGCCGAAGCTCTAACAGACTTTGGCGGTGTTTCCGGTCGCTTTGAAGTAGTTTCGTTGCCGGCTCATCTTGCCACCACCAACCGCCCGCCTCTGTGCATTGTCGATTATGCACACACTCCAGATGGCCTGGAAAATATTCTCAAAGCGGCTCGCGCTCTAGTTCCCGAAGACGGCAAGCTCATCGCCATTTTTGGTTGCGGCGGCGATCGCGACGCATCGAAGCGTCCGCAGATGGGTGAAATTGCTGAAAATTTAGCGGACGAACTGGTGGTCACATCCGACAATCCGCGCTCGGAAGATCCGCAACAAATCATCGCCGACATTCTTACCGGCATCAAACGCCTCCGGGGCGTGACAGTAGAAGCGGATAGAGCGAAGGCTATTGAAACCGCAGTGCTCTCAGCCAATATTAAAGACGTAGTTGTCGTAGCCGGCAAAGGTCATGAAACCTATCAGATTTTAGGCGACCGCACCATTGATTTTGATGACCGCATAGAAGTGGCCAAGGCTCTGGAAAAACGCTTCGGTACTCTGACAAGCAAATAGCAGCAGGAGTCAGACCATGGATTTCTTCAGCAAAAAAATAGCGGTAACGATAGTCAATGCCGAAGACGGTAAATTGATCGTGGAGATGAGTGAAAAACCGGAAAATTTGCCGGAAAGATTTGACATTACCACGAGCATTCACCTGGGCAAAGCCGAGTTCGAAGTTTTAGAAGCAGACCCTCTGCATCGCACTGCCTATACGCAATCACGCAAGCTCTTGCTTAAAGTCAGACCCTTGCCACCAGTTCAGTTGATGGACCCGAAAGACATTCTTTATCTTTATTCCATTCCCACTCTCTGTAGCGATCTTGGTCAACTGGATAAAAAATCCACAGTGAGCGGTCCCACCTTAGAAATGCATGAAGACGACTGGCGTCAAGTCGAGTTTATTTCGTTGGCAGTGTCTACTGCCATTGCCAACGAAGTAAACGGCATCAGAGAAATTTACGAACACAAAAGGACCGCCAGCGGTGCCTTCACCGCCATGCACTTAAGAGCTCCCATTGTCACTCTGCCGAACAAAAGCCTGTCGGTGGAGCAATTGCAAGCAGACCTAGGCAAAGAAGTAGCTTATGGCGGTATTACATATTTCATCAGCGGCGGCAAAATGGAAGGCGTCGTCGAAAACGGTTATGCCTTCAGGGCTACCGGCGGACTGATTGTTTATGGCCAGGCCGAACAAGGCAATGCCACCAGTATTGGTATCGTGCCCCATGGTGGAATGGACGCCGCTAAAGTGACACCCCTGCTAGCCGAGTTTCTAAAGAAGCATGATCTGGTTCTGATCGATTGGTGTCGGGCTGCCAAATTTAGCGAAAAGGGCCAGCTTACGGAGTTTTTCGAGACTCAAATCTGAGTAGCCAGGCTGAGTTGATCTGCCATATAATCTATTCAGGTGGGGCACCTTAAGGCGGTCTGTTTGGGCATTAGCTTTCATATAACATCAGTTAGAGAAGGCACTCTCTTTAATGTGATGCAATTTCTCAGCCTTGAGCGTGTAACTGGCGTGTTGTCAGTTAGATTCGGTCGCCAGATACCAGACGTCACCATTTATTTTGTCGCAGGCAATATCACCACGGCAGAATTTGGCGCTCTTGTGGGCGACGCTGTGCTCGATATGCTGCTCTGCCAGGAATTTGCCGTCAAGGAAGTAGCCTTTGCCCCAGGCCGTATCACTCAGGTCAATGAACAAGCCATTATCGTGCGCTCGAGCAACATTGCTTCAGTGCTCTTGAACGTCTCTAAAGACGTGGATAAATGCGAATCAAGACCATTCATTTATGGTTTGCTTCCGGTCAACAGCTCTTACGGACAGACATCACCCTCGATTCTGCATGTCTTGCACGACTTTGACCAGTGGCAGCCCGAACTTAGCAAAATTCCTGAGGCAGGTCGTGACAAGAACGCACCACTTCCGCAATGCCGCCTCATTCACCGGGCCCTTTCCCGGGGCATTTTCGCCTATCAACGACCGCTCATTTCCATTAAAATGCTCAAGCCTTTGCTGGCCATTTTAGATCCGCTCACAGACAAAGAATCAAACAATTTGCGCGGTTATTTGCGCAGCCTTCTCCCGCATCCCAAAGCGACTCACCTGTCAATCGAAAGATTCTATGCTTTTGCCAGCGCCATCGAATCTATTGCCCAGAGGCGTTCCACTGAAGTAGGTGAAAGAGCCAGGCGAGCCATTCACTTATTAATTCAAAACGCCACAAAATTGTCGCAGCCTGAAGATATCAATGAGGCAAGCCATGCCTGACGATGAAACAGAAAACGAAATTATCGACATCAAAAAAGAAAAACAGCAAATTGACAAAGAAGAATTTCAAAACAAATTGCACAATCTCAACATGAGCTTGCTGACAAGAATTGCCAAACCAATTCTGCCCGCCGGTTACTGGTCTAAAAACCAGACAGCGCACCACACTGCCACAAGTCGCCCCATTAACCTGACCTTTGATGACGGGCCTAATCCTGCCACCACACCAGAACTGCTGGTAGTGCTCTCTGAAGAAAACGTCAAAGGCACATTCTTTTTCATCGGTGAAAATATCAGGCGTTATCCGGAGCTTGTACAAGCAGTGCATCAAGCCGGACACACCATAGCCAACCATTCGCTCGACCACATGTTTTTACCGGCATTAAGCACTCGCGGCATAGAAAAACAAATCGACGTCACCAATAAACTAATTACTGAAATTACAGCAACCAGCGCTTCGCTATTCCGCCCGCCCTTCGGTTTAATGGACAAACGGGCCGCCGCCATTTTAAAAGAGCGACGCATGTCAGCGGTTTACTGGGGCGCCATGGCCGATGATTATCGCGCCATCGGCGAGGCGACGGTAGTCAAACGAATTATGCATGCTTTGCCCGGCAACGAGCTGGTGGTATTGCACGAAGGGCACAGCACCGCTCAGCAGACCATTAACGCCACCAGAGAAATTATCAAGCGCAGCAAAGAGCTGGGTCACACTTTCGAGCCTATCCAATAGCCATAAGGGTTTTGGAGCGGTTACAATTTTGATGTCTTTTGCGAGGTCAAAATGCTCGATTTTCGTCCGCCTTTGGAAAGCCCAGCTTTGATCTGGTATGTAAACCTGGTTTTACCTCTTTACATGAAGCTCAAATTGCAAGACACCACCGTCAAAATTATGGACGGTGCCTTAGAGCGCTTTAGCAAGCTAAAAGGCAAGCACGCCATGATTTGCCCTAATCATTCCAACCGTCACGACCCCCAAGTGGTGGGCATGTTTGCCCGGGCAGCGGGAGAGCATTTCAATTTTGTCGCCGCACGCGAAGTATTCGATTATGACGGCGGCGCCAATGGTTGGTGGCTGCAACACCTCGGTGTTTATTCGGTAGTGCGAGGCGCAGCTGACCGCGAGTCATTTAAAACCACTAGAAAAATTTTGGCTGAAGGCAAGAAAAAACTGGTGCTCTTTCCTGAAGGCGAGCTTTCACGCCAGAACGACACCGTTATGCCGCTTGAATCAGGTGCTGCCCAGATGGCCTTCTGGGCCATGCAAGACATCGAGAAAAGTGGCGCCAAGATCGGCCCCGGTCCTGATGAAAAAACAGTTTATATTCAACCAGTGGCGATGAAATACACTTATCCTCGCGATGTCTCAAGTTCTCTGCGAGAGACTTTGAAAACACTGGAAAATAAGCTTGGTCTGCAAGCTTCAGAAGATGCCACTTTTTATAACCGCATGCGTGCTCTTGCTGAAAAAATGTTGTCCACCATTGAAAGAGAATATGGCATATCAGCGCCGACTGGACAGAGCATGAACGATCGGTTAAAAGGATTGAAGCGACATATTTTAGTAAATCTGGCTCGCATTCTAGAAGTAGATTTACCCAAAGATGGACGCGACCTTGAATGCGTGCGAATTTTGCGAAACAAATTAGACGATCATATTTTCGAAGACGAAAAAAAGATGACGGAATACGAAAGAAAAATTCACGACGAAAAACAACGAGTTTATAAAAGCTATTATCGTGACCTCAATCGCGTTGTTACATTTATCTGTATCTATGATGGCTACGTCACCGAGCACATGACGCAGGAGCGCTACTCGGACGTAATTGAGCGCATGGAAGTTGAAATTTTTGACGGCGACCCTTCAATTAAAGGAGCGCGCGAGATTTTGCTTGATGTAGGCGAAGCAATTGATTTAAGTTTGTACTACGCCGATTTTAAAAAAGAGAAAAAGGCCACTATCGCCAAAGTCACTGATTTGATTTTTGCCGAAATTTCGACCATGCTGGCCAAACTTGAGAATGTGCGGCCGCATCGTTATATCGACACCAAGTCTGTTTTTTAAACTGAAACGTATACGTTTCAGTTTTCTTAGGCAAGCGGGCGAGCATTCTAAAAAATGAAACGATAACGTTTCATTTTTTCGCACAGTGCTGACGCACTATTTACTGTAAGTCTCAAACAAGTCATTAATATTCGACGAACGAGTTTTCGATTGAAAGAATGATTCGCTAAATGGCACGGTTTTGTAATTCTTGGGCGGTTCAAAAGCAGATTTATTAACGTTGGTCTTAGTCATGCTTTTAATAAATAAATAGGTCTGAGCGGGATCAAGCCTCCTGCCTTTAGTAAGCTGCACCAATAGCCCAGAAAGGCAAGGCATACCAAGTAATCTCGCCATTACGCTGCCTCCTTTGAAAGAGCTGCCTAAGTTTAAACAAATAGCGAGAGGCTCTTTCTCTACACCTGAGTTATCGCTCCTACCAAAAGACGATTGCATAAACATGCCGGCCTTTTCAGCAGGCTCAAAGGTGTAAAAGAAAGCCGGCACATTTCTAAATTGCATAGCGGCCGTCTTTTTCGGAAGCTTTAGATCGGCAGTCCAGTTAAACTGCTGCAACTGGCAATTTTTGCACCATCGCGCGTGGGTTGTACTAAAAATCGTTTTGTCTTGATCACGCCATGCGTAAATATTCCAATCTGGCGCTGAACTTACTACTGTGCAGTGAGCGCCGACAATCACAACACGAATGCCCGCTGGCGTAGCTAGCACCTCGTAAGTATCGGGGGCAAAACTTTCAAGGGTAAAAGCGTAACCAGGAGAAGTTTTTGCCACAGGCTTGCTCGTATCTACAGCATTTTCAGCCCAGATCTCCGCATTACCCGACCAAAAGAAACACGCGAAAAAGGCAGCGGCCAGAAGCGTCTGCCATTTGTGAAAAGCATGCCGGCTCCGGCTCATGACAGTTTATTGCTCGGCAGCATGCCTTCATTTCCCTCAACTATTCTCCTCATTCTAGCCTATATATGAAAACCCCACACAGGAAACGGCGTTTGAGGCCAGGACGCAAGCTTGGTGAAAAAAAGGCGCTTTAAGATAGAGAATAAGTACCAACTGAAGTCAAGGCAATGCTAAAACTAATCGAAGGCCTGCACCAATTCCAATCTGAGATATTTGATTCTCAAAAAGAACTCTTTCAACGCCTGGCCAAGGGTCAGAACCCAGATGCGCTGTTCATCACCTGCGCAGATTCCCGCATCAATCCTAACCTTATTACTCAAACGAACCCCGGCGATTTGTTTATTCTGCGCAATGCCGGCAATATCGTGCCTGCTTACGGCGTTACTAATGGAGGAGAAGCCGCCACCATCGAGTTCGCCATCGCCGTGTTAGGCATTAAAGACATCATCATTTGCGGCCACTCGCACTGCGGAGCTATGCGCGGGCTAATCTGTCCGGAAGAAATAGAAAATCTACCCACGGTGGTCTCATGGCTCGCCCACGCTGAATCGACAAAACGAACAGTTAAAGAAAACTACAGCGGTCTCGATAAAGAACAGTTACTTAACGTCGCCACTCAAGAAAATGTGCTGGTGCAATTAGAGAATCTGAAGACTCATCCTACGGTGCACGCTGCTATCGCCAGGCGCGATTTAAATCTGCACGCCTGGATGTACAAAATCGAAAGTGGTGACGTTTACAACTACGAAGCTGATAAGGGACAGTTTTTACCGATTACGGAAGCTCACGTTACAGAACGTCGTCGCGCCCGCACCGCCACCACCAGCAATATTTAAAGCCACGACTATCGGGAGCCAGCGCTACAGTCTTTAAAACCGGCCTGCTTCAAAGCTGTCTGGATATACGAATCTCTTGCCATGACTTTCCAGACAGAGGCGCTGCGATAGTTTTCAATCATCAGCACAATCGGCCCCTGGTCGATGCCAATGCATTCAGGATCCACCCAGCCTGACGGTTCTGAACGATCGAATGTAGGGTTGAAAGCGTCTCTAAAACCTATCGAACTAAATATTTCAGGTCGCTTCTTCAACCAGTGCCGCAAGGTAGGCAGTACAATCTCCGGAGCAAAAGGCAACGATGCTGCAGCCGCCGTTGGTGCGATGGTGCCATCATCAGGTGAGGGTGGAACACTGGGATAGCCGCGAGCAACGTAGTTATAAAATTTGCGCTTGCGGCCGCCCACAATTTTATCGATACTGCCAGGCCCGTCACAGGCCGTTAGCCCCCAGTCCAGGGCGCTATATCCATCGTATTTAAGCGGATTATCAATGGCATAATCGTGCTGCGTCAAAGTTGCAGCGCGAGAGTTTTGAAAAAAGTCGAAGCCAACTTTTTTGGTGGTGGCATTTTGCAGTTCGCGCATATCAATCCAAACCTGCGTGTACTGATGACCAAAGAGCGGCCCAAACTGCATTTGCTTGCGACCGTATGGCGAGCCAATTTTGGCAGTGGCCATATATTTTTGCCAGGTGGAAGCCGGTGTCGGGTGAGTTGGAGAACCCATTGCAAGCAAACATAGCAAACTGGCCTCGTCATATCCGGTCCAGTTGCGCTCAATGAAACCGTGCTCTGGTGTCCAGCCCATGCTAATTCTGTCGGTATTATGAGCGGCCCAGTTCCAATCTACTCGCCTGTAAATCTTATCGGCTAAATTTCTAATTTGAGTTTCTTTAGCACTATGGGCGGTGTAGTAGTTTTTGCAATAAAGCACGCCGGCCAAAAGTAGGGTGGTATCAATAGTAGACAGCTCACATGAATCGTCGCGCTCGCCCGTCTGACAATTGAGGAAATGGTAAAAAAATCCGTGGTTGCCATTGACGCCCCTGGGCTCGCTGCCTTGTTTCCCAGACCAGAGTGTGTTGAGAACTTTAAGAGTGTAATCGGCGGCCAATTCACGACTGATCCAACCGTGATCAACGGCCACGCCAAAAGCGGTGAGGGAAAATCCGACGGCAGCGATGCTGGCAGCAGAATTTTGCCTGGAGCGATCTTTAGTCAGCCCGCTGACATTATCGCTCTGGCGAAGAAAATACTCAAAGTGAGCACGCTGAATTTGATCCAGCATTTTTTCATCTGCGCCACTCAGCTTTGGTGCCGACAACAAGCGTCTTGCAATGAATGGCGCTTCTTCTGTATAGCAAAAAGCACTGCTAGTCGGGAAGATCGCCATGATCAGGGCAGAAAATGCGACCAGCAGACTTTTCAAATTCACCCCTACCGGCTTGACTGATTCGAGTGACTGCATTTTACAGATATGGCGCCAGGGTTTGGCGGGCCACGAGATTCAGGGTTGCCCAGGCTTAGATTAACAAAAACTACCTTAAGCCTCCGCAATCTTCTCTTAGCAACCCACCAAAACGGTGGTAGCATTAGGGTTTGGATTCATATGCAGGGGCCGCAGTAGACAGACCATGCAAAAACTCGCGCTTATCGGGCTTGGCGCTTCCGGACTTTTCGCTCTCAAAGAGCTGGCCGGAGCAGATGTAGAAGTACATGTATTCGACGTCGGACCCACTTACGAGAAGCGTTATGCCTGCCCCATCGACCAGGGCAAATTGACAGTCTGCCCGCCTAAAGCTTGTAGCTATTGCGCTCCAGGCCAATCTGCCGGCAGCTGGAACGACTTCAAAGTGATTCTGTCGGCCTCACCGGTGATTGGCGGCCGCCTCTATGATCTGGTGGGTGAAGCTGAGCTGCAAAAGCGCTTAGACATGGTCAGAGCTACGATTTTGCAGCACGCGCCTTGCGAAATTCCGGTAGTGAAACCGAACGCTGACGACCTTGAGTGGATCAAGAAAAAGGCCACTATGGCCGGCATGACTTACCACTATCAAGAACTTTTGCATTGCGGCTCGGACAACGCCCCGGCCATCAACACCAGCATTCTCGATGAAATTAAGAGCAAAGGCTCCAATATAGTCTTTCACTTCGATAAAAAAGTTGTGTCGGTTGCGCGCCGCAATGAAAAATTTGCCGTGCGTTCAGATCGCTATCGCAAACCCGAAGAAGAAGTGGAAGATGTTTTCGATCTCTGCATCGTATCGGTTGGCCGCGGTGGCGCCGCCTGGTTGACCCAGCAAGAATTTTACAAGGCACTGGAAATCAATCCTGGCCAGGTCGACATTGGTATCAGAGTTGAGACCAGCGCATTTTTCACTGAAGAAGTTGATAGACGTTTTTACGAACCAAAACTCTACTACCGAAGCCGTCACTCTAATGATGTGGTGCGCAATTTCTGCTCTAATCCGAAAGGCTTTGTCACGCCTGAAAATCACCGTGATTACGTGCTTGTAAACGGGCACTCGAAAATGTATGAGAAGTCCGAGAACAATAATTTTGCGGTGCTCGTCTCCAAAACTTTCACCAGACCGTTCAAAAATCCGCAGATGTATTCGCAAACCATCGCCAAAATTGCCAATATGCTCGCCGGCGGAGGCCCGCTTGTACAGCGGCTCGGCGACCTTAAGGCAGGAAGAAGAACAAAGTCTCTCACCAACAACTTGATCAAACCGACTTTAGAAGCAGAGTGTGGCGATATCTCTCTGGCTTATCCGCACCGCATTTTAGAAAGCATCGTCGAATATCTCGATGCTTTCGATAAAATTTGTCCCGGTGTGGCCGGTGAATCAACTTTGCTTTATGCACCTGAATGCAAGAGCTATCCTGACTCGATCTCGGTCAATAAAAACATGGAAACCAATGTGCCGAATCTCTTCATCATTGGTGATTCAAGTTCGTGGACCAGAGGCGTCGGACAAGCCGCGACAAGCGGGATTCTTGCCGGTGAAGGCGTGCGCCAGAAGCTCAAGATTGGCATGCCTGCCGCTTCCAAGTTGGTTCCAGTTGGCTAAATAGCTTAGAAGTCGGCAGCCTAATTGCGCCACAAAATTTCTGTAGTGTCTTCATTATCGTCATCGTCTAATATCAGTTTTCGCTGCAGAGCGGCATACCGAGCCACAAGTTCTGCCACTTCAGGGTGCTCGGCACCGAGCGCTTTTTCGCTCACACCAAGACCCCAGCGATAAAGTCTATCGGCCTCGCCGTAATTTTCCTGCTCTTCATATAAATGAGCGAGCCGCCGCAAAGCTTTAGCCACTGTGGGATGCTCGTGTCCCATGTTTTCTTGAATGATTTCCACTGACCGCCAGTAGAGCGGTTCGGCTTCCGTATATTTCTCTTGATCGTGATAAACCTCGGCCAGTGAATTAAGCACTTCAGCTACGTGCATGTGCTTGGGCCCCCAGTCTTTCGTGCGAATCTCTAAAAGCGACTGGTAAAGCGGCTCGGCCTGGTCATATTTGCACTGAATATGGAAGAGCAAAGCCAGATTGCTCAGTGTCTGGGCCGTGCTCGGATGTTGCAGCCCCAGCACCGTCTGGCGAATTTTTAGAGCGCGCCAGTGCAGTTTCTCAGAGCGGGCAAAATCACCGAGCATGCGATAAAGCTCAGCTTGATAATTAAGCACAGTGGCGACGCTAGGATGATCAGGCCCCCAGGTCTCCTCGAACATGCGCAGGGCCCGAACATAAAGGGGCTCAGCTTGCTCGTACTTGCCTTCGGCATGATAAAGCAGAGCTAGATTGTGCAAATAAGGGCCAATGCTGGCATGGTCAGGCCCCAGAACCGATTCTCTTTTAGCCAGGGCACGCTGAAACAACGGCTCAGCGGCATTGTATTTGCCGTGGGCCCGCAAAAAATCAGCCAGATTACCAAGCATAGTCGCAACTTCAAGCGGATCCTGGTCGTCTGAATCTTCGCTTTCATAAATGGTCAGTGCCCGACGCAATAGGGCCTCAACCGATGAATATTTGCCCTGCGCCCGGTAAACAGCGCCCAGCTCAGTCAATACATCTGCCACAGGCTTACTCTCTTTACCAGCAGTCTTCTCGAAGAGGTCCAGTGCCTGCTTCATAAAAACCTCGGCCTCTTTGAACTGCCCTTGAACTAGATATAAAGCTCCCATTTTAGACGAAATGCGCGCCAGTGCGGTTTCCGCGGCCTGAATGGCCTCATTCTTACTCTCTTCGCCAATAGCTGCGCCGGAAGCGTCCTGCAATTCTTTGCGAGCTTCCATCAAGGCTTTCTGAAAGAGCTTTTCAGCGTCTTCGTAACGGCTCAGATCAAGAGCTTTAGTGCCGGCCGTCAGGTAGGTCTCCCAGCCGATCGATTCTTGAGTAGCGTCCATCACAATCTATCCTAGGCAAATTAAGCTGGTGCGATTTTAGCATCATGCCCAGCGATTGCCTCATCTACCACTTCAATTAGAAGAGTGACAACAGTTCTCAACAGTTGCAACACAATTGGTTAAGTACAGGTTGAGCGTGGTGCAGGCGAGGCACGAAGCTATTATGACCTTAACAACGTCAATGGTGAATCATAAGTGAGCGAAAGAGCAAAACCGGCAAAATCTACAATTTCCAAATTTCACTGGAAAAACCTGCTGCGTGGAATAGTGCAACTTTACGTGCTGTATGTGGTGCTCGGACTTTTGATCTTGTACGTCTTCAAAGATCTAGGCGTGCTGCACCCCATGCAGGACGAGACCTGGAAGCCGCAGATGAGCAAGATGGACGAGCTATTTAAAACAAAAAGCAAAATTCTGAAAATTCCAATTGCAACATTTAAAGGGAAAGGAGAAGGCAATCTTTCGGCCTGTCTCGTGGAAAAACCCGGCTCAGACAAACTGCTCTTAGTTTCACACGGCAATGCCGGCAACCTCGGTCACCGCCTGGGACTGGCCTCACTACTGGTTTCTAGTGGTGCCTCGGTTTTGCTTTATGACTATCAAGGTTTCGGCGAGAGTAACGGGACAGCTACCTGCAATAATTTGCTCTCCGACGGACTGACCGCTTTTGATTATGCCGTCAATTCTCTACACTACAAGCCAGAGAACATCATCATTTACGGTGAGTCGGTAGGTTGTGGTGTAACCACACACATTATGCAAAATCGTCCGGCGGGAAAAGTAATTTTGCAATCGCCTTTTACTTCACTATCAAACGCTGCTCGCGACAAACTCTTCTTTCTCTGGGTACTGCCTGCATCTCTTACTCCTGAGCCCAATTTCGATAATCTCGCCGCAGTGCAAAAACCGCATGCGCCGCTGCTCTTAATTCATGGCGACAAAGATCAGATTTTGCCCATGAGCTATAGCGAAACTCTATTTGCAAAAGCCTTAGCGCCAAAGCAGCTCTATATCGGCCATGACGAAGGCCATAACGATATTGGTTTAAAGAATGCCGCAGGATTAACAGAGGCTGTGAAAAAATTTGTTGACTCCGCTGGCTAAAGCACAAACTCAGGCACAATAAGCTCATCATAAATGCCCTGTTCATAGGCTTTCTGGAAGAATACGCGCACAGCCTCGCGCCCGCGTTCACCGCAATCGACAGTGAGATCACTGACATACATGCTGACAAATTTGTCGGCCGTAGCAAGGTCCATATCGCGGGCAAAAGACATGGCGTATGCCAGCGCTTCGCTGCGGTGCTCTAAGGCGTAAACCACAGAACTTTTAAAAAGATTGGCCGCTTTCTGCATCATCTCTTCGCCCAGATCTTTGCGCACGGCATTGCCACCGAGAGGCAAAGGCAAGCCCGTTTCTTCTTGCCACCAGACACCAAGGTCGACAATTTTGGTCAAACCTTCTTGGGCATATGTAAGCTGGCTTTCATGAATAATCAACCCTGCGCCTACTTTGCCGCTCAAGACTTGCTCGACAATTTGATCGAAAGGTACCGAGACAACTTTGAGATCGGGCTGCCAGAGACGCATAGTCAGATAGGCCGAAGTTTCTAAGCCGGGAATAGCAACTGTAAGGTTTTTGAGATCTTCTCTGGTGGTGCCCGGTGGTGCCACAACCATGGGGCCATAATCTTCACCCATGCTGGAGCCACAGCAAAGCAGCTTGTAAAGCCCACGTACTCGCGGATAAGCGGCAAAAGAGATGGCCGAAACTTCATACAGGCCTTGCAGCGCCTCTTGATTGAGGGTCTGAATGTCTTTCATAACTTGATTGACTTTGACGCCTGCGGTGGGCACTTTGCCGGCATGAAGGCCGTAGAACATGAATGCATCGTCAGTATCAGGGCTGTGGGCAATGGTGAGCTCTTGCACTTTCTGCGCCGGAATTACCATTTTTTCGCTTCCTTTATCTGTGTCAGCCAGTCACAGCTAGATTTTCCCTCTTTTTGCCTCACATAATATAGATATGAGCAATTTCAAAGGAACAGTGCTATTCTCAACCCGCTTTATTAGAATCATGTTTTTCACGAGGAATTTCGTATGAAAGTGTTAACTGCAGCCAGCCTTGCCCTTTTTTCATTTGTCAGCATCAGCTCTTCTCAAGCTGCCGAGTATCCAAAAGTTTACGATGCCAATTATGAATGTCAGGCCGGTGCTTCAAAAACCTCAATGCGTCTGACTTCGGACGGTAAAGGTAAGGTGCGTAGCGAGAGTAAAACTTCCGCCTACAAAATGGTCTCGATTTTAGATTATCCGGCCAAAACCACCTACGCCATTATGGACGCCCAAAAGTCCGTCATGAAAATGCCTTTGAAAGACGCTTATGTAGGTACTGTCGGCGAAGTACTTAAAACGAAAAAAGCAGCCAAAGATCTTGGCACCAAAAATATCGGCGGTCGCCTTTGTCGTGGCTGCAGCTACACTGAAAAAGGCACGGATACTGAAATGTGGGTCGATGAAGCCAATCAACTGCTAGTTAAAAGCAATAGCAAAACCGGCAACATGTCCACCAGTATGACTCTGATCAGCGCTAACACTAATGCGCCTGCTGCTGCACTCTTTGACATTCCGAAGAATTACAAAATCACTGCCCTTCAATAACTGGTGGCCCACTCCAGCGGTTGCTCCAGACTGAGGTCCGGCGGCACTACAGGCGACTCATAGAGCCGCTTCAGAGTGTTAATATCACGCTGACCGATGGGCGAAAATTTCACTGATGCAGCTTTACCCGCCACCTGCGGTGAGGCTGCATTTGTGTTTGAGCTGCCGCTATCGGCGGCGTACATCAAATCAGATAACTTATCTGATTTACCAAAGAGCCCCAGCGCATGACCAACTTCACGGGTAAAGACTAAAGGCAAAGTGCGCTCAGCAATTGCATTAGGGTAAAAACTTGGACGCAATAAATAAATCCAGACCCTCATTTGACCGCCGGCGATACCGAGCCTGGTGACACCAAGAGCCTTTGGCGGCAGCTGATTTACCCATAAAACATCTACATTGGCCGGTTCACTGGGCAGGGCTATTTTAACCGGCACATATTGATCCCAGCGGGCGATTACCGCCTCTAAATTACGCTGCCATGATTCTGGAGATCCGGCCGGCAAGCGCACTTTCACAGGGAAACGCAACCAATGTGCGTAAACCGCAGCACCGCCGGCAGTATTAAAACACTTGATGGCGGCGAGATAATCACCGCTGCTTTGATCATAAACTAGAGAATTAGCCACCGCACCGGCATCGATTGTCAGACCTAGTGTGCGAGGCGGTGCACTGACATTGTTAGCGGGAGCCTGAGTCCAGGCGGGCACTGCGTTAGGCACAGGAGATGGAGATGGTGACGGGGCGGGAGAGGAACCGCCATTTTGTTTCGGCAGACCATAAGCACGAGGGGAAAAATTAGGTTGGTTAGACCAGTTTTGCGGCATCGCCACTTGTCCCGGCGGTAAGTGTTTACTGGCGATTGGAGTTGTGGAGACGCCGTGTTGGGGCTGTTGAATCGGTTGAACAGGCTGCTGCGGCGGCAGCACCGCTATCGGCGCGGGATAACCCTGGCCCCCAGGAACAGCAGGGTATGCATTGGCAGGGGGCTGGCCACCACCAAAGGCGCTACCACCAAGTAATTTTTGCTCCAGTCTGGCTATGCGTTCGGTCGACTGCCCGTCCTTGCTTCCGCCAAGAACTTCTTTTTCCAGGTGTTCAAGACGATCAGGCACTTCGTGTTCAGGATATGTATTGCCAAATGCCTGTCTTTCCAACCGGCTCACTCGCTCTTCGTCAGCCGGGTTGAGGGGCTCCTGCGGCAATTGGTCAAGCACCGGAACCTGCGGCTGCAAGCTGTTCAAAGGCCGACCCTGAATTGGCGACATATTATCCGCCGGCGACTTTTGTGCCTCCGGTGGTGGTGGCGCGTCCAGCTTGGCTGCAGAAGGGTCGATGGCTTTGAGCACTGGCTGCGCCCCACTTGATGCGGCGTGCAGCGGCATCTGGTTAAGCGTTTGCAGCAACATGATGCAAAGCAAAGGCGCATATCTCTTTAGCAAGTAAGCAAATCCTCTTTGAGCTCGCCCCCAAGCCTTAAACTTGCTTGCAGATCAAGAATCGGCTCAGTCAAAACAGGAGTGAAAGCCGTTTCAGGATGTTGCACCACTTCCATGAGAATTTTATGAATGGCGGGGTCGAGTTCCTTCAAAAGTTTGCGACTTTCCGGCACCGAAAATGCCGCTACGCTTTCCGCCCAGTATTCAAACTTGCTCGCCTTGGCATAACCCGAGACAAACATGCGATTAGGCACGTATTCAGGTCGGCAAATTTCCGAGCCACCTTCATAGGTATTAGGTACAGGACACATTTTCACTGAGCGCTTAAGCCTGGCAATATAAAGTTCGTCAACGCGGTTTTGCAATGCTTGAGACAGACAAAATTGCAACTGGTGCCCAAATTCGTGTGATACCACAAGATTGATGCGCACTTCTACATAAGGCTGCACTCTGGTTGATACCACTGCCAGTGAGCCGAATCTTTTGAACAAATCGATATCACGATCAAATTCTTCCACATCAAGATCAACCATGCCTGATCGCACACGGGTAACACCAGCTGCGCCGTGTTTGACATTGCCGAGAGCGGCATTGCCTTCGCTCTTTCTCACTACTTGCAAAATGCCGCTGGTGGCCCAGATATTGAGGCTGTCCACCACATATTTTTTCTGGGTCATACTGAGCTTATCGAATTCTTGGAAATAACGAATAATCTCGTTTTCACCATATGACTTATCTTTGCGCACCAGGGGCCGAGCCCATTCATAGCGCCAGGCCGAACCATCAGAGCGCACGCCGTCAAAATACAAATTGAGAGTGGCGCTTTCATCTAGCTCACGCCGCGCTACTTTTGTATGATGATCGCGCACAACTACTTTGCCAGTGTCTTCAAACTCACCCACCAACTGATGATCTTCAGTGGCTATGCGACCGTTCAAAACATTGTAGGTACAGCCGTTATATCGTAATTTGCCGGTTGGTCCGCCATATTCTGAATTAGGTATGACCAGTTCGACGCCGCGCGAATCGGTGCCGCGAAAAATACAGCCTTCTAGGTCGTCTATCAGTCGCCACTGCGAATCTTCAGTGTCGGGCGAATTGCCGTTTTTTAAGAGACCATCTTCATAGAGAAATCCTACTACCGTGTCTTCAAGAAAGACTTTGCCAAAATCGACCACGAGCACATTGCCGCCCAGTTCTAAAAAACCGCTGGGTCCAAAGAGCCGTTCTTGATCGCCTGATTTATCTGTTGCGGTTACCACTTGCACAGCTGCCGCCTTTCGCTCTGAGAGCCGCACTTAACATTGTGAGACAACTGCTTGAGATCCCAAACCGGGGTTTCGACAGTGACTAATTGCTCGGAATTACCCTCGATGGCGCACCAGGCTGCGTTTAGACGCTTTTCAGCAAGTGTCGCACTGGCTGGTAATAAAAGCACTGAGCCACTCCTCTGCTAACAACCGGTAAAATCTAGTTCAAATGTTTGCAGAAACCCAGTATAGCTAATCTTATTCGATAACATGCAGGCTAATATTGTCTCTATGCAGTTGTAAATAAACGTTGGCAGTCATACTGGCCAGTCACGGGTCGGTCGGTTTTGGAGCATTATTTTTGAACGCCGGCGGAAAACAATTATCGGTAATGCAGGTCGTACTGGCTACGGCCCTCGGGGTCGGCATCGGCCTGGTGGCCATGGACGGCATCAAAACCTTCTATGGTAAAACACCTCTAAGTGGGCAGAGCGGCAGCCCAAATCTGGCGCAGACCCAATCCAGTACTGATGCTGACACCAAGCCCGTAGCCAATAAAGGCATCGACTTAAACGATTTCAGCCTCTGGCCTAAGCTGGACAGCCGTATGAACGTGCTACTCATGGGCCTCGACAGCAATGGCCGTGACACCGAGCGCTTTACCGGTTGCCGCTCCGACACAATGATGTTGGCCAGCCTTGATCCAGAAAGCAAAAAAGTGTCACTGATCTCCATTCCACGCGACTCGCGAGTGCGCATAGCCGACAACCATGGTGTGGAAAAAATTAATTCGGCCCATGCCATCGGCGGGCCAGAACTGGCAGTGAAGACTGTCAGCGAAGATTTTGGCGTGCCTGTGGACCACTATATTGTCATCGATGTTCAAGGGCTGAAAAAAGTTTTTGAAGTTTTAGGGCCGGTAGAGATATTGATAGAAAAGCCCATGCATTATAGAGACCGGGCCGGTCGTCTCAATATTGCCCTTGAACCGGGTGTGAACAAATTAGACGCCGCGCAGTTGGAAGAATATGTTCGCTACCGTCATGACGCCAAAGGCGATATCGGTCGCATCGACCGGCAGCAGTGGTTTATGCGTCAGGTGAAAAAGAAACTGGAAGAGCCTCAGGTGTTGCTTAAACTGCCCGAGCTCTGCAAGCTGGCCAAAGAATATGTACGCACAGATTTAAGCGTGCAAGACATGCTCAAACTGGCTGGCTTCAGTAAACAAATTCAGCCCAATAAAATTCAGACCGCCATGTTGCCGGGCGAAGCAGTCACCATTAGTGGTGGCAGCTACTGGGTGCCTCATCCGGAAGCCAGCGCTCTGGTTTTGCACCGTCTAGCCGGTGCGCCACAATCGGTAAGCATCATTGCCGCTAATACTGGAGCCACTGTTCATGGACATTCCAGCGACGAAGCCATGGCCAGTGAAACCGTAACCAACGACGATCTGACAGCGGAGTATTCCGCTGCCTATGCAGCCAAAGCACCGTCGGTAATTATCAAATACGGCAAGGGCGGCGAAGGGGCAGCAAAAAATTTAGAAGGCCGTTTGAAAGAAAAGGGCTACAACGTCAAATATCAGCAACGCGGCGATCTGGCCGACTGTCAGCACGAGCAAGTAATCGAATCGAGTTACCGCGCCGACGACGACTTTGTTGCCAAATTAAAGGAAGCAGTGCCTGAACTTGAAAGTTATGCCGTGGTTGTTCATTTAGAAGCTCGTGCGCTTTCAGACTTTGTTGTAGTGGTCAGCCCCACAACTGTAATTGCAGCACCACCGCCGGCAATACCTGCCGCCATTGAAACGGCTAAAGTGGGGCCCATTCCAAGCAATTCATTTTAAAAGAATCATTTTAATAAACCCAAGAGGTCCTCATGACTGAGGTCAAAACCAACATAGAGTTAGATACAGATTTGCGTCCGCATAATTTCGGCGCCGGGCCAGCCGCACTGCCACCGGCGGTGTTAAAAGTGGCCCAGCAAGAGATGCTCGACTGGCACGGCTCCGGCATGTCGGTGATGGAAATGAGCCATCGCGGTAAAGAATTCGGCCAGATTGCTGAAGAAAGTGAAGCCGATTTACGCGAGCTTTTAAACATTCCGGCAAATTATAAAGTGCTCTTTTTACAGGGCGGTGCCACCAGCCAATTTGCCATGGTGCCTTTTAATTTGTTACGCGGAAAAGCTACAGCCGATTATGTCAACACGGGCTTCTGGTCGGAACGCGCCATCGCTGAAGCAAAAAAATATTGCACAGTAAAAATCGTTGCTTCTGGCGAAAGCGGCAAGTACAGAGATATTCCAGAACCCAGCTCATGGCAGCACGACAGCCAGGCCGCCTATTTGCACTACACCGCTAATGAAACAATTCACGGCGTTGAATTTCATCACACACCAGAAGTGGCGGGCGACCAACTGCTTGTTAGTGATATGTCGTCAAATATTCTTTCGGCAGCAGTTGAAGTGAGCAAATTTGCCCTTATTTATGCCGGTGCGCAGAAAAATATTGGTCCATCTGGTCTCACCATCGTAATTGTCCGAGAAGACCTACTCGGTCAAGTGGTGCCTTTCGCCCCTTCATTGTTTGACTACAAAACCCTTGCTGCCAATGGCTCCATGGCTAATACTCCGCCGACTTACGGCTGGTACATTGCCGGACTGGTCTTAAAATGGCTCAAGGAGAAAGGGGGTGTGGAAGCCATAGCGGCTCTCAATAAACAAAAAGCAGAGTTGCTTTATCGCACAATTGATCAGTCAGATTTTTATGTCAATCCTGTGGCCATTAGTTGTCGCTCGCGCATGAATATTCCATTTACTCTCAAAGACCCCACCCTGGAAAAACCATTTTTACAAGAAGCAACCGCCGCCGGCCTGCTTGGCTTGGCCGGTCACCGAGCGGTGGGCGGCATGCGCGCCAGCCTCTATAACGCAGTGACATTAGATGCCGTGCAGGCCCTGACGAATTTTATGAGCGACTTTGCCGCCGCTCACAAAAAATAAATGCAGAGCAGAGCAAAGCAAAATAAATAGGTATCACCATGTATAAAATTCTCAATCTCAACAATATCAAAGTGGCTGGGCTTGAGCGTCTGCCACGTGAACGTTATGAGATTTCTTCTGAAATGCAAAACCCCGATGCCGTACTTTTACGCTCGGCCAGCATGCATGAATGGAACATTCCCGGAAGCGTCAAAGCAATAGGCAGAGCAGGAGCTGGTTTTAACAATATTCCAGTAGACAAATATAGTGCTCTCGGTGTGCCGGTATTCAACACGCCAGGAGCAAATGCCAATGCAGTCAAAGAACTGGTCATCGCCGGTATGATGATGGCCGCCAGGCAAATTGGCCCGGCATGGGACTTTAGCCGCAGTTTGAGCGGTACTGATTCTGAAATTGACAAACAAGTAGAATCAGAAAAAAAACGCTTTGTTGGTATTGAACTGGCCGGTCGCACTCTGGGAGTTGTGGGGCTGGGAGCCATTGGCGTCAAAGTCGCTAACGCCGCATTTTCTCTTGGTATGAAAGTGGTGGGCTACGATCCGCACATTACGGTGAGCAATGCCTGGCAGTTGCAATCAGAAGTAAAGTCGCTGGCCAGCGTCACTGAAGTGCTCGCGCTATCTGATTTCATTACTTTGCATGTGCCACTTTTAGAAGACACTAAAAATTTGCTCGACGCTCGTCGTTTGGCTAAATGTCGAGAAGGCATCACTATTTTGAACTTCTCACGCTCTGCCATCGTTGACGAGAAAGCAGTGTCTGATGCCATTAAATCAGGCCGAGTGCGCGCTTACGTTTGCGATTTTCCTAGTAATCAACTGAAAGACCAGGAGCGCGTCATTACACTGCCTCACCTTGGCGCCTCCACAGAAGAAGCAGAAGAAAATTGCGCCATTATGGTGGCGGAGCAAATTCGTGACTATCTAGAAAAAGGCACCATTCACAATTCCGTCAACTTTCCCGAAATGTCACTGCCGGGAAAATTAAACAATCGCTTGATTATTGCCAACGCCAATATTCCGCACATGATCGAACGCATATCGGCGGCCGTGTCTAATGCCAATATCAACATTCTTGATATGTTGAACCGCTCTCGTGGCGACATTGCCTGCACTTTAATCGATTGCGAAAAAGACGTCACCGAAGACGTATTGACAAGCATCGGTAAAATCGAAGGTGTGTTAAAAGTACGTTTAGTCAAAGCTTGAAGACTATAATGCACAGGTAGATAATTCTCATGAGTGAAGCCATGAAATTCAGCTCGACAATAATGCTCTTGACGCTAGCCGGATTATTCTTGCCACCGGCATATGCAGCCATGAGCGAAGGCGACAGTAAAAACTGGGATGACTCACTCAGGCATGCGCGAGAACTGCGCGACGAAAAACAGTATAACCAGGCTGAAAAAGTTTTTCTCGAACTGCAAAGTCAGGCAGAGAATTCAGACGATAAAAAACGTGTGCGAAAAGCATTAACAGCCCTTGCCGCCGTTTATTTTTACCGCAAAGATTATGCAAAAGCAGAAGAGTTAGATCGAAAAGCTCTGGGGCTGGCGGAGAGCCTGGCAACAGATAATGACGGCTCTGTAGCTATCTGTCTTAATGATCTGGCCGAAACACTGGTAGAAGAAAAACGCTTTGATGAGGCCTTGCCCATTATCAAAAGAAGCGTAGCTTTATCTGAAGTTGTCTTCAGTCATAATCATCCTCTTCTGGGTATGCGTCTCAATTTTTTAGCGGACTTGCTCGAAAAAACGGGTCACAAAGAAGAAGCTATTCAATATAGAAGTGAAGGTCAGGGCATCATCGATGCATTTCTTTCGCAAATGAGCCGCAAGATTAAGGGGGCCTGGAAACCGCCACGGAGCCAGTACAGCTATAGCTCCAACGTTGCCTTTCTGGTGACTGATCACGGCTACGTTAGAGATGTGCATATTCTCGATTCATCGAAAAATGCCACCAATGATCAAGCCGCTGTCGATGCCGTTATTGCCGCTCAACCTTTTGCCGACATCGACTCAAAAGCTGATGACGACCAACTCAATCTCACTTTCAAATTTGACTACAACTTTCACCAGCAGGGTGACGCCGGTAGAGATGTGAAGCAACAAACCGCTGAGGCTACCAGTGAAACAGTGGCTGATTCGCAAGAAAAAATTAACGCAGCCAATAAGCAGCTGGCCAAGATCATGCAAGACATCGACGAAATCAAAAAAGATAAAAAGCACACTACCACCACCTTGGCGGAATTTTACGGTCGCATGTCCGACACCCTTATGGTTTTAGGCCAGCATAATAAAGCCATCGAAGCTCTGAAAGAAGCCCTCGCGAGCCCCGATTTTAGCGATCGCAATGCACCAGGTACACTAATGGTCATGAGCGAACTTGGTTGTGTTTATTCTAAATCGATGAAATCAGGACTGGCCGAAACTACATTGAAAGCGGTGGTAGATTCGCCTAATTTCGAACAAATTTTGGATGTTCAACTGAAACAGCAAGCGCTTGATGATTTAGGTCACTCATTATCGAACCTTGGTCACTATGCCGAAGCGCAAAAATATTATTCGCGCAAAAAAGGTTCTGATTAGACGCACCATATATAGTGCCAATGAATAACCGGTCTTGACACTGCTATTAAGGCCGGTTATTCGATTGCCTGTGGGTTGGTCGGTTGAAAAAGTTATCTAATATTCGCGTGGGAGCGCTTTGCGCAAGTCATCGGCGTGATTTATCTGGGTGCCGCAATCTCCGCAATTGGGTCGGCGACCGACGGTCCAACCACCACTAGGCAGCGTATGACCGTAAATGCGGCATTGATGACTCTTGGGTTTGAAACTGTAGGTAATTTGGGTCCACATATCACACATGTAGTCCCATACTGAAGCTCTCTTGGTCTGATCAATCTCGTTGACACGCTGAACTTTGATTTTCAGTGTGGCGATTTGTTCTTGTGAAATTGGAGCAGTATCTGGATGTCTGCGACCGATACGGCTGTACTTAGTCATAACTTCCTCACTTAATTGCCATTTGCTCGATCTGTACTTTTAAAATCTTGCCGTAGCTACTTTACATCATCGTCTCGCATATTCACAAGATAGCCAAAGCTGATAAAAGATTCACCAAAGCAAGAATCTCATATATCCACTGATAAGACAAGCGCCATTCTAAAGAACCCTATAAAGGAATAAGGGGTGGGTCACAATTGCCCACCCCATGATTCACTTTCTACTTTTGTCTTCGTCTGCGGACTAAATCATCTCATCGACAATGCCGGCCCAGACTTTTGGATCTGTTTTCAGTGATTGTTTTACGAGAGCGCCTTTTTTGAAAGCCAGTTCGCTGTCTTCATAGGTCGGCATGTCGGTTTCGTAAACCACACCCAGAGGAATCTTGTCGCCCCACTCAAATGACTTGGCCAGGCTGGCGTGGAAATCGGAACGATCCCAATTTTCATCTTCCAACTTATAGACACGCTCTTTGAAGAAGGGATAAGTGTTGACCTTGTTGTACGTGACGCAAGGGCTGAAGATATCCACAAGGGAGAACCCTTTGTGTTCGATAGCAGCAGCGATGGTGTCAGCCATATGCTTAGGTTCACCTGAGAAGGCCCGAGCGACGAACGTAGCACCGGCAGTGATTGCCAGAGCCAACGGATTCAGTGGATTCTCGTGGTTGCCCAATGGTGTTGATTTTGTTTTCTGACCGGTACCGGTAGTCGGTGAAGTCTGGCCGGTGGTCAAACCATAAATCTGGTTGTCCATGACGATATAAGTAACGTCCAGGTTGCGGCGCATGGCGTGCAGCAAGTGTCCGATACCGATACCGTAGCCGTCGCCGTCACCACCAGTGATGACACATTTAAGGTCGGTGTTGGCCAGGTGAGCACCGGTTGCAACAGGTACAGCGCGCCCGTGCAAGCTGTGAATACCATAAGCATGAAGGAAACCAGGCAAGTTGGACGAACAACCGATACCAGACACCACCAGAAGATTTTCTGGAGTGATACCAAGTTTGGCGGCGGCTGCTTGTACACCTTTAAGTACGGCGAAATCGCCGCATCCCGGACACCAGTCAGGATCGACTGGACCTTTAAATAGTTCGACTGGAAGCTCGATTACAGTTGCCATCGTTTTTATAAACCTCTTAAATCAATTATTTGAATAGACATGAAACGCGGGCAATTTATTCGGCAATTTTCTCGAAGCTGTAGGTAGCTCCGGTAGACACACCCACTTTCATGCGGGCGGCCAGTTTGCCTGTGGCGCGTTCACTCAGTTCAACGTTCCATGTAGGTTCGCCGTGTCCGTTTGAAGACTCACGAGTAGCTGCAGTTGGACGCAACTTCTCCTGGGCATGTGTACGTATGTAGTGATAGGCCATGTCTTTGGCTTCGGCTTCGGTTACGTCGTAATCGAGGGCTTTACCAGCGAGAATGCGTTTGACATGCTCGGCGATATAGAGAGGCTCCATTGGTTCACCGTCATATCTATTGATGTGAGCATCCATTGATATGCCGGTTTCAGCTTTGATGTGGCGAGCCATTTGGCTGGTGAAGTTGACTTCCACTGAAACCTTCTTCTTCGCTTTGCTGAGAATTTCCAATACTTCCTTGGCATGGAAAGGAGCGATGTATTTGATATTGAGCAGGTTGGTCTTGATGCCTTGAGCAGTGAGAAGCTCAGCTGCTTCTTTCACTGGGCCCCAGGTTGAACCCCAACATACAAGAGTCAAATCAGCATCGGCCGGACCTTCCAGCACTGGAGCAGGAAGTTCTTTCAAGAGATTTTCAATCTTGCGATTTCTCTTTTCCATGATTTTGCGGCGAGTAGCCGGTGAAGTGAACATGTCTGAAATAAGAATGCTTTCTTCATCGTGATCGTCTGATGCAGAAACGAATGCAGTATTGGCAGTGCCGGGAAGGGCGCGCGGTGAGACACCAGATTCGGTGAATTTAAAGCGCTTGAATTTGCCTTTTGATTCTGGCCATTCAGTGACAATTTCACCGCGGTCAATTACAGGATTGCCGTCGAAGACTTCAGGATCTACAGTTTCAGGATGCTCCGAAAGCAACAGGTCAGACATGAGCAGAATCGGCATCTGATAACGATCGGCTATGTTGAAGACTTCTACTGTTGTTGTGAAGCAATCAACGATATCGCGCGGAGCAACGATTAGGCGAGGGAACTCACCTTGCGATGCCCCGTAAACCTGGAACAAGTCGGCTTGCTCAGTTTTGGTAGGCAAACCGGTGGATGGTCCGCCGCGTTGAACTTCTACGCAAACTACAGGCACTTCCATTATGCCGGCCATGCCGACCGCTTCGGTCATCAAAGCGAATCCACCACCAGCGGTGGCGCACATAGAACGAGCACCGGCAATACCGGCTCCGATTGCCATGTTGATTACAGACAGTTCGTCTTCGCATTGTTTGACGCAGATGCCGGTTTCATGGGCATGGTTGGCCATCCAGTGCAAGATAGTCGAAGCTGGTGTCATCGGATAAGCAGAATAGAATTTGCAACCGGCGGCATAAGCACCAATAGCGATGGCTTCATTGCCGGTCAAGAAACAACGTTTCTTGCGGGTAAAGTTCCAATCTTTAGTCAGTGGCTTGAAATTAGCTTTGGCGAATTCATAACCAACTTTGAGCAAGCTGACGTTCAAGTCGATTACTTTCTGACCTTTGTGGGCGAAAGTATCAGCCAGCACGTTGCTTGGCTCTTCCACGCCGATATTCGAGAAGAAAGCAGCGGCACCCATGGCCACTGTGTTCTGCATGATGGGCAAAAGTGCACCATGCTCTTTCACTACATCTTCAGTGATTTTCTTCATCGGCAAACCGACAATCTGTACACCGTTGCGTACTTGATTTGGTTCGCAAGCCAATTTGTCTGAGTTGAAGATGACGGCGCCGCCTTCTTCTACTTCAATTGAATGGCGCTCGATGGAATCCTGGTTAAGGGCCACGAGAACATTGAGATTATCGCCATGTGAATAAACTTTGTTTTCACCAATACGCACACGGAGCCAAATGTGACCGCCCCGAATGATCGACTGGTAGCAGTTGTACGCGTAAACGTGGAGTCCAAGTCTGCTGCATGACTTGGCCAAGGTATCGCCGGATTTATCTAGACCGTCACCGGCTGCTCCAGCAATACCAACTGTTACTTCCTGCATTCAAATACCCTCAAAGAGTGAGCTACAGACCGTTTTAGAAACGGCTCATTTGAATTGAATCGCTTGCGACTCAATAAAAGCGCATAATACGGCGCTTCTCAATCAAGATAAGATAGCATGAAAGGTTGACAAGCAACCTGGCAACTGACTCATACCCACAGTCTCGGCAACAATTTGAGACGATTGCAAAGATAAAGAAAAGACAAAGATTAGTGAGAAGGGGTGTGCTCTCCAGAACCGGCTTCATGGCTTTGCTCATGGCCGGCTTCATGACTTCTTTCAGGAAGAGGTTGCATCGACCACCACCAACCGGAGCCGATTAAAACGACAGCAGCCGCGAGGGTGACGGCTTTGAGAATCAAATCTTGCGGGCTAGATTCAGGAATGGCCTCGGTCGCATGAGCGCCATGACTGTCGTCGTGGGCGTGACCGTGATCATCGGCGTGATGTTGATCTGAACTCATGGATAATTCCTCTGCATTCCTTAAAAAATATTAGCCGTTAACAAATCAATGAGTGGGCAAAATGTACGAAATCCAGGCAATGCCTGCCACAGCGGCAAAGATTACCAGGGCATAGTATTGGCCACGGCCGTTTTGCAAGTATTTGAGCACTTCGCCTATGCTCATGGTCACCAGTCCGACGCCATTGACGACGCCTTCTACAATCACCATATCGACAAAGGTCCAGACATTTTTATAAGCGGGAAGCAAGACACGGTCGACGATACCGAAATAAATATCGTCCATGTACCACTTGTTGAACGACATATTGTAGATAAGGTTAGCCATACCTTCTTTGGATTCGGCGAAGGTTTTGTTGAAGTGCAAAGTTCTGGTCAGATACATCAGATAAGCAATAGCGAAACCAGCCAGACCAAAGGCAATTGAGATGCCCATCATGGTCACGTTGGCACCTTCGAAATGTGGACCGTTAGGCCCAAAGATGAAAGCGGCGAAGTGGTTTGGTAAACCATGCTCAGGTGACGCGCCTGCCAGAGCCGGCTGCAAGTTGGCGATATTGAAACCAAGATAACCGGTCAATATGGAAGGCACAGCCAGCACCAGAAGCGGCCAGGTCATGGCTGGGCTCGATTCGTGTGGATGGGCGCTACCGCGATATTCGCCGGTAAATGTCATGAAATAAAGTCTGAACATATAGAAGGCGGTCATTCCGGCGGTCAGCATCATCAACCAACCGATGAAGGGGTGATGAACCATGGCGGCGCCAATGATTTCGTCTTTAGAGAAGAAACCGCTGAAGAGTGGGAAACCGGAAATGGACAGGGTGCCTATCAGAAAACAGATATGGGCTATGGGCATGGATTTTTTCAGCCCACCCATTTCGCGTATATCTTGTTGACCGTGCAAACCGTGAATAACGGCACCACTACAAAGGAACAACATGGCTTTGAAAAATGCGTGGTTGAAGAGGTGGAAAATACCGCCGGTGAAGGCGCCTACACCAAGACCAACGAACATATAGCCCAGTTGCGAACAAGTTGACCAGGCCAGCACGCGCTTGATGTCGTACTGACTCATGGCGATGGTGGCAGCCATGAAGGCGGTAATGGCACCAATACTTGCCACCACTGTTAAAGCGGTGCCGGCCGAGCCGTCGGTATTGAGCCAGATTGGATAAGCGCGGGCCACCAGATACACACCGGCAGCAACCATGGTGGCAGCGTGAATCAGTGCAGAAATTGGAGTGGGACCTTCCATGGCATCTGGCAACCAGACATGCAGTGGGAATTGCGCTGATTTAGCCATAGGGCCCATGAAGATCAAGCAAGCGATGAAGCAAAGTAGTGAGTCATTTAAGGCACCAGCGGCGGCGGCCTTGTGAATCACGCTGGCTAAATCGGTTCCGTTAGGTCCGACAAAACCGAGCACCGGTCCGGCACCCCAGAAATCTTTCGTATAGAGGAAGAAAGTAATGGTGCCGATGAGAAAACCAAAGTCACCAATGCGGTTAACCACAAAGGCTTTCATGCAGGCCTTGGCAGCCGATTCTTTGTACCACCAGAAACCAATCAAGAAATATGAACAGACGCCGACCAGTTCCCAGAAGCCATACATCTGGAACAGATTGGTTGATACCACCAGGCCGAGCATTGAACCTGTAAAAAGCGAAAGGTATGCATAAAAGCGCGAGTAACCAGGATCTTCGCGCATATATCCGTGAGTATAAATTTGCACTAGCAAACTAACTGAAGTAACGACGATGAGCATCAATGCTGCTGTGTTATCTACCAGCACGCCTACAGAGAGGGTAAAGCTGCTTGATGAGAACCAGGGAATATTTTGCTGAAAATAAGGATCGGGAAAAGCATGTGAAACAAGTGCTTGAAAAATCGCGAGGGAGTGCACCAGACCATAAGCTACGGCACCAACAGATACAGCCATGGAGAGAAACTTCGAAGCTCTCACGCCCATGATGATCAAGAAACCCGCCAGGAACGGTGCTGCCACAATCAGGCCGGCGTGTTCGACGAACCATTTCAACTGTTCAACGCTAAACGGTAACAAGATCTATCTCCTAGAGGGTCATCCCATTAGCTCTTGACTAGAGCTAGTTTTCACTTAGTAATCCAGACTCTAAAACTATACATTGATGAAGTGCTAACAACCATGATTGATAAAGCACAGTTGAGAGTGAAAAGATTTTTCTCTTTAATATAAGGAGCAGCTGCATCTATGGATCGCTCAGCGCTTTATACTGGTGGGCGCTCTTTGAGCATAGCAACCTACTTACAAGTACAAATCTACAAGTACACGTTGCCGTCGCCTTTTTTTATTTTCCGGAGACCACTGTGAATCCCGAACCACAACATCTACTTACTATCCTTCTCCTGCTGCCGATGCTCGCTGCTCTAGCGATATCGTGCAGTCCTGAAACTGCCGCGCGCAAGCTGGCAATCGCTTTCGGCGGAGGAATGTTTGGACTCTCTGCATTTATTCTTTCGCAATTCGATGTCAGCCGCGGTGCCGATTATCAACTGGTAGAAAGAGTGAGCTGGTTCGAAGCACCGTTCCCTGTGCAATATTTCGTCGGCGTCGACGGTATGTCACTTTCACTGGTGGTGCTCACCGGATTCGTCACCTTGATGGCTATCCTCGCTTCCACTTCCATCGGCAATAATCGCCCCAGACTTTACTACGCCATGCTCATGCTCCTGACATTCTCAGTTCTGGGCGTGTTCCTTTCGCTTGACTTGTTGCAGTTCTTTGTTATGTACGAACTCGAACTTGTACCGATGTATTTCTTGATTGCCATCTGGGGCGGTCCTAGACGCGCTTACGCTTCACTCAAATTCCTCATATACACCTTCTTTGGTGGCGTATTGATGCTGGCCGGACTGGTCTACATGTATACCCAAATGGGCGCCAGCGCTACGTTTGATATGACCAGCCTGACGACCATGTGTCCAAGCTTGCCGAAAGATGTTCAATTGCTCGCTTGTCTTGGCTTCTTCCTGGCCTTCATCATCAAATTGCCTTCCTTCCCAGTGCATACCTGGTTGCCTGACGCTCACGTTGAGGCACCAACCCCGATATCAATGCTTCTGGCCGGTTTGCTTTTGAAAATGGGATCTTATGGTCTGGTACGCATCTGCCTCGGATTCTTCCCATCTTTCTTTGTTGATTATGGCCCGCAAATTATGGCCCTTGGTGCTTTCAACATTGTCTGGGCAGCTATGGCCTGTTTGATTCAACAAGACATGAAACGCATTATCGCTCTGTCTTCCGTCAGTCACATGGGCTTTGTTTTGCTTGGAGTAGCGTCGCTTTCGTCTGCCGCTCTCAGTGGTGCAATTTTCCAGATGGTCTCTCACGGTGTGATTTCGGCTCTGCTCTTCTTCCTGGTCGGTGCCGTTTACGAGCGCACTCACACCAGGCAGCTGCCTGAAATTGGCGGCGGCCTGGCGAAGCAAATGCCTAACTTGTTCTACTTCTGGATGCTGGGCACCATGGCTAATTTAGGCTTACCCGGACTATCTGGCTTTGTCGCTGAAGCCGCAGTTTTCTATGGCTCATTTACCTCTCCCATGGCCACTTCAGTTGTGAACGGTCACATGGTGCAAGGTTGGATTTATTTCGCCGCCCTTGGTGTAATTCTTACTGCCGGTTATATGCTCTGGCTCTTGAAAAAAGTCTTCTATGGTGAGGAGCTGGATAAATGGAAAGGCCATCTGACCGATGCCACAGGCACGGAAAAAATCGTGGCTTACTCTTTGTCGTTCTCCATTCTCGCTCTTGGCATTTATCCGCTCATGCTGATTAACTACTACCAGCCGGTTGCCGACAAAATGGCAGACGACATCAAGACTCACATCAATGTCACTCACAAGCTTGATCCAGTGAAGAAAACTGCCATTAGCCTGCGCTAAATCTTCAGCTATTTATCAAGTGTTTTCATGGGCTCGATAGGCACCAGTTCTATTGGTGTCTCTGTGTTTATTGTGGCACCGCTGCCGGGCTCGACCGAGCCTGAGGAAGGTCTTAGCACCACTCGCCCTTCAATTGCCTTAGAAACACTGGCGGAAATGCCGTTGATCAGTTCGCCTGAGCTTTTGGCATCATAATATTTGCCGCCGGAACTCTTGGCGATGCAATCAAGTTGTTTGCGCGCTTCTGGTTCGCGACCCAGGGCCAGTCCCACCACGTCGACTTTTAGTTTGATACCGAGTGAAGGCAACCTGGCAATAATCTCACAGGGATTACCACTACAAGTGTCGGCACCATCTGTGATTAGAATAATGACTTTGCTACCTTCCACATTTCTAAAATCATGAGCGGCAGCCTGACCAATTGCGTAAGCCAGGGGCGTCATACCATAAGGTTTGATTTGCCTGACCTTCTCAATAAATGAACGGCGATTGTGTTGGGCAATCGGCACCCAGAGGGCGCTGTTAGTGCATTCCCGGCCAATGTCGAGGCCGCCGGCAATGCCAAACATAGAATGTTGCGGGCCGGTGGAACCCTGACCAAATACGCGCAAGCCTATATTGACGTCATTAGGAATGCGGCTTAAAGCTTGTTGCAGTACCTGCTTAGCAGCATCCATTTTTTGCGTGTCATGTTCGAGCATCTCGAGCATCGAGCGCGATCCGTCGACGATAAACAAAATATTGACGGGAGCAGCTTCTCTTTGCACGCCGGCTTGAATAGTGGATGAATCGGTACCAGACTGAATTAAGGTAGAGCCGGTGCCAGTTTGTAAGGTCGTTGAGCCAGTGCCGGTTTGCAGTGTTGTCGAGCCGGTGCCTGTTTGCAATGTAGTCGATTGACTGGTGGCAGATAACGGTTTTTGCCGCCTTGGTGCAAGGGCAGGGGCAATGGTTTCAACCGGGGCAATTTGTATCGGCACAGGAGTTGCTGCTGGAGCTGGTGAAGGTTCTGGCGCAGGTGCAGAAGCAGATCGAGGAGCGGGGCTGGGTTCTGGTGGTGCCGCTTTGGCGTCGGCAGTGATGCTTACGGCCGACGCAATTAATGCCACCGAAAGTGATACCAGCAAATTATTGGTCTGCCAAAGCCTTTTAGTCATTTTTATTTTTTACGTCTTCTTTGTCTTTGGAATTTTTCAAATCAACATCAGTCGACTTCGAGTTATTGTTATCAGCTGGTGCTACGGGGTCAACCGTGGCTGGTTCAACTTCGCCTTCAACAGTTAAACCAGGCCTTTTTTCGTTTTTATCTTCGCGCTTTTTGATTTTGTCTTCTTGCTTATTATGCTTGTCTTGAGCAAGTTTAGCTCTGCGGTCTTCTTTTTCGCGCCGTTCCTGCTCTTTGCGCTCTTCTTTAGCCTTCTCATCAGAGTCGGCCGCTTCTGCAGCCTGTGGCGACTGGCTCTTCGCCAAGATTACTCTGCGACTGACCGGTACAGATTTCATTCCTTTAGCTTGCACGGCCCAAACAGTAACGTAATATAGCCCTTCTTTGCTGTTGTTGGAAAGTGGAACATGGCCGGAGAATGCGGCACCATCTACTTTCATTCCGCCTTTGACAGGAATATCTGAAACCGGTTTAGGTTCACCAGGCGAGCCCGCCAGAGCAATGAGAGGCACAGCCATGGCTGCCGGTGGGAAGAACATTCCCGCGGCAACAGCGCCCACGATCATGCCGGCTTTCAGTGCGAATATAGCCTTGTCGTGATTGCCCTCACCGTGATTAGAGTATGCAATATAATCAAGCGGCGGGAAATAAGGCAGAGCTTCTTCGGCGTCATCAGCAGCAGCGGCATTGGTATCAGGATTGTAGGCTTCCCAGGCCAATGTCACTTTGTCAAAAATATAAGGGCTGTGCATCACTCCCCGCACTTCCACTTTATCTCCTACAGCAACTTCGGTAGCCAGCGGAATCATAATAGCGTGACGCGACAGCACTTCGGCAGCGGCAATAATTCTTTCGCCATCAGCAGAGAGAGCTGAGGCAAAACCAATATGAGTAGCATCAGGATTAAGCAGAGCGTCACGATCGTCTTGACGGCTGAGCATAGTTTTTAAAATTCGAGCGACACCAGCTTTGCATAAACGTCGCACACCCACTTCAGCAGTTCTGACCGAAGCAATGCCCTCGTTGACGGCGTCATTGCCTTCATTCAAAGTAAAGCGCCGGTCAGGGTTACTACCGTCAGAACTAAAGTGCGAAAGTACATTGCGCCGGGCTAAATCTTTAGTCAAATCTGAGGCAATTTTTTCAGCTAAATTATCAGGAGTTACCGGTGCCACACCAAATGAGGTGCGCTCTTTGTTTATTAGCATCACCGCATACTGAGCCAATTCACTCTCGCTAGCAGGCTGACTGTTTTCCGGTAGATCCGCTTGCTCATCTAAATACCGCACTTCACTTAGTGATTCCAGTGCCGGTCGGCTGCTGTCGAACATGTCACCACCAGCGGTGCTTGAGCTGCGACCGGCTGCTGCGTCTTCTCTGCCTGCAGCCGAATTTGGATCAACTTCCTGATTGCCTAAAATCGTCTTCTTCAAACGCTCAGTACGATCGAATAGTGAGTCGTAGGCGAAAGTCTTTTTAAAAATAGCAGTCTCTAAGTTGGCCAGGCGCTGGTCGATATGCATTGTTTGATTGGCCGAACCAAGAGTAATAGCTTCTAGCTGACCAATGGCCGGATAAGGATCTTTGCCACCAGGGGCGGGCATTGTGCCCACTGGCGCGGGAGTAAATGGCAAGCTGCCGTAAGCGGGGCCAACAGGTGCACTGCCGGGTCTCGATACTCGGGTAGGTAGGTCGCCGTGAGGCATATTGGCATCAGGCCCTACAAGAGCTTCTCCCGGACGGGCCACTCTGGTGTCGAGCAGGGGCGTAGCTGACTTCATGGTCGGGACGGGAGAAGGCGGCGGTGGTGCCTTGGGCGGCGGCGAAGGGGCCGGAGGACGAGGCTGAGACGCCGGTATTTTGGCTTTGCCGCTGCTTTTAGCAGCAAAAGCAGCACAGCAGGAACTTGACAGACAGACCGTCATGCTTAAGGCGATAATCGCTCTTGCCGCATGCATTCCAGACTATCCTCATACTGACTGCTATAAATGGTCTTAATAGATATATTGTGCGCACAAGTGCTTCCAAATCACAAATTACCACTCAATTTAAACACTGAAACAAGCAATTAATTAGCGGCATTGCTGCGAATCATGGCTGTGGCTCCCTGACGCCCGGTTATACCGCCTGACTGGCGGTGTGAATAAAAGATGTCTGGCCGGCAGGAAGTGCAAAAAGAGCAGACATCTACTTCGCCAACACCAGCCAGCAGAAGCTGCATGGCGTTGATGGCCTTTAAATCAGGCCGCGGTTGCTCAGAGTCGCCTCCGGCTTTCACCAGACTGTCTAAATCATCAATTTCCAATTTAACATTCTCTGGTGGCGACAATGTGAGCATCAACTGCTGCACCACATCATCTCCGGTAGGATAGCAGCAGGTGCCGATAGCGGGCCCCACGGCGGCCACCATAGCTGAAGGGCCGCCGCCAAATTCACGGCACAGCAGATCTACAGCATTTCGAGCAATTGCCTGGGCCGTGCCGCGCCAACCGGCATGGACAATGGCCAGTAGTTTTTTCTTGTGCTCATAAATGATCACCGGCACGCAGTCGGCAAAATGTAAAAGCAAGGGCACGTCAGGCAAGCGTGTGGCAACCCCGTCGACTTTAGCTAACTCAGGGGCTGAATCTTTTTCGCTAATAGTGACGATATTGCCTGAATGAACCTGTCCGGGCACTTTTAAATACCGAAGATCAGCTTCCAGAGCCGTACATAAAATAGAGCGGTTATGCAGAGCGTCGGCTTTCAGTGCATCGTCTTGCACATGACGCCCCAAGTTGAAACTTTCATATGGCGCTTTGGTATTGCCACCATTTCTTGTGGTGAAAGCATGCACAAGATCGCCTGCATACCGATTTAACAGCGGCGATTGAATCAGCGGCAAACCGCTAACTGACTTAATTTCCCATTGATTTGACTTGAGGGCCTCGGCAGCTAAATTGATTGTTTGCATATTATTGAATTGTCATGCCTCCACAGATATTTAGTGACTGCCCGGTAATTGCCGCAGCTTCGTGAGTGCATAAATAAACGATCAAACCAGCTACCTCACTCGGTTCTATTAAACGCATCAAGGGCACCGAAAGCTTTGTAATTTCAAGAGCTTGCTCTTTATCTAAGCCATTGAGATCGCACCATTTTTGATCTTCAATTTGTTCAAAAGCCATATCGGTAGCTACCCAGCCCGGACAAACTGCATTGACGGTGATACCATACCGGGCATTTTCCAGAGCCATTGCTTCGGTGAGGCCAATAACGGCAAATTTAGAGGCAGAATAGGCCGCGCCGTAAGCTTCGGCCGATTTGCCCGAAATTGATGAAACGTTGATAATACGGCCCCATTGGCGAGCAATCATGCCTGGTAAAACAAACTTGGACAATATAAGAGCACTGGTCAAATTGACCTCGAGCATTTCTCGCCAGCTAGCCAGAGCATGGTCAACCACAGCCTCTGTGCGATATATACCGGCATTATTGACGAGGATATTAATCTCTTTCTCTCCAGCCGCCAGAGTCTTTGCCAGACTATCGGCTTGAGCCAGGTCGGCTACCAGATAAGATGCCTCAATGTCAGTCAGTGCCTGCACTTCCGCGCAAACCGCTTTCAACCTTTCTTCGTTGCGACCGAGCAATGTAAGGCTGCAACCGACTTGAGCCAGCTTTATGGCAGTGGCGCGGCCGATGCCTCGCCCGCCTCCGGTGACCAGGGCGTGTTTGCCCGCCAGTGCCTGAGAGTCAAAGCTGGTGGCTGTGTTCGGCATTATCAAGGGCTGTCGTTACCTGTCATCCTTATATTATGGAACGAATTTTGCCTCTGTGCCGGAGACTTGAATGCAAAGAGGCCTTAAGTTGTGTTTCAGATACCACCCGGGGAACATTGCTAAAATTCTGTAGTCTTAAAATCCATGGGCCTGCAAAATTGAAGCGACCCTTATAGAAGATTCACAGAATCTCATTATCTACTAAAAGTCAGTCCAGCAGAGGCTGTACAAAATCAAGGTACAAAAAGATGACATCCAAATCTTACTCCATCAAAAGATCGGTTTTAGCGGGTGCCCTTTTGCTAAGCCAATCGATTTGTCTATATCCTTTAGCAGCTATGGCGGCTGACAATGACATTCACGTGGCCGGTCAGTCCATATTCTCCGTGCCCGCAGCAGGTGGTCTCACTGCTGACAAAAGAGCCGCGATAGTGCAACAGAATTTAGACAACGCCCTGGTGGCAGCAAAAGACAGAACCCCATCGGCAGTCAATATCACTTATGTCAAAGGTGTGCCCGTCATCACCCTTGGTGGCTACCAGGTTGTCACCGTAGATGGTGCCAGTGCTAAAAGCGTCGGTAGCAGCCCCGCCCTCCTGGCTAAAAGATGGGCCGATTCTCTGCGTGAGTCAATGAGAGATCAAGCCAGCATTCAAAGCTATGTCGGTCAATTGTCGGGAGACTACTTCGCCTCCGCTCCAGCGGCTGTCAATGCTCCTCCGCAGCAACAAGCCTACCAACCACCACAACAGCAACAACAGAGCTACGGCCAATCTACCTACCAGGCTCAAACACCTTATCAACAGCCGCAAACTCAGTACGGCGGCCAGGCTCAGTATGGTCAACCCCAAGGTGGTTTCAGACAGGGCCGCATCAGTTATGCACCTGCTGGTTTAGTGATGCCGATTACTTTGAGCACAGGTATTGCTACTCAAGTAGCCAAGCCAGGTGATTTGATTCAAGCGACAATAAGCCAACAAGTAGTGCTTGGTGACTCCACCATTCCTGCCGGCTCGGTCATTATTGGTACCATCACTGACGCCAGCGCCGGCCGCATGCTTGGCCGCGCAGGCTCACTCGATATCAAATTCAATCGGTTAAGAACCCCAGACGGAACTGAAACACCGATTACTGCTCACTTGATTGGCGGCATCGGCAAATACACTGGTTCTGGCACAGACGAAACTGTGATCAAGGGTGAAACCTGGAAGAACAAAGCCGTTCAAGCCGGTCTTAGAGGCGCAATCGGCGCCGGTACCGGTGCAGCTCTCGGTACAGCTGTGGGCGCCATTGCCGGCGGTTCACGTGGTGTAGGTAGAGGCGCCTGGTCGGGCACTGCTATCGGTGGCACTGTCGGTGTCGCCCAGAGCGTGCTTTTGAGAAAGGGTAGAGACGTCACCATTCCAGCCGGAACCGCAATGCAACTGCAACTTGATGCCCCTGTATCAATTGCCGGAGCGACAGCTTCGAACCCATACTAAGGGGTTAAGGCCTGCGAGCCGATGCTAGTGATCAGAAGATTTGCGCCCGGGCGCAAATCTTCCAAGTAACAAAAAAGCCGGAGAATCAAATCCCCGGCTTTTTTATGTACTCACTATGTATCGAGGTCGATTACTCTATTTCGATTTCTTCTTCGAGGTCTTAACGTCGCCGTGCACTTTAGCGTTGGCATTAGGCATCATTTGCGCTTCGCTGGCAGGTTCGCCGGTGAACTCTTGATGGAATTCAACCAGGAATTCATCGCCCGGTTTGATGATTGCTTCGTTGCCCTTAGTGACGGTATCTTCAATCAACCAGCTGCCGGGAATACCGGAGAGGAAGCCCCAGGCAAAGCCTTTGATGCGACGGTGGCGAACATTGGTGCCCACTGGTTTCATGAATGCGAATGATGGATTAGCAGCGCCCATCAAACCAAGGGCAACTGGCATAGCGCCAAAACTAAATACACCGGCTGGAGCCATAGCAGCATTCAAGCCGATACGAATAGCTTTGTATTTGAGTTGCTGTTCCCATGGCCCGGCAATTTGGCCCAAGTGGTTCACGCCAAGCACGCGGCCTTCAGCCTTGTTTTTGACGATCAAAGCATTTTTAGCAGGAGCTGCTACCAGAGGTAAGTGCTCGCCTTTTTCGGTGACAATTTCATCAAACTCAACGCCAAGACAGCCAGAGTTGCGATACCAGCGGTTGGCGCTCATGAGCGAGTGCATTACACTGCGGGCAGGCAAGGCATAGTTGATGTGGCCTTGAACTGCTGAACCTTTTTTAGCAACCATGCGATCGCCAATCTTTAAGTCGTATTTCAAGCGCGCTTCAAGACCATCGCCTTTGTGAGCGTTCTTCGAAGAAATTTGCGATGTGACTACAACTGGGAAACGTGCGCCGGTTTTAATGCGGGTTTTACCTTCATCAGTAGGCAAATTCTCGTATTTAACAGTCTCTTCCACTTCAGAAACCTGGTCACTGTCAACAACCAGCACACCACCTTCTAAGGCGGTGACTTCGTCTTTGTTGACGCCGGTTTCAACAACTGTTGCGCCCAGTTCAGTCATATTGTCCGAAGAAAGCGAATCTACAGTTGTTAGCGCGCCTTCACCGACTTTCGGAGAGGCACCACCGGTAGTGAAAAGACTTTGGCCGTCTGGAGAAAGGATACTACCGGCTCCCATTGTTTTGGGCTCGCCTTCAGTAACGATAGCTTTGGTGGAATCAGTGATTGTCACTTCCACAGCGTTGGCAGCGGTAGGCTGATCTTCTGCTTTAGTATCGCCATCAACTGTAGAAGTTGTTGTAGTGGCTGTGGTGGAAGTAGTGACAGCCGGAGTACCGGGCATGATCACTGCACTATCGACAGGGATGGCGGTTACCGGTGTCACTTCGGCGATTGATTTTACGCTGCTGGAATTTTTCTTATCGTCAGTAGTGACAACCGAAGTCGTTTCTTTGCTTACTTCAGTTTTAACTTCTGGTTTAACTTCGGCTTTTTCTTCGACTTTCGTAGTTTCAATTTTGACCGGCTGAGAGTGAGCTTCGAGACCGGCGCCTTCTTCAGCTTTGACTTCAGACTTAACTTCAGTCTTTAATTCAGGCTCTGCGGTTTTGCTTGGCTCTGTTTTTTTCGATTTTGACTGCTTGCCCCAATCGAGGGTGAAGTTCGAATCGCTCTTAGTTTCGTTCCACGATGGCGCTGGCGCAGCCTCAGTCTCAGCGGCGCGAGCCGGAGCGTTGAATGAACTTATAGTTGAAAACGTAAGACCCGAACAAATCAATTGAGCACCCAATAACAGGCTAAATGCCTTAGGTATGACGCTGCGCTGAATCTGAGACATATCTGAGTTCTTGAGGTGCCGGTTTGTATGCTTTGTTTGAAAATTCATTTACGAGCCTGCGGTGCGGTTTCAACAACAATTTTTGACGCTACGATGCCAAGTTATAGATTTATACAATTTATAGGCGGATATATACATGCTTGACTTCAATTCTTAATCTGCTCTTCATGAAAAACTAAACATCAAAATCGAGCTTGCGTGAACCTTTCAACCTAGTAGCCAGGTCCAAGCAATTGGAATCCGGCCCAATTTTTCAAAGAAGGATCGCGTGAAATGGCTGCCAGCTGCGCTTTGCGCAAACCTTGCGCCGGAGTCGATCCCGCCTTTTTACTTTTGAAAACGCTCACTAGCTCATCAATACGCTGGGCATCAGGCTGCCACCACAAACTCATGAGCACGTTGCGTGCACCGGCATAGTTCAAACCACGACTGAAGACCTTCACGGCATTGCCTCGAGAATCTTTCGAGTTGACTGAACTGGCGCTCCAGACAATCAAGTCGACTGCCATGGGTGTGCCGCAAAGCCGATCAGCTGTGACTTTCCTGCCCATATCGTCACTGTCGCCAAAGATTGGCAATACAGATCTGAGGGGATTATTTTCCAGCAAAGGCAATTTAGCTGATATATGCACCACCGATTTGCCTTTAGCCTGCTCTTCGATATTGGTCAGGCTGGCATCTTTTCCTACCAGCTTGGTCACTCTTTCAGCACCCACTGCTGAGGTAATTTGATCATTTTCCGATTGCTCCGAACTGCCGGCAGAATTGGTGGAGGCCACGAGCATATTGAGATCGGCGCTGTACTCAGGTGGGCAGTCCATAATCACTGACATGGACGAAGCCATAGAGAGCAGGTGTCCTTCCACAAAGAACTTACCTTTCTCGTCAATGAGAGCGGCAAATGGCAAATTGTAGAGGGGCCCGTCCGGAATAATTACAATCATTTGCTCAGGTGTCTGAGGCAAGAACTGGCGCACAGACGGCGGCAACAGCTGATTGTAGAGCGCTTTGAGAGTTAACTTCTCAGTTTGCACTCCCGTTTCTTCGCCACCATTCTTGGTGCCAAGTTCCAACAGCGAAGAGACCTCGCTTTTTAGTCTGGCACGATTAACCGGCAAATTGGTTGAAGAAATGCGACCGGCCGGATCGATTGTGAAAACCATGGTGGACTCAGGCCCTACCAGATATTCCACTGCCGTCGCTTTGGTTTTTTGCACGGCGGCAATAATGTCGGCAGGAGTGTTCGGCACTGGTGCGATCAATCTAGCTAACGAACGATTGGAGCTCACTAACGAGCGGAATCGCTCCATCCAGCTTTGCCATTCTTTCACAAGAGTATTTGGTGTCGATGTGGCTTCGGCAGCGTGAATACGTGCCCGCTGACTGGTTAATTCCAGGTAGACATCACGGTCTTCAGGTTTGACCTGACCGCCGCGCTTAAGCCATTCGCTGATGAAATTTTCTTCTTTCAACTGTTCGGCAGCAAGCAACGCTTGCTCGGTCAGGCCCTGGCTGGCCATCAGTTGCACCAGTGTAACGCCCATATCTTCACGACTGACCGGGAAGCTCAAACTATCAGCGGTGTTGAATGCACCGGCCTGTGGCGAACGGAAATACGACACTGAGCTTTTAAGCGATTCTTTAGCCAGATCCATTTCTTGTCTGGCCAGTTGCAATTTTGCTTTAATCAGATAAGAGCGCCAGAGGCTAGCGTCATCATTGATTTTTTCGGCTATAGCAATTGATTTATTGATGTTAGTTTCAGCGGAGCTAGAATCTGCACTTTTGTAGGCAGCTTCAGCTAAAGATTGATAGATGCGACCTTTGAACATCGCTTCTTTGGTATTGGCGAGCACACTCAGTGCGCCATCAAGGTGGGTTTTGCAATCGCGATAAGAACCGCTGCGATACTCAGCCACGGCCATATTTTGCAAAACAATAGCGTGCAGTTTCGGCGCTTTAGGTGAAATAACGGCCTGGAAATCTATCGACTGCAAGAAGTAAGCCATCGCCTTACCAGGCTGGCCGTCGAGCACTTCAATAACACCCAGAGCATTAGTGGCTTGAGCCTGGTTGTAAGCGTCAGATTTTGCTTTAAAGACAGGCAGAGCTTTGAGCAAATACTGGCGCGCCTGTTCTAAATCACCGGTGGAGGCCAGGCAGTAAGCGTAACCTTGATCCATATTGGCACGCGCTACATCAGAAACTTGCCGCGCATCGAGGCGCGGCAGCAAAGCGTAGGCTTGCTCATAAGTTTTGCGAGCATTGGCATATTCATTGGCAGCATATTGCGCATTAGCAACGGTTTGTAAGGCAGGCACAAGATAAAGAGCGCCAGACTTAGGATTAGAACGTGCCAGTGAAAGCAATTTGTTGGCTTCTTCCAGTGCGGCAGTAAACCAACCCATTTCGATCATGCTGGTGACAGTAGCGATGCGCACTTGAACCGCTCGGTTCATATCGCCGGCTTGAACGCTGTACGTTGCACCTTCCTGGAAAAATCTTGTCGCTTCTTTCGGTTTGTTGAATTGCAAACAAAGATTGGCGCAGAGATACATCACTCTTGCCGCTTCAGCGGGATTGTTCAAACCGGAAGCAGTCAATACTTTTAACGCAGCGTCGAGCTGTTGCGTCGCCCAAACCGGGTTATCAAGACCAAAGTAGGCCTGGGCCAGAGCAACACGGGCTCTAGCAAGAGACTGCTGATCTCGTACGCTGGCCAGCACTTCTACGGCATTTTCACCGAGATATTTCGCTTTGACCCATGAGCCTTGCTCGACGTAGCAACGGCACATATTAGTTAGGGCCTTGCCCTGACCTTCGGCATACTTCATTTCGATGCTCATGCCGTACATCTCTTGCCAACTAATGAGAGCCTGGTTAATCAGATGCTGCTCAAAAAACTTTTCCCCTTTTTTGTCCAGCTCTTGAATCTTTTCCATTGATTGGGGGGTCTGAGCCTGTTCGCTCAGCTTTTCCAATTCTTTGATGATGGTCTCGCCACCCCTCGATCGGTCAGGCGCATAGTTGCCCAAAGCCGAATTGGGGTTGTTGTTGATGACAGCCGGATTACTGGAATCCCTCTTAACGTTGACAGTGGCTGACTGGGGTCTGTGCTGCTGTGCGAGCGCTATTTGAGGAGCACCACATTCGATGCCTGCCACCATTAAGGTGCATGCGAGAGCAAATACATTTTTCATTGGCAAATTTTTCTCAAATTTCCTGCGTATAACCCTTTTTTCCAATTTTATTGAGTCGATTGGAACGGATCCGCTGAATCAAGACACGAAGTCGGAACTCAGGCTCTGGATGCCGACCAGTAGGATAGTCAATTTAGCCAATTTTTGCCTGTGAATTAAGCAGTTTTCTACCTCAGATGGGCAAAAAATAAGGTTGGGACTGTTTCTTTAGTGATTTTTAGACAAGTCTGGGCGGGAACATCGGCAAATTTGCCGTCGTCTCCAAATCAACTGTGTCGTTCGAAAAATTGCCAAAACTCCACTCTGCGCCACACCCCCATCGGACATAGCGTTGATATGCGCGACATATCGTTTTCAGCAATCAGTCTAAAACTCTGATGTCTAGTCAGGAATGTGCCCCGAAAAAAATAAAATTAATGGTAGTCTCTTGTTACCGAGAGTTAAGTTCGCGCTGAAAAAAAATCAGCTGAACCACCGAGTCGGTAACAAGTATCGTCGATTAATACTGAATTTTAAATGGAAGAAATTCCCTAGATCTTAGGAGCACACGATGAAACTGCAAATTCGTAAAGCGACTCTGGCCTTAGCTTTGAGCGTAATCTCCCTGCCATCTTCAATATTGGTGGCGCCGGTTCAAGCGCAGACTTACTCTGCATCCGTGAGCAAGGCCCAGCCTTCAAAAACCAAACAGTTCTTCCGCAAACATGAGGTCGTGCGCAAAGCAACGATCGGTGCCGGTGTTGGTACAGCAGCCGGTGCAGTAACCGGATTGATTGCAGGCAAGGGTATGGTGCGAGGGGCCGCACTTGGCGCCGGTACTGGTGCTGCGGTGGGCGTCATCAACGGCAACAAGACCATGGCCAGACATCCGATTATTAGAGACATGGCAACAGGTACGGCAGTGGCCACAGGTATTACAATGGCGGCAACCAGAGGTCGCGGCAGTGCCAGCAAAACCGTCAAAGGCGCGGCTCTTGGTGCAGCTCTAGGATTGGGAGCAGGTTTGTTCAGAGACAAACTGAGATAAGCATATGTACGTGCAATAAATGAAGAGCAGAAGCGAAATACTTGAAATAGCGGCAGATCGAGAATTCGACCTGGTTGTTATCGGAGGCGGCGTTGTGGGAGCAGGAGTTGCTCAAGACGCCGCCTCCCGCGGTTTGTCTGTGTTGCTTTTAGAAAAAGACGATTTTGCCTCCGGCACCTCCAGTCGCACAACCAAATTAATTCACGGTGGCCTGCGCTACCTTGAACAGTTGCAATTCAGGCTGACTCGGGAGCTTTGTCAAGAGCGCGGTTTGCTGGAGCAGCTAGCACCACATATGGTGAGAGACTTTTCTTTCATGCTGCCGATCACCCGTGGTAAAAAATTCTTTGGTATCAAAGCCGACATCGGCCTGACTCTATATGATTTGCTGTCCATTAACGCCAGGGGAGTTCGCACCCATGAGCGCCTCAATCGCAAGGCCACTCTCGGCGCAGCGCCATCACTAGACCCGGCGCTGATTTCGGGCGGTTTGCGTTTTCACGATTGCATCACCGATGACAGCCGCATCGTCATGGAAGTAATTAAATCTGCTTCCCTATATGGCGCCATGGCCGTCAATTATTTAGAAGCAGTTGATTTTAAAACCACCGAAGCTGACGGGCGAGTGCACACGGTAATTTGCCGCGACCGTTTCGACGGCAAAGAAATCATCGTGCGCTGCCGCTCTTGCGTCAATGCCGCAGGCGTCTGGTCAGATAAACTTTTGCGCCAGCTTGATTCTAACTGGAGCGACAAAGTCAAACCGGCCAAAGGCACACACATAATGCTACCGCTTTCCTGCTTTGAGACCAGTACAGCACTATTTTTACCCACCCCCGATGGTCGCTTTGTTTTTGTCGTGCCCTGGCAGAAAGCGTTAATGGTAGGAACCACCGACATCAATTACGAAGGTTCGCTCGATAATCCGGTTGCCACCACTGAAGAAGTGGATTATTTACTCGGTATTCTAAATTCTTACAGTAAAGCCGGCGGTCTTCCCGGTTCGGCCAAACAGCTGACGCGCTCAGACGTGATTGCAGCATGGGCCGGCCTCAGGCCACTGGTTGGAGGCGAACACAGCGGGGGCTCCGAAAAAGGAGCGAACAAAAACCCGGGCAATACCGCCACAATTTCACGCGAACATTTACTTTTTGAAGGACCTTATGGTGTCATTGGTCTGATTGGCGGCAAGCTCACCAACTACAGAATACTTTCCATTCACGTTGTCGATATGGCTCTAGCGCAGTTGATAAAACAAGATGCCGCTAAATATGCCGGTTTTAAGCAGAGCAAGACCGATAAAATTATGCTGGGCGGCTGGAGTGACAAATCAGATTTTCTCACCACCACCGCGCAGATTTCGGCACAGGCAAGAAAGCTGTCGTTGGAGCCGGCCACCCTTGATCACCTTATTGCCACATACGGCAAAGATGCTCTCCAGGTTATAGATCTGGTAGAAAAATCGCCGGCTCTGGCCGAACGCATCTGTCCTGACTTCCCGCCCATCATGGCCGAAGTGCCTTACTGCCTCAATAATGAAATGGCCATCTCTCTTGATGACATTCTTTCTCGCCGCATTCGCCTCGGCTTTGTGCACCAGGGACAGTGCCTGGAATCGGCTCCAAAAGTAGCAATGCTGATTCAGAATCTCAACTACTGGGATTCTAAGCGAGCCGCAGTGGAACTGAATATTTTCGAAAAAAACATGCTGGCTCAACTGGCACCGGCAGCACCACTCGAATCTAGCTTAATTTAGCCATGAAAATTTTATGCCTGGGCCGCCTGCCTCAAGATCTAGAAGAGAAGCTACTCGAGCTTGCTCCCATTGATTTCATTGATCGCACAACCGCTTTGCCCGACCATGAGCTAATTGAAGCCTTGCAGGGCAAGACGATTATTTTGACCGAGCCTCAAGATCAATTGAATGAAAAGGTAGTAGCTGCAGCACCCGAACTAAAGATGATTGCGCAGCGGGCCGTGGGTTTTGACAATATCAATTTGCCGGTTTGCAGCCAGAACAACATTCTCGTCAGCAATACTCCAGGCGTGCTCGATAACGCCACCGCCGATCTAGCATTTGCACTGCTGCTCGCCTGCGGCAGACGCATAGTCGAAGCCGATAGTTATGTCCGCAGCGGTCAGTGGACAGGCTTCGAAAACGACCTTTTGTTAGGCACTGAAATTTTCGGCAAAACCATAGGCATTGTCGGCATGGGCCGCATTGGCTATGCCATGGCTAAGCGCTGTCATGCCTTTAGCCTGAAAATTATTTACAGCCGCAGTGGCGACCTGGGCCGCGATGACAACGAAATTGAAATTGATGAACGCGACAAAAAACTGGCGCTTGAGTTAAATGCCCAGAGAGTTTCCCTTGAGACTTTACTCAAAAACAGCAATTTCGTCAGCGTGCATTGTTTGCTCTCGGCGACCACAACAGAGCTTATCGGCCACAAAGAATTTTCACTGATGCCTCATGACTGTATTTTTATCAATACTGCCAGAGGCAAAATCGTAGATGAACAGGCGCTGGCCGACGCCATTTTTACAAACAAAATTAAGGGGGCCGGCCTTGATGTATTTTATAGCGAACCGGCAGTGCACAAACTTCTATTAGCGGCACCAAATGTGGTACTGGCGCCCCACATCGGTTCTGCCACTGCCGAGACCAGGCATGCTATGGCCAATCTGGCTGTCTCAGCGGCTTTAGAAGCTTTTAAAAACAAGAGCAAACCGGCTAATTTGTTGAACCCTGATATTTGGCAGGACTGGCTAGAAAAGCAATAACGCACAAGGTAAGAGCCCAGAGGAAAAAGGGCTGAATCTTTACCAGGTGAAAGAGAAATTCAAGCATAAAGAAAATCCAGCTGATGCCGGGAAAAGACGCGATAAGCACTCTGGCGCTCAGTCGCAAAAACTTTGGTAGGGCCTCATTGCAAGCCACTGTTTGCCAGAGCCACACTGCCGGCACCACTACCAAGATATAATCATGCTTGTGAGTATGCGGGCTGCATATTAGAAGCAAAAGGGTAGTAATGGAAGCATAGATTTTGAACTTGCGATCAAGGCTTGCGGAGCTGCTTAAGTCAGCTCCACCCGGCTCTTTAACCAGCCGCGCCCACATTAAAGAAACACCGATGATAGAGGCGAATAGTAGTAGCAGGGCGGCAATATGCACAAACCTGTCGTCGGAATTAGTCAAAAGACAGAGCTGACCGCGAAAGTTCTGCATTTCTACCGCTGCCACGCCGCTTACCTGTGAGCTCACTTCGGCACCGGCAAGGGCGCTGGGGAAAGCAAGCACATTTTCTACCCCAAGAGTTAAGCAAGCAAGAGCAGTAAGGGCGGCGGTAATGGCCGCGAGGACGGCGACAAAACGAAAGCGCCCGACAATTAAACCAACCATGCCTACCAGCGGCAAATATTGAAACTTATACAAACATACGGTGGCGCAAAGGGCCGCATAAGCCGGATGCCGGCGTAGAAGCAGCCACATGAGAATGACACCGGGAGCAAGCCACATAGAAGGATTGCCGCTGCGCACTCCTTCCCATTCGGGAAATGCTCCCACAGTGGCAACAATGACAAACCAGCGGCTGAAATTATCGCCAAAAACAGGTTTGACGAAATACCACAATGCCACCACAAGCGCCACTAACGCTAAGCCGCACCAGACAAGCCATGCGTGAAACATGGAAAGTTCGGCTAAAGGTCTCACAGTACTGAAAAAGAATGGTGGCATTTGCAGATAAAAGGGCTGCTCTGCTTTTACCGGGGCTGTCAATTTATCGGCAGATGCCGACTGCACTTTAGGATCATAAATTTCAATTTTTTCAGTGGCTGCGTTTTTGCACAAAACTGAAGCATTGTAGACATTAGTAAAGTCACTGATGTAAGGGTGTCCGTCTCTTTGAAAGGCGAATAATTCTCCAGAAACATTCAACCTGCCAAGCAAAGCGTAAGCCTGGAGCGTCCACATCAAAAGAGCAACAAAGTAAGCGAACCAGAGATTCTTTCTCAGACGATCACTCATTAACATTTACTACTTTTCATCCGTCGGCGGTAAATTTACCACTTCATCAACACGGTAAATGCTTTTGCCTTGCGACTCATGGTAAGTGCGCATCAACATTTCGGAAAGCAGACCCATAAGCAGACACTGCACGCCCACCAGGAAAAACATGGCGCTTAGCACAGGCAGCGGGGTTTGAATAAAGGTGGTGTGATACCAGAATTTTAAAATTACCATCCAGACAAAAGCCGCCCATGAAAGCAAGATGGCGCCAATGCCAATGGAACCAAATAAATAAATTGGCTTGGTAAAACAACTGGCCATAAATTTAACGGTAATCAAGTCAAGTACGACTTTGAAGGTTCTGGAGATTCCGTACTTAGATTGACCGTGAGTACGCGGATGATGCGTCACCGGCAGCTCGGTTACCCTGGCTCCAAGCCAGCTGGCGTAGATGGGCACAAAGCGGTGCATTTCACCATAGAGGCGAATGTCTTTGAGAATTTTTCGGCGGTAAGCCTTGAGTGAACAACCATAATCATGAAGAGAAACTCCACTGACTACTGAAATTATTTTATTGGCAATCCATGAAGGAATTTTTCTTGAAAAGAGTGCGTCGTGGCGATCCTTTCTCCAGCCGCTGACTACGTCGTATCCTTCGGCCAACTTTTGCACCAACATTTGAATGTCTTTGGGATCATTTTGCAAATCAGCGTCTAAAGGTACAATCACTTCTCCGCTGGAATGATCGATACCGGCGGCCAAACCCGCTGTCTGACCAAAATTTCGTGAAAATTTTACTACTTTGATGCGCTGATCTTTTGCAGCGATTTTAGTCAGCTCTAAAAAAGAATTGTCCGTAGATCCATCATCAACAAAAATGGCTTCCCAGGGAGCGTCTATAGCGGCTAAATTTTCCAGCAATTTGCCGTAAAGAATCGGCAGGTTTTCTTCTTCATTGAAAACAGGAATTACCAGTGAAAGATAGGGCGCAGACATTGCAATCCTTGTTCTAAATAAGTAAGCTTTGCAGAGTTTCTCAAAAGTCAGTATCCGAGGCATACTATAGCAATGAAACCCTCTGCTCTGACACATCTTGTTTGTCTAAGTTGTTTGTCGGATCTTAAATTAGCCGATGGGCAGACCCTCGACAGCAATCATGCAGAAGAAATATACGCAGGTACATTGAGTTGCACCGCCTGCAGTCGCGAATACAAAATTATTAGAGGCGTGCCGCGCTTCGTTGACGAAACTGAAAGTAGTGCCACCGACATCCGCACTGGCGCTAGTTTTGCCGAGGCGTGGAAACGTTTTCCGATGATGGACGAGCGTTATCAGAAACAATTTTTTGACTGGATTTTTCCTGTAGACCCTGAATTCGTCAAAGACAAAGTCGTGCTCGAATGCGGCTGCGGTAAAGGGCGCCATGCAAAACTGATGCAAGAGGCCGGTGTAAATGCGATTTTTGCCGTAGATATCGGCGAAGCTATCGACGTAGCATACGAGAACATCGGTTTTCTTCCAGGCATTCACCTGATCCAAGCCGATATCGAAAAATTGCCATTCAGACGTGAATTTGACTTCGCCTTTTCAGTAGGGGTCTTGCATCACATGGAATCTCCCATCAGTGGATTTCTTTCTATGAGCGCCAAAGTCAAACCCACTGGGGCAGTGACTGCATGGGTCTATGGCCGCGAAAGTAACTGGTGGCTGATTGGCATTATCAATCCAATTCGCATGCTGGTAACTTCAAAAATGCCATCCAGCCTGCTTTTGCCAGTGGCCGCCAGCCTCGCCTTCCCGCTTGAACTGTATTGCAAATTTGTCGCCAGACCCTGGATGAACCTGAGGCAAACCAACAAATGGATACCGCCGCTTTTCTATGGCGAATATTTGAATTACATTTCGCAGTTCGGATTTACTGAGCTGCACCACATAGTCTTCGATCACCTGATCGCACCGGTGGCATACTATGTGCCTCGCGCGTATTTCGCCAGCTGGTTCAAGACCGCTGGCTGGAGCGACTGCGTGGTGCGGTGGCACAACAGAAACAGCTGGTCTGGATTTTCATCGGGCAATCTCGAAGAGCTGGAGCTGATGCGCAGTCGCGTCAAAGACGTGACCGATTCGTATCTCGGTGCTTCTACCGCGCGCGCCACCGACCGACAGGAATCGCCAGAAAAATAAACAGTTACTACTGAGGCTCTTCCTCAAAATTGGTGGTATCAATTGGTTTCTGCTTCATAGTATTGCGTGAAGATTGACGATATTTGTTGGCCAGGCGCGGAATGAATTTGGTTTTGGCATTGGCACCACTGGCAGCTTTAACTGAGCTTTCCACTTTGCGTGAAGTGACTTTCTGTAAAGTTTGCTCCGCCTGCGATTCAGTCACCATTATGAAGTAGCTCTCATATCTGGTCAGAGAAACCGGGCGCTCGACCTCAATTTCCTCATCGTCTTGCTGCGGCTCATCCGGCTCGGGCTCTGGTTCTTGGGTTTCTTCCAACTCCACTTCTGAATCTTCTTCTGAATCTTCTTCTGAATCTTCTTCTGGATCTTCGTCGTCACCGAGCAGATCAGAAAGCGAATCGAGCACGGCGCAACCGGCTTCAACCAGATGCAAGCAGTCTGAAAAGCGGCACTGCTTGCCCAGTTCGTCGATTTCGGGAAACTGTTTTGCCACATCTCTGGGTTCCGGATGGAGAAATTCAATCAGATTGAATCCGGGAGTGTCGGCTATCCACGAAACTTGATCGCTCTGAGGTGAACCACCCACTTCGCCATTTAAATTCAGTCGATAGAGTTCACTATATGTTGTTGTGTGACGACCCACGCCAAAGTCATTTTCCATCAAACCGGTCTTCAAATTGAGCCCCGGGCAGAGTTTATTGAGCATGGTAGATTTGCCAACCCCTGACGGGCCCGCGAATACAGAGATTTTGCCGGCAAGCAAGGCGGATAGATTTTCAAGACCATCTGCAGTCTTAGCAGAAACAAATATAACGAAGTATCCAAGGGGTTCATAAATACTTCTTAAATGATCTAAGTCGTTTTTAGCCCCTAAATCAGCTTTATTGAAGCACAAAATAGGGCGCGAAGTCGGCAGTGTGAGCTGAAAGTGGACAATATAGCGATCTGTCCAGAGGGGGTTCCATTGGGGCTGTTTGACAGCCTGTACAATGACTACCTGGTCTACATTGGCTAGTGTTGGTCTTGCGATAAGGCTACGCCGCTTCAGCTGAGCCGTGATTACGGCGCACTTTTCGGTCAAATCGAGTTCGTCGAGTTCAACTCTGTCACCAGTGACGATTGCCACCCTTTCTTTTTTCAGGCGCCCGCGGGCCTGGCAGGTAAGCAAAATGTCGGTTGTAGTGCCCGTAGGAAATTCCTGATTTCCCTGATCCAAGTCCGGACTCAAATCTTGAGTCAAACTGGTGACATGCACGAGATAACCTCCAGCATGACTTCTAAGTACGGTTCCAACAATCGACAATCAAACTCCAAACAGCCCAGACCGAGCCGAAAAACTAATCTTAAGGATACAACGGCAACAAGACAAAACTCTACACAATAGGCAGAGAATCGCACATGAGCACGGCAACCATGACACAAACAAGTAATGCGGAAGTTGGCGGCGAAGACCTTACATCTTCAGCATCAACGACAAACCCAGTAACAGATACAGTTACATCAAGCCAATCCGGAAATGAGCTCACTCACATCCGTAACATTGCCATTATCGCTCACGTCGACCACGGCAAGACGACACTGGTAGATGGCTTCCTGCGGCAGACCGGCGTATTTCGCGACAACCAGGAACTGGTTGAATGCGTAATGGACAGCAATGCCCTCGAACGCGAACGCGGTATCACCATTCTGGCTAAAAATACTGCCGTTACCTATAAAGATCACCTGGTCAACATCGTTGACACCCCAGGACACGCCGACTTCGGCGGCGAAGTAGAACGTATTCTCGGTATGGTTGACGGATGTTTGCTCGTAGTTGACTGCGGCGAAGGCCCTATGCCCCAAACCCGCTTTGTCTTGCGCAAAGCATTAGAACGTGGATTACGCCCAATCGTTGTGGTCAACAAAGTTGACAGACCAAATATCGATCCCCATTTGGCCGTAGACAAAGTCTTCGATCTGTTTGTTGAACTGGGCGCCACGGCTGCTCAACTCGACTTTCCTTACATCTTTGCCTCTGGTGTCAAAGGCATCGCCATGAAAGAGCCACAAGATGAAGGCACTGATTTGAAGCCGCTTCTCGATCTCATTCTCGAGCATTGCCCACCACCTGCCGGCAGCCCGAACGAGCCGCTGCAGATGCAAATCAGCATTCTTGAATATAGCGATTACCTTGGCCGCATCGGCGTTGGCCGTATCTACAACGGTACTGTTAAAGCCGGCGAACAAGTGACATTGCTCAAAGAAGACGGCACGGTAGTCAAAGGCAAAATCGCCAAGCTCTTCACTTTCCATGGTTTGAAAAAAGTGGAAGCGGAGCAGGCTCAAGCCGGTGAAATCGTCGCTATCGCAGGATTCACCACAGCCAATGTGGGCGACACTATAGCCAATCTCGAAAATCCAACGGCATTGCATAGAGTCAAAATTGACGAGCCCACCATGAAAATGGCATTTCTCGTCAACGACAGCCCTTTCGCCGGTAGAGAAGGCAAATTCGTTACTTCGCGTCAATTGCGTTCACGTTTATTCCACGAACTGGAAACCAACGTTTCATTGCGAGTGGACGAAACCGACAACACCGACACATTTATCGTCAGCGGTCGCGGTGAACTTCACCTCGGCATCTTGATCGAAACCATGCGTCGTGAAGGTTATGAGTTCCAGGTCTCACGTCCTGAAGTCATCTGCAAAGAAATTGACGGTGCCACTCACGAACCATTCGAGCGTTTATTCATTGACGTTCCAGATGGCTTCTCTGGTGCCGTAATGAACGAAATGGGACCACGCAAAGCCGAACTGCAAAACATGAACGTAGAAGGCACACAAGCACTTCTTGAGTTCATCGTGCCCACCCGCGGCATGATTGGCTTTAGAAGCGAGTTTCTGCGCTTGACCAAAGGCAACGGCATTATGAACCACTCCTTTCTCGAGTATCGGCCATGGTGCGGTGAAATTGCCCGTCAAAGAAACGGCGCACTTGTTGCCTGGGAAGAAGGTACAACAACAGCTTACGCCCTGGGCAAAGCTGAAGATCGCGGCTTCTTCTTCATCACTCCGCAAACTCACGTTTATGCCGGCATGATTGTGGGCGAACATAACCGCTCGCAAGATCTCGACATCAACGTTTGCAAAGTTAAACAGCTAACAAACATGCGCTCAGCATCGGCAGAAGTTCTGTACACCTTGCAAGCTCCAGCTGAAATGGGCCTTGAGAAGTGTCTCGAATACATCCATGACGACGAGCTTGTGGAAGTGACACCACTATCGGTGCGCATGCGCAAGCGTCAAATAACCCGCCGTTAAAAACAGCAACAAAAAGTAGAAGAGGGTAGCGGTTATAATCGCTACCCTCTTTTTGTTAGTTGCGCTTGCTGCTTTTACTGATTGCGGAAAGCAGGAGTAGGTTCAATTCCTACCATCTTATCGATCTTGTCTAATGATTGAGCCATGGTGACAATCTGAGAATAAGTCAAATTACCATTGGTGGACGATTTGAGCGAGGCTTTACTGACTTTGAACGATTGCAACTCGCGTTTGGCCTTGTTGGCCACACTGGCCGGCAATTTACCTTGAGCGCTATCTTGAGCAATGCGTGCTTCTACTCTTGCCTGCCGACTATCAATATCTGTCCAGGCAATGATTTGACCAGTGCCGGTACGCACGTCGATTTGTCTGGTTAAGCGATCGAGGTCACGCATCAGCGATTCTGTTTCAGCCAGATTCAAACTACCACCTGAGGCGCTGAAAGCAGTTTTTGCTTGATTGACTCTATCGAGTTCGCGCTTCAATTCAGATGCCAGGGCCGGTGCAATTTTTTGCGCCAGGAAGGCCTCGCCCACTCGTTTACCAAGATCGTTGACTCGGCCGTCAATGCCGCTCCATTTGGCAGTCTGACCCGCTAAAGCAGTATCTACCCGACCGTTCAATTTTTCCAGATCTGCCACCAGTGAAATAGATTCGGCGTAGCTCAAGCCGGTGCCTGAGAAGCGGTAAGAAATTTCTTCGCGACTGATGCGATCAAGCTCTCTTGTGAATTCTTGAACTTGCGCCATGGTCAATTGGCCATCAGCTACAGCAGCAGCCATTTTTTTGTCGAGTTCAGCCTGGGTGCCATCCACATCAGGCACTGCGGCCTGTGTGTCACCCATGCTTGATTCAATGGTGTTAGCCAGACGCTCGAGCTCAAGCGAAAGTGCGGCATGTTCGCCAAAGCTCAGACCACCCAACGCCCGATACTTAGCTTCTTGGTCAAGAATTCGATAGAACTCTTTTTTAAGACTTTCAGAATCTTTAACTGTCAACCGCCCCTGCATCACACCTTCAGTAATGCGCTGATAAAGCTCAGCTTGTCGTTTGGCCACATCGGGCAAAGCAACCTGCGTGTTTTTAGCCGAATTCTCCGTATCTTTTAAGAGCTTGGTCAAATCAAGGGCCAGAGCAATTGCGTCTTTGGCCTCAAGCCGACCCTGCGCGGCCACCCTGGCTGCCTGGAAGTCGGCGATGCGATTAAGTTCGCCTCGCAGCGCCTGAATTTCTTGAGCCGTTAGCTTGCCCGAGAGCGTACCCTGAGCGATAGCTTGATCAGCGTCTTGTTTCATCACTTGAAGGGTCTTTGCGGCAAACGAATTGTCGTGAATATCTTTTTCTACTTTGGTTGAAAGTCTCTCCAGCTCAAGGGCCAGTGAAAGTTTTTCTCTTTCGTCAATGATACCGTCTCCGGCTTTGAAGCCTTCTTGTTGGCCCATCACCCGGTTGTATTCGGCCATGGCGCTGTTGGCTCCTTCGATAGTCAACTTACCGGTGACGATACCAGCGGCGATACGTTTATCAATTTCGCCTCTACGCTTATCTAAGTCAGGAATATAAGAAATCTCGCGGTCTTTAACACCCCGAGTAACTCTGGTTGACAGCTGATTGATGCCTGCCACGATTTGCATGATCGCCTGGGCGTTGATGCTTCCTTGAGCGGTGGCAGTCAGTGCGCTCAGCTCATTGGTCAGCGCGGCTTCATCTGCACTATTCAGTCTATCAGCAGCTTTAGCAGCAGCAATGCGTTTTGCCAGTTCAGTGAACGAAGCCTGCACGCCTGGCCAAACCGCCTGGCGATTAAAAGTGGAGCGATCAACAGATCCGCTTAACTTCTCCAGTTCCACCATCAGGTTTTGACCTTGCAGAGCATCTAATTCTCCGCCGGACTGAGTCCGCAAACTCACTTCTTTGGCGGTAGCTTGATCGAGCTGTTGTTTATAAACTTGAGCTTCGGTCAAAGTCATCAAACCATTTTTCAATCCCGTAGCAATTTCCCTATCGATTTCAGCTTCACGTCTGGAAACTTTAGCCGCAATATTGTTGCCGGCACCATCGCTTTCGATTTCGCTAACGGCAGCTTCGACCTGACCACCGAGTTTTTCTAAGTCGAAAGCAAGCGATAACTGTTCGTCTGCTGTAAGCGGTCTGGAAAGTTTGCGCAACTGCGTTTTTTTATCGGTTATAAGAGCAAACTGAGCTTTCAATTCTGTTGCTTCGGCGGCAGAAATTTTACCCGCTGTTGTACCTTCGGCGATGCGTCTGTCAATTTCATTTTGCCGCGAATCAATGGCCTTGAGGCTGAGCTGGCGCTCATGCACAGTGCGAGTGAGCCTTTGACTGAGGCGATCATAAGCAATCACCAGTCTAATATTTTCTGAGACAGTGACGTGGCCAGCGGCGTCTTTAGCGGCGTTGACGGCCTGGTTAATCTGTTCAAGCTCTGAGCGCACTTCATCAAATTCTTGCTTGGTCAAGCGGCCCTGAGCAAAAGCATCAGATAGTCTCTTTTGAATTTCATCACGTCTGGCGTTAACATCGACAAAGCCAGATTTGCGATCGCTCAAACTGGCTTCCATGGCCTTGATGATGCCGTCGAGATCGAACTGCAAGCGCAATGTTTCCCACAAGTTCAATTTGCTCTCAGTGGCGCTGAATACGGCCTCCTGATCAGCAACTCTTTGCAAATCTTTCTTGAAACTCTGAACTTGCAGTTGAGTCAGACGTCCGGAATTGTAGGCCTCGTTCAAGCGTCTTTCAATAGCGGCAAGACGCTTGTCGACATCACTTATGTTGCCGGCACCGGCCACAGCAATTAAGCTGGTGGTGTCAGCGGCGATGCCAGGATAAAAGGCACCAAGGGTGGTTGTACCAGCCAACAAGGCCGCAGTCAAACTTAAAAGTGAAGAGCGCTTCATACATTTCTCCGTATTTAAAGGCGTTCGTAAGACCGTTGCTTGCCACCGCGTTTAGACAGATGTCAAAAGCCAGGCTTGCCACAAAGTTTAAGATGCCTATTCTATTGCCTTTGTTCCAATTTGCATCAGTCCTTGAAGTATATAATTGAATGGTTAGCCTCAAGAGAAAAAGCCAATGAAGCGTAAACTCAGTGCCGGTGGCGGCTGGCAGGCAATCGCTTACTCTTTGATTAAGGCCAGAGAAGTTGGCCCTTGGCGTCTATGGCAAAAAATGCGATCAAAGAATGCCTGCAAAACATGTGCTCTTGGAATGGGGGGCATGAAGGGTGGCATGGTCAACGAAGCGGGCCATTTTCCTGAGGTCTGCAAGAAAAGTCTCCAGGCTCAGGTGGCCGATATGCAAGGAGCAATCTCCGCCGACTATTTTGATAAGCATTCTTTAGCTGATTTACTGCAACTGACGCCCAAAGAGGCCGAGCATCTCGGTCGGCTCACTTATCCGGTCATTCACACCAAAGGCGACAGTCACTTTCGGCCCACCACATGGGAACACGCATTAGGCGAGATTTCCTCATCGCTTAAAACCATCGCCCCTGACAGAGCAGCTTTCTATGCCTCGGGGCGCTCCTCAAATGAAGCCGCATTTTTACTGCAATCTTTTGCTCGCGTTTACGGCACCAACAACGTCATGAACTGTTCTTTTTATTGCCATCAGGCTTCTGGGGTAGCACTTAAAATGGTCTTTGGCACCGGCACCGCCACCATTGCATTAGACGATATTCCGCAGTCGGACCTTTTCATTTTAATTGGCGCCAATCCAGCTTCTAATCATCCTCGTCTGATGACTCAACTGGCCAATTTAAAAGAGCGCGGCGGTCACATTATCGTCGTTAATCCGGTAAAAGAGCTTGGCCTTGAAATTTTTCGCGTGCCTTCAAAACCTCTGTCGATGTTGATGGGCTCTAAAATTGCTGACTTATACGTACAACCTCAATCAGGCGGAGATGTACCATTTTTAGTGGGCGTGATCAAGAAATTGATTGAGCTAAATAAAGTCAATTATGATTTTCTCAAAGCCAATACCGACGGCTGGCAAGAAGTAATCGCTCAAGCGGAGGGCACCGACTGGCAAGAGATAGTCACCACCAGCGGTGTCAGCCTGGAAGTGATAGAAAAGACGGCGCAGTATATCTCCGGCAGTGACAAAGCAATTTTTGCCTGGGCGATGGGTCTGACTCATCATGCTTTTGGTGTAGACAATATTTTAGCCGTGTCGAACCTGGCTCTGATTACAGGCAATGTAGGCAAGGTGGGCTCAGGCATGCTACCGATTCGCGGCCACTCAAATGTGCAGGGCATCGGTTCGGTGGGTGTGGCACCACAATTACAACCACAAGTCAAAGACGCTTTAGAGAAGCTCTACAACAAGAACATGCCTGAATCTGCAGGCCTCGATACTTATCATATGATCGAAGCTGCCGGTGATAATAAAATCGATTGTCTCTTTGCTCTGGGAGGCAATCTCTGGGGCTCTAATCCTGACTCTAACTGGACCAGCGCTTGCATGCAGTCTATCGGCACCACTGTTTATCTTTCGACCAAACTGAATCCGGGGCATTTCCACGGGCGCGGAGGCACCACCATTATTTTGCCGGTCCTGGCACGTGACGAAGAGCCACAGCCAAGTACGCAAGAATCGATGTTTAATTTCGTCAGACTTTCAGAAGGCGGTAAGCCAAATGTGCCGGGCTTTATGCGCTCTGAAGCAGAAGTTATTTGCACCCTGGCAAATCTGGTGCTGGGCACCGAACCAGTAGATTGGCTCAAACTGACGCAAGCAAAAGAAGTGCGCAAAATCATTGCGCAGGCAATTCCCGGGTGGGAAGCCATTGCCGACATCGAAGAAAAGGGCGAATTCACAGTTAGCGGAAGAGTTTTTCATGAAGCAAAATTCAACACCGCCAACGGCAAAGCACAAATGCAGGTCACGCCAATTCCTAAATTTGATACGAGCGCTCTGCGGCTAATTACTATGCGCTCTGAGGGCCAGTTCAATTCGGTGGTTTATGAAGACCACGATATTTACAGAGGTATGCCTCACCGCCACTGCTTGCTCATTGCAGCAGAAGACTGCAAGCGTATGAATTTAAAAGACGGCGAGAAAGTAAGAGTGGTGGGCGAGGCCGGCAGCCTGGAAAATATCGAGATTGTCTACGGTCAGATCAAAGCCGGCACCGTGGCTATGTTTTACCCTGAATCAAATGTGCTCATTAAAGCTCGCATTGATGCTCGCTCGAAAACACCATCATTTAAAAGTGCGCCGGTTACAATTGAAAAAATGAGAAGTTAAGGCGTATTCTCTTCCACATTTGTGTCTACTTGAGCTATTACGTGACCACGATCAAACTCTTCCTGACTGGGCATTGAATAGCGCATTCCTTCAATGCCGGCAAGATCTTCAGGCGAAGTATTATTGACGAGCTGGCGATAAAGTTCGGTAGTGGCAAGCAATATAATCATGTGTGCCGGAATTAGACCGATGAATAGTAACATGGTGCCGAAAGCACGCAGAGCACTGAAAATCAGCATCATCAGCAGTATATTGATTCTTGCCCCGCGACTGGCAATCCAACTGGCGCGCAGAGACTCTATCGGCCCTAAACTTTTATCGACAATAAAATAAGAGTAAAACTGCATGAAGAAATTTACGATCATGCCTGGAATGATCAAGAAAAGATAACCTAAGCAAGAAAGAATCGTGAAGCTGGCAGAACCGAGCGCGTATTTAACAAATAAATGATTGGCTGAAAGCAAATCACTGACTTTCGCGCTACCTCCATCAAGCACCTTAAGCTGAACATTGATCACGCCCAGTTCCATGACAGCATTGACTAGCGTTGATACGAGAAAAGTGATAAAGCCATAGCAAAATTTTAAAATCGCCTGGTCATTCGGTATGGCAAAACTAATGATAAAAAATACAAGGCTGACAAATCCCGGAATAGCCCACGAAACAAGCAGTACCAATAGCAGTGGCACAAACTCACGCTTGGTGCATTGCCAGCCTGTCGTCAGGGCCTTATCAATAGAGATCTTTTCTGGAGCAAAAGCAACAGCAGGTTGTTGCGTCATTTCACACCCAGCCTTGGCAACACAGGCAAAAGATCACCCCACAAGAACCCCTGGCCATAATTGATGCCCATCTCTTTTAAAAGAGGCAAATCGGCGCGGTCTTCTATACCTTCGGCGACAATTTCTGCACCCAGAGATTTGGCCACATTAGCCAATCGGCGTAGCAAACGGGCCTTAGAGGGTTCTCGGGCAATGCCTGAAACATACTTGCGGTCTACTTTTACGAGATCGGGCTCGAGCAAAATCAAAGTTTCCAGTGAACTTCTGCCGAAACCGACATCGTCAATAGCCACAAGAATGCCGGCAAGTTTCAAGGCGTGAATAGCTTCACGCAAATATCCGGGCTCGGTGATAAATTGTTGCTCGCTGATTTCAAGACAGTAAATAGTGCCATTGCGCTCTTTCGGAAACATATCAATCAGATTTTCTACAGGCGTCTCAAGCAAGGTAGACGGAAAGAGATTGACGTGCAAGCGCATATTGCGCCCCACATTTGGTGCATCTTCAAGACAGAGCCGCAAACATTGCAAATCAACCGTAGTTAAAATATTGTTTTCGATACAGATGCGGAAGAAATCGGCAGGGCTTTCAAATGAACCGTCTGGCCCCCGAGTCAGTACCTCATAACCGGCCACCGCCTCGTTATTGAGATCCATAATCGGCTGGTAAACGGTGCGAAACTGCGTGCTGTCGCATAGTTGAGCGACAATATTTTCTGGTGTGGGATCATTGTCTTCATTTTTCTCTACACCCAGATCGCGAGCCAGTGACACGCGATTTTTTCCACCGGCTTTACTGCGTTTAAGTGCGGTGCGAGACAATGTTACCGCTTCATTGACCGAAGCAATCTTGTGAGGCAAATTAGCCAGCCCAAGACTGGCCGTTAAATGCACAACATCTTGAGCACCACGAAGTGGTGTATCGGTAATAGCAACGCGGATGCGCTCAGCTACTCGCATACCGTACGCCAGCTGAGTGTCGGGCAGCAGCACTAAGAACTCATCTCCACCGACTCTGGCTACATGATCGGATGGTCGCAAGGTGCTTCTAATACGCTTCGCTATTTCTTTGAGGACAATGTCGCCGGTGCTATGCCCAAAAGCGTCGTTGATTTTGTGAAAATCGTCGCAATTAATTAGCACGGCAATTAAATGAGTACCCGAGCGACCAACGCGGTTGTCTTCGGCCCTTAAGACCTGCTCCAGGCCTCTGGCATTAGATACTTCCGTCAAAAAATCTACATGGGCCAGTCTATCTAGCTGTTCTTTGGCCGCCACCAACTCAGCGCGCAATTGCTGCACCTGCGGCCAGTCTGCCAGAGAGGAGCCGTCCTGGCCGGCACTTTGAGCCAACTGCTCGGACTGTTCGCCAGGATAGCCATCGTCATCTTCAGTTTTAATACCGTCGATGCTGCCTGAATTTTTCAGCAGATAAACGCCGAAAGATCCAGAAAGAGTTGCCAAAAGCAGGCAAATCATCGGTAGCGAATTTCCCTGAGCCTTGGCGTCGCCACTGTAATAGCCACGGATTGCCTTGTTTTGCTCATCTTCGAGGCCCACCAGCGCTTGGGACAGGCGAGCGGCATCACGCAACTCGCGGGTGGTAAGCAAAAGCTGTTTCGCCGAAGCAGCGCCTTTTTCTTGCCGCAACTGAGCGTCAGAATTAAGCTGGTCTAGAGTGAGGCCCAGTTGATTGGCCATGGAGCGAAACTGTTCGTCAGTACCAAACTGGCCGCCATCCAGGCCTTGCAATAAAAATAAGTGCTTTTTGACGCTGTCTTCAGACTCGGTAAAAGACTGTAGTTGAAGCTTTTCGCCGGTGATCAAATAGCGCTGGCTGGAGAGAATCGTATCTTTAAAAGACTCGCGCAGCTGCTGCAACTCGTGTACTGCCTGCAACCGGGTGTCGAGCCAGCGGTCAGTGTGGCTGCGACCGAAACCCATCATGGCCGAAAGGCAACCTGCCGCCATCAGACACAAACTGACAAGTAAGAAGGTAATACTCTTTTTCTGAAGCGAATGATTGAGATTCATGACCGGCAGATAATATTCTCAGTCGCCTGAGCAGGACTATAAAAATACAAGTTTCTTCTCTCCTATTACACATTTAAGAGAAGATCTAAACTTGAATCTAGCTCGATTTACCTACCAGAATCTTGGCGGTCGATTGATAGCCTCTACGTGACACTCTGGCAGCTCTTTCTTAAATGCCGAAATCGCCTGAATGGCATGAGTGTCCAGGTTGATACCGCAAAGCCATAAATTCTTGAGATTTTTCAGGTTTTTCAGGCTACGCAACCCGGCAGGCGTGACTTTGGTATTGGAGAGATCAAGGGTGACAAGTTGCTGCATCTTGGCCAATTGCGGCATGTCATAATCGCTAATTTGTTTGTTATCAGCCAGTGAAAGTGAACTGACCGTCTTTAGCTGCGCGAGGTCGGCAAAACCTCTGCCGTCTACCTTTGTGCTGTCCAAATTCAATTTGCTCAATTGCGGAAAAGATTTGAGCACTGAAATTACTTCATTGCCTACTTCGCAGCCATCGAGATCTAACCATCTCAATGTAACCGGCAGATTTTTTGCCCGCACCAATGCCTTGATACCAGATACGGTGACGGGAGTCTTGGATAATCCCAACGAAATCAAATACTTTGTCCCAAGCAAAGGCATAGATTCATCGCCGATGGTCGTATGATTAACAAAGAGTTGAACCAGTTTCGGCATCGCAATAATATATTTCACGCCTGTAGCATCAATTTTTGTATGCTTCAGTGACAGTAATGAAACCGGTGATTTAACCAGGTATTTAAGCCCGGCGTTAGTAATCTTGGTATTATCCAATGACAGTGTCTCGAGAGCTGTTAAAGCCCCGATAGTGGGCATCACCTTGTCTGTTAAATCGCGATTGCTATCCGATTTAAATTCTTTGATGCCACTGGATCTGGATAAACTTGAAATCACAGTCTCATCATCCGATCCGTCAGGCAGTTGAGGCTCTGTTCTTACTTGCGGAGGAGTAGCGTTCAAGGGCATATCCGGCGGTAAGTTTGAAGGCACACCCACACTCGGGTCTGCACCCGCATGAGTCAAAACCGGTTTGGCAGGTTTTGGCTTTAGTAAATAAAACGCGCCGGCAGAGGCACCAGCCAGAAGCACTAGCACCGCCAGCGATACCATAGCAGGTTTAGCCCAAGATGGCATTTGCCGGATTTCGTCATCATCATCGTCATCATCTTGATCTTCGTCAGCAACGCCGTCTTCACCGTCTGCGTGACGGCCGGTGAGATAACCGGTACTGGCACCAATTGTGCCGGTTTGATTTTGCGCGGCCTGCTTGGCTCGGCCCCCACGCGCCTGGTCAACTTCTGTATTCGCCTGAGCACCCGAAGTAGGTGCGTCATTAATCGTGTAGGCGCGGGTGCGTTCTTCACGAGTAAGTTGCTGTGTCGGTGGATAAGTGAGAGCTTTTGACGGTAGGGCATCAACTTCTGCCTTGGCGCCTTGCGAGCCCGAAACTATATCGACCACCGAACTGGGCAACTTAAGCGCTCTGCCACCACTCCCGGTAGCATTGAATGCCTGGGTTGCACCATCGGGAAGCAAGCCTAATTTCTGCGAGAGCTGAATCAAAACAGCTCTAACTTCGTCGGCCGACTGGTGACGATCCCGAGGCAATTTAGCTAAAAGTTTCGCCACCACTGCTTCAAGTTCAGGCGGAAAATCAAGCCCAAGCGATGCTTCTTTAAGTGTTAGCGGTTGCTCGGTTAAGTGTTTATCCATGGTCATAAATTTCTGCTCGCCCACAAAAGGAGGTGCGCCGGTCAGACAAGAAAACATCACACAACCAAGTGAATAAAGATCTGAGCGATAATCAATTTTAAAACCTTGAATCTGTTCAGGGCTCATATAGAGCGGGGTGCCCAGAGCTTCTCCGGTCTTGGTGAGGCTTTGCACCGTGTGATCTTCTTCGTCAAGTAATTTGGCAATGCCGAAGTCGAGCAATTTCACATGCACGCCATCTTCACCCATGGTGAGCATGATGTTGCCTGGCTTGATGTCGCGGTGCACGATCCCTTTGCTGTGAGCAGCCGCGAGACCGTCGAGCAATTCCAAAAATATGGGCATGGCTTCAGCCACATTGAGAGTGATGCGCTCGCGAATCACGTCTGAAAGAGTTACACCCTCCACATATTCCATAACCATGTAGGGCCTGTCAAGATCGTCGATTCCGAAATCGTTGATGGCAACAATGGCAGGGTGATGAAGTGCGCTTGAAGCTTTGCCTTCCTGGTGAAAACGAATACGAGCTTTAGCTGAAGCCAAATTGCTTTTCAGCATTTTGATGGCAACAAGTCTGTCGAGAAAAACCTGGTGGGCGAGATAAATTACGCCAAAGCCGCCGGCACCGATAATAGAAACTAGCTGATATTTGCCGAGATAGAGAGTACCGAGCATATCGTCATGCTCTGGCTCTGGTTCAGCTTTGCGTTTAGAGCGAGCTGCAGGAGCAGCATTGTTATTTTGTTGATAGCCATCGCCGAACGATAGAAACGGCTCGCTGGGAGCGTCAGAGGATGATAAATTTTCTTTCTCATCCTCGCCCATCTGCCTGGTATCCTCGTTATTTGCATCAGCTCTATCGGCAAAATACGAATATGACCGTTCTCGCACTGTCGGTGACTTTTGACGATGAACAGGTTTTTGCCCTGGAGTCTCTCCTTTATTATAGGACAGTCGCTGACCGGGGGCCGAAGGTTGGGTTTTGTCGAGGCCGTCTACTTCAGCAGGGGTAGACTTTTGAGTACTTTCAGACTGATCATTATGCATAAAGATAATTATTGAAGGGTGCACCAAGAACGATACCATAATAAATTACGACAGCTTTGTTGACGAGTAAAAAGATGTTTTCAAAAGGAAAATTGATCACTATCGGTGGTGCCCTTTCAATTGCCTGCGCAGCCTGCTTTACGGCGGTGGCAGAGGTTCAAGACAGTTACAGCTCTCCGTACCGTCTGCAATTTACTTTGCCTAGGGAAACACTCACGGCACCAGATTTAATGGCGCCGCGTAATGACACTCAATTTGAAAGCGAAACCCCAGCCAGAGAATGGTATTCAGCTAGAATTTTACGCAAATTCGGGGCCTGGGGGCCTGGGGCCCTGAGCCGCACCATTATCCGGCACCATATCAAAATTATTCCAGCACGAGCCCTACCTGGTTGCGCGAGCGGTTGCTGGTGGTTGGGCAACGCTTGATCGGCCTAACTTATCAGCACCACCACATTCCTGATTGGAATCCTCCAGCCGATTGGCCATGGAAAGAGGTGGCATACGGCCGCAACTCTAAAGGGATCGATTGCAGCGATTTCACATCTTGGACCTACAATTATGGCCTTGGTATCAAACTGCCGACCAATATTAAAACTCAGGCTGAGGCGCAAGATGTGCCCGGTCCTGGTGATGTGGGTCGCCTGCCCGTACAAGTGATAAGCAACGACAAAGGCTACGAAAATCTGGTGAGCAAGCTAAAAACCACCTACGCCCATTTACTCAAGACAGCTGGTATTTCCAACGCTTCTCCCATGCGCACAGAATAATTCCATAAAATAAAACCCGAAGCCTGAGCCTCGGGTTTTATCAGACTGTTGAGTCTTATCTACGATTTAGTAGATGTAGAGCATTTCGCGGAATTTTGGCAATGGCCAGAGCGCATCATCAACCACTGTTTCCAGTTGGTCAGAGATATTGCGTACTGCGTCCATGGCAGGGATGACCTGCTCCTGGTAGAACTTAGCCCGTCTGAGATTATCAGACTCACCGTGCTCGCCGTGCTCTTCTTGCTTACCTTCTTTGATCACGCCTTCCAATTTATCGAGGTCGATTTGCAAGGTGGTGATTTCATCGCACAGATGCTTGAGGAAATTCTCTTGCTCCGTGAGATTGATGCCGTTCAAAGCAGCCTTGGTGGTGGCGATTGTTTGCGCCAGCTTCAACTGGTTATCGAGGGCAGCAGGAAGAATGATTGTGCGCGCAATGTTGGCCGTAAGCAACGATTCAATATTGATGGTCTTGCAATAAGATTCAAGATTGACGTTATAACGGCTGAATAATTCGTCTTCTTGCAAGACTGAATATTTATTGAAGAGATCTTTGACTTCTTGTTCATTGAGCACAGGCAAGGCATCAACGCAGTTTTTTAAATTCGGCAAACCGCGACGCTCAGCTTCTTCATGCCAGACTTTGGAATAGTTATCGCCGTTGAATAAAATGCGCTCATTATCAATCAGTGTTTTGCGCACTACTTTTTCTACTGCGGCATTGACGTCTAAACCAGTTTTGATTTCAGAAGCAATTGCACTGGAGACATAATCCATTGACTCAGCCACAATTGTGTTGAGCACTGTGTTTGGCCAGGCGATCGATTGGCTTGAACCAACAGCACGAAATTCGAATTTGTTGCCGGTAAAAGCAAAAGGCGAAGTTCTGTTTCTGTCTGAATCGTCACGTGGAAGATCAGGCAAAGTGGAAACTCCAAATTGCAAGACTTTACCGATTTCGCCAAGAATTTCTTTCTTGCCTGAAATAATGGTCTGTACCACTGCTGTGAGCTTGTCACCCAGGTAGATGCTCATGATCGCAGGAGGCGCTTCATTGGCACCAAGTCTGTGGTCGTTGCCGGCAGAAGCAATACTCGCTCTCAGTAAATGTCCATATTTATTGATAGCGCGAATGACGGCTGTAAGCACCACTAAGAACTGCAAATTTTCGTGAGGAGTTGTGCCGGGCTCAAGCAAGTTATTACCTTGATCGTCGGCCATAGACCAGTTGTTGTGCTTGCCACTACCATTGACACCACTAAATGGTTTTTCATGGAAGAGACAACGCAAGCCATGCTTTTGCGCAGTCTTGCGGAAAACTTCCATCAAGAGCATGTTGTGGTCAACAGCAACGTTGCTGTACTCAAATACTGGAGCAACTTCAAATTGGGCCGGAGCGACTTCGTTGTGACGGGTTTTGACCGGCACTCCCAGTTTGTAGCACTCAGCTTCAGTGTCCATCATGAAAGCTAAAACTCGTTCTTTGATTGAACCCCAATAGTGATCTTCCATTTCTTGACCGCGCGGAGGCTTAGCACCAAATAGAGCGCGACCGCAGTTGATTAGATCTGGACGCGACATGTAATAGGCTTCGTCAATTAAGAAATATTCTTGCTCAGCGCCCACAGTGCAATTGACTCTTTTAACTTCCTTATTACCGATTAGTTTGAGCAAGTGAACTGTTTGTTTGTTCAATGCTTCAAGCGAACGCAGCAAAGGTGTTTTCTTATCGAGAGCATGACCGGAATAAGAACAGAACACTGTAGGAATACAAAGAGTCTTACCGTTAGTGCTTTCCATCAAGAAGGCAGGGCTGGTTGGATCCCAACCGGTATAGCCGCGTGCTTCAAATGTAGATCTGATACCACCGGATGGGAAACTCGATGCATCAGGCTCGCCCTGTACAAGCAGTTTGCCGGAGAATTCGAGAATTGCTCCACCATCATCGGCGCTGGAAGTAAGGAATGAATCATGCTTTTCAGCAGTCAAACCAGTCAGTGGATGGAACCAGTGAGTGAAGTGAGTAGCGCCTTTAGCCAGTGCCCAGTCTTTCATGGCATTGGCCACGATATCGGCCATTGAAGGGTGAAGCGCTTCGCCAAAGTCTAAGCAGCGCACCAGAGCTTTGTAAACATGCTTAGGCAGCAGTTTACGCATCACTGAACGATTGAAAACATTTTGACCGAAGATTTCAGAGACTGTAGTTTTTGTGAAATCAACCGACATCTGCACCGGCTCACGCCCTTGTACTGTTCTTTTAGCAGCGCCTCTGGCGTCTGCGTGGGGCGACGATGATGAGCGTCCCGTCATTGAATTGCCTCTCTCTTTTACTGTCATTTTATTTCCTCTCTGAAAATTCTATTTGCTCGGCCGCCAACCCGCACAGGTTGTGGCAGGCTTGCAAAGCTAGAGCCCAAGCGCTTTGAGAATTACTCTCTTTTTGCGCTGGCCATCGAACTCTGCATAAAAAATTTGCTCCCACGGACCAAGGTCAAGTTTGCCGTCTGTTACCGGCACCGTCACCTGATGGTTGATCAAGATGCGCTTAAGATGAGCATCACCGTTATCTTCACCAGTATTGTGGTGATGATAATCAGGATTCTCAGGCGCCAGTTTGTCCAGCCATAGATCAATATCTTTGATCAGGCCAGTTTCCCAGTCGTTGACATAAATGCCGGCGGTGATGTGCATGGCCGACACTAAAATGAAACCTTCTTTGAGGCCGGTCTCTTCTAAAAACTGCTGAACGTCGTCAGTAATACGAACGTGCTCGCGCCGTTTTTTGGTATCGAACCACAAATACTTGGTATGGGCCTTGAGGCCGTCTTGTACCTTCATATAAATCTCCCGGGCACAATTTGCCATATTCTAGCCCACTGGCAAGCTGATGCGAGTACCTGAGCGCATTACCGTAACTTTTAAGGACAGTCGCACAGTATATACACTCGATAGATATAGATGCTGCGGTCGGCCAGCGGGGGGCGATGATGGCGCTTAAATGAAAACTAGATTGATATCAATCTGCTTGCAAAAACAGACCCCAAGCCTCACAGGCCCCCAAACCGATTTTTGCAAAAATTGAACTAAAATCGCTTCAAACTATCCGCCAGTGAGCCTAGCGGCGACGCTTTTCTGAATGCTCTGACTTAAGCTTTGCTGACCGCCAATCGCTTCCAGACTTCCCCAGGGTTTTGATATGTCGAGAGACTTTAGAGCTTTCAATGTGCTGCCATAGTCGAGTACCTGGGCCTGGTCGAAGAACCAACCCTGGGCTTTATCGTAACGACCAGTGAGGCGCTGAGCGGTTTTCTCAGCATGGTCAACTATCACCGTGCGCATTCCTGGTTTGAACAGTTCAGCCTTGCCGGCATTTTGCATCAGGGCCAACTCATCACCGTGACCGACATAAAAGGCCACTTGATCGCCGCGCTTAATAATGCCGAGACCATTGGTGGCCAATATGTCATCAATGGAAGGCCTGGTGCCGATGGTAGACTCTGGACCATGGGTGTGAAACGGCACTTTGCCCGATTTGCTGCTACCGGGCAGCCAGGGGATGTGGGTTTCGTTGCCGGCCACTGGTCGGCTCAGCTTGAGTGAATTCAAATCGAGAGTGCGGCCGGTTTCGATGCCTTTCCATGCGTGCTTTTCGCCCAGTATGCGACTGACTTCCAGCATGTCGATTTTGCCTTCTCCCTTTAGAATAGAAGCAGGCAAACGCTCAGTTCCGGGGCCAATGAAAGCAACTCGGTCTTTCACAGGCATAATGATCTTATCTTCGACAGCGCGACCAATGCGGCCGTATACAGGCGGCGCGCCAAAGGCCTTACTAGCACCCCAGCCACCGATAACCATTCCGGGGGCGGCCTCGGTAAAGTTGGTCAGGCTGCGGCCTAGATTTTGAGAGCTAACATGGGCGAGTTTGCTTCGTTCAGCATCGGTGGATGCACCAGAGGCTTTGTGAGCGAAAGATGAAAACGAATCGACAGCTTCATAGCCCTGCCATCCCAGACCGACCAGAGTTACAGCAGTGGCCACTTTGGGAAACTTCAAAAGCACCGTCCCCACAGCGCCGATCGCCGCTCCGCCGGCTGCTCTAGTGAGAACATCAGCTGGACGTTCTTTCAAATCGCGGCTCAGTTCTTCGTAAAAGGCTGAAGGGGTTTGAGAAAGAGTGAGTGCCGTGACCTTTGCCACATTTTCAAAAGAACTGTCACCGGCGCCAGAGCTTGAAGAACGGTTCTGACCGTTGCTCAAATCTTCGCTTTGTCGGGCAGCAGTGTCTTTCGGCATCTCAACCTCTAATGTTCTTGAGATCAGATACTAATAATTACGTAGCTCCCTGTCATTGGGGAAATTACGGGTAGATTTAATGGTCAGCTCAGAGTTAAGCTTTGTGATTAGTCGGACCGCTTTGCAAAGAATTGAGGCCCTCGGCGGCGTCGTGCTGAGCCGGATCAAGTGCCAGAGCGGCTTTATAAGCATCAATGGCTTTGTCGGGCAGACCCTGACGGGCAAACAATTTGCCCAGGTGAGTGTACAGGGCTGCATGTTTCGGAGCTAACTTAATTGCTTCTTCAAATTCGCTACTGGCCAGCTCCAAATTTCCTTGAGATTCAGCCAGCCATGCCAGATCAACGCGCAAGGCAGCAACTTTAGGTTGCAACGCAACGGCTGCTTCCAGCTGTTCAAGGGCACGTTTGGTATCACCAGATTGCTTGAGCAAGAAAGCCAGATCGGCATGAGAGAAAGCGTCTGTCGGATCCATAGCAAAGCTTGCGGCGTATTCTTTTTCGGCACGAGTAAAATCACCCAGACTGCCATATGCAAAAGCCATCGAACGAGTAACGCGAGCGTTATTGGGCTGATAGCTCAAAGCCCACTGAAACTCGGTGATCGCTTCTTGCCATTTCTTTTCTTGAGCAATGGCAATGCCTTTCACATAGTGGACTTTGCAGGCTTTTTCTTTGAGCTTTATTTTCTGCTGATCATCGAGGGGAATAGGCTCGCCCAGTCCAACAACCATCATCGCTTCGGCGATAGCTTTCAAAGGATTTCCCTGCATCAAGGCCACCAGACAATAGTCGCGGTGCACCACTTTAATGTTGGGTTCGCACATGATGCTTGCCTGTAACTCAACCTCGGCCATTTCGGCATTCCAGCGACTGAGGTAGACTCGCGAAAGTTCATAATGGTCTAGTGCTTCATTGTGCAACGCGCTCAGTTCCATTGCTAAAGCACGACGTTTAGCTTCACGCTCAGCGTAAGCAGCGGCGGCAATTGCTGCGGCTTCTTTTTCTGACTCAGTGCCGATGGTGATTGGAACTCCCACGGGGGAACCCGGTTCGCGCTCCGCATTCACAGCTGTATTGACCGGATTTTCTTTCGCTGCATTCACCGGAATTTCACTTTTGCTTTTAATGGGAGTGAAGGCGCCAGGCTTCTGTTCTGGAGCAGCTAATGCAGACAGCACGCCGGTATTAGTGGCAGCGATCAGAATCACACAGGCAAACCGGCTAGCAATAGTTTTTTTCAACACTGACAATTCTCCGCCCATCTAAAGCCTCTGCTTCATTATGCCATTGTAGCCGCATCACTGTTCAACGCCCGAAAGGCTAATTCATGATCAGTGTTTTCCCCAGAAATAAATTCTTGAGCACGGCCTAAAGCGTGGGTAGCGCTGCAGCGACGATGGCAATACCGTTTGCTTCAGCATATTTGACCATCTCATCCTGCTCAACCACTAAGGTTTCGCGAGCCTCAACAGCCAGCACTCCACCCGGGTTAGCATTGTCATTGACCATCGACTGAAGAGTGTTCATGCCTACGGTGGGAATGTCAAAACGCTGATCTTGATTAGGTTTGGACACTTTGCAGACAACTACTGGGCCGCGGGCTAATTTAACCGCTCTTTTAATAGCTTCGTCGGTACCTTCGATTGCTTCCAACGCAAGAATCATGCGGTCTTTCACAACCACGGTTTGACCAATATCAAGGCGAGCAATCTCGCGAGCTACGCGCATACCGTACTCGATATCGGCATAGTCACCGGCTGATGGCTGCAGTTTTGTCAGTACGCCGATTTCAGGGAATAGGTGACGCAAAAATTCAGATTGCGTTAAAACTTTGAGACCGTGGGCTTCCATGATGTCGCCCACAGCAAACTGAATGGTGTCATCGTTAAAGTTAGGCAGCTTACTCAGCTCCTTAACAGCGAGCCAGTCAAGTTTGTGCAACTGTCTGAGTAAATTGATCTTCGGCACTTTGCCGACGAAAACCAAACCAGTGCAACCTTCTTTTTTTAGCAGACCAATACTGCGACCGATTTGCCCTGGTGCCACCAGATAGGTTTTGTCGGCATGGGGAGAAACTTGCGCTTCAGCACTCTCAGAAAGTGCCAGTGCTACGACTTTGTATCCGCGCTCTTTAGCTGATTGGGCTAAAAGTGAAGGCAGTTGCCCTTCACCTGAAATCAGACCTAATTTTCCTGTCACCACTCGCGCACTACTTTCATTGAGGGTAGAAATACCCATAACTACCACCTTTACGAAAAAATTCGCCCAACGAGAAGGTCATTTGCAGACGAACAAGCGGCTAGTTTACCACGTTCTTGGCAGCCAGCCTGTGCTTGTAAATGAACAAGAATAAAATGCTACTCAAACTGCTCGGTCTTGGCCAGCGCAGTGACACCGGCCATGCTGCCGAAGCTCATACTTTCCACCGCCGACGATGGCACAATAACTGTCGAAGTGCCACCATTTTTCATCACTTCGTAGAGCATATTCATACCGCGTAAATGAACGGCCATAGGATTCTTTTCATACACTTTGCCGGCATCAGCAAAACGCTGTGCAATAGCCATTTCAGAATCACCTAAAAGAATTCTCGCCTGACTTTCTCGAGCCGCCTGAGCGACCCGACTCATGGCGTCTTGCAAGGCATCAGGAATTTTGATATCGCGCATTTGCACAGAAGAAACTTTGACACCCCAGGGCTCAGTTTGTGCGTCAAGAACGGCTGTCATGCTGCTGTCCAGCGCGGCGCGATCCGAGAGCACATGTGCGAGATCGCTGCGGCCGATGATATCTCGCAATGCTGTTTGAGCGGCACCAAGCACTGCCAATTGGTAGTCGGTAACTTTCAAAATAGCGAGTTGCGGATCGACCACAGTCCAGTAAATAACAGTGTCTACGTTTACTGGCACATTGTCGCGAGTGAGAGTTTGCTCAGCGGTAATGTTGCTTGTTACTGTGCGCAAATCTACGGTGAATGGAGTGGTCTCGAAAAACGGCATGAGGAAAAACAAGCCCGGCCCGCGCACACCGGCGAAACGTCCCAGGCGCAGCACTACTTTGCGTTCCCATTCGTTGCAGACGCGTAAGCAATAACGCAGCAAAAGAAAAAGTACGAATGCGAATATCACCAGGATAGTGAACAAAAAACCGAAAATTTCCATGCTTACTCTCCAGGCGAGATCAATGTAGTGCGAAACGTTGAGACTAGCAGAAATCAGCCGGCGTTTCGGCAAACAAGACTGTCAGGACGAAGCTGTGCTTGACAGCTAGAGCGGCCCGCCCTTTATCGGCGTAGAGTGGGTATATGCTTGACATTGGCATTTAAAAGCATTTAACTGTTTAATGAGAATGCGCTGCATCGTTACCAATAACGTCAGCGCCCGACCATGACGAAGGCAACAGCTATGTCGATAAAATCTATAAATCTAACCAAAATGGCGTTCCTCGCTGTCTTAGCGCTAAGCTTCACCTGGCAATCGGCCCTGGCTCAGGGCGGATTCAGCAGCACCAGCCAATCGAATCGCAATAAAGACCTGGGCGATGGCGCCAGTTTTTATATGGCTCGTCGTCAGTATCAAGTGGTAGACGACTCACCAATCGTCAAATATAGCGGCGGCCCAGGCGGCGCGACTGCAGGAGCAAACGGCGCGTCCAATTTGCCCGGCGGCCAGGCACCTTTGCAAAGAGCCGGATTTACTTCGTACTCCACTTCTCTACCAACGATTACGGCACCTTTACCCAAAGTAAATAACGGCGTACCGACGCAACCAGCCCCGGCGGTCCTTCCCAAGTCTTCAAGCGCTAAAGCGGGCGGTCTTGGGAAAGGCAAAAAAGTGTCGGCGAAACCAGCCCCAGCGCCAGCTCCAGCCGCGCCCGATGGCATTCACGCTTACAACAGCTATAAAGGTTACAACCCTTCAGCCGCCCTCCCCTACGGCACGACCGTGCCCAGCGGAGCTGCCGGCTCGTCCATGTCAAGGTCGGGCAACGTCAAGGGCAGCGTGTTGCACTGGTCAAGGCGACGCCGCGGACAGTAATAGCGTTACCAACCATTTACGCAAATGCACAAAGTGCAGAGTCTCAAGTAAACCTTATGGTAATATTCTTCTTGTTGCGGCTGTAGCCCAGCTGGATAGAGCGCATGGCTACGAACCATGAGGTCGGGAGTTCGAATCTCTCCAGCCGCGAATTTTATAGACCATTACAAGAGCGCTTCTCATAACGAGAGGCGCTTTTAGTTTTGGTATGCGCACACTACGCGAATAAGTTTCTCTATCCTCTGGAATATGTCGTGAGGTGTTTGCTGACGTTTCTAGGCACTGTATCTGGTGGCGACGACATTGGTTTAAAAGATTAATTAAGTCGCAACCTGAGCCTGGGCAAGATTCGTCAGCATAGTAGTACCTGACCAAACTCAAGTGCGGGAACTTATAGCTATGTTCATCCTCCAGCAACAAATGTCCTGTCTGATTGAGCCAACGAATAGTCTGATCGGTTGAGCGAATATGCTGAGAAAGCTGCAAAATCGCTTCAGGAATAACACAATGCTCCTGGCTGCCTTGAACAATTAGCAGCGGAATATGAGGGCCAATCTTTTGCGCGTGCTTGATTGTGCGTGCGACACAAGCCTCTGTTTGCAACAGATCGCTAAGCGGCATTTTTTTTGCGAATGAGCGGATCATCAAGCAATTCCTGACAGATTAAAGGATTGTTTGATACCAGTTTGCTGATAAAGCCATGCAAGTTCATTTGAAACCGAGGGCTGATTAAAGCCGCATAAAGACCCGATTTGACGTTCTGCCAACTTTCGCCAATTACAGTCAGCTTCAGGTCAGGATATTTTTTGCGCATCTCATGAGCCAGTCGAACAATGTCGTGAAAGCTCTTGGCGTAATCTACTTTCCATTTGCAATCATAATCTTTGCACCACTCGTGTTTGGCAGAAAAGGCAGGCTGACACAGGCCAAAGCCGCGCATGTCACAAGAGACAAAATAAAAACCTCCGGCTGCAAAGGCCTTGCCTAATAGCGAATAACTTTTACCATGCAAGGTGAGGCCGTGAATGGCAAGCACCATCTCGGAGGGCTTGTCATCGACTGGTTGCCATTCATACACAGGAAAATTTAGACTTTTTGCCAGATCGCCATTTTCAGTAAATACAATTTGATGATCCACGGGCTGAACAGCCAAAACATTCGCAGGCGTAAGCAAGATTGTGCAGAGCAAAGCCACTGTGAGATAAACAACTGAAGATAACTTCAAATTCGTCTCCTGCCAAATACGAGCACAGTGGTGCGCCATCAAAACATACATGCACCTAATTGCACGGTTTAATTCATCACTATTTCAGACGGTACCATGCGGTATAAAAAGCCCTCCGACAGGGAATGAAAAGGTGTCTGCATTATTCTGTGAATCAAGACAAAATGGATTCTCTCGAAAGTCGTACAATCGCAGTTAGTAAAATTTGCCCGCTCTGCTCAAAAGAGTTTGCGTTAGATGCAGACCGCTGTAGAGAAGACGGCACTTTGCTGGCCGTGGTTAAACGCGATCCATTGATCGGTCGCCTTGTGGCCGAGCGATACAAAATCCTTGAGGCTGTTGGCATCGGCGGCTTCAGCACGGTTTATAAGGGCAGTCAGATAAATCTACACCGTTTTGTCGCCATCAAAGTGCTGCACCCGCATCTTGTGGCCAGTCCTGAAAAGATTCGCCGTTTTCAGCAAGAAGCAGAAGCAATCAGCAAAATTGTCCACCATAACGTCGCCGCAGTTATCGATTATGGTGTGCTCGCTGAAGGGCAGCCCTACCTGATTATGGAATACCTGGACGGTAAAAATTTAGCAGAAGTGATCCAGGAGGCCGGCAGTCTCGCGCCAGAGCGCATCACCTCCTTAATGATTCAAGCCTGCGACGGACTTAGCGCCGCTCACACGTCCAACCTTGTGCATCGCGATATTAAACCGGCCAATATGGTACTGGTGACGGCTGAAGACGGCTCCGAGCGCCTCAAGGTACTCGACTTTGGTCTGGCCAAAGTGACCAGCCCCGACGGCAGCGCCGCCGAACACCTGACGCAGACCGGCGAAGTGCTCGGCACCCCGGCCTATATGAGCCCTGAGCAATGCATGGGCACCCCGCTCGATGGTCGCTCTGATATTTATTCGCTCGGATGCGTCATGTATACGGCCCTGACCGGTAAACATGCGCTGGAGGCTGAAAACAGCTTCGATATCATGAACAAGCATCTCAATGTCAGGCCGGTCTCAATGGCAAAAATCAGGCCTGACCTGAAAATCCCCCCCAGCCTGCAAAAGATCGTTTATAAGTCGCTGGAAAAAGAACCGGCTGACCGCTATCAAACGGTCACCGAACTCAAAAATGATCTGCTTGGCGTGCCTGTGCCCATTACAACGCGAATAGCTCGCGCCTGGCGCAATTTTCGCGCAGAATCAATCACCACCAAGGGACGTCGTGCCAAAAAGCTGAGAAACCTCACAATCGTACTGGTGCTGAGTTTGGTGGTTTCCGATTTTGCTACTCGAGAGTTTGCCGCCATCAAAGAAAAAGAGCGTCAAGCGGCAATCGCTGACAGTCAAAATAAATTTGCTAAATTCTCAGGAGGCGGGGTAAGCTTCGAATATCCGCAGATACTCAGCCTCAGCTCAAATTTGAAAGACAAAGAAATTATTTGCCGCCTGGCCCACAAGAAAGACGACATCATCATCGAGCTCAAGCATTTCACTAAAGACCTTACACCTCTGGAACTGGCCAACGAGCAGGAAAAATATCACAAAGTTTATGACGCTTTCGTGCCATCCCAGACTATTCACCCTGTCAAATTCGGCAAAGATTCAGCTCTTGAAGGTTATCAGACTACTTTCGCCTGCCTGGCACGCGACCTTATGACAGTGGAAACTCACACATACTTTGGTGCGCCCAAGCAGCTACGCAAGTTTAAACTGCGGTATTTCGCCAAAGACCGAGACAGAGCCAATCAGTTGTACGAAAGTTTTCTAAAAACGGTCGAATATAAGCCCTGAGGATAAGAGCGGGTATTATGGGTAAATTCTACCTAGCCACCGCTATATCCTCGAACGTGCATGAACCAGAAAATTAAGAATATCCTCGAATCGCAGTCAATGATGATCTCGGCCATGAAACCGCCGGGCAATGGCAATGACTTTGCTATGACCAGAAGAACTATGAACCTCTGGTTTTCAGTAGCGGCACTGGCCGTTTTTAGCTTGGGCTGCATTTTATATCTGCACACCAAGCGCCTTGAAATCGTTTTGCTGGTGCCGGTAATCGTGCTTTTAATGGCTTTCATCTATTTTTCCAGCAAACGTAATATGGCTGAGCATGAACATTACGAAGCTGCGCTGCATGGCATGGCTCTCGAACTCGAAACGCGCAATAAAGAGCTGAAGAAATTAGTGCAGCTTGACCCGCTGACACAGTTGCTCAACCGTCGCGGTTTAGAGCGAGCACTGGGCATCGAAGTTAAGCGTGCGCAGCGCAACAACACTACCAACATCGCCATTCTTGTCGATTGCGACGACTTTAAACAGATCAATGAAGCCCTTGGCCACGCCGCTGGAGATACGGTTTTGCAAGAAATGGCCAAACGCATCAAGGACGCTGTCAGGCCAATTGACCATGTCTCGAGAATTGGTGGAGATGAGTTTATTATCTTGCTTTGCGAGATTGACATGCCCAGCGCCTTGCTTGTCACGGAGCGTATTCGACTGGCAGTGGCTTCCAGCCCCATCTTAGTTCCGAATGGTACAGCCAAAATTACGGCCAGCTTTGGTGCGGTAGTATTGCCGCCCGAACTTTGCACCATTGAAGAGATTTTGTCGAAAGCCTCAAGCGGTTTGAAGCAGAGCAAATTGAGTGGAAAGAATGCCGTGTCAGTTGCCGGCACCAATGATTCAGCACCACGCAGCAATGATTTAAAAATGCTATTGGAAAAGCTGATTAATAGCGATGCACTGCGCACGGTGCAGGCTCCGATTATCAGACTTTCTGATCAGCAGTTGATGGGATATCAACTATCGTGTCGAGCAGCCGCTGGACCATTTGAAATGCCGGAAAGCTTTTTCAGAGCAGCATTGGAAAATAATATGCTCACTACTGTGGATCTGAAATGCTTGCGCACCGCTCTAATCGCCGTCAAAGAATTAAAAACGAAAGTACCGGCATATATAAAACTTTTCCCTTCCACAGTGCTCGACATTCCCATCGAAGATCTCAAGGAAATGCTTGTAGACCAACTGGAAGGTCGCAAACTCTGTCTTGAAATTAGCGAACGACAGTTTTTTGGTGACCCGGTTTGCCTCATGGGCCACATCGAAGTATTAAAAGAACATGGAGTGCAAATCGGCATCGACGTGGGCTTTGGGCACAGTTCAGTAGAAAGCTTGATTATCTGGCATCCGGATTTCGTTAAAATCGACCCTAAGCTGATTAAAGATCTGGGCAATAATCCGGCTCGCATTTTGCAATTAAAACGACTCAAACAAATTGCCGAAATTATCAATGCCCATGTCATCGCCGATGGTGTCGACAGTGCAGCAGATATTGATGTGCTGAAGGAAATCGGCATAGACCTTGGCCAGGGAGCTTACTGGGGCCCTGCACAGGATATTGTCGGTGAACCCTTCAAAGAACCTCAGTCAACATCTCTAGAGCATTAAATTTTGAGGGCAAGCCTGCTGACGGTACTTCCTTTGAAAAGGCTAAGAAATTCTACAACCTTCAGGTTGTAGAATAGTACAACCTGAAGGTTGTAGAATTCCTTAGGCACGAAAAAAAGACCCTAGGCACAAGAATCCTCAAACCAATGGAAACATCATTTATTACCTGAACGCTCCATTGTCTTCGCCCAATTGACACCATAGGTGCCATCAGAAAACTTTTGCCAGACAATCTCTTTTACGGGCGTATTTTGTATATGATGATAGAGAATTGCCACTCGCTCAAAAAAACCTCGGGTATGAAAAGTGTTTGGCAGCTCCAGTGATACCACATCGAGATGATGACAAAATTCGTGCACTAGTGTGCTCAAAAATGTCCCGTAAGATGAAGTTTTCTTTTGCACCGCTGTTTTCATAAATAGCCGAATTAACAAAGTCCCGGGATCATAATCACCGAAGGTCTGGAAGATCCATTCGCCCGAAGTTTCTTGCGGACGAACGCTGAGAATTTTGACCACCGGTCGCTTCACTTCATAGAAATCACTGAGCGCATATAAGAGTAATCTGCTGGCCACCAGAATGGCTTTGCGATCCTCCGCGACGAGAGCGTCTTTCAATTGCAAAGCATACGCACGAAACGGCTCCTCAGGAGGCAGCTCAACTGCCCTCAGCTCGTCACTGCGCGAATACTCTTCCTTTTGGTCGCGGGCTCGTGGTAGTTTTTCGGTTTGCATAAACTCGCGATTGGCAATTTTTTGTAATCAGAAAATAAATTATTTTACCGGTTCAGGAAAAACCCTGGAGCCTTAACTCAACTGTTGAGCCTATGCTGTTCAAGGGAGTTTCAAGTTTTGCTACAGTTCCACTAACACTGGGCCAAGGGCCACGAATTGGCGCAGGTACGGACAGATGGAGTACAACCAATGAATTCACTTGAAACAATTAAATCAGACTTGATCCGCAAAAGTCTATTGCTCACCCTAAGTCTCACCTTCAGCATTTCTGCCATCCAACCGGCTTCGGCCCAGAGTCTTCCCAACGTAATTAGTCACGGCCCTTTAGCTTCACATGCCCTGGCGCTTAACCAAAACAAAATCAGCGGTCCATTCACCAGTGGCAATCTCTCTGTCTATCTCATTCATGGCAAAGACACTTCTAAATGTCAAAATTTTCTTACCCTGCAAGAAGCGTTGGATAAGAAACAGGTGGTGGTGAAAGAGACCGGAAACGTTAACGAACTGGCAATTCAAAATACTGGCACCATGGCAGTCTTTATTCAATCAGGTGACATCGTCAAAGGCGGGCGGCAAGATCGCACGATGCAATACGACATGATTGTGCCACCAAAATCAGGGCTATTGCCGATCAAATCTTTTTGCGTTGAACACGATCGCTGGAGTCAGCGGGGCAGCGAAGACGCCAGCAAATTTAAAGGTTCAAACTATCAACTGGCCGGCAAGTCTTTGAAGATGGCGGCAAAATATTCAGGCAACCAGCAAGAAGTATGGGACATGGTGCAAAAAGTAAACTCCACAAACTTGACAAAAGCACATGTATCGCCAGCTCAAAACGCAGCAAGCTCTTCACCCAGCAGCTTACAGCTCACTCTCGAAAACGGGAAAGTAAAAGAGGCTTCAAAAAAATATGTGCACGATCTGCAAAATATCGTAGAAAAGAAAAATGATGTAGTGGGATACGCCTTTGCTATTAATGGCAAAGTCAATAGTGTTGACCTATACGGCAGCAGCGCACTCTTTAAAAAAATGTGGCCGAAATTGATAAACTCGTCCGCCACAGAGGCGCTGACAGAGAGCGAATCAGGCAAGAAATATGTGGTGCCGAAACCTTCTGCTATTCAAGAATGTATTGACGATGCTAGGACAGCTCGGGCACAGGAAAAACCCACAGGTGCTAAAAGTAAGTTGTTGATGCAAGAGACTAAAAAGACCGTTCTTTTCGAAACGCAAGACGCGGCCTCCCCGGGAGGCTGGGTGCATCGCAACTACATGACCAAATAAATGGTGCCTGCATTAAATAGTGATCTCAAATAGCTGACGCATAGTGGCCGCCGCCTCGGGTACAAAGTTACCCTCGACGGCTGCCACCACCTTCAGTGCCAACTCCTGGCTGCCGATCACAGACGAATCTAAAATGATATCGTAGGTGAGATGCTCGTGCACCCACTTTTGCGAGCCTCGCGCCCAGCCGGTTAGTCTGTCACCACGCAAGATCTCACGATGGGATAGAACCCGGTCATCAGCGTAAACACCAACAAAATAAGTCTCGAAGGGGGCTAATATCTTCAGCCCTTCAACCAGCCAGAGTCTAGACCAGGTGACATCATCAGCAATGACATTGAAGCCGGCATTGAGATAGACAGCGATTGCACCATACCTGGCAAACATAATTTGATCAAGAACAGGCCCGGGAAGAATACGCAGAAACGGCTTGTCGTCAATTTCTTCTTCAACCCATGTATAAAAATTAGCAGCGACTGTGGTGAGGTCTAACTGACGTTCCGGCATAGTCATCCAGAACATATCAATTCCCATGAGCAAAAACGTATCTGCGAATTGTTTCTGCATTGCTTTGGCTAAGCTGGTCTTGCCCGCACTACTGGCGCCGTTAAGAATTACTATTTTACCTTTATCCATTTACGTATTTTACACGGCAAACATTCGAAACGATTTGTTTGCACTTTTCAAAACCCGTGGTATATTGAAAAAACGTCCTCGCCCAAAAGGTGTTTTCAGAAATGATCCGTTCACTACAGCATTGCCTCAGCAACAGTCAGCAGTTTAGCTGGCTGAATTCGCTGCGTCATGGCACTGCTGTACTAAATTGTAAGGATCATTCCAATGTTGTCTTTAACTTATCCAACCCCTCCAACCCGCGTAACTAATTCGTTCGAGAAAATTTTCTCGGGAATTATGCCATGGGGTAGACGGCCTGTTTTGGGTACAGGAAGCGGAAGGTTCGAGTCCTTCATTCCCGATTTTTTCACTATGTTTGTCGAGCGAACGATCAGTTGTTCGTTTATGTTGAGTCGTCGTCTAATTGGCAGGACACCGGCCTTTGAAGCCGAGAATCTTGGTTCGAGTCCAAGCAACTCAGAATTGTGGCTATGGTCCAGCAGTCTAAGACTTCGGATTGTGATTTCGAAAACGTGGGCGCGAATCCCACTAGCCACCCCAAATGCGCACTTAGGAAAGACAGTAATCCAACTGATTGCAAACCAGTGATGCAGCCGTGCAAGTCGGCTAGTGCGCTCTAACCGGGATTAGGAAAATTGGTAAATCCGCCCGCCTTAGAAGCGGTATCTTCTCAGTTCGAGTCTGAGATCCCGGACCATGCGAGAATCGGTTAAATGGTAAACCAACTGGCTCCAAACCAGTGACTGAGCGTTCGAATCGTTCTTCTCGCGCCATGCCATTGTAGTGATTGAGGTCAACACATGCCGTTGAAGGCGGCGAGAAACTGGATCGATACCAGTCGATGGCACCATTTTTATGAGATATTTGATTCAGTAAGAGAGATATATTTGCGAGCTTTATTGCACGAGGCTCTCGGAGACATACCTGCGGCTATTCAAGATTGCGATAAATCTATTGAACTTGATTCTAAAAATTCCGCAGCATATAGTAATCGCGTTTTGATGCGCACAAAAAAAGACGATCAGAAAGGCGCGCTAGCAGATTTAAATACGGCAATGAAACTAAATCAGGCAGATTCTTCCACCTACGGTACACGCGCTGCGGTTCGCGGCCCACTGGGTGATCTCAAAGGTGCTATCGATGATTGCGATGCAGCGGTTGTCCTTGAACCTGGTGCGCCCTGGGTCTATATGCAGAGAGCAGAAGCAAGATTAAGTCTGGGCGATAAACGAGGAGCAATATCCGACTATACAAAAGCGATCAGTTTAGATCCGCATACAAGCGTGCCTACGAAGAATGGGCCAAAGTATACGCCGGCAGTGGCAACCTGTTGGCCGCTGCTGCTGATACGGCCACTGCGCTCAAGTTGCCAGAGCTGAAAAACTGATTTGAATGATGGTAACATTCCATACTTATTACCGTCGGTGAAAACATGTACAAATTACTACTAAGCTGTATCTTGGCCCTGACCATTTCACCAGTAGTCCCTGCGTTTTCCGCACCTGCTGATATGAGCAAATCCACAGCAGCAAAAGAGACATCGCAGTTGCACTTCAATTTCAACGGAAAAGAATATTTTCACCGCTGGTCCAAAGCGAACCAAAATGAATTTACTCCAGAAGGCCAGACCGATTTAGAAAAATGGCAAGACATGGTCACCATCAATGTAGTACCAAATACCAACACTGGCGAAAAGCTCTCTGACTTCGCCAATCGCGTGCTCAGTAATTATCAAGCCCACGGCAAAATTATTCGCAGTGATTCTAAACCCAAAACCGCCACCACTCTGGCCGAGCACTTAGCAGTTTGCATACTGGGCGATCCCAAGTTTGTCGAAGTAGTATTTGCCAGATTTGTCATTGTAGACGGCAACGCACTCGCCATTATTTACTCTCACCGCGTTTACGGCGAAAAAGTAGGAGCCGAGGCCAGTAAGTTTCTTCGAGAAAATGGCACCACTATCGAACAATTTATTATGGCCTGGGACAAAATGCCACACGCAAATAAATTGCTTGCCTTGCCGCAAAGCAACTAGCCAATTATTGTTTCTTCGACTTCTCGCTAGTTAACTGGTGCCACCATTTTGCGATGATAGCGTCATCAGGATCTAGTTCCATTGCATGTTTAGCGTCGGCAACGGCACCACTGTAGTCGGTCTTTTCTTGCTTTAATTGCGAAAGATCGCACCAGGCTCTAGCGTAATCAGGATTAAGTTTCAAGAGTTTTTCAAGCATGTCTTGCGATTCTGTCAGGCGACCGCTGTTGCGATATATCACTGCCAGTTGGCGATAAGGCAATTCAAACTCAGGCCAGGCGGCGATACATTGCTTTAGTATGCGCTCCGCCTCAGGACGATTGTCTTGATTAAGCCAATAACCGGCACTATAAAGTTTGACTGCTTGCTTCGAGGGTTCTTGCCTGGGAAATCTAGCCGTCAGCATTTTCTTGGCAAGGGATGCCACTTCGCCATTTTGATCTAATGTCTGCGCTTTTTGTAGTGCCAACCGGCCTTCTTCAAAACGACAGACTTCACGCAACTGACTGGCCAACTGCAGATATTCACGAGCATTCAAATCATCAGGCAACTTTTCTGGCAGCGGTGTGCCGCGCTTAAACGTAGTGTTTATGCGATGACCGTTGCGCTCTAAAACTATTTTTGCAATAGAAGACTCGGAGCCGTCCAGTAGCCTGCGCATGCGTTCTGATGTAAGACCGGCGGTGGCCACACCATCTACTGACATGATGCGGTCGCCCTCTTTGATATTTTTGGCAAAATAGGCGGGGCTGTATTGAATGGTGCTTTCTACCATATCGGCCACCATTAAAAATCCACTGTAGCCGCGTGGTCTCTGGCCGCTTTCTTGTAAGGCGGCAATATCATTATCGATAAGACTGATTAGTTTGGCGTCGCCCGAAGATTGCAAAAGCGACTTGGCCAACTTGAGATGCGGCAGCGCGTTGACATCAAAAGTTTTTCTTTCAGTTTTTGCGATTTCTAACAATTCGTGGCCGGCGAGAAGCTTGGTTTTAGCAATCTCTGAAGGATCAATTGTCGATACGCCACGATCAGCCGAATTCAAAGTTCGAATGTAAGTGATGAACGATAAACAACTTAAGGCACCAACATAGTGCCTTTCTTTCATGCGCAGATGGTAAAGCTCGCTCAGGTCCCCCAGTTTGACCGGCTGGCTCGCCTTGACCTGCTGGCCAACTTTTTCTACCAGAATGCGATCTTGCGTCGATTCAATGGGCGGCTTGTTGGTAGTTAGACCAAGATATAGCAAAAGCGTGATCAGACGCTGCTTTTCGGCATCAGTAACACTGGCGTGGCCAGAGTTGGCCGCCTTTAAATAGCGTGATGTTCTGTCGTCATCACCCACTCCAGGCTCACCGACAAGCGATAAAACACCGCTCTTGGGAATGGCAAAAGCCGGTGCGATAGTGAGCGCTAAAACAGAGCTGAGGCTATAAATTTTGAGTTTTATCGCTTTCATTCAATCAGGCTATCATATAGTCAAACGATCGACCGTTTTACCAGGCCTACTTCTTGCGAATTAAATCCAGGAAAGACACAATCGATTCGTCGATTATCAAGAGCTCGTACCAAAATTTCGCTCAAAACTGAACGATAGTCAAAGTCTATCGGCAGCCCGGCCGGCCCGAAGAGGTCAACCTCCTGACCATGACTGAGCAAGGGAGTACTGCCATGAATCTGGCCCCCGGCAATGCGCTCACCGATGGCGAACAGAGTGAAACCTCGGCCGTGATCGGTGCCGAGAGAGCTATTTTCGTAAGTACGTCGGCCAAACTCAGTAATAACGATTGTTGTAACACGGTTGCGAACGCTGCCCAGGTCTTTGTCGAAGGCCGCCAGACCAAGGGCTAGCTGCTCAATGCTGTCTGCCTGCAAGCCGCTTGCACCGCCCTGAAAGAAATGTGTATCCCAGCCGTTTAAATCGAGACAACTGATTTCGAGGCCAACATTACCTTTAAGCAGCCGTGCCAGCTCCTTCAAGCCTTGACCAAAAGTGTTGTCGGGATAAATAGCACCATTGGCGGGGCTATAGCTTTTCTGCTGCAATTTTTGCACTCGCTTAAGCAAGTCAAGGGTGGTTTTTCCGGGTTCAGCCAAAAGCGCAGTTTCGGCCTGATAAAGCTTTGCCAGAGCTGCAGCTACTACTCGAGTGTCAGCGGCAGGAGCGTTTAGCTTAATGTCGTCCAGTGACTTAATCACGCTGGCTGCAGGCGCTCCACGCAACACTTCAGGCAAGGCACTGCCAATTGCCACTGCTGATAGTGGCGTCTGCCTTGGATGCCTGCGACTGGCCAGATGCCGCCCCAGCCAACCTCCACCCAAACTGTGCTTACACGACTCGCCGTGCTCCATTTGATCTTGCGCACTAAAATGTGAACCAGAGTCATTGTCAGAGCCCACACCCTGAACCATTCCCAGCCGACCGTCGGCAAAAATCGGCAAGAGTGGTGCCATTTTAGGATGAAAGCCATAAAGGTCATTGAGTTTAAGCACAGCATCGGCAGACCTTCCCGGGGCCTTAATGGAGATTGTTGGCCGCAACTTATAATATTCGTCCATGCCGTAAGGCACGAGCATATTCAGTGTATCGGCACCTCCACGCAAGAAAATGCACACCAGCGATTTATTGGCGCCGGCAAGATTCGGTTGATCGTAAAACGCAAGCTTGCTGAGAAAAGAGCGCCGTGAATATTGCTTCGCTTTCACACTAGCACCTCTGAAAAGCGGGAGAAGAAAGCATTAGCCCAATAAGCTCTGGATCAAGCTCGGGCGCAAGCTCTGCTTCACGCTTTGCCCCTGACTTTCTGGCGCAGTTAAAAGCTTCAAGTTCATGAGCATTGGGTTTACGGCCGACAAGATGCGCAAAGATTTTCTCAGCTTGCAAGCTTTTTCCGTTTACGCCTTTCGCTCCCATAGCCTGCGCTAACAGTGGCAGGTCAAGCGTTACTTCAGCAATATTGCCAGAACAAAGGCTCAATGCGAAATTCCAGCGCCAGAGCAGTGTCGAGACCCAATAAGAAGACTGGTCCGGATAACCATCGGGGGTAGGAAATTCAAAAGGACCATGACCCATTCTGGATAGATATTCGGTTACTGAAGAATGAGCGTAGGTATCGGCAGCCAGGCCGCGCAAGGCACTGACGATAAAATGAAAAGGTCTTTTAATTTTGCTGACAGGATACTGATCAAATTGCGGCGAATTAAAAGCAACAAGTAACATTGAGCGAATATCGCCAGATGTTGCAGTGAAAGCCGCCGCTACTTTTTGCACCAGCTCTGGTGGCGGCGACTCGCAGACAAAATGACTCACAAGTTTAGTAGCCAGGTGATTTGCCGTAGACTTATGTTTGCACACAATATCGAGAACACTATCTAAATCACGTGCACCCTGTCCGGCAGCAATTCGGTGACCTAATACCAATTTAGTGCCGTTGTCGTGCTGGGCATCATCAAAATAAACCTGGCCGCGCTTCCAATCGCCGTGAATGCGCCAGCCTGTCAGGCAGCGGGCTACCTCGTAAACATCTTTCTGCTTGTAGCCTCCGTCCACTCCCATGGTATGTAATTCAAGCAATTCTCTGGCATAGTTTTCATTTGGTATCGCATCTGATGTTGCTCGTCTATTTTCCTTACCATCGAGATAAATCAGCATCGCCGCAGAAGTGGCCGATGCCGCCAATAAATTTCTAAAATTCCCCAGAGCGTTAGGCCGAATCACTTTGTAATCGTCAAAAGCTTTCGCATAAATAGCGTCGCCTTTATTCACATCTATATTCAAGTGATCCGTCCAGAAGCCCACCATCACTTCAAACAATTGTCGCTTGCTGTAAACCGCTCGCAGCAGCATATGCCGCACTAGTTCGTCGCGCAAGACGGGCTTTTTAAATTCAGCGCAAGTACCAGGGTCAAGCCACAATGTCTCGAACCGGCGCGCTCGCAGGTCGCAGGCACCATCATCAATTTTTTGCGGATTCAATTGCTCTTGTAGCCAATGGTCACGGCCACTAGTTTTTAAATAATCCAGATCACCTGGCCAGATGCCGTAAGTGGCCCTGGAGAGTAAATGAAAATCTTTATCGACGGTAGAATTTGCAGCAGTGCCAAATTTTGCCGGTATAGTTTGGCCCAGATTTTTAGTCAGTTCGCTGGTTACTTTCTCGCAACCGAATAGTGGGAAAGTGCTAGCCAGTGCGGCAATTTTCAATAGATCGCGACGGTTCAGAGCCATTATGCCGCTCCGGCTGAAACACCCAGATCTGGATTTTCCAAAGGCCGCGCGTTGCTCTTTCTGTTTTTAAAACTGAAGACGGAAGAACGCAAAGCGCTACCCGAGCCAATTATTAGAGCAGCAGGTAAAATTATGAACCATCCCAAAATAGGCAAGAGAAAAGCTAATTCCAGAACCACGCTGCCTCTGATTGTAGCCTGCCATGGCCTGTCGGCGTCGGCCGGCGATGGCAGACGTTGACCAATAGCAGTCGTCAGGCCAGCGATACCCACGCTGGCATAGAAAACAAAAAGACAAATTATGGAAACCGTGATTAATCCGCCGACTGAACCAAAAGCATTGCTCGCCGCAGTGGCAGCAAAGAATGCCATTAGCGAAATAGGGATGCCGACAAGAAAAGGCTTGAGCAAACCCCGGGCGCAGTCGTCAGTTGTGTTAGTTACGGCTTGCGGCCAGAGACCGCGACAAAGTAACCACAAAGCCGGAAGAGCGATTAAAAATCCAATTACCACCAGAAAAATTGCAAGGGTATCCGCCATCAGCATACTCGCGCCCTCATCTGCCTCTTATGGTTGTACCGCAAGCGGGCCTATCGCTAACGAAAGTTCAATATTCGATCTGGAATGTCTCAAACCACTGCTTAAATTCCGCCACGGTCTCGCTAAACAACGAGGCTTTATCTTGCACAAGCAAGGTGACGTACCCACCTTCTATCGGTGTTACGTAGGCCAACCCTTTGATCTGATAGAAACCACCATAATTTCCGGTGAACTCTGTAGCGTGATAAGTGCGGCCCTTCGCTGTAAACGGCTCCTTTGTTTCGGACAAATAATCGAGGCAATTGCCCACAAATGGCTTGAGCAGCAGTTCCATCATGGCCCATGGTTTGAGGTCGGGATCGCCTTCTTTTTTTACCAAAATGTTTATCGCCACAACAGGCGACCTTCCATCTTTTCTGCGCGGCCCTGTGAATGAAAAAACCTTGCCGAAGGGTGCATCAACTTGCGAGAACATAAAATGAGGCAAAGGCATCATCTTGATTTTGTGTTCTTTGGTACCAAACTCGTGAATTTTATTTTCCAGCCTGGTGAGCTTAGCCGCCTTTACCCGAAGAACGTCAGCATCAGTGTTGTTCGGTTTGATAATCCCTTTGAGATTGAGGCAACCGGTCAAAAGCGTAGACGCAGCAAAGCAGGCGATAACCACACTGCCGGAGCGCAAAGCATTTGAATTTTCTCGAAACAACGGCCGCACCACCTTACCTTCGATTTATATCCTACACTTAAACGCTCCTAAAACTCATCAGTAAACTGTAGACATCACATTGTTCAGCGGTCATCAGAGGATATTTTATGCGTTCCAGCAATTGGCCAAAGTCATCACCCCAGGGCAAGCTCATTGCCTTAAGCCTGGTATCTGCCGCTTTGATGACCCTGGCCGCCGGGGCAGAAAGTGAAGCGCAACCTGTGGTTGCTGATGTCACTGAGATAACTATTGAATTGCAGCATGGCCCGGCCGAGCCTCAGGTCACAATTGAAGCTGACCTGCAATCAAAAGAAACCGCCACTCGCCTTGATGCTTTGCGAAAACTCGATGATATGGGTGCCGGGGCCGCTCCTTTCGTTTCCGCTTTAATACGAGTCGTAGACGGCATTCACGACGATGAACGACAGCAAGCGCTGAGCATTCTGAGGGCATCGGCCTAGAAGCCGCGCCGGCAGTGCCGATTTTGACTCAAACACTAGATGACAAGCAATATCTACGTGACCGCGCCATCGAAGCACTAGAAGCAATTGGTCCTGCCGCTAAAGCCGCCGTTCCCGGCCTGATGCAGGTGCTTAAAGCCGGTAACACCACCAGTCATGCCGAACTGGCCCTGGCCTCTATCGGGGGCGACGCTGTGCCGGCCCTGCTCGATGGCTTGAGCGACAAGTCTGCCGATTGCAGAAGGCTCTGCGTGTGCGCCCTGGGCAAAATTAAACTAGCCTCTAAAGGCACGGATGACAAAGCGATCGTAGCTGCCATTACAAAAATGCTGGAAGACAAAGATTTTGAAGTGGCGCGGGAAACCTGCTGGGCATTAGAAAAAATCGGCGCGACGGCCAAAGATGCCGTGCCCAAGTTGATAGAAGCGATGAACAGTAAGAACGGATACATTAGACAATTCTCGGCCGACGCGCTTGGTTCTATCGGTCCTTCGGCAAAAGAAGCCTTGCCAGTGCTCAACAAAGCATTGACTGATGAGCAGGCGCGCATCAGCGCTCGATCTGCTATTAAAAAAATTGAGCAAGGCGACGTCAACTGATTTCCCAGGCTGTTGACAATCATTGGGTTCTGGCGATTGGAACGTCAAGTGCGTGGCATTTTAAATAAGTTGCCGACTGAGCAGGTATAATCTCGATCAGTGTAGTCATATAGCCCAATGAGGTGGAATTTTGCCCCTGTTCAACCGACTTCAGTCGTCTTTGCTTTCGTCAATTATGTTTTTGACACTCACGAGCGCTTCTCTGCAGTCGGCATCAGCTGCCACCCCAACTTCTTCGGCACCATCTACGATTCAAGCCGCTGAACCTGCAGCCGACATTGACTCTATTTTCAATGATTTGCAAAAGTTGGTGAAAGAGTTCTATCCCAAAGTCAAAATGACCATGGCAGACAAGAAACTCCACTTCGCCTATAGAACTCGCGACCTTTATGGTTACAACCGCACTATTTCCACAACGCCTTTATCAGGCGGAATTTTCGGCGAAGTGTCGTTAGTATCCGGTGCCTACGACGGTGCCGACAAGGCACTGTTACCATCGGACGCCGTTGAGGGTGATTCTGCTGTTCTAGTGATGGCACCTCTGTCTAGAAGCCGCAACGCTCACCTCTGGACAAGACTGGTTTACCCAACGGACGTACCGGCCGATTTCAAAGAAAGATTCAAAAACACAATCAAATCATTCAATGCCAACGACACCATCGGCCTGCCTAGTTCTTCAGGTCCAGTAGAAGTCCCTCAAGTGCAGGTGAAAAAGCAGGCGCCGGAAGCGATTTTCAAAAACGTAGCGGCTCTGGTAAAAGAGTTTTATCCACAGGCCACTGTTAAACTTAAGGGCAACACCATGCACTTTGAGCGCAAGCAAAAACAAGAATATGAATACTACACGCGAAAACTAGAGACCACAGCCGAACCCGGCGGCATCGTCGGCGATCTGGAACTGGGGCTGGGCCAATATAAGGGCCGCGATCGGGATCGCTTGCCCACCGAGACTTTCCAGGGCTTCCGCTCCACAATATTAATGGCGCCGTATTCAAAAGCTCTCAATACTCACCTCTATGCCAAAGTGGTTTGCCCTACTGGAACTACCGCCACATTCAAAACTAAATTTAGAGCGGAAATTGATTCGTTTAACGCCGGCGAATAACGGAACTATTCGATAGCCGGAACAACATAAGTCTCGCCTTCATAGACAATTTTGTCGTTGGCCATAAGCTGCCTGCCGCGCCGCGTTTCGGCTTCGTCATTAACGAATACCTGGCCAGATTGAATCAACTGTTTGGCGTGTCCTCCAGACTGAGCAATGCCAATCACTTTCATGAACTGGTCAAGCTGGATTGTTTTTTCATCGTACATGGGCTTCCACCTTAGCTGTCGCTTTACTTTAACATCGCCAGGATAATACGCAAAATAAAGCAGCGCAAAATTTTTGTCACGAGTAAGCTCAAGTAGTGTTATGTTGTTAAAAGTTGGTAGCGTATTGTCACCCTGGCTTGTTTTACAGATTTCCACGGTAATAAGATGACGACTGGAAAAATTGAAGAACCACTGATACATCTGCCTCCGACACAGACGTTCAGAATATTGGTGCTGGAGAATCCAGAAAACATAGATAAATTGAAAGAAGTCTGCAAGCTTAACGGGCACCAGGTTGTGCCATGTTTTACGATCGGCGAATCAATGCTATTTTTAGATACCAAAGACCATGTTGATCTGATTATTTCGGCTGTCCATCTTGAAGAAGAGTCAGTATTCGAATTTCTCAATAAAGTAAAAGCACCTCAATCAGTGCACAAAGACGTCGCTTTCGTCATGCTTTGCATGGAGCCCAACCCACTCGCTTCAGTGATCAATAAATCTACCGAACTGGCCGGAAAACTAATGGGTGCAGATCGATATCTCTATATGCCTGAATTTGACGCAAATCGCCTTATCGTTGAAATAGCTGACCTTTTGCCGCCTGTGCCCATGAAAGAGCTAGACTAGCTGGGCTGAAACTGTTTTGAAAGACGGTCGCTCTATTATCTCAACAGTGATTCTCGGTTGTAGATGCTTGGATTCGTCTCCTTTCTATGTTTTGCCGAAAAGGCAGCCCGAGAATCACAACTTACTGTGCTGCACTTGGAAACTGAATCGTGATGCAGGTACCTTTTCCAGAGGCTCCGCTGGTTATCTCGCAAGTAGCTCGATGAGCTCCTGCAATCTCTTTGACGATGGCCAGCCCCAAACCGGTTCCAGGCTTTTCTGTTCCTGCGATACGATAGAACCGCTCATAGACTTTCCCCCGTTCGTCTACAGGAATGCCCGGGCCATCATCTTCAACCGAGAGAACTGGGCCGCCATTCAAAACGGCTAGTCTGACTACGATTTTCCCGCCGTGGTGCAGATAGAGAATGCTGTTCTCCACCAGGTTGGAAATTAGCTCTTCTAAGCCAGCCTGATCGCCATAGACCATTGCCGGTTCAGCGGCAGAGAGAAACTCAAATTCGATTTTGTTGCGGATGGCTTGAGGAACATGAGCTGCTGTAACAGAAGCTGCAATAGCACTGAGGTCGACGTGTGCGAAATTGCGTGAAGCTACTACGCCAGGTTCGGAGCGGGCCAACACCAGCAATCGATTAACCAATTTACTCATTCTGTTAATGCCTGACTCCAGTTCGGCTAGAACGTCCTGAACGTCTTTATCTTTCACCATTTTGCGAGCAAGGTCGCAATAGGTCGTGACTACCGCCAGCGGTGTACGCAGCTGGTGGGCGGCATTAGATGTGAATCGTTTTTGCAATTCCAGATCGTCTTCTAGCTGCTTGAGCAAACGATTAAGCGCTTTAATTAAAGAGTTTACTTCTACTGGCTCGTCTACTTGAAAAAGACTGAGATCGCCAGGCGATCTTGATTCTACAATTTGCTCAATTTTCTTCAAAGGGCGCAAACCACGACCGACCCCTATCCAGATTGCAATTGCTCCACAAATAATCAAAGCAAGTTGCGCCAGAAAAATGCTGACTGAAATCTGGCTGGCCAGCTCTGTTCTCGCATTACGAGTTTCAGCCGCCTGCACGATAACGTGGTCGACAAATAGGTCAGGCGTTGGCACAAGTAATGTGACAACACGCATCTCTTTTGTACCTTGAAATAGAATTGTTCTAAAAGATGGCTCGTTGTTGACATCAGGTTGTAGCACTGCGGGCGGTGGCGGCAGCAATTTGCCTCCAGAGATAATCTGACCATCCGGCGCCAAGACCTGAAAATAGAAATCGTCTTGATTATTGTGCCTGAGAATAGCTAAAGCAGCGGGAGGCAAATCAACAGTTAACTTGTTATCTTTGGCTTTAATGCGCGCCACAACTGAGTCAGCCGAATTTGAAAGCTGCTTGTCATAAATGCTTCGAGCCAGTGTCAAACCGAGAAAATATGAGGCTGCGGTGCTAAACAAAGCAAGGCTTAAAAGCGGAATTAATAACCAGATCAGCAGTTGATGCTTAATTGATTTTTTCATTGTCTATTCAATGATAAAACCTAAGCCCTTAACCGTTTGAACCACACAGCCTGACTGCTCTAACTTTTTACGCAGGCGATGAATAACGATGTCGAGGGCATTGCTTGACAAATCGCGATCCAGCGATGATAGATGCTCGATCAGATCGTTTTTAAATACAACCCGGCCGCGTCTTTGTAATAGCAGTTCCAGCACCAAATATTCGCGCGGTGATAGCTCCAGGGGCTGATCGCCCACTGAAAATCGATTTGCCCTTGTGTTCAACGTCAACGAACCACATCGTACTTCAGTTTGATTTGCCCACTTTTCTTTGCGCAGCAATGCCCTAATACGAGCCTCCAGCTCACCGATATTGAACGGTTTGCATAAATAATCGTTAGCACCCAGATCAAGCCCATGAATGCGATCTTCTGGAGTATCACGAGCAGTTAATATTAAAACCGGTAACGATTTTCCGTCTCTGCGCAGGTTTGCCAGCACAGTAAGGCCATCACGTTGCGGCAGACCAATGTCTAATATCAATAAATCGTATAAATTGCACGAGGCGGCAAATTCTGCGTCTATACCGTTATTAGCCGAATCGATAGTATGCCCGCCATGTTGCAATGTTCGGGTCAGTCCGTCACTCAGTGATTGATCATCTTCAGCCAATAGAATGTAGGCCATGGTTTATTGACTCGTAGAATTGGCCGCCGCTAAGGAATCAATTGTTGCAAGAAGAGCGGCCTTGTCTATTATCTCTTGAGAATACCCATAATTGCTTGTACTGAAAAACTTAATTGCTCTGCAGTCGACTCCCACACTATTCAACTTTATTTTAATTGCAGCCGGCTGTTCTTCATTGATCAAACAAATTGTCGGCAACTTCGCACTCATGGGCTCATTTTGCAAAACTCTCAATCGGTTTAAACCAGCCAAACACTGGTCACGCAGGTCCACGATAATCATATCGATACAACCATGCTGCAATAGAGTCAGCATGCGATCGTTATCACCAACAAAATGAAGATCCAGCTCAACCTCGCTAAGCGCCTCCTCCACGCATGAAAGGATCTCTCGACCTTCAATACGAATTAATAGCCTCATTTTTAATACCTGTTATCCACAGATTTTTTCTAAAACCCGGTCTCTCAAAGGCATAGGTTGTCGGCATGCCGACTCAAAAGACTGCCACCAACCCTCAAGTGAGTTGGCCGCCAGACTCTCTTTCATCTGTCTGAGCCGCCTGTACTTCTCACTTTTACTCATGGTCAGACAAGCCAGAATCGATTGCGCAAATGCGTGCTTATTTTCAGGTTCAATTGGCACGCATTGATTTCCCAACTCATGCCAGACACCCGCTCCTGATGAGAGCGCTAAAACTCCCCCGCCAAAATCCGACAAAGAGTCCTGCTTAAGGCTCTGGCAGGCGATAAATTCTTTGGCTGTCAGATTTAAGCCATCGCGCAGAGGGCTAACAATCATGGCCGCGGCTCGGCTGTAAAGGTTGGCCAGTTCAGCCGATGATCTGGGCGCATCAATCCACACCAGAGGCCGCCAATGGTCGCTGCCATATTTCAAATTTAAAGTTGAAAGGCGATTTTGACAATCGAGCCAATAATGATCAAATTCAGGTAAACCAGGACGTGACCGCGTTCCCACCTGCAAAAACGCCACTCGTTCGCGCCACTGCGGATATTGGGCAAAAAACTGATCGATAGCATCGATGCGCTCTACGATCCCCTTGGCGTAGTCGGCCCGATCAACGCTGAGAATAAATGGAATATTTTCAGGTAAATTGGTTTGAGTATGGAGGCTCTCAACATTGACAAGACTATGCCAGAGGTCACTATCAAGTCCCAACGGAGCTACAACAAAACGTGTAGTGTGACCGGGTCCGCCAATTCTATCAAAGCGAGTAATGGCATGGCGGTCGGTAACGGCATAATGCCTGCTCATATGAGTGCTAACAAAACGGAAAAAGTTCTCTCTGTATTCGTCAGTGTGAAAGCCCACCACCTTTGCATGCAACAATCCTTCAGCCAATTCAATCACGGCATCCACATGATCAGGTCGCACATTTTTGGGAAAAGGAACGTGCCAGAAAGCAAAAGTGTCGGCTGCGCCCTGCAAAAGCTGAGGTGTCAGGGCAAATTGATAGTCATTAACGAAATAGCCCCACCGAGTGGCTGCCCTTCTTAATCTAAAGGCTATTGCGAGATTCAACTCCTTGTAGCACTGCCTTTCTTCTTCTGAATAGTGAGCAAGATGCGGTAGGTCATGAAGCATGGGCCACAGAAAATTATTACAATATCCGTAGTGCTTAGCGCTTAATTCGGCATTAATCAGAATGGTGCTATCAGCGCTCAGAGTGCTTGTGCTTCGCAGATGCTCTCCATCTATATACCACCAATCGCCAGTACCTTGATTTTGATGATAAATCTGAGTGATAGCATTGGACACCCCACCTGGGGCATTGGGACCGCGATAAGAAAGTATTTGCATTTGAGCCACCCGACGTACACGCTGTGAGCACTAAAGCCTTTTATGGCGTTAATTTTAGTCTAAGCAGACGGACTTTCAAACGCGTTTCGCAGCTCGTTAAACTATAAGATTGGCTGCTTGTTTTCCCAGCACCATCCCCGGTAATACTCCCAGAGCCCCAAGACCTTGAATGCAAAGCCAGTTTTCACCCTGCGCGGTTATTTCAGGCAGCAAATCGGCAGCGACATGCAAATCTACGGCCCAACAATATTTCGGGATCTTTTTCAGAGACGGCACCCAGCGCCTGGTGGCGGCAGCCATATTTTTATGATAGGTGGCGTCTAAAGCATCTGTGCCCGGAGCACCGTAGCGACCTCCACTGACAGTTAAACAACCATTTCCTGGTCGGTAATCATAGTAAATATAAGGGTTGGCATCCCACCAGACAGGACAATTTTCAGGTATTTCAACGTCAAAAGCCAGAGCAAATATGCGCCCTGTAGCATTTTCAATGGGGCCCACTGCCGAAATTACGCTGCGGCAATTGATGGTTTTTCCGTTTGCTGTCTGAAGGCAATAACCGCCGGCTGACTTTTCTACTTTTTCCACTCTGGCATCGCCATAAATTTGTGCCCCGTGCCTGCGTGCACCATTTGCCACCGTAGCCAGCAAAGTGAGGGGATGCACGGCTCCTTCATCCGGTAAAAGCATGGCGGCATGCACATCTTTTACGTCAAGAAAACCACTGGCCAATTGGTCGACGTCATCTGCACCAATTACTTCAGCACTCATACCCGCTGCCAGCCTGGCTTTTGTCTCACGCGCCAGTCGCTTAGCGGCAGTTTTACTGGTGGCCAAACACATGGCACCAATGCGACGCACATCAAGCAAGGTTGAAGATTGGCTGGCTTCCGCCAGCACAGCCAGCAGTTCTTCATGGGTTTGCTGCCACAATCTTTCTGCTGCACTCCCCTTAGGTGTATAAGTAATCGGCATATTAATACCGGCGCAGAGAATTCCGGCGTTGCGGCCTGAAGCACCCATAGCCAGCCCGCTCTGTGCCTCTAGCACGACGACGCTGTGCCCGAGGCGAGATGCTTCTTGAGCCGCGCTTAAGCCTGCAATGCCACCACCAATGATGACAATGTCATATGAGAGTTTGTCCGGCATTTTGGCGATGGAGGGCAGCTGCAAATGGCTGAGCACCACATCGGCGCAAGTATCACGCCATGGTGCCTGATTAATAGCTGTAGAGTGACCGTATTGGCGCAACATTGTAAAGACCTTAGGTTATGCTTTAAGAAGCCATTGAAAGTTTCGGCTATACTCAACCCTGCCCCGACTTTCAGGCCGGGCAAAGCCCAACAGTAACACCCCAGACAGCAATAAAGAAATGACTGAACAAAAGACAAGAGATCCCAAAGAAGTAGCCACTGCCTATTTTCGCAGTTTCGAGACTGGAAATAAAGAAGACTCCTGGGCGCCTAAATATGTACAAGAACTCATCTCTGAGGAGCCTGAGACAGGCTGGGACATGGTGCTGCAACTGGTGACCTCTGCTCCGTCAAAAGATGCTCTGGCTTATGTGGCTGAGGCCGCTCTTGAAGACCTGCTGAAAAACCACGGCAGCGAGCTGATCGACAAAGTAGAAGGTGAATCGAAGGCCAACGAGCGCTTCCGCTGCACTCTTTCGAATGTCTGGCTCACCGACAGCGACGAAATTTTCCCTCGTTTCAAAGCCTTGCGCAAAAAATATGGTTTTGACAAGTCTGACCCCTTCGATTCTTTAACAGACGACATGTTCACCAAAGAGTAAGTTACAGCAAACGCCACCGGTGCCTGCTTCTGGGTTCTTAAGAAATTTCATCCAGAGAAAGCGTTACTGCCCTTTCACTCTTGGGCCTATCTCTCATGAACCGTCTGACAAAAATTCTTGACTGAACCAGTGAATCGTTGCATCGATTCAACTATCAGCTTGCGCCATTAGTCACGATCTCAAAAATCCATCAGACGGATATATCAGGCAATCGTTAGATACTGGATGTTCTAGCGCATGGCCCGCGGTATGCAGTGACTCCATGGCGAGGAATACTAGATGCTAAACAACCGAAACACGTGTCGCTCTGTGCGACATGCTTCTTTGACGCGCCTTTGTCGTTCATTTTTCCTATCAATATTAGCCTTATGCTGCTCTTCTGTCGTTTATGTCAGCCCAGCACAGGCCGACAATTCCGGCATGAACTTGATTGGCGTCAACATCTCCGGCGGAGAGTTCAATCCCCTTTACGTACCAGGAATCTACAACACTAACTACGTCTATCCATCACAGTCGGAAATCAATTATTTCGCGAGCAAAGGAATGACTGTCATTCGCGTGCCATTTTCATGGGAGCGTATGCAGCCAACAGTGAACGGCGCTTTAGACACTGCTGAACTGGCCCGCCTTGATGCTGTGGTCAACATGTGCACCGCCAAAGGTATGTCGACGGTTCTGGACCCACACAACTATGGTGCCTACCGAAATATCACAGTGGGAGTACCAGGGGGCCATCCAAACACTATGTTTGCTGACTTCTGGAAAAAAATGGCCGCACATTACTTGAACAATCCCAAAGTAATTTTGGGTTTGATGAATGAGCCCATCGGACCAAGCATGACTGCCGCTACATGGCTGGCATCGGCTCAGGCTGCCATTAATGCTATCAGACAAACCGGGTCTAAACATCTCATTTTGGTGCCATCTACTTACTGGGACCACCCAAAAGATTTTGTGCAAGTCAATGCCGCCACTATGATAAACATTACCGATCCAGGCAACAATTATGCATACGAAGTGCACCAGTATTTAGACTATGACGGCTCAGGCACTCACACTGACTATCTCAGCGTCACTGACAGTGTTGCCACCTTGAGCTCCTTCACTGCATGGTGCCGTGCCAATCATCGTACCGCCTTCTTAGGAGAACTGGGTGTTACCACCGCCCCTGGTGCCCTGGCCGATCTCTCGGCGATGATGCAGTACATGCACGCCAACAAAGATGTATGGAGCGGTTTTACCTATTGGACGGCCGGCGCCTGGTACCCAACAAATTATATATTCTCCTGTAACCCCATTAACGGCGTCGATACCGAACAGATGAAAACCCTTGTAGCTAATCTGGGTACGCCAACTCCTACTCCTACTCCTACTCCTACTCCTACTCCAACGCCTACTCCAACTCCAACGCCTACTCCTACTCCTACTCCTACTCCTACTCCAACTCCTACGCCTACTCCTACTCCTACGCCTACTCCTACTCCAACTCCTACGCCTACTCCTACTCCTAAGCCTACTCCTACGCCTACTCCTAAGCCGAATCCCAGACCGACTCCAACCCAGGTGTTCCAGAGTTTGCCCCCGAACGTTCAGGCCGGAATCACCGCACTGGTTAGATTTATACAAGCGCTGTTTCGTCGGTAATAGAAGGCCATAACTTGGTCCATGAGTGCGGGACATTGGAATTCAACCATTGATACCAACGACCGCACTCATGATCGAATATGTGAGGTGTGGAATGAAAAGAAGAGCCGCCAGGGGCAACATACTTTTAATGGTATTTGCATGCATCTGTTTTGTAGTGGTGCCGGTGCTAATTATTTTATGCGAGTCATGTTTGCAAATAATCGCACGCACAAGAGCCCAGTCAGTTATTGAGGCGGCTTGCCTGGTGGCAGCTAATGATCTGTCAAAAATAATTGTAGAAGATGATGACTTTGGCCTTGTATCACTGAGCAACTATCCGCCCATCGGAAAAGGCACCTGCGCTCCAGATGGAGAGCCCAGGCCAGTCACTGGTATTAACACCCTGGTAGCTACAGTGCGTCAAAATGCAATTCTCGCTCAAGAGCTTGAAAACTCTACGTTAATGAATCTTGTAGACAAAGACAGAGAAGCGCTCGTTGACACTATTAAAAATTTGAATAGCACCATTAGTAAATCACTAGATGGAGATACAAAGGAGAAGTTCGTCGATATCCAGGGCAATACGGTCAATCCGTTAGAAGATGTTCGGGCTTTTTTGAAAGTAAATCTGCCTGACAATATTCAGGTGGTTTCAGTCAAACTTGTAAACGGTTGGCTCGATGGTGAAGGCGAGACTACTATCGGAGTGCCGCATCCGGCCACCCTGGCTCAGCTCAAACCGGGCACTGAACAAAATGGCAGTTACAGAGCCTTCATAAACATCCCTGCCAACCATCGCAATTTCAATTTTGCCGGTGTTGGTATTAAATCATCACTGGTCAATCAATCAGCTTTTCGAGCAGCAGACAAAAAACATATCTGCTCAATCGTCAAAATAGAATGCGTTTTAAAAATCGACAATTTCGGTCTTGTAAAAATTCCCTTTAAAGAAGATCAGCTCTGTAGCATTTATGGTGCAGCCTGCGGCCAGCCTTATGCCATGGCCGACAACGGACCCAAAGGACTGCTGACATTGCGCTTTACTGGAGGCCGGGTGCAAGGGCTGCGCTGCTGGAAAGACTTTTTCAATCACGGCACTTTTCACGACAATAAAGTCACCACATATGAAGTGGCGGGAGGAGATTATCCTACCGACAAAGAAGCCAGAATGGTGCAAAATTTTCCTGAACAATTACCCAATACTGCTCAACAATTTGCCGAACACTATTATTACTGGCTGCGCAACGGTCATGCGCAGCCAAAACTGGATGCGATATTAGCAATGCTTGAAGAACCTTTTCAATCAGGCCCGGCCGAGATTTACGCCTATGAATTTAAAAAGGATGGTGGCATATCTAGGCGAATTATTGCCAGAGACCCATTTCCAATCAGTGTCACGGCTGAAAATCAATTTTCCACAATTGCTGATACCACTCTGCAAGGAGGAATAACACCAATCATTATCTTTAGAAACGATGTCAAAAACCTCAGCCTGGCGAAAGGTGGAAAGCACTGCGGTCAGCCCCTCACCGGCTACCCTCTAAACTGGTGTGAGCTACCTGAATACGGCGGCGACGAACACGTTGCCGTTGCTTTGGGCAAAGGTCGCCTGGGAACACATTTGACGGTAATCGACCCTCGGGGTACAGCCCAACCGGATGAAGCAATAAACGATCCCAACTTTAGCTTGTTCAAGACCTTCGACGGCAGCACCTTATTTTTGCAACCTCGCCGCAGCTTCTATAGTGGCGGACTGGCGCTAGACATTGAAATTGGCGGCACCAGCGCCGCCGAACCGCCCACGCAAGAAAATGCATCGTGGAGTAAGCTGCCGGGAAAAAGACTAATTTAGACGGTTTACTTAATTGATTTGATTACTTTTTCAATCAATGGATGACTGCTGTCCAGGCCATAGCCTTCGGTATAAATTCTTGTGACCACGCCTGTCAACATGCTCTTATCGATCTCGGTATCATTGAACGGCACCCAGAGAAGCTCGCCCGGGATGGGCTTTTCACCAACAGCATAGCTGGGGAAATAATAGTCAATCGTGAGAGGCACCAGACCAAGCTTCATAAAGAAAGCCTTGCGCTTGACTCTAATATGCATTGCCTCCGGCGCAATTCCTTCTTCAAATGTCGACTCGATTTCGCTGACTATGCCGATATAGTTAGGATACTCTTGTGCAAGCAGTCCATCTAATTTGGTCCGATGAATTGACCCAATGCCGAGCCCCCGCATCTCCGGCACCACCGCCGTATAACAGGCAAGCAAAAAAGTAGGCAACGATGGTGGCTCGCGAAAGACTTCAGTGATGGTCATGCACAAAATATTGTTGTCTTGATCTCGTGTTTCATCAAGCTCCATAGATCCAGCTTGCAATTGCGCTTTCAGATCATCCAGGTCTTGCCTTTGATCAGGAGGAAAAGCCTCTTCATAGATTGCGATCCAATCTGTATTTTCGGCGCTGCCGTCTTTACAGACATGCAGTGATTTCCGCCCATGTTTTGTTTCTATAACTGCGTCCATATATCCCCTGAAAAAACTGGCAGTATCAAGGATACTGCCAGTTTAGTTTCCCAAACTTCTAAAAAAAAATCAGTTTATGGATTCGGGCTTGTAGATCCTACCGGTTCAGGCGGTGTCGCAGGCGCGGGAGGAGCTGCAGGAGCCGGAGCTTCAACCTTGACTTCTAGAACTGGTGGAGAAATTGTTTTTGAACCGGGGCCGGCAGCTCCGTTCAAACCATCCGTAATCACAACGTTCGTAGTACCAGGATTAGGGACTTGCTGATTCATAGCTTGCTGAGCAGCGGTCATGTCTTGCAATCTCTGAGTTTCGCTTTGCTGTTGCTGCAGCGATGACTGTTGCATATCCATTGTTTGCTGTCTCGTGCTGGTTGAGACATTATTGTTGTACATGGCGATTGCGCCGATAACCAGGGCAATGGCAGCCAAAACAAGGAAACCTAAGGTCCAGCTGGATGACGTATCGTCCACTCGAACTGGGATGCCGTCAGTAGTTCGCACTATAGTAGTTTCAACTTCATTCATTACCTTACTCCATTCATTGATTGATGTTAGCGTTGCGTGGCTCACGCCGTCCGGGATCACCGACGGGGCCCATAACCTGGTTGTTCCAATTGTTTTGCAGGGAACTATCACCTTTGAGTACCGTCTGTGCGACGACAAAGTAAGAATGTGAAAGGGGATTGCAGATGACGGCAAATAGCGACTTGACAAAAATTCTCTGCGCGGAAATGTCTGCGGTAGAAACTTACAATCAGGCTATAGAAACTTTTCATCATGACGACGATAAACTTCAATTAGAAATTGCCCGTGATTGCCATGTCCAACGGGTTGATACGCTGGCCGGTAAACTTTACGAGATGGGTGGCAGTCCCACAGAATCGTCAGGGGTGTGGGGCAAATTTTCTCGCGTGCTGGACGCCGGCGGTGAGAAGGTAACTGACAAGATGGCTGTGGCGCTTTTAGAAGAAGGTGAAGAGCGCGGCATTCAACAATATCGAGATCTTCTAGAGACCACGAAAGCTATTCCGGACATACAGAACCTGGCATCCCAGCTGCTTGCCCAGCAAGAAGAAACCCAGCGCATCGTCAAAGCATTACAAAAGAAAATCGGTTAATAACTGGTTGTGATCGGACTCGGTCATTTCAGAACTGAAACGTTAACGTTTGAGTTTGTGAAAGTGAAAGGCTAGTCATTTCAGCCAGCCTAGCTGGCCTTCTTCCTTTTGCGTTGTATTGGAGTAACCTTCTTCTTGACGGCAGGCTCTTTAGCACGAGCCGTAGTTTTCTTAGCCGTGGTGGCGATTCGACGAGTGGTGGCAGCAGATTTCTTAGCGCGCGCAATTGTCTTTTTAACCGGAGCGACCTCAACCTCTTCTAAGTCTTCAGCAGCCGCTTTTCTGCTTGACCGTCTAGTGCCGCCTTTTTGGGCAGTCAAAACACTTTCGCGCAAAGCTTCCATAAGATCGAGAACCTTGCCGGTAGACTTTTTACTTGGAGCCTTAATGGTGCCACCGCTCACTTTGGCCTCCACCAACTCTTCTAGTGCTTCGCGGTAATTGTCTTTGTACTGATCAGGTTCAAATGGTTTGGTCATCAAATCAACCAGATGCTCGGCAATACTCAGTTCTTGTTTGGAAGGGGTCGAATCTGTAATACTTTCCTCATCTTGCAGATTAATTTCATCAGGGTAGAGCAATGTTTCGACTAATAAGTGCGAGCCGTAGACTCTGACGATACACAGGCGTTCCTTAGTGCGCAAGGCAATCTTGCCCACTGCCACCATTTTCTTTTTCTCCAGTGCTGTGCGCAAAAGATTGTATGAGTTATTGCCTTTCTTATCGGGCTGCAAGAAATAGCTACTATCAAAATAAATGGGGTCGATCTCGTCGATTTCTACAAAAGACTCGACCTCTAGTATGTTTTTACTCGGCAAAGGCAAAGATTCAAAGTCTTCAGGCGCAAATGAGACATATTCGTCTTTGGCATACTGATAGCCTTTCTCTACATCAGCCCAGGTAATTTCCTTATCGCATTGCGGGCACCAGCGCTTCTCCTGAATGCGACTATTGCACTCTTTGTGCAAGAGATTAAATGATACGCCTTTGCGACTGGTTGCAGCCATCAGTCTCACCGGTATTGAAACCAGACCAAAACTTATCGTACCTGTCCACATAGCGTGTGCCATCATCTATCTCCTTTTTGGCAGATTCGCAGACGGGAGGACCTTATTTAAGTTCCTTCAAGCTCAACAAAAAGGGAACAATTTTAAAGAGGCGAGGTCAGAAAATCGACAGCTATTTATAAAGGTAAGCAATGAGCACTGCCCTTAAAACCTATCAGAAGAAGCGAGATTTTAAGAAAACCAGCGAGCCTTCCGGCGCCGAGAAACTGAAGGCGAATGAAAAGCAACTGCTCTTTTGTGTGCAAAAGCACGCCGCCAGCCATTTACATTACGACTTTCGCCTTGAAGCTCAAGGTACTTTGATTTCCTGGGCTGTGCCGAAGGGGCCATCGCTTGATCCCAGCCAAAAAAGGTTGGCGGTGCATGTCGAAGATCACCCAATTAGCTACGCTACTTTTGAAGGCTCCATTCCCCAGGGCGAATATGGTGGCGGTGACGTCATTGTCTGGGACACCGGCACCTTTACAGTGGAAGGTCTGCCACTGTCTGCTTCCAAAGAAGAGATGGGCAAAGCTGTGGGCATGGGCGTTGCTAGGGGTAAGCTGACCGTGGTAATGAGCGGCAAAAAATTGCAAGGCGCTTTCACCTTAATTCAATTACGTCGTCCCGGAGCAGAGAAAAACTGGCTCCTGGTCAAAGGCGAAGATGAATTCGCCAATGTCGACGAAGAAATAACAGTAGATATTCGCTCGGTGTTATCTAAAAGAACCCTGGCAGACCCCGAATCTCGAGCCACAGTTAAACCGCCTAAACTTATCGAGCCCATGCTGGCATCTCTTGCCACCCAGGCTTTCTCCACCGCCAACTGGATCTATGAACCGAAATTTGACGGTATTCGCGCCGTTGCCTACATATTTAAAGGCCAAGTAAAAATGCTGTCCCGCAACGGCATTGATATTACTAATAAATTTCCTCAGATTGTCAGCCAGCTGGAGACGCTGACCACCAACATGATCATCGACGGAGAGATAGTCGCCATCAACGATAAAGGCGTACCATCTTTTGAACTGCTGCAAGCACGCTCTATGTTTAAATCGAAAGGCAAGGCAGCGCGCGGTCCGTTAATTCGTTATTACGTGTTTGACATACTGCAAGCCGACACCGCAAGCCTGCTTAGCGTGCCGCTTTCGCAGAGGTTGCCCTTGCTTAGAAAGCATGTGAGTAAGAAATCAAATAAAAATGTTCTGGTTGTGGAAGCCTACAAAGGTGATGGCAAGAAAGCCTTTAAAGAAGCTATTGAAGCAGGCATGGAAGGTATTGTGGCCAAGTCGCTGGATAGCCTCTACGTGCCCGGCAAGCGCACTCCTAACTGGCTTAAAGTTAAAGATAGCAAGAGTTCCGAATTTGTGATTTGTGGTTTCTCAGCGGGTGGCGGGGCTAGAGATGGTTTGCTCGGAGCGCTGCTCATCGCCGAAAGCAAGAAAGACGGCACCCTGCAATATGCAGGAAAAGTTGGCACTGGATTTAATACCAAATTATTAAAAGATCTTTCCAAGCAATTACGAGCAATGAAAATCGCCAAAGCACCACTTACAGTACCGAAAGAATATTCGACGAAAGACGTCACCTGGGTGAGACCTGAATTGGTAGCCGAAATCAAGTATTCCGAGAAGACAAAGCAGGGACTGTTACGTGCGCCGGTTTTCATGCATTTTCGACCTGATATTGATGCAAAAAAAATAGAACCAGAGGCGGTAGTGGTGGTAAACGAAAAAAAAACAATTATGCCGACTAAGTCTGTGGCAAAAGCCAAATCAACGGCCGGCACAAGAAAGAAAATCGCCGCTTCCGTTAGCCCGGAAATCAAGGAGTTAATTGAGCGCCTGGATGGCGCACCGGAAAACGTGCTTTTTAAAGTTCACGACTATGAGGTCAAGCTCAGTCATTTAAATAAGGTTTTCTGGCCAGCTGTAGGAGGTCAAGACAAAGTAACCAAGCGAGATTACATCCGTTACTTACTTCAGGCTTCTCCTTATCTTTTACCGCATTTAGAAGACAGGCCTTTCACTTTAATTCGCATGCCTGATGGTATAAACGGCCAGCGTTTTTTCCAGAAGCATCAAAACAACAGCGCACCGCCATTTCTCAAGACTGTAGATTACTATTCTGAGCATACAGAAGGAGACGGTGAATTTTTACTTTGCAATAATTTAGCCACACTGGTCTGGTGTGGACAGATGGCCGGCCTTGAATTGCACGCCTCACATACTAGAATAGCTCCAGAAAAAAACTTACCTGGAAAAACGACCGGTTCTCTCAAGAATGTGGAAAGCAGCGTCGCTAATCATCCTGACTATCTTGTTCTCGATCTCGACCCATATATTTATAGCGGCAAAGAAACACAAAAAGAAGAGCCACAGTTGCATCAAAAGGGCTTTGATATGACCTGCGAGAGTGCACTCTGGCTTAAGGAAATCTTGGACGGTTTAAAGCTCGAAGCTTATGTGAAAACCTCAGGGAAAACTGGCCTCCATATTTATATTCCGATTGAGCGCAACATTCCCTACGATGCAGTGCGCAGTTGCTGCGAAACACTTGGACGTCATTTACTGGCCGCTCACCCCGAAGACATCACCATGGAATGGAGCATCAAAAAGAGGCCAGGCAAGATTTTCTTCGATCATAATATGAACGCCCGCGGTAAAACTCTACCGGTGCCTTATTCTTTGCGCTCAGCGGCAGAAGCCCCAGCTTCCACGCCATTAGAATGGAGAGAACTGGGGCACATTTACCCTACAGACTTCACCGTCTTTACTATGCCCGATCGTCTGGCCGAGAAAGGAGACATCTGGGCAGACATCTTGCAGCATAGAAACGATTTGAAAAAAAAATTGAATCTATGAACCAGCGCGAGCGCCTGTCCAATCAGCAATTTTTGTACGCAGTTCGAGCAATGTAAAAGGTTTGCTCAGATAGTCGTCCATGCCCGATGCCAGGCAACGCTCACGGTCACCCTGCATGGCATGAGCAGTAACAGCAATAATAGGCGTGCCGTTACCTGATACACGAGGCAATTGGCGCAAGCTCTGAGCGCAGAGTAAACCATCTGAATCAGGCATTTGTAAATCCATAATTATCAGGGCAAAATCATGCTCACCGGCGGCGGCAATTGCTGAGGCGCAATCGTCCACTATCATTGGCTTCATCTTCACCTGATTGGAAATTAACTTATAGAGCTTCCGCTGCAATGGATCATCTTCGATAATCAAAACCGCTGGTAGTTCGTGCAGCTTGAGCGTTGCTTTCTTTGTATGCGTACTTTCCACATGCACCTCCTGTCGCCCGCGACGGAAGGCAGCGGTCATAGTTCCATTAATTCCAAATTCTAATGAAAGCTCAGGCTGAAGTCGTCTTCGACGGTGCGAGTATCTCAGGGCCTTCTACCCTGGTTATGTCAATAGCGCCCACGCTTTCGCACAGTTCCACTGCTTTGTTCATGCTGTCAGCACTTGGTGTGTGAACGGCGACCACCGCGCTGCCTTCTTTAATGCGACCTTCAAATCTCTCGGCCTGCTCTTTAGGAACGCCCAGGCCCACAAATGCGCCGGTCAGACCACCGAGGGCCGTTCCAGCTACTGCACCGCCTAAAGCGGCTAAGAGCGGACCTGCTGCCAGAAATGGGCCAGCAATAGGCACTGCCACCAGCCCCAGTGCCGCCATTAAACCAAAAGCACCACCAAGCGCTGCACCAGTGCCGGCACCAATAACGGTTCCTTCAGGGGCGCGACCACTGTCGGCGTCCCAGGTACCTGGTTTATCATCTAATATCACTGAAATATCTTCGGGTTTGAAACCCGCTGCTTTGAGCGAATCCACAAGTTTATTGAGCTCCTCGTGACGAGCCACAGAACAATAGACTGATTCTTTCATAATAACCTCCAAGATGTTGCCTCTAGCCGACAACGTTCAACTTATTTAGCGACGGGTTGCTTTGCCGATTCTTCAGCAGCAGCAGGAGTGCCGGGGAAATCCTGTTCATCGATTTTTGGGAAAATTTTCTTTCTATTTTTGAAAATCAGAATAGCGGCAATTGGAGTACCGATGGCAATACCGATTGTGGCTATCACAATTGCGCCAAGTACAGTGGCCAGGAGGGCTCGCATATCAGCTAGCTCTTTACGCACCTGCTCAAGCGGTGTAGCTACATTATGGAGGGGCTCAAGCAGCGCATGGAGCGGTGATTGCAAGGCCGAGAGGTCTTTACGCATGGCGCTCAGGTCGCCCCGTACGCCGGTCACTTGAGCACCGACGGTGGTGACGTGGCCGTCCATTGTGGTGAGGTGTTTGTCCATTGTTTTTAGACTTTTGTCCACACCATCCATCTTTTCATGCAGGCCGTTCATTGCCGGCTGCAAATCACTAATTGGTTTTTCCAACTTAACAATCTGTTTTTGCAATTGGCGACTGTTTTTCTCTAAACGAATAACCGGTGCCAGGGCGCGTTTTATCGGGTGAAAACCTTTAATAGGCGGTTCGTCTTGCTCAGCCGGATCGTTTGTGTTAGCAGGTTGCAGATCGCGATTGGCCTGCACCGCTTTGGCGTTCTTTGCTTCTTTAACAGTGGCATCACTTTTGGCAATGTTAGCTTTCACAGAAACGGTGGCACGGTCAGCCTCTTTCCCAACCGGAAGTTTTTCGGCCTTATCGGCTTTCTTATTTTCAATTTGAGTTCTAGCTGCCAGGTTCGGTCCTCCCTCGGGGGGTGCTACTTTGTCAGCGGCGAAAGCAGTTGTATTAAAACTGCATGCCAGCATTAAAGGTAAAACTCTCGGCAGGCGTATATTGAATAACATCGTTCGCTCCATAGTACGGTCTGCCGGTTGTTCAGCTCTGATAGCAAACCTAAACAACCGCGCTTGTTAATTCGACCACTAACTCATTGCCCTTAACCTGACAATACCCACCTTGAGCAGTGATGTATAAAGTCTTGGCTTGATCGTCCCATTCGCCCACTGACACTTCACCGTTTATAGATATTGAACCCTGCCAATTAGTGTGCGAAAAAACAAGTTCGCCAAGGAAAGCATCGTTGTCAGTGAAGGTGAATAGCGAAAGCTTTCCTTCCTCTCCAACGATGTCGCCCTTGATTGTGGGATCAGTAATAAATTCCACAATATTCGGGAGAAAATCTTCCATTTTTTGTGTAATGCGGTAAATCATTCGTCTGCCTCAGTGGTGTACGGCCGCCCAAGTTTATAACCTTGCCTTACGCAAGAGTTGACTAAATAGTAGACTTTTTAGTTCCAATTTTTGGGCAAATGTTTAAAATCAGCAACTAGGCGGCGTCTGGGACGACACGCAGCGGAGCTACGCGGCTCAAAGCATGTTCAAGATCGGCAATCACTTCGTTCATCGTTTGATAGCGGTCTTCGGGCATTTTAGCCAGTGTTTTCAGTACGACTCTCTCGACTTCTTCTGAAACCGAGCCGGTTACTGCCCGCAGAGACTGGGGCTGCCGTGATATCTGATGGCGCATTAATAGCATTACGCTTTCAGCAGTGAAGACAGGGCGTCCGGTGAGCACGTAGAACATTACGCAGCCAAGCGAATAAATGTCTGTGCGATAATCAAGCGCTTGCCCCATGCACTGTTCAGGGCTCATGTAAAGTGGGCTACCCACTACCTGACCGCCGTCGGTCAAGCCATTTTGGTCCTCGAAAGGGCTATCTGTGCCCAGTTGTTTAGCAATGCCAAAATCGACCAATTTGACGACGTTGCGTTGATAGGGAAGGTTAATGAGCATGATATTGCTCAGTTTTACGTCTCTATGGATGATATTTTTTTCGTGGGCATGGGCCAGAGCCGATGCAACCTGAACAAAAATAGGCAGAGCATCTTGCATGGCCATGGGGCCAGATTCAACTAGAGTATTGATACTCTGACCTTCGATGAAATCCATAATCATGTAGGGACGGCCGTCACTGAGCACACCAAAATCGTCCACTGAAATAATATTGCGGTGAGATAGGCGGCTGGTCAATTGCGCTTCCATCTGAAAGCGGCGCACAGGCTCGAGCTCGCCAACCAGCGACTTGTGCAGCACTTTGACTGCCACCACTTCACCATATTCGTCAATGGCTTTATAAACTGAGCCCATGGCTCCACGACCGACTTGTTCTATTAATTGATAACCTTGAGCAAGAGTTGTCCCTATTAATGGATCGCTTATCAGTACTAAAGGTGTGCCATCATTAGGGCATTTCCTGGTTGTGCCGACAAACACAAGTTGACACACAAGGCACATACGTTTGTCGCTTTGCAAATCTTTTACAGCCATCATATGACAACCCTCTAAACTCTTGCGGTTTGAGACTTGGGGTCGTCTATTTAGTTCCAAATTTTTTCTACACTGCCAAAGTTTCTGCGCGCTTGGTGCGGAAGCACTGATTACAATAGACGGGCTTGCCGTTTTTCGGAATGAATGGCACAACAGTACGGGCTCCGCAATCAGCACACTGCACAGCTGAGGTATTCTCAGTGGTTCCGGCCACTCTCTGAACTCTCGAGACCAGGCGGCAGTTGTGACAGCGCTTGGGTGAATTAGTCAGGCCGCAAGCATGAAAGAACTCCTGCTCTTCAACGGTGAAGACGAAGCGTTTGAAGCATGACCGGCAGTTAACTGAAATATCACCTGGCATAAAATCGTAACCTCATACTCACTAACACACAGATCCGCTCATACCCTGACGCCTTGCCGGCGCCACCGCCGCGATGGGCAGTGGCACCACTTATGTCTAGTTATTCTTTTTGACTTCCAGCTGATTGGTGTAGCTGGCCACGCTGCCGCAACTTTTCACAAGGTCTTCAATCAGCTTTTTCTCGCTCTCGCTTTCAACCGGACCGCGCAAAGTAACTTTTCCCTTCTGGGTGATGATTTTTACGTTTTGAGCGTCGACTGAAAGGCCTTTTGCTTCCATAATCGACCGTCTCAATTCGCGAGTAATTTCTACGTCTTTTTTCTGATTAGACTGATTTTGAGCGGTCGGTTTGCCCAGCTTTTTATCACGTGTATTTTTCGATGTATTGTCTGGTGCTTTTTGCTGCGATTCTTCAAATTTTTGTTCGCTTTTAACCGTTTCTTCGGCCAGAGCAGCCGAACCCGTCGCAAAGCTGCCGGCAAGCACAGCCAGAGCCAATAAACTTATCTTTTCCATTACTCTACTCCTTTTTTTAAACCAATTGAGCTTTCTGTTCAGCCTTGAATTTTTCAATGTGACCGCTCAATTTTTCAAAGTTATTTCCTGATTTTTCCATTTGAGGAATCAATGTTTTCTCTTCTTCCGAAAAATGTTTCTCTACTACAGTTTTCAATTCTTTGACTGTGGCATCATATTTCTCAGCGTCGACGTCAGCGGTCAATCTTTGTAGTTGATCGAGCAGCAGCTTGGCCTGGTGATGGTTCTCTTCACCCTGACAAGGTTCCTTTTCTTCAGCACATGTGCCGTTCGCCTTCATGGCCGGATAGACAACATCGGTCTCGAGGCTGCAATAGAGTGACAGTGCCAGCGAAATGGCGCCCACTACATCTTCTTTGCTTTTGAAATCTTTGGCCTGATCATAATTATCAAACAGTTTTCTAACTGCTTTCTGTTCGCCTTTCAAGAGTTCAACAGCACCTGAACACGATTGGCTGCCAGAGCTCGAACAATCCATATTACCCATAAAACGTTCCTCCTTCACTGACTCAATTCCGTTCGGGAGATTGAGCACGAGCTCGAACGACTATGCTACGAGCGAATAGTTCCTGTTCTGCTTCAATTGTAGAGGTTAAAAAATCAACCCTTTCACTGTAGCCGGTTTACAGCCGCAAAAACCCTTAATAAGGTAGCGAAAGGGAACCAGACGGCCCATTCGCCGTCACTGTCTGCGAATCATCTAAGAGTCATGTGGCAATCAACGGCAGCTGCACCTGAGGTGTTGATGGAATCTGGCAATCAAAATTCAGTGGATGAACTAAACCACCTTTTAAAGACCGAGTGGTCCGCCATTAAAGTCTACAAACGGGCAGTGTCATCGGCTCCAGATCAGTATATCAAGCAAGAATTGATCAGTGCGCGGCAGAGTCATAAAAAGCGGGCGGAAATACTTGAAGCCAGGGTGTACGAATTAGGCGGTGAGCCCGATCATGGCAGCTCACATTTTGATACCATCGGCCAGATAATCGAAACCGTCTCTTCCACCGTTGGGGAAAAAGTTGCTATTCTCGCCCTTGAAGAAGAAGAAATCAGGAGTGTGCAAGACTATTTGAGACGCCTGCCAAATCTTGATGAAAAATCCCGCCAACTAGTGGTACAAACATTGTTGCCCGAACAGAAAAAAACTAAATCGTTGCTTACTGCCTTGAGAAAAAGAACAGCATGTTAGAAGAAAATAGCGTCTCTCCCGACGCCATTGAATACGTAGTTGACGAGCGGCCGCTTTGCTCCGGTATGCAATTTGTCCTCACCGACCCGGCGCATCCACGTCTAATTTTAAAACGCGGCAGCCATTTTTTAGTGTTGGATCAAACCGGCATTATTCCCGGATGCAATACTCTGGGTTATGGCTATTACCGTTATGACACCAGGCACATCAGTCGCTGGGAATTAACTCTGGATGATGTGCCACCGTCACTTTTGGCGGCATCTGTCGACGACGGTTACGCCGGCAGCTTCCTTTATACCAATACAGAAACCGCATCCCTACCGCAGCAAACACTGATGATTCAGCGCGATATCGTACTCAGCGATTTGCTATGGGAAAATTTTACTATCCATAATTATCACAATCAGATAGCCAAGTTTGACCTGAAATTTACTTTTCAGTCTGACTTTGCCGACATGTTTGAAGTGAGGGGCTTAAACCGCCCTGAGCGAGGCAAACATATGCTTCCACTGAAAGACAAGCAAGGCAAAAGTCTGTTTCTTGCATATCGTGGCGTGGACAACATTTTAGTTGAAACCGAAATCAAATTTGTGGGCCTGGTGCCGAACGTTTTAAACGCCAGTGACGGCGAAGCTATCTTCAATATTGAACTGGCACCACATCAAGTAATTGACATGCAATTTTGCATCTCATCGCGATGGGAAGGGAAAGTGCCGGATCTGGTGCACAACCACAATTCATACTGGGCTGCTCGCAACGCCGCTGATAGTGAGTTTAAATCGTGGAGCGACAACGGCTGTCAAATCCTTACCGCCGATAAACTGCTTGATTTAACCATCAGTGGTGCCATGCGAGATTTATATATTCTGCGCCAGCCAACCCCTAGAGGCATTGGCATGGCCGCTGGTGTGCCGTGGTACAGCACACTTTTTGGTCGAGATAGTGCCATCACCGCCTGGCAAGTTTTGCCTTTCATTCCCCAGATTGGCAAAGAATGCGTGGACGTTTTAGCTGCTTATCAGGGCAAAAAAGACAATGATTTCACCGAAGAAAACCCCGGTCGAATCATTCACGAATTGAGACTGGGTGAGCTGGCGCGCTCAATGCAAATTCCTCATTCTCCCTATTACGGGAGTATCGATTCGACCCAATTGTGGTTATATTTGTTGTGCCAGTATGTTGATTGGTCGGGCGATATTGAGACGGTGGAGAGGTTGTGGCCCAATGTCGAAAGTGCTCTAAATTGGCTGGAAGGCAACCTCGACAGCGGCTATCTGGCCTATCAATGTCGCTCGCCACAAGGATTGCCCAATCAAGGTTGGAAAGATTCGAATGATTGTGTCATGTATGACAGCGGAGTTTTAGCCAAAGGCCCTATTGCTCTGTGCGAACCGCAAGGTTATCTTTACACCTGTTGGCTGGAAATAGCTCGATTAGCCGATAGTATGGGCAAATTTGATCTGGCCCGTCATCTTTCTTTTCTGGCCGGCCAGCTGAAGCAACGTTTTCAAAACGATTTCTGGATGGAAAACGATCAGTTCGTTGCTCTCGGTTTAGACGGTGACGGCAGGCAAATCAATGTAATTTCGTCTAACCCCGGCCATCTACTCTTTACCGGCATTCTCGATAAACAAAAAGCCGAACTGGTGGCCAGTCGCTTACTATCGCCGGAGCTATATTCCGGTTGGGGTGTGCGCACTTTGTCTAATCAAGCCAAAGCTTACAACCCGATGAGTTATCACAACGGCACGGTCTGGCCCCACGACAATGCCATCATTGCTCAAGGCATGCGCAAAATTGGTCGCGTGGACGGAGTGCATCAAATCTTGCAAAGTCTATTACAAGTAACCAAGGCCGAACCTGAATTTCGATTGCCCGAGCTAATTTGCGGCTTCGAACGCCATCAAGCAGACAAGCCAATTGATTATCCGGTGGCCTGTTCACCTCAAGCCTGGGCGTCTGGTACAATCTTCCAACTCCTCACTGCCTGCCTCAATTTGCAAGCGGATGCAGCCAATAAAACCTTGCGAATTGTCGATCCGCAATTGCCTTCGTGGCTACCTGAAGTTTCTATCAAAGGTTTGAAAGTGGGCGCCGCCTCACTGGACCTCGGCTTCACCCATATCGGCGGCATGACCGCTTGCCGAGTGATCAATAAAAGCGGCACTGTAAAAGTGATTATGGAGTCATAGCAATGAGAATAGCGCAACTCGCTACCAACGTCGAATGCGTACCGCCAGTAGGTTATGGTGGCACCGAACTGATCGTGCACTATCTGACTGAAGGTCTCGCTCAAGCAGGTCATGATGTTACTTTGTTTGCCACCGGCGATTCTCAAACCAGTGCTCGTCTGGTGTCTGTCGCGGCCAAGGCCCTGCGCACCAATGATCAATATCGCACCACACAGTGGCAAGCTTTTGACATTCAAATGATGATGAAAGTTAGAGAGATGGCATTAGAGTTTGATTTGATTCATAACCATATGGGCTATCAGGCTCTGCCCTATTTGGCCGATCTCGATTGCGCTGTAGTGACAACTTTGCATAATGGCATCAAATCTTATTGCGCGCCAATATTTAAAGCTTACAGCCAGCTGCCTTATGTTTCAATCAGCAATGCCTACCGGCGCTTTAATTACGGTGACCTGCTCAATTATGTTGCCACTATATATAATGGCATTGATGTAGATGCTTTTATGCCTGAAGAAAAAGAGCGCAAATATTTGCTCTTTCTCGGCCGAGTTTGTCGGGATAAAGGCACCAGAGACGCCATTGAAATTGCCGAGAAACTAAACTTGCCGCTTAAAATCGCCGGCAAAGTAGACGCACTAGATTTCGAATATTTCGATACTTTGATTAAGCCCCGGCTCAATCCGCCAATGATTGAATATATTGGCGAAGTAGGGCCAGAAGAAAAGCTGGCACTTTACGCCGGTGCACTGGCTGTGGTTTATCCAATCAATTTCGAAGAACCTTTTGGTCTCGTGATGGCTGAAGCCCTTGCCACCAACACTCCACTGATGGCTTACGACCGCGGCTCGGTCAAAGAACTTTTAACTGATGGAGAAACAGCAATTATCGGAAATAGCGTAAACGAACTGGTGCAGCGTTATCCGGAATTGCAAAAGTTCGATCGCAGCAAATGCAGAAAACAAGCTCTAAAGTTCAGCAATCAAGCAATGGTTGAAAATTACCTTGGCGTCTACGAAAAGTTGTTGAAGCCTTCAAAAGCCAGATAATCTCGGCCTGCAAATATATTTGACGAAAAAAGAGGCATCTACTGCCTCTTTTTTATTGTCTGTATTCGGTTAGATTAGCCGCCGAGAAAGTCGTCATCAGTATAGAGCTGACTTTCTTCTGGATTATCTTTCATTGAAATTACTACCAGATCACTTTTGTTGGCGTTCTGGCAATTGGGACAAATAAGTGCTCCCTGCTCAAATTTAAATTGTTTGCTGCACTTATTGCAAGAATACGTGGCCGCTTCCGCCGGCTTATTGGGCATTTTAGCTTTCATATTGACTCCTTAAAAATGACAGTTAGCTGAGGACCATATTTTCGAACTGCGAGTTGACGTTCTCTTTATCTTTTGCCGACAGGCCATCCGCCAGAGCGGGATAATATTCATCGAGGCAGAAACGCAGATGCTCGTTCATTTTCACTGCCAAATTTTTCAAGGCATTGAGATAGCCGGGTTCATCAATGTGAATCATGATAATGCTGTCAATAGCTTCTTTCATGTCTTTGATCTGCGCCTCGGCTTTTTCGCTCAAAGGCACAACCACTTCGCTGTCATTTATATTGTTGACAATCATTCTTTCTTTTTCAAAGTGCGCTTCCAGTGAAGCAAAAGCTTTTTTGGATTCTTCGAATAAACGGTCTTGCGGCCACTGAGCAAACTCAGCTACCGTCTCGTTGAGACGATGGGCAATCGCTTCGCCGTCATCTTTCAAATACTTAAATACGTCCATTTCCGTCTCTCCACGTCTCCGGCTACATTGTCTCAATCTCGACGGTAAGCAAGAACTTTAGTTCCATTTGCCGAATGGAACTTTTGATACGCACAGGCGCCATATATTGAGCGAAATTCAGTTTATAGGTAGAAAAATGGATATTAATCGCCCGACAAAATCAATCTGGATGGAGAAAGAGGCGCCACGCGTTGCCGAGGTGACCGAGAATCTCAAATGCGACGTAACTGTGATTGGTGCCGGAGTGGCTGGGCTGCTTACAGCCTATAAACTCTTAAAAGATGGACTGAGTGTAGTAGTTATTGATGACGGCAAAATCGCCGGCGGCCAAACACAACGAACAACCGCACACATCACAGCCATGCTGGATAGTCGCTACTGTGAACTAGAAAGTCTGCACGGTACTGACAAAGCGCGACAGGTTGCACAGAGCCATATAAAAGCCATCGATTGGATTGAGGGCATAATTAAAAACGAAAGCATTGCTTGCCAATTTGCAAGACTGCCTGGATATCTTTTTATCGATCCTAAAAGTGACCCAGCGCACTTTCAAACGAAACACGACGAGTTGGAAAAAGAACTGGCTGCCCTTGCTAGGGTAGGCTTTGACGGAGCAATTTTAGAGAAAGCGCTGCCTGCTTTTGGTGTAGAAGTTACGTGCATAAAAGTTGAAAACCAGGCCCAATTTCATATTCTTGAATTTATCACAGGAGTGGTGCAAGCCATTGCCAACATGGGTGGAAGACTGTTCAGCCACTGTCACATTACTGAGATCAAAGATGGTGAACCGGTAACACTGCTCACCAATAACGGCCGCACTATTGAAGCAGGCAGTGTTGTGGTGGCCACCAATAGCCCGGTAAGCAACTGGCTGGCTATTCATTCAAAGGTAGCGGCCTACCGCTCTTACGCCATTAGCGCTCAGTGCGAGGAGAGCATTCCGGACGGATTATATTGGGATACCGAAGACCCGTACCACTATATACGATGCCAGAAAACTGACGACAAAAATTACCTGATCATTGGTGGCGAAGATCACCGCACCGGCCAGGAAAACGACTATGAAACTCGCTTCGCCAAATTAGAAGACTGGGCTCGCACATTTATTCCCGGGCTGGGGCCACTGGAATACAAATGGTCGGGTCAGGTTTATGAAACAGTCGATGGTTTACCTTATATAGGTCACGATCCCGGCCATAGTAAAAACGTCTACGTGGCTACCGGGATGTCGGGAGTCGGTATGTCAGAAAGCGCTCTGGCAGCTCTTCTTCTCAGCGATCTAATCGCGGGCAGAGAAAGCAGCTTACAAAGTGTTTATGAGCCTACTCGAATAACATTTGGTGCAGCCGGTGAATTTTTAAAAGAAAATATAAGCACAGCAGGCCAGTATCTAGAACATTTCGGCAGCTCTGCTGCTGAGCTCAGTGATATCGCCCCTGGTGAAGGAGCAGTTATTGCCAGAGGTCTAGGGAAAGCTGCTGTATTCAGATCTGAGAATGGCTCAGCCATTAGTTGTAGTGCCATTTGTCCGCACATGAAAGCAGTGGTGCGCTGGAATTCTCTAGAAAAGAGCTGGGATTGTCCAGCTCACGGCTCACGTTTCGACTCTTGCGGAAAAGTGTTGGACGGCCCTGCCAACAGCGATCTTGAAGCCGCTGAAATTGCTGGAGACGATGAGCAGCTGCTGAGTTTGACCAATCAAATTGCCCCGCTGGAAGCCTAGATTGTTTTGGAAGTGGAACCAGACAAGTCACCCTCCGTCATAAAAAACGCCAATGCAAAAGGAACGGACTTATGAACAGATATTTTTCTTCAATAGTGGCCCTGGCCATTGTGACTCAGGTAGACATTCTTCCTGCCACAGCCAGTACCGTTAGACACACAATTGGAGAGAGACTGCAACGAGTTGGATCTCAATTGCAAAATGCGGAACAACAAGGAACTCTTACCGTCTCCCAAGCCGAAGATTTACGCAGAAAGAAAAGCGACATATCATCGAATGCGGCTGAAACACTAAATTTGAACGGTTCACTAAGTTATGCCGATATCGATCGTTTTGAGACTGATCTAAACAATTTGAGTGAAAAAATTTCTAAAAGCGCAGAGCGCTAACTAAACTAATTAAGGAGTATCAATCATGTCCATTATAGGTTTTATTATTTACTTGATCGTAGCCGCCGCCTGTGCTTGGATCGCCTCCGCAATCGTTCCCGGACGAGTGCCTGGTGGTTTCTTCACCGCTGCTGTTGTTGGTATTTTAGGCGCGTGGGTAGGTTCTAACCTCATGGGAAGCTTCGGACCTGTTTTAGAAGGAGTAACTATTATTCCTGCCATTATGGGCTCAGGTTTGTTGATCTTTATGCTGGCGCTGTTTACACGTAGAACAAGCACTGTATAAATTCTATTTTTTCAACCGGTATAAAGGCTGCTCTTTATGAGCAGCCTTTATTATGCCGTGGGGAACTAATGTCGCGCTTGCCCGTCTGCGCCAACGTAGAGATGAGGTCTTGATAGCTGAAGACTGAAGGACGATACTACCTCCAGTATCAACAGAAAAAGTGTTGTTCGAAGTCGGAATGAATTTAGAAGGTGCTAGTTTGCTTTCAATCATTCGTCGCAAGGAGAAAACCATGCAGCAAGCTGTAATATGTCTTGTTAAGACATTTTCACAAGCAGATACTTTAATCGGCTTGCTAAAAGACGCAGGATTTGGCAATAGTGACATATCGGTCTTGATGCCGGACGAAGCCCTTACTCGAGACCTGGGTTACGAGAAGCACAGTAAGGCACCGGAAGGCGCTACCACTGGCATTGCTTCAGGCGCGTTAATTGGTGGCGCTATAGGCGTTCTAGCCGGCGTGGGCGCTCTGGCCATTCCAGGTCTGGGACCGTTTATCGCTGCCGGTCCAATCATGGCAGGATTGAGCGGAGCCGCAGTCGGTGGCACCGTTGGTGGTATCGCCGGTGGACTGATTGGATTAGGCGTTCCTGAATACGAAGCCAAACAATATGAAGGCAAGCTGCAAGAGGGAAACTTGTTAATCTCGGTCCATACAGAGAACGCCGAGCTCGCACGCAGCGCCGCACAGATATGCCACGACAGTGGCGCTCACGACATCAGTCGTGTCAACGAAGAGAAAGTACATAGTACATAGCAACCGTTAGGAGAAAGAAACAATGAATATGGATCAAATCAAAGGCGATTGGAAACAATTACAAGGCAAAGTAAAAGCTCAATGGGGCAAACTTACCGACGACGATATGACCACAGTTGAAGGCAAAAGAGATGAGCTTGCCGGCCGCATTCAAGAACGTTATGGCCTGGCCAAAGAACAAGCTGAAAAAGAACTGGATGACTTCTGCAAAACACTTTAATGCATATAAAAAAGTAGCTCGAAATCAAAACTCATAAGCTCGAAGACCTTGTAAAGAGGCCGCTTTCGCGGCCTCTTTTATTCTTTAAAGGGAACTAACTGATTGATGCCACAGTCTTTTAAAACGTAGAGGATATGAGGGACAAAAAAATGACATCAAATCAACAAGATCTCTACGACCGTCAGCTGGCCAAAGCTCTCGATATGCATAAGTGTACGGATGCATCTGACGGCATCACTACAGTTATGGATAAGGCAAGACAAATGAACCGCTTTCTCTATAACTCTGTAATTACGGCAGTGAACGACTTTAAATCTGACATGCAAGAATTGAGTGAAAAATTTGCCAGCGCAGGCAAAAAGATTGGCGCCCTGATTTTACTTCCAAACGACATGCTCGTCCTGGACGATGGTGGCGGTGTGACCACCTCCGTGGCGCCAAACAACCTTTCTTTCATGCCAATTTTGATTAAGCCTTCCGTCAACTACGCTCCTCCTTCTGTGGCAATTTCAATGGTTTCTAGCGACGAAGAAAAGAACGGCAATCAAGCAGCTGCTCTTAGACTTGACCTCGAAAGTCAACTAGAGTGGTTCCAGAAGTATGGTCGAGATGGTGGTTTATTGACCGTCACCGAAAAAGGTCTGGAAAAACCAAAACCCCGTCACCTTTCAATCGTTGCCGAAACCAAGGTGGCAGCACAAGCTGCTTAATTTCAGGAATACACGACGCTCATTTCAATTTCATTCAGCTGAAACTCCCAATCATCAAGTTTGGGAGTTTTGCTTTTGCAGCAGGACAAGATGCTAGGTTGGTTAGTTAGATGTTTTGCGGTGCTGATCGGGGCGCAGTTGAATGTGAAAAGTAAAAAGTAGATTGATATCAATCTGGTCTTTAAATTCAAAACTAGACTGATAACAATTTGAAATTTCAATCCGAATTCCCGACAGCCGGGATACCAAAAGGCGCCGCCAAAAATAAAGCCCCCCCGATTTCTCGGAGGGTCTCAAGTCTAAAAAACATCTGTGGAATATTAGGCAGCGTCTTGCAAGTAGACGTTGATAGTGCGTTGCATTTTAGCTCTTGCACGGGCAATGCGTGATTTAACTGTACCGAGTTCAGTGTCGGTTATTTGAGCGATTTGCTCGTACGAATAACCTTCAACGTCACGAAGCATAGCTACTTTGCGGAAACGAGCAGGCATCTTGGCCATAGCTTTTTCAAGCACATCAGAAAGTTCGTTGGTGAGCAATCTGTCTTCTGGTTGCGGTGCAGTAGCGGCAATCTCGCGAGTGCCCATATCTGAACCGGTATCTGAAGTCAGCCTTTCATCTAATGAGACAAATTGGGTATCACGAGGGCGTTTGCGCAATTCATCATAAAAGAGGTTGTTTACGATCTGGTTTAACCAAGTTTTGAAAGCATAGGGGTTCTTAAGTTTAGGCACCGATCGCCACATACGAATCATTGCTTCTTGAACCAAGTCGGAGTTATCTCTCCAGTCTGGAGCGAGCTTGTAGAACATGGCAATTACTGTTCTTTCGTGACGAGCAAGAAGTGTTGTCATAGCTTGCTGGTCATTCTGTTGGCAGGCAATCACGAGTTCAGCATCTGTCATATCAGCATAGTTTTTAGGTTGCTCTACAACACGCAGGACAGGAGCAGACTTCTTAACGATAGACAGAGAATTCATTGATCTAATCTCCTAGAGATAAGTGTAATCGCAGGCGTTCGCCAGACGTGCAGCCTGCACGTCTCCCGTTTGGTTTAGTTAGAACACCGCGTTCGATTCGTCGATATTGCTATTCTTGCAGAACCCACTTGCCAGCACAATTGGAAAAACCCCTAAGGAGAACTTTTTGGTTTCACCTTGCACGTTAAGCCGAAAAGCGCTAAACAAGCCACTTCGGTAGCAATTAAGAGCCAACCAAAGGGGTACCGCTAGGGGTTTTCCACAATACTTAGAGAATCTCAACTGGGCCGGGAACATTTTCAAGAAACTGCTTAAACTATGAGCAAACAGGGTGAGAGCCGCCAGCCTGGCCAATCGCGAACTCTCTATAAAACGATTTGACATAGCAAGCTCGATCTTGGCAACCCTTTGAGTCACTCGCGAATGCCAGTCTTTTCTCTCAGGGCAATTGCATCTTTAAGGATGCAAAAAGTCACGCGGCAGAACCAAGAACACCGGTGCCACTTCTGGACGAGCCTATCCAGACATTTCACAGCCCCTTGCCAAGATAAGCTCTTGCCTTAGACCTAGGTGTTGTGCGAAAGCGGTGATTGCTCTTGAATCTGGCCTTCGACGTAATTTTTCAAACTTTCGAATGACCGTTCAAGTGACGTCAGTGTCTGTTCGGCTTCGATCCAGTCTTGTTGTCCAACTGCTTGCTCGAGATAAAGGCAGAGCCGGGCCAGTTGCTTGGCGCCAATTGAGGCACACGATGCTTTTACTTCGTGAGCGAGACCGGCAATGCCGCGAGCATGCCGTTCAAACATTTGTGGGCGAATGCGCTTGAGCATGTCGTCAGTGTCGGCAATGAACATGCTCATCATTTGATTCATTTGCTCTGCGCCATAGAACTCTTCGAGTTCGTCCAAATCAATAGGTTTGCCGTCCACCAGGGTCAAAGTGGAATTCGGGCGCAAATACTTGCGGCGCAATTTATGACTTTCATAAACAACGTCAGTGCGGAGCCAGTGATTGATCTTCAATTTGAGCAGGTCTTTGTCGATAGGTTTTGAGATGTAATCATCCATGCCGGCAGCGATACAACGTTCCCGGTCTCCACCCATTGCCAGAGCGGTTACGGCAATAATTGGCGTATAAGTTCCTGACAAGGCTTCCAATTTTCTGATGCCCACGGCTGCTTCAAAACCGTCCATTTCAGGCATATGACAGTCCATCAGAATCAAGGCAAATTTATCTTCCGCCGCCGCGTCCAGGGCTTCTTTGCCGTTGTTGGCAATTTGCACCGTCAAACCAAGCCTTTGCAACAGAATGGCCGCAACTTTCTGGTTGAGCAAATTATCCTCAACTAGCAGGACGAGCGGTCTTTCCGGTGTATGAATTTCTTCAGCTGTATTCATTGCTGTGGTCCTTGTAACTACAAATTTTCGACTGTCTGTTCGAATAAGACAGATGCATCCGGTGGGTAGGCGGTTTCAATCTATATAAGTATAGAAGGAAACGATAATTTATCACCAAGTTGTCCGACAAAAGTTATTAGCGGCCCGACAACCAGACGAAAGGAAACTAAGGCAGAGTGCGGTCTGCTGGGCAAACCGCACTCTGACATCCGTTGATTTCAAGAATTAAGCAACGTTGCGTTTTGGCTCCCAGTTAAGGCTGCAAACGCCGTTCTCACAGCGAGATTCGCTCTTCGGCTCAGGGAACTCAATTACATTTGCAGCATGGAGCTCGATTACGATGGATTCCACAAGAGAAGAGGTTCCGCCAATCATCACGGTCAATATACAGTCGCCATCAGAATTCTTTGTATCTTCATTTCGGACTTCTTGCATGTTCACTGGCTCCTCATCCTCAAAGTTGTTTTTAAACTTCACGGAGAACTTGACGCAACATGCATCTGCTGGTTCCCGTTTCTTTATTTATAAAGCCATACTCTCAAGAGCGAGAGCAGGCGGTCGTAATCAACAGGCTTAGCGATGTAGTCAGAAGCGCCGGCATCCAGACATTTCTCCCGATCACCTTTCATCGCTTTAGCCGTCAAAGCAATTATCGGCAAATTGGCGAACTGCTCTTTGCGGCGAATCTCTCTCATCGCCTGATATCCATTCAAATTCGGCATCATAATATCCATCAGCACGCATTCCACCTCCGGATTGGCTTCAAGCATTTCAATACCCTTCCGTCCGTCTTCAGCGTGCAGGATTTTCAAGTTCTGCTTGGCCAACATTGATTGCATGGCCATGATGTTGCGCGGATCATCGTCAATAATCAAAATTGTGCGATTGGCCAGGGTGTTGTCATAAACCACCGCACTTCGTCCGCTGGCAGATTGAGGCATTGCTCTCGTCGCAGAGCCATTGCCCGACTCACCCGAACCATTTGGCGTAATGTGCATATTTTTGAGCAGAGTCTGGCAGACCTGATCCATTGTTAAAACGGCTTCAAGGGCGTCCTGGCTGTGCAAGCTGCTCAACTCGTCGGCTTGCTCGTCGCTGAGTTGCTCGGGGCTATGCACCACTATAGGAAGAGCCTTGGTTTTTCGTGTTTCTTTAATAAACTCAAAGCCGGACATATCTGGCAGTGAAAGGGCAGTGACCACATAATCAATGGGCTCCGCCTTGATTTTCTCCAGCGCTTCCGCTGCAGTAGTGGCACTATGAACCGACACATCTCTAGTGGCACCAAGCAGCTCTACTAGTGAACGCTGATGGGCCGCATCAGGATCCACAACCAAAACGTGCTTATCGAGGTGACCCTTGCTATCGGCAATGGTGGTGAGCATCGCTTCCAGATTCTCTTTGGTTACAGGCTTCTGAATAAAGCTCTGAGCGCCAAGGCGCAAAGCTCTCTTGTCTTCAGGATCGACTGAAATTAGATGCACTGGAATATTTTTCGTCGCCAGATTGTGCTTCAGTTGGTCGAGCACAGTCCAGCCGGAACCATCGAGTAGGTGCAAATCTAGAGTGATCGCGAGCGGCTTGTACTGGCTGGCCAGGAGCACACCTTCCTCACCATGAGCGGTGGTGATTGTTTTTAGATTCTGTGCCATAGCCAATTGGCCAAGGATCTTGGCGAATTGCAAGTCATCTTCAATAATCAAAACGACCTTGTCTCCAGGATTAATCGATGAGCGATCGTCCGGCAAAGTTTCGTCCGAGGCGCTCATCCTTCCCACTTGCCTTTCAAGCACAGTGCGACGTCGCTGTTCATAGTCCTCTCTAACGATTTCATCTGGAGGAGCTACCGAGCGAGAAATTGGAATGAAGAAAGTGAACGAGCTGCCTTGATCCGGCGCGCTATCGACAATCAGACGACCACCGAGCAAATTGGCAATTTCACGGCTGATAGCAAGACCGAGCCCGGTGCCTCCGTACTTGCGACTGGTAGTGCCGTCGGCTTGTTGGAAGGCCTCGAAAATCAACTGTTGTTTATCTTTGCTGATACCAATACCGGTATCAGTAACAACAAAAGCCAGCTCGCGCCCGTTACTTGGTTTCATCGTCAACGTAACGCCGCCGTGCTCAGTAAACTTAAAGGCATTGGAAAGGAGATTTTTCAGAATCTGACTCAACCGCTTGCCGTCGGTATAAAGACTGCCAGGCACTCCAGGCTCCATTTCCACTGCGAAACTGAGATTCTTATTTTCGGCCACGTGTTTGAACCCACGTTCCATATCTTCCTTAAGATCAGTGAGCAGCATTTCGCCCAGATCAAGACTCATGTTGCCAGATTCAATTTTGGAAAGGTCGAGAATGTCGTTGATTAGCAACAGTAGTTCAGAACCCGCAGCGTGAACGGTTTCGGCATACTCAACCTGGTCGGCAGTCAAGTTGCCTTCGTCGTTTTCCGCCAGCAGCCTCGATAGAATCAAAAGGCTGTTGAGCGGAGTGCGCAGCTCGTGCGACATATTGGCAAGAAATTCTGATTTATATTTCGAGGTAAGAGCCAGTTGTTTTGCTTTCTCTTCCACAGAGAGTCGAGCCGTTTCGATTTCGCGATTATTTTGTTCCACCTCTTTGTTTTGCACAGCCAACAGTTCTGCTTTTTCTTGCAACTGCTGGTTGGTCTGCCGCAATTTCTCTTGTTGCTGCGTCAGCAAGACTTCTGATTCCCGCAGAGTATTGGCTTGTTGCTCCAGTCGTCTGTTGGTCTCGGTCAATTCTTGCTGCTGGCTTTGCAGTTCGTGAGCCAGTGATTGAGATTGTTTGAGGAGGTTCTCTGTTCGAGTGTTGGCTTCGATGGTGTTAAGCACGATACCAATCGACTCAGTCAGCTGATCAAGTAGATTCAAGTGAGTGTCATTAAAGTCTTGCATTGAAGCCAGTTCGATAACAGCTCGCACCTGTCCTTCGAAGAGCACCGGCAACACAATGATGTTGCGCGGTGTGCATTCACCAAGACCAGAGCTGATGCGCACATAATCCGAGGGCACCTGCTGCACCAGTATTCTTTGCTTCTCAATGGCGCATTGGCCAACCAAACTTTCGCCCAGACGGAAACGATCGCCCAGATTTTTGCGGGTTTGATAGGCATAGCTGCCGATTAGCTTGAGAGCCTCATCGCCTGTCTCACCGTCACATATATAGAACACACCGTGTTGCGCCTGCACCAGGGGTGATACCTCCGACAAAATCAAATTTGCTACTGTGAGCAAATCTCTTTGACCTTGCAGCATTCGTGTGAACTTGGTGAGATTGGTCTTGAGCCAGTCTTGCTCAGTGTTTTTGCGAGTCGTATCTTTGAGGTTGAAAATCATCTCGTTGATATTATCTTTGAGGGCTGCAACTTCGCCTAAAGCTTCTACCGAAATCGATCTGGTCAAGTCACCTTTCGTCACCGCAGTTGCTACGTCGGCAATCGCTCGTACCTGCGTCGTTAAGTTGGCAGCGAGCTGGTTTACGTTATCGGTCAAGTCTCTCCAGGTACCGGCCGCACCAGGTACTTTCGCCTGACCACCCAGTTTTCCTTCGACTCCTACCTCTCTTGCCACCGTGGTTACCTGGTCGGCGAATGTTGCCAGAGTGTCAATCATTTCGTTGATGGTGTCGGACAGAGCCGCGATTTCACCTTTCGCTTCCAAGACCAGTTTGCGATTGAGATCGCCATTGGCTACCGCCGTCACAACTACCGCGATACCACGCACCTGACCGGTCAAGTTGCCGGCCATGAAGTTCACGTTATCAGTCAGGTCTTTCCAAATACCGCCGACGCCACTCACTTGCGCCTGCCCACCCAACTTCCCTTCAGTGCCTACTTCGCGGGCCACCCGGGTTACTTCTGATGCAAATGAACTGAGCTGATCAACCATGGTGTTGATTGTGTTTTTGAGCTCTAATATTTCGCCTTTAACGTCGACTGTAATTTTCTTGGAGAGGTCACCGTTAGCTACAGCCGTCGTCACCTCCGCAATGTTACGCACCTGCCCCGTAAGGTTTCCGGCCATTGAGTTGACGTTGTCCGTTAAGTCTTTCCACGTGCCGGAGACACCTTTTACAAAGGCTTGACCACCGAGCTTCCCTTCGCTTCCTACTTCCCGGGCTACCCGGGTTACTTCCGCCGCGAATGAACTGAGCTGATCCACCATGGTGTTGATCGTATTTTTCAGCTCTAAGATTTCACCTTTAACGTCTACCGTAATCTTCTTGGACAGGTCACCTCGGGCAACCGCGGTGGTCACATCGGCAATGTTCCGCACCTGGTCTGTCAGGTTACCAGCCATGGAATTCACGTTATCGGTCAAATCTTTCCACGTACCCGACACACCTTTTACTTGCGCCTGACCACCTAGATTTCCTTCCGTTCCTACTTCCCTGGCTACCCGGGTTACTTCTGAGGCGAATGAACTGAGCTGGTCAACCATGGTGTTGATTGTATTTTTCAGCTCGGAGATTTCACCTTTTACATCTACGGTAATCTTCTTCGACAGATCGCCATTAGCTACAGCAGTTGTCACTTCGGCAATGTTTCTCACCTGTGAGGTGAGGTTTGAGGCCATGTAATTTACTGAGTCAGTTAAGTCTTTCCAGGTACCGGCCACACCTTTCACGTTGGCCTGACCCCCTAGCTTCCCGTCGGTACCTACTTCCCTCGCCACCCGGGTTACTTCTGAAGCGAACGATCCAAGCTGGTCAACCATGGTGTTGATCGTGATTTTCAGCTCTAAGATTTCGCCTTTTACGTCTACTGTAATTTTCTTACCGAGGTCGCCGTTAGCTACGGCCGTAGTCACGTCTGCAATGTTTCGCACCTGGGCTGTGAGGTTGCCGGCCATTGAATTCACATTGTCCGTCAAATCTTTCCATGTACCGGAGACACCTTTTACTTGCGCCTGGCCTCCGAGCTTCCCTTCCGTACCTACTTCGCGGGCCACCCGTGTTACTTCTGAAGCGAACGATCCGAGCTGGTCAACCATGGTATTGATTGTATTTTTCAGCTCTAAGATTTCGCCTTTAACATCTACCGTAATTTTCTTGGACAGGTCACCGGTCGCCACCGCAGTCGTCACTTCAGCAATGTTTCGCACTTGAGCTGTGAGGTTCGAGGCCATTGAGTTTACTGAGTCGGTCAAATCTTTCCAAGTACCAGACACACCTTTTACTTGCGCCTGGCCCCCTAGTTTCCCTTCCGTACCTACTTCGCGGGCCACCCGGGTTACTTCTGAAGCAAATGAGCTTAGCTGTTCGACCATGGTGTTGATGGTCTTGGCGGTGCGCAAGAATTCACCCTTTAGCGGTCCGCCTTCCATTTCTAAAGCCATGGTCTGACTGAGGTCACCTTTCGCAACCGAGCCGATAACTCTGGCCACCTCGGTGGTTGGCCGCACCAGATCTCCTACCAGAGTGTTGACGGCCGTTATCGCTTTCGCCCATGACCCGGCGGCGTCGCCCAATTGGGCCCGGTGTGTAATTTTCCCCTCGCGACCGACGATGTTGCCGATGCGCTGCAATTCGTTTAAGAGCCTATCGTTAAGCTCGACGACGTCATTAAAGGCTTCCGCAATTTCGCCGTCAACTCCGATGCCGTCCATCGGCATGCGCACTGAAAAATCCCCTCGCTTCATACTTCTGAGCACTTTTAAAAGCGGGCGAGCATCTACAAGAAATGCACTATCAGCGGTTGCGGTCCTGGCGGTGGCCATTGTCACATCTCCTTGGTTCATCGTATTCAGTTTTAACGATCTTTGATTTTTGATTTTCGTGTCACAAACAATTCATATATACGGTAGCAAGCGTCACATGCCAATCTATTGAAAGGCAACGGACAGAACGGCCACTGGAAGACAGAGCCCACTTTTAAAAGTTCCCGTTTTCACAACAAATTTTTATGAAGAATCTCTCATTTCGACCTGGCGGAAGTGGAGGCAAACCGGCCTTGCAGCAGCCTGAGAAATTGTCGCAATTCAATTGGGGACGGCAATTGATACTGGGCACACGATGGCCGGCCCTCTCCCCCAATTTTGACGCTGACACCATGGCGGTGATTCACCCAGGCAAAAGCGCTTTCGTCGCCTTCCGTGTCACCGGCAAAAAATACTGGCCGGTTATGTTCAGTTCCTAACACAGTCTGTTCAATGGCCGCCAGGGCGTCGCCCTTGCCATGAGAAAAGTTGGGCAGAAACTCATAGCTGGTAGGTTGTCGCCGCACGTGCAGAGTGCTGAAGCGGCGGGAAATATCCAATGCCAGATCGTGAACATCGACTAGCTTCTCAGCCGGTGCGGCCTGAAAATGCAAGCAGGCACTGAGGCCGTGATCTTCAAGAATGCATCCGGTAAGCGAACCCACTAACGGTGAGATGGTCTGAACCGCCGCCCGCACCTGGGGCCGAATCGAGCTGGCCTGAGGGCTGACTATGGCTGTTCCGCCGGGATAGAGAATCTCCATGCCATAATTGCCGGCCAGAATAAGATTGTTGATGGCACCAAAGTCAATTTTTAATTGGGCCAGGCTGCGAGCGCTTACTACCGCTACAAAAGTGTCTTCAGCGGCGCTCAGGCCTTTTAGCAACTGACGCAGCGCTTCATCTACCACGGCATCTTCCGGGCGCTCGGCGTAAGGCACCAGAGTGCCGTCTCGATCTAGCCCAATCAAAGCCGGAGGCGAGCTAAATGCTTCGGCCACACGGGCAGCGTTAGTGGATTTAGGAAAAACAGATTCCATACTGATATGGATTTTACTATTATTTTGCGATCAATAGCGATGGGGCAGCACTGGCCAGGGTCGAAGAGCCTGGAGTTTCGGCTGTTTGAATGAAAGTGACGCTACGCGCAGCCGGACTCGAAGCCCATTTTGGGATAGAGGGCGGTGCTGAGTTGGAATAAAATTCAGTCACGGCGGTGTGTTGAAGACGAGATACAGGACCAGGAGCCAGTGCATATAAAATTATCAACGCTGAAAATATCAGTGCGCCGCCCAGAACAAGCAAACTTTCTTTTTTACGCAGTTTAAATTCATGTTGGCGTCGCATCTCAGTGGTCATTGTTCTCTCCTGTGGCGCATTTCTAATCGAGGCACTGTAGTCAAAACTCTTCGCTGCCTGCGCTATTGACGCGGAGCCACTCTATTGGTTCCAGATTAAAAATATAACAACCTTCAGTTCGCGGGAACTTCGCCAAAACGCTCTAGTCACTAGCGCTGTAAGAGACACGGAGTTTCCGACGATGAACATAGTTTCGTATAGAGGACCTGGGATGGCCGGTGGTGTTTCCACTGCCCTAGATCGCCTCTATCAATCCGGCGGTCGCAATCAGTCCTGGTGGTACCTTGATCAAGACCAGGTGAAGTCGCAATCGAGTGTTCGTCTCTATAATAGTGAGAAAATTCCGTCGCAATTGCGTGATGCTCATTACCGTTTCTGCAACGAATTTATCTGGCCAATCATGCACGATCTGGCTGAGCATGCCGTATACAAAGAAGATGACTACTTCTTGTATAGTCGCTTTAATGCCACATTTGCGGCCCATATAGATAGACAGGAAAGTCAAAATCCATACTTTGTGCAAGATTATCAATTGGCTTTATTGCCGAAATTACTTGAACGACAAGGACGCGAATCGGCAATTTTCTGGCATATTCCCTGGCCTAAATCCGTGCCGCAAGAATATGTCGCACCGATTGTCGACCTGGCGCGAGCCATGCTTTCCGCTCGAGCCATCGGTTTTCATACGCAAGAATATGTAGATAACTTCAATAGTTTCGTCGAGAAGCACTTAACGTTCATGGCCAGCTCACGCCTTTTCGGTAAATTAGCCGAAGTGGTGGCAGCGCCTTTAGGGCTTGACCTTGAGCACTGGTCTGAAGAAAATGAAGGCAAAGCAAGCACACTCGCCCAACAACTGCAGTCAACTCCATTCATACTATCGGTTGAACGCGCCGACTATACAAAAGGCGTTGTGGACAGATTGAAGGCTATTGATTTGATATTTGAACGCAATCCCGAACTGCGCGAAACAATTACTTTCGTGCAAATTTGCGGTCGCACCAGGCCTGGTATCAAAGCTTACGACAACTACTGGAAAGCTTGCCAGGAAGAGATCAATCACTTGCAGGAAAAGTACGGTACCGAAAACTGGAAGCCAGTAGTTTCTATTTCACAGTCATTGAATAGCGACGAACTGACTTATCTATACAGAAAAGCAGCAGTGATGCTTGTCAGCCCCGTGCGCGACGGTCTCAATTTGACGGCTAAAGAATTTATCGCTTGCCAGACAAGCGAACGCCCGGGCATTTTGGCTCTTTCAACCGGAGCCGGCGTGGCCAAAGAATTCTCCCGCTACGCCGTTACTTTTGAGCCAGGAAACGTCGAAGCTATCGCCGCCGCAACGCTTCGATGTTTGAACATGCCTAGCACTCAACGCCACCGCAGAACATTGAAATTGAAGCAAAATCTTCAAGCAAATCCGTTGCAGCTGTGGTGCGACACTTTCACAAACGTTCTTTACAGCGACGAAAATGTTGCCCAACTCGAATTGCACCGGCAAGAAGCATAAATGTAGATAGAGTTGTTAGCCTCGGGCATTGCTAAATCTAACGCACTTGTTCTGATAAATCAGGGCAAGTTTTTGGCGAAAAGGAACCAAAGCTCAAAAAAATGGTCTAGCTCTACCAGACCGTTTTTAATGAGGCAATACCATGATTTTTAGTTTTAAAAAAAGCAATCGTGCTGGTGATCACGCCGGTAAAATTCTTGTAGCTATGGCACTGATCACGCTAAGCACTACTGCTTGCAGCAATACACAGCAGGAATTGTCTGAACGCGAAAAAGACATTGACAAGCAGAAAGAAGTACAGATGAAGGTCGTGGAGAAAACCACTGAAGAACTAAAACAAGATGCCGAACGCCAGAAAGATCAAAGCTTACAAACTCTCGAGGCCACTAAAAAACAATTGGACATTGAGAAAAGCAACATTGACGCGCAAAAATCAAGTGTCAAAGAAAACACTGACGTAGCCAAGAAAAACCTGGATAAACAGGAAGAGATTGCTAAAAAAGTAGTTGATCGAAATGCTCAAGTAGCAAAAGATGAATTGAAAGATTTGGCTCGTTCCAAGCCATAATTCGCAGTTGTAATTATATCGAGCGATGAAAAGTAACAAGTTGCCATCAGTAGCGGCAGAGTCGAGGTCTGCCGCTGCAAAAATTCTCAAGGTTAATCGGAAAAAGGCGGCTGACAAGGTGGCGCCGACTAAAAATGCTTCAGAGAAAATAACACCGAAAAAAATTGTACCGAAGAACCTGGGTGACTACCTGGATGTGATGACCAAGGCAGTCTTTCAAGCCGGCGTCAGCTGGGCATCGGTCGAGAACAAGTGGGATGATTTTAGGCAAGCTTTTGCTCAATTCGACCCGGCCATAGTGGCAAAATACAAAAAGAAAGACATTGCGCGCTTGCTTGGCACGCCCAACTTAATTCGCAGCGAAAGGAAAATAGTCGGTACCATCGCGAACGCGCAAACAATATTAGAACTCGACGCCGCACACGGTAGTTTTCTAAACTATCTCCGTGCATTTAACAGTTACGACGAGCTAAGCATCGACATCCAAAATCGCTTTAATTTCGTTGGCGAAATGAGCGTGTATTATTTCCTCTTTAGAGTTAGTGAGCGGGTTCCGCCCTTCGAACGTTGGGTTAAAACCATCAAGGGTGAACATCCCCGCATGCGTGAAATGATTGAACACGCAGCTGATAACTCAAACCATTAAAGCGTCTAAGCAGCTAATTTGTATTAGCTGCTTAGCACCTCGGGGCATTTCAGAGGTGAGCTCTCCTCTGTTCCTCCGAGAATTCAATTTAGTGACGCCCGTGCCGATCCTGCAAAGCAAGAGCGTCGGGTTTGTATGACATTACGCTGGGGTAAAAGTTCCAATTTGGCGTAAGTCAATCTTGAGGCTGAAAAGCCGGCAATTTTGGGGCGCTCAATTGAATGGGACGTTTCCTACAAAAAACTGCATTGATATCAATCTGGTCTTTTTCTAGAACTACATTGATATCAGTTTGATTTCGTTTTCAGAGTTAGGCTGATATCAATACAATTTCAGAATCACCACATCGCCAACAATTTACCCACCTCAAAAAACGTGCCAATTTTTTCTCTATTTATATACTAAAAATTCGACCCCAAATCTCCAGAATCTTGACCCTGTGCGGACAAAGAGCGATCCATACTCAACTTCCTGAGTTATATTTCGATGACCGGCGAGGGCAAAAGTCATGGTCGAACGCAGAGCAAATACACGCAACAAATACCGAAAAGCAAGAACAGCATGGAAGCTCTTTGCACGAAAAGTCCCTTCAGATGACGCAGCATCAGACAGAATCTATGAGGCACTTCAACATGTAGGTCGAACTATTTGTGCCTGTGGTTCTACCAATGTAAAACGCAGTGAGGGCTCGCGCTTTTTCATTTGTCGTGACTGCAAATTCAAAACTTATTTTACGGTTGGTACGGCCTTTGAAGATGCGGCTCGCCTGCAAGCATGGCTCGGAGCAATTTACTTTGCAGAGCACAACATAGCAATCAGCGCCCTCGGTTATTCAAAGATTGCAAAAGTTGCTTTCGCCACTGCTCGTAATTGTCTACTCAAAGCGGCAATGATTGTTGCCAGCACTATTAGCGAATCAGCAACTGTAATTATCGGCAATGAATTGCTGCCAATCATTTTTAGACGAAGCCGGGAAACGCCGAAAAGGTCGCATCCGCAGGCCGAGCAAACCGCAAGGGAAAAAGAACTTTCAGAAAATTACAAACAAGAGAGCGAAGACGGTGAAGGCATCGATCAGCCAGCATATTCCCTGAGCAGCCTCAATCCTCTACAACAGCAAATTTTAGACCTTATAAGCGATAAACCGACATCAGTAGACGACCTTTGTGTCCTGACCTCACTGCCTGCGGGGCTAATTGGCAGTGCCATTGTAATTCTATCGCTGGAGGGTCTAATTCAAGATATGCCGGGCGGGCGATACGTCAAAACTATGCCAAAGTCGCCAGCGGTAAATGCAAACGTGGGTTGGATCACAACACCGCCACCAGAGCTCATTAAGGCGGCCATAGAATTCATTAGACAACATTTTCAAGGCGTGTCAAGAAAGTGCTTGCAGCTATATCTGGCAACATTCTGGTGTTGCATCGACAAAGTATCGTGGAAAGAGGGCGCCTTGATCTCTCTTTTTCTCGAGCAGCCGCCGTTTGGACGAAACGCCCTGGCAAATTATGTCTCGCCGCTGTTACTCAGGCTCCCGCCTAGCTGACGCTATTTAAAAGCGACTGTTTCTGGGATGACAGATTGAAGTAAAGCATCGGCCAGACCGCCACTCAACTGGTCATAAGTTTTGGTGGTGACAATGTCGTACCGAGCATTGCGGCTGATCAGACATTCGTCCAGTTCTTGTAAATATCTGGTGGCTTTAACATCCGTGCCGACCTGTAAAAAGGTGATGGCGATTTCTTTGGGATCGTCCATTTGCTGAGTAGCCTGGACGATAGCATTGCTCAGCGACTGCGGTCTATCGGGTAAACCGTCGGTAATCATAGCAATGAGAAGCGGCCTGGTGTTCTTGTCGGCTTTGCGACTGGCAAAATATTGGTTTAGCTGACTTTTAATGGCACGAGTGATGTCAGTTGAGCCGGAGGGTTTATGTTCGGCAAAAAAACTTGGAATGCTATCCATTTCTACATTGGGATAGACTGTGAACTTATCGCTGAACGCCACCATTTTCAGGTGTCCGTTCATGGGTTTGGCCAGAGCGTTGCGCAACGCTATTGTTTGCTCCTGGCACCACTGCCAGCGCGTGCTTCGGCCGTCGTCACAGTCACCGACCTTCATCGAATTGCTGGCGTCAATAAAGACAAGCACGTCGTAATTTCGCAAAGTTTCAAACTTTGTCTTATTTATAACGACGGCAGGCGATTCTACTTTTGCCGCAGCATCATAAACAGCAACGGAAAAAGCATCGGCATAAGACGGACAGAGTGCCAGGATTGCACTCAAGCATAAAGTTGTGAGGTTTAACTTTGCACGTTTGCATGTGCTGACGCTGCCCATTGAGACACCCTCTGTCAATTATGCAATCGAAGACGGGGACCTTGAAAACTTGTTCCACTTTAATTCAATCATACTGTTCTGCCACCATATGCAGTTATACCGACTTGGCTGCTTCGTGGGCCAGACGCCACAGGGCAAGCTTAAAATGATGAGTACTGATGCGGTGAAAGCCGCACTCACGCATTTCTTTATAGGCCTCTTGCAAGCTCCAGTCGTTGCGCAAGATGCGGTACATGGCCACCATCACCCCGGTGCGATCAGCTCCATGAAAGCAATGGACAAAGACTGGTTGGTTCGATTCGTCATCCACAACTTCAAGCAGTGCTTTGACGTCTCTTTGTTTTGGCAGTGTCCAGTAATTGAGCGGAATGCTAAAAAACTTGAGCCCCAGACCCTCAGCTAAAGCGCGTTCAGTCTCGATTCTTTGCTTGCGCCAGCGCAAACTCACCACTGATTTGATTTTCATCTCGCTCAGTGCTGCCAGACCAATCTCTTTCGGCTGGCCGCCTCTATAAAGAGCATCGTCCACCTTACGAAAATTGCTGATTGGTATTTCAATATGAATATTATCCACAGGATGACCTTTAAATCAGCTGACGACGGAATCGACTGGCACTGAGCCACAACAACAGGAGTGCAAAAATCAACAATAGCGCGATATCCGGCCACAGCATCTCGAGGGTCGCACCCTTAAGAATGATACCCCGCGCTACCAGCGTGTAATAGCGTAGCGGGTCGAAAATTGCCACCGTTTGCATAGCCTTGGGCATGGTATCGAAGGGCACAACAGTGCCTGACAATAAAATAAGCGGGATATTGATGAAGAAGGATGTTAGCTGCGCTTGTCGCTGACTCTGGCAGACAGAGCCAAGCAGCATGCCAAAGCCTATGCCAACAAATGCATAAAGAGCTGAGGCAAAAAGAAAGACCACAAAATTGCCGCGAAAAGGCAGGCCGAAAACCATGTGAGCCAGGGCAATGGCGATGCACACGTCTGCCAGCAAAAAAGCCACCAGGGGAATAATTTTGGCCAGCAAAATTTCCCAGGGCTCCGCTGGTGTCATTAACAACTGCTCCATGGTGCCATTCTCTCGCTCTTTCAAAATCGTGGCCGAAGCGATTAACGTAGATACAAGAGTGAGGCAGGCACCCAGCACTCCCGGTACAAAATACCAGCTGCTCAATTGCTCGGGATTGTAAAGAATCTGCATTTTAGGGTCGACGATGCTGTCGGGATCGACAAATTTTTTCTTCAACCCACCCGGATTAAAGCGACTGATAGTACGTTTGACAAAGGCACTGGCCACGCCGGCGCTATAGGCATCGGCACCGTCAACGAGTACTTGCACCGGCGCTGGTTTGCCTTTCAGCAAATCAGGTGCAAACTCTTTGGGAATCACAATAGCCACAGCCAGCTTGCCCAGATCGAGGCCACGGCAGAGTTCGTCTTCGTTCTTGAAGTATTGTACTTTCTTGAAGACATCGTCTTTGAGCAGACTGTTAATTAGCTGACGACTTTGCGCAGTATCTGAACGATCAACGGCACCGAGAGCCAGATTGCGCACTTGAGGATCAAGCGCACCACCCAATATCAGCAACTGCACAATCGGGGGAAATAAAATCAAAAAAAGCAAATACTTATTGCGTAAAATCTCTTGGCACTCTTTGGCCACAAGCGCCCAGAGTCGACTGCCGATAATGAAATCGAAAGGCCCCGATTGACTTTTCAATTGCGGTCCTGAAGTCATATCTTTAATCCTTTACTAATCCTTTACTAATCCTTTAATTGCATGCGACGCATGCTGAGCCAGGTAAACGCCAGGTAGGCCAGGCAAAAAACAATCAATATCAACGGGACATACCACACTGCCGGCCATCCCATGCCGCGCACAAAAGCATCGCGCGTCAGTTGAATAAAATAACGCGCAGGCACAATCAAAGTGAGAAAATTGAGGGGCACAGGAATATTGTAAATGGGATAAACAAAACCTGAAAGTAAAAGGCAAGGGAAAAATCCAGCGGTAGAAGTAGCCTGCACAGCCACTGTTTGCGAATTGGCGAAAGTGCCTAGCATTAAACCAAACAACACTGCAGCTAAGATATAGATAGGAATGGAGACCAGCAGCGGAGTGGGATCCCCGATAACTTTGACCGCAAACAGTATCCAGCCCAATGTGATCACCAGCAGCGCCATCAGCATTCCCACGACAAAGTAAACCAGGGCCTTGCCTAATATAAATTCTATGGGCCTGATTGAAGAAGAATAAACTCTGATGATTGTCTCTTGCTCTTTTTCACGGGAAGCAGCCACCGCTGCCAGAAGAGCCGGGTACATCCAGAGAATAATACCGATGGCACCAGGCACAATGAAGAGTGGCTCCAACCTGCCTGGGTTGTACCAGACTCGCAGTTGTGGTGCCACCACTTTCAAATCATTAGGATCACCGGCTGTTTTAGAAGCCTTGAGCATTGCTACAAAATAAATGTTGGCCGCCTCAATGCTATTAGAGACGATCTGGGTGTTGGCAATATCGGTGCCGTCGATAAGAACATCGAGTGTTGAAGTTTGACGACGCAAAACTTTTTGGGTGAATCCTTCAGGAATGGTGATCGCTACTTTGGCTAGCCCTCTGTCGATGGCGTCGCGAGGCGACTTAGCGCCTGTTATGTTGGCCCGAGAAAGAATGTTTGTAGCGTAAAGCCTTTCAACATATTCACGACTGAAAGAAGTCTGGTCGTTGTCTTGCACCACTATGGGAATGTTTTTCGATTCCAGCCTGATGCCGTAGCCAAATAAAAGCAGCGAAAATAACGGCAGTAGAAAAGCCAGAGCCAGGCTCAAGCGATCGCGACGGAACTCTTGCCATTCTTTTGCCGCCTGTGCCCATACGCGTTTCATCAGTTAGCACCTGAACCCTTTTTGCCGTGTTGCACACGGGCAATGAAGGCATCTTCGAGACTAAATGGAATAGATCGAATTTCTTGTTTAACCAGTCCTGACTTCTCCAGCAGTGCTTTAACCGGTGGCAAATCGCTTGCACCATGGTCAAGATAAACATGCAGGGCTTTGCCGAATATTGAGATGCGCCAGGGTTCAAGGGTGTCGGCCAGAGCGGCGTAGGCTTCTTGCGGCCGATGACAGATCATTTCGAAGAGTTCACCGTCGCCGATGGCTTTAATTTCAGAGGGAGTACCTTCAGCTATCATACGACTGGCAGAAACAAAACTGAGCCGATTGCAATATTCGGCCTCATCAAGATAATGTGTGGTGACAAGTATGGCCGCCCCGCGCGTGGCAAATTCTCGAATCATGCGCCATAGCTGTCTGCGCGCCAATGGATCCACGCCGGCAGTAGGTTCATCAAGAAAAATCACCTTGGGGTCGTGCATTACCGCCGCACCGAAGGCGATGCGCTGCTTCCAACCAAGAGGCAAACTTCCTACCACCACATCTCTGGTTTCAGCCAGGCCACAAGCGGCTAAAGCCCAGTTTAGCTGTTGCTTTCGTTTAGATAAGGGCAACTCATAAATGCCGGCATAAAATTGCAAATTTTCAAAAACGGTGAGGCCATCGTAGAGTGTAAATTTCTGACTCATATAACCAATTTTGCGCCGCACATCGCGACTGCGCAAGCTGCTGCTTTCGCCTGCCAGAGTGACTTTCCCCGAGGTAGGCGATAACAGCCCGCAAAGCATTTTGATGGTAGTTGTTTTGCCGGCTCCGTTGGCACCGAGCAGTCCATAAATTTCACCGTATTTGATATCAAGGCTAAGATCGTCCACGGCTTTGAATGCACCAAATGACTTGATCAGATTTTGCGCTTTTATGGCAGAACCGGCCTCTGCTGCCCCTTCACGGCTTTGACCAAGAGCAGGAAACGCAGGAGGTTGAACTTCTTTCAAGCCCAGTTCGCGCAAGCGCATGACAAAAACATTTTCCATACTGGGTGTAGTTTCATGACTGATAAGTGAACTAGTATCGTCGCCAAAAGCAGACCCGACCTCTTCCAAAGCGACTTTTCCGTCCTTGGCTAAAATTTCGAGATGATCGCCAAAAGGATAAAGGTCCACGATGTTTTCAGAATGGCTGGCCAACTTGTCGCTAAGGGCCGACACCGCCCGGCTGTCTGCACCTTTGACCAGTATCTCTAAACGTCTCAAACCAAGAGCGTTTTGTAATTCTTCCGGCGAACCGCACTGATGTATTTTTCCTTCATACATCAGTGCTATGCGTGAGCAGCGCTCAGCTTCGTCTAAAAAAGGAGTGGCTATAACAGTGGTCACCCCTTCGGTGGTAAGCGTTATCAGTGTTTGCCATAATTCGCGGCGGGCGATGGGATCAAGACCGGTGGTGGGTTCGTCCAGCAAAATCAACTTAGGCTGTGACACCAGGGCGCAGCAGAGGGCCAAATTTTGTCGCATGCCACCAGACAATTTTGACGTCAGACGCGAGCCGAATTTGGCCAGACCCATGCGCTCAAGGTGGGTAGCGCGCAACTTTTCAAATGTTGCCCGATCAACATTGTGCAGACCAGCTTCGTATTGCAAGCTTTCGTCTACTGTGAGCTCCGGGTAAAGGGCGCAGTTTTGCGGAACGTAGCCAATTTGGCCTCTGACCGCAGAGGGTTTCTCACCAAAGACTGTGGCCTCGCCTGCGCTTGCCTCCATAATACCGGCAAGAATTTTTAAAGCTGTAGACTTTCCGGCACCATCAGGTCCAACCAGACCAAAGAGATCGCCCTGATTCACTTCTAGATTGAAGCCGTCCAGGGCTTTTACTTTACCTTTATATGCCTTGGAAAGGCCACTGGTGCTAATTACTTTTTCGGTGGCCAAGATTGACGGAGAAGTTCCACCGACACTCATTTATGGCTCTCCAGTTTTTTACCGGCACGCTGAACTTCAGCTTCAGCCGGCATACCGGCCTTAGCACTGCCGTCATTGTGATCGATGGTCAGTTTGAGACCAAAAACCTGACGCACTCTATCTTCCTTAAAATAGACATTTTCAGGAGTGAAAGTAGGGGTGGTATCAATGGCGGTGATTCGAGCTTTGAGCTTGTGGTTGGAATCAAGGGTGATGATGGCCGGCTGCCCCACTTTAATTTCACCGACTTTGCCTTCAGGAATGTAGCCTTTCATGAAAGCCGATTTGGGATCGCTGATAGTCAAAAGTATCTGACCAGCTGCCACCAGCTCTCCCGGTTGTACGCTGCGAATCGTGCAAACGCCGTCAATGGGGCTTTTAAGATAAAAGTAAGAAAGCTTGGATGAAGCTTCTGCGCGTATGGCACGAGCCCGCAATTCAGCCATCTGGGTTTTTTGAAGCAAAATTTGTGCTTCGGTCATCTCTTGCTTGAAGTGAGCTTTAACTTCTTCTTTCTTCTTTTTGCTGGTGAAAATCTTGGCGAAAAACCCTTTTGACTTTTTCTTCGCTGTATTAATTTCGTTCTGAGTAGCAGCTATTTGAGCATTGGCTCTCGCTTTAGCGCTCTGAGCCATGGCGATTGCGGAACCCGACGCATCAAGCTTGTTTTCCACAGATGACGCATCCAGTGTCAAAATCAATTGACCTTTGCGAACGTGGTCGCCTTCTTTTATATTGACAGATTGAACTCGGGTGGCTGTAGCCGAAGAAATATATGTTTCGGGCGCTTCAATGCGACCGCTGACCAAGAGTTTTTCATTAACAGACCTGGTTTTCATACTGTCGAAAACCAGATAGGCGATAATTCCGCAGATAGCAAGACCGATTAATGCCATTACTAGCTTATTGCTAGACCGATTGACGACATCGGAGTCTGATTTTGACTTAAGTTTAGCTTTAGCCGCTGCATCCAGCTCTGTAGACTCGCTATTCATTTTTGTGCGCACCATTGAGAAATCGATTGAACAGGGAGACGGGAGAGTTGGTAAAGAGTTCCAGGCAGACAACTTCAATAAAATATGGAACTTAAGTCTATATTTTAGCGACATTAGAACTCGACGGTACCCCAATAAAAAAAACACCATGCCAAAAAATGTCTTGATCGTTTACAACCCCTCTGCTCGTTCGCAAACTCACGCCGAAGCATGGCTCGGACAGTTCGTGTCTGAACTGACTAAGAACGGCGAATACCTTGTCACTCTTTATCCAACCTCGATTGAGACCACGGCTCAGCACCTTGTGCCTTTACTAAAGCCGCCTCTAGATCTGGTGATTGCCGCCGGTGGAGACGGCACTATACGATTTGCTCTAGCGGCGCTGGCCGAGGCCAAATCAGACATTCCCGCAGCCATCATGCCCCTGGGCACAGGCAACGTGCTAGCTCGCAACCTGGGCATAGTAGCTGAAAAGTTTTTCGCGGATCCATTGGAAAATGCTCTTGAAGTAATCAGACACGGCAAGCCGGTGCGCATCGACATGGGCATGATGAATGGTGAATTTTTTGCCGGCATGGCCGGAGCAGGGCCGCTTTCAGATGCGTTCGTTTTCCCGGCCAGACAACTAAAAACCAAGTTCAAAATGATGGCTTACGCTGTAGCGATGGTAAACACAATTGCCGAAAGGCCTGTTATTTTTAAAATTACTACTGGTGGAAAAACCTTTAAAGTTCAGGCATCAGGAGTCTTTCTTGCCAATGTAGAAGATCTAGGTTTAGGCAAAACTGCGGACACCAGTATGTTGCATGATGGTTTGCTCGAACTTCATATACTCAATCCCAAAAAATTCAACGACTATGTGAAAATCGGATTTCGTTTTGCCGGCGGTCATGTAGACGGCCAAGCTCCACACATCGTTTTAAAAGTAAAAGAAGCAGTTGTCGATGTTGTGCCCCGCCGGGGTCTGCGTTCGGCATTCCAAAAAGCAGCTAAAAAAACCCGTTCGCTTTTGACCCGCGCAGAAAATAGCTTGAGCCCCCGCAACAATGCCGTGACGGCAATGATTGACGGCGAGGAGGCAGGAACCACTCCCATGCGCGTAACAGTAGTGCCTAACGCTGTGAACGTCCTTGTGCCGCCGGCTATCTTTGACCATATCAATCTAGAAAACCATGCAGCGGTAGATACACTGGAAAGGACAAGTACGCTCGAACAGATTAAACAGATGCAACAGAATGCCGCCATCGAAAAAATCGATGGCGGCATTCAGGAAAGGGCCAGCTAGCCACATAATAAGCTCGTTGTCTGCTAAAAGAACATTACATTTGGGAACCAGAGTGTGATTTTTATGTCGTCGTAGCGGGTCTCGGAATTATCTTATTTCTGTTTACGACGCCTTCCTGAGGTTTGAGCAATGACTGCAACGAAAAGTTGTTTGATAGTGGCACTGTTTTGCCAGACCCTTTGTCAGGCATCTTCTCTGGCGCCGGCCCATGCGGTAATCATGCCCAACCACCCGCCAGGGGCAAATTTGCCCAAGCGTGAAGCGCCCCAGGGGTTACCCGGAAATTTGCGCCGGGCCGAGCCACTGCCTATCCCGGTTCCTGTGCCGGTACCAGTGCCAATCCCATCTCCCATGCCTGGTCAACCAAGCCCTGGTCCGAATCCGGCTCCTTCTCCCAATCCTGTTCCGGGCCAGCCAGCGCCTAAGCCTGAAGAGCCAAAACCTCCTATGCCTAAAATTCCCGAGTTAAAACCGGCGCCAGTGCCCGATCCCGAAGCTCTGGACTGAAATACTGGAAACTAGATTGATATCAATCTAGCTCTGAAAAAAATACTAGATTGATATCAATCTAGTATTTTTTCAGCACTTACAGCTCAGCAGGTGGCCTTTACTTAGCCTCTTTAAAAGCCTTTTTGTCAGCTCTGGTTTGCAACTCAGCTGCCTTATCGGCTACCGGCCATGAGTGTCGGCTAGCTGTCACGTCACTTAACGTCAGTTCACTTTAATGCCAATGTTAGCGCGCTTGGAGTTGATGTTGGCGATATTGCGATCCATCGATGTCTGCACTTTGTCTAGACGCATGGAAATAGTTTTGGTTTTGCTAGGGTTCAATCGGCCATTTTTTGTGTATCTGGTCTGCATCGAAGCCACGTCATTGAGATCACTTTTCAGCCTGGCCACATTATCGTTTGATAGCCTGCCAGCAGCATATTCGTCATCAATGCGTCTTTGCATTCTGACATTACGAGCTGAGTACTCGTCTACCATCACCAGATTGCCTGCTGTAGTGATGAAGCGACTGCCGATAAGCGGTGTGAAAGTAACATTCTTTCCGTAAGGCACCACCCGATCACTCAGCGCATTGAGCCTGTTTGCCAGTGAAAGAGCTTCTTCATAATTTAAAGGGCGACCAGACAACTTATAGGCCGATTCTTGAGAAGCGATACTGACCAATTCTTCGCGCAACACTGTTGCTACTGAGTCGCTCATCACGGGGCGGGCATTAGCGATCATTTTTTCCAATTCGGCTCGTCGAGCATCGATGGAAACCACCAGGCTATCGTAAGCAGGCACATTGGTTAAGGCAATCACCCTACCGCTGGCATCAAATGTAGCGACAACACGATTCGAAGTATTGTCTATAACCACAAGACCTGGAGCGACAGAGGAGCCGACCAGACCACGCACCGGATCGTAAACGCCTTTCATCGTACCGGTGACTGGGTCTACCACCATATAGCTACCACCGGGAGTTAAGGTAATGACCGCCGCCGGAGCGCTGTCAGTAGTGGTGGTGGTGGTTCTTACTGTTGTAATTTCATCCGCCAACACCGGCATTGCGACAGACCCTGCAAGTATTGCAGCTGCTAAGAATACAGATAAATTTTTCATTGATAACTCCTTATTATATTGGGACCATACGGGCTTCTGCCTAATCAATGTGATGACGGGCAACTTGATACTTTAAACGTCAATTAGACGCGGGCGCCACGGCCCATGACTATATTGAAAATGAAGACTGAGACGGCCAACACCAACAAGGTGTGAATAAAGTCGCCGCCGATATGGGATACGAGACCAACAATCCAGAACAGAATCAAAAGCGAAATTAAGGTGTTAATCATCTCTGTATCTCCAAATGAGTTTCTTCTACAGCCATTTGCTGACTGGCGATAGAGACTGCCACGGGCGCTGTTGGTTCCAAAATTACAGCCGAGCTGACATTTTTTAAAACTTTTAAAAAAATTGGAACTTATCCCGCCAAGCTATGTCTAATCATATGTTCATTCCTGAAGTGCAAGAAACAAATAGACGCCGAAGCATTATTCAATAATTCAATTCGGATTTTAAGCTTTCATATAAGCGCCAGGAAATTAAGAGCAGGGCTAATGCCCTGCTCTCTTACAATGTTTAACCAAAATTTGTACTCAGTACCTTAACCGCGGCGCCGCACTTGCACTTCCACAAAATGATCTTTGCGATCAGCTGAAAGAGGCAAGCTCTCGCCACAATTAACACCATCGAGAATAATGACCACGTCGCTTTCCATTTGATCGACTTGACTGACAGTGATGTGGAATACTGTTTCGCGGAAGCGATAATGCAATTTGTAAGATGGCCAATCCGGCGGCAGACATGGTGCAAAGAAGAGTTTGTCCACGTCAAGCCTGACGCCCAACAAAGATTCAACCAGTAAGCGATAGAACCATCCGGCCGATCCGGTATACCAGGTCCAGCCACCACGGCCGGTGTGGGGCGCTACACCGTAGACATCGGCAGCGATGACGTAGGGTTCGACTTTGTAAAGAGCCACTTTTTCCGGAGAATTACCGTGATTAATGGGGTTAATCATGGTGGTCAATTCCCAGGCCAGACGGCTGTCGCCTAATTTGGCGAAAGCCATGGCGGCCCAAACGGCGCTGTGAGTGTACTGACCGCCGTTCTCGCGCACACCAGGTACGTAGCCCTTGATATAACCAGGATTAAGAGCGCCCTGATCAAAAGGTGGGTCAAGCAATTGAACCAGCGCTGCTTCTCGGCGCACCAGCCGTTTATTGAGGCTGCCCATCGCCTGCTTGCAGCGGGCATGGTCGCCGCCATTCGATAGCACCGACCAGCTTTGTGCAATCGAATCAATCTGGCATTCACTGCCTGATGATGTGCCAAGTGGAGTGCCATCGTCAAAATAGGCACGTCGATACCACTCGCCGTCCCAACCGTGAGCGGCTATGTTCTCTTTTAATTTGGCTGCTTCGGAGGCACAGAGATCTACGGTTTCCTGGTCTTCACGTTTTGCGGCCAGTTCGGAGAAGCGGCATAAAACGTCATACAAGAAAAATGCCAACCAGATGCTTTCGCCTTTGCCGTGCTCACCGACCAGATTCATGCCGTCGTTCCAGTCACCGGCACCAATTAGAGGCAAGCCGTGGGTGCCCATGCGCAAGCCGTGTTTGACGGCCCGCAAACAATGCTCATATAAAGATGCACTTTGATCCGATATCTGCGGTTGATCATAGTACGACTCTTCATCAGCATTGAGCAGACGACCGGTTAAGAACGAAACTTTTTCGTCTAGCACACCGGTATCTCCGGTGCACGTTACGTAGCGATGCGCTGCATAGGGCAACCACAAATAATCATCAGAACAATGAGTCCGCACCCCACGTCCGCTCGGTGGGTGCCACCAGTGCTGGGCGTCGCCTTCGACAAACTGGCGGGAGGCGCACTTGAGTAATTGATCCCGCAAAATTAAGGGTTCGCAATGCACCAGAGCCATGCAATCTTGCAGCTGGTCTCTAAAACCAAAGGCACCACCCGACTGGTAATAACCGCTGCGTCCCCAGATGCGACAACCGATGGTTTGATAAAGCAGCCAGCCGTTAATAAGCATATTTATAGATGCATCGGGAGTTTCAACGTTGACGGCGCCCAGAGTATGTTTCCAGTAATGGCAAATGTTTTCGTAAGCGTCGCGTTTAGCGGCCAGTCCGCGGAAGCGGTTAATGATACCGCGGGCGTGATTAATATCATTGCCCACACCCAGCCTGAAGACAATTTCGCGCTCTTCGCCATCGGCCAGCTCCAATGGAACTTGAATGGCCGCGCAAGGATCGAGTCCGGCACCAAATTTACCGGAGAGGCGCACGCGGCGCATAGCTGCAGGTGATACGAGGCTGCCGTTGCGTCCCAAAAATTCGGTACGGTCGCCGGTGATTGTGCGTGTGGTATCACTGACATCAAAGAAAGCGACTTTGCCGGCAAACTCAGTGTTGTAGGCATTGCGGGCCAGGAGGGCTCCGGTCTTAGCATCAAGTTCTGTGGCCACGTGCATGCTGGTTTTTGATTTCAGATCTCCCAAAATCCATTCTACGTATCCGGTGGCTGAAAGTTTTCTTGGTCGGCCGGAACGATTTTTCAATTTCAGCACGGAAAACTTGACATTGTCATCGAGAGCAACGAAAACCAGAAGCTCAGATTCGATACCAGATTCGGTGTGCTCAAAGACGCTGTATCCAAAACCGTGACGGCTGGTATATGGTGTAGAACCGCGCGCAGGTAGCGGTGATGGCGACCAGAAGTGGGCTGTTTCTTCGTCTCTTAGATAGAAAGCTTCGCCGCTTGAATCGCTGATCGGATCGTTATTCCATGGCGTCAAGCGAAATTCGTGGGCATTTTCCGCCCAGGTATAGACAGAGCCGCTCTCTGATACCACACTTCCGAAATTGCGATTGGCCAGTACATTTGACCAAGGCGCCGGCGTCACTTGATTGAGATCGGTGGAAATTACATATTCCCGGCCATCGCTGGTAAAGCCACCAAGACCGTTTACAAGAATCAAATCTGAGCGCAAATCACGATCGCCTTTGACCACTTCCGGTTTATAAATGCGTGTGGCAACCAGCCTGGGCGGCCGCTTTTCACGCAGTCCGTAACCGGCTACCTGCTCAAGCAAACTGCCTTTAGAATCGGTGATGATTACTCTTGCTACTGCCTGGAACAGAATTCTATCTTCAGCCGAAATTTGTTCTGCCGGCCTTACGAAAATTCCACCGGGGCCATCAGTCATATTCGCTTCCAGACCAGAGGCGATGATACCGACAATCTCTTCTTGCAACACCTGTCTGTAACCGGCCTGGTCTTCATTCCAAATAACCAGATCGCAAGTCAGCCCTTTAAGTTTCCAGTAAGCATGCGCTTGCACCAACTGACGCACCAGTTCGCTATTGGCTTGCTCCTTAATTTGAAGAAGCACGATGGGCACGTCGCCAGAAACCGAATATCCCCACAAAGCTGACTGTCCGCGGGTATTCTTCAAAATTATATCGGCGTCTGCGCGCAGCGGTTTGCTTGGATAAATAATTGAACTGGCCAGGCGATTATAAAGTTGGGCGTCGCCTTCGTTAGCGTTGAGTTGTCTTAAAACTACCTGACCGTGCGTCCATGCCAGGTCAAAGACGCGCTCGGCCAGGCCCCGGTCGCGATATTTGTCAACCAGGGCAAGGCAACCTTCTTTGCTTGCATGAATACCAGAGACGATATTAATAGTGACGTTCGCTTCAGGTTCAATGACTATTCGGTGGCGCATTGAAACAATGGGATCAAGCACACTACCCTCGGTGCCCGATAGCGGAGAAAGACGTTTCATGGCCAGTGGGTCGGCTACTGTATTGCCGCGACCAATAAAGCGAGATCGGTCGGTTTCATAAGAGACTTCGCCCGGCTCCGCGCCATGCACCGCCATGAGGTGGAACATATAAGGAGTGGCCTCATTTTCAGCACGAGGACGGCGGTGGCAGAGGATGGCCTGACGATCTTTGTCTATTTCTGTTTGCACAAACAAATTACTGAAGGTGGTGTGCGCAAGGTCGGCGTTGGGAGAGGTAATTACCACTTCCCCGTAGCTGGTAATGTCCATTACTCTGCGGGTGCGCGAGCGGTTGGTGAGTTGCAGTCGCCTGACCTCAACATCGTCTTCAGGTGAGACCACAATTTCGCAGTGGGTATCAAACTCACCATCGCGGCGCTTAAATTCGACCTTTGTTTCTGAGAAAATTGCCTCAAAGCTATCCGGCATTTCTAAAGTAGGCTGATAGGTGGTGGAGAAGAAATCACCACTCTCCCGATCGCGCACATAACAGAAGCTACCGAAATTGTCGGCAGTAGTGTCTTCGCGCCAGCGGGTGATCGCCATATCTTTCCATCTGGAATAACCACCGCCAGAATTAGTTACCATCACATGATAGCGTCCGTTCGACAAGAGTTGCAATTCGGGTGATGGTGTATCGGGGCTGGTCAAAATGCGCAGGGAAGATTCGGAGGTATCAGGGGTGGTGCGCAAGTCGGCGATTTCAGAAGTAAGCGATTGCACCGGTCTTACCTTAGGCACTCTCTCCTGAAGCAAAAGTTCAGTCGCCTGGAAAGAAGGGTCGGCCATAAAGCGCTTCTGCATCGGCATATCGAGCAGATGATAGGCCATTGAAAGCAGACTCATCCCAAGGTGGTGCACCATGAATGATTTGACGATTACATATGTCTGGCCGCGCGGCACACGGGCGGCAGTATAATCAACCGCCTCATAAAATCCATATTTACCCGAAAATCCACTGGCATGCATTTTTTGCAAATTGGCCACTGACTCTTCCGGTGCCACCATCAGCCCCATGACGCAGGCATAAGGAGCAATGACCAGATCTTCCACCAGGCCGCGTTTCAAACCAAGACCGGGCACGCCAAACGCTCTATATTGATAATTAAGATTGACGTCGACACTGTTGTATCCAGATTCAGATATACCCCACGGCACGCCTCGCTGTCTTCCGTATTCAATTTGTCTGGCTACGCAGACGCGATAAGTTTGAGCTAAGAGCGTATCTTCGTAAGCTGGCATCACCAGCAGTGGCATCAGATATTCGAACATCGAGCCGCTCCAGGAGAATAGAACTGATTCTCCGGCAGCACGGGTGAGCAAGCGGCCCAGTGAGAACCAGCTTTCTTTAGGCAGGTGCCCTTGAGCAATAGCGACGAAATTGCCCAGACGGGCTTCCGAAGCCAACAAATCGTAGAAGCTTGCGTCAAGCCTGTGGTCGTCAACGTTGTAACCAATGGAGAGCAAGCGGCGCGATTCGTCATAGAGAAAATCAAAGGGAATTTGCGCCAGCTTACCCACTGACGAGGCCAAATTCTCAATGGTAATAATCAGCTCTTGAGCGCGCACACTGGCTTGCCGAACTAATTCCAGCACATTGTCGATTTTGTCGCGTTCGACTTCCGCGAGCTCACCAAGAGTGGCAAGGTCAAATTGCGCCACCAGATCGTCATAATCTGCTAAAAGCCGCAGTGATGGCACGTTGTCCAGCACCGGAAGCAAAGGCAACAACTTAGTCAGCGCTTCTTCCTGCACCCAGGGTGTTAGCAAATTCAATTCGGTCAAAGCCGACTGGCACTGCTCAAGTAGAGACGCTGACCAAATTTCCACTTCAATAGAACTATCGGTACGCACCCTCGGATCGCACATCAAGATCAAGCCGGCGTTAAAGCTTAAGGCCGCCTTTTCCAATCCGATCAAATCGGTGCGCATCGAAGAGAGATTATTAGCCGGCCTGCGGCGTATGCCTTCAAGCATGGTCTCAAAACTATTTAATTGATTGCCGTTATTACCGAGGGCGAGCTTTAGCAGCCGGCAGGTATCGGCAATCGCGTCAAAAAGGTGCGGCGGCAGTACCGGGCTTTCGACCAGACCAATCAAACCTGGTCTTAAAGTCAGCAAGTGACCGGCTAAATTGCCGCTATCCACAGTTGAAACATAACGCGGATGCAAGGGCGCCAGACTGATGGTGTCATACCAGTTGTAGAAATGGCCGCGATACCTCTCTAACCTGTTTAGAGTGGTAAGGGTAGAGTGAGTGCGCTCAATTAGCTCAGTAGCGTGGATATAACCAAAATCATAAGCAGCAAGATTGGCCAGAAGGGCCATACCTATATTAGTAGGCGAGGTGCGGTGAGCAGTGCGCTCAACAGGCTCTTCCTGATAGTTGTCCGGTGGCAACCAGTTATCTTCGGGCCCCACCAGTGCTTTGAAAAATTGCCAGGTCTTACGGGCCATCTGGCGCAAGAAAAGAATCTGCTCAAAAGTCAGCTCAGCCACCACCACCGGTGACGAACGGCTGAACCAGCAGGCCACCGCCGGCGAGACCAACCAGAACATTGCTACCGGTATGGCGTAAGCCAGAGTTTTCTGGTCGTTGGCAAACAGATAGCCAAGGCATACTAGTGCCACCGCCGGGCCAATCCACATAGAGCGGAAGAACGACATCATGCTGTCGCTTACCCTTGTCTCGCCTGCAGTGCGCCACTCAAGCAGTTTGCGATGGGTCAAATACATGCGGAAGAGCGTGCGCCCTATAGCCGACAAACTATAGAACGCTTCATAGGGCAGGCAGACAAGAGTGAATAGCACTTGAGCGAAATGGACTCGACCCGAATCCGCCACAGTAGTGAAATGCTGCGTTAAGTCGAGTTCTTCCGGTTTGCGAATCAGCTCGCTGAACACTGCCACTGCCGCAGGTAAAAACATCATAGCGACCAGCAATACGGTCCAGAAAGCGTGCGGTGCAAGCACAGTCCAGGCAAGGACGAAAAGTATTACCTGGGCCGCTGCCACCAAACTACGGCGCAAATTATCAAATATCTTCCACCGTGAGAGCAGCGATAGGGGTGTTTTGCCCGCCCGCTGATCACCGTTTCCAGAGAATGGCAAAAGCCAGGGCAGAAGCTGCCAGTCGCCGCGAATCCACCTCGAGCGTCTGGCCACGTCAAAGCTGTAACTGGTGGGGTACTCTTCGTAGAGCTGAGCGTCGCTCAACAAGCCTGACCTTACATAACAGCCTTCAAGAAGATCGTGGCTGAGAATTTGATTTTCGCAAAAACGATCGCGCAGAGCCCGTTCGAAAGCATCGATTTCGTAAATGCCCTTGCCGATGAATGAGCCTTCATGGAAGAGATCCTGATAAACATCAGATACTGTTCTGGTGTAGGGATCGATGCCAACTCCGGCACCATAAAGTCTGGCGTAAGGCGAGCGGTGGGTAAGGGGCGACAAGCTGACATCAACCCGCGGTTGCAAAATACCATAGCCCTGCACCACACGCTCTCTGGCATCGTCATAACGGGCGCGATTAAGCGGATGAGCAATAGCACCGACAAACTGTTTTGCTGCTTCCAGAGGTAGCTGCGTATCTGCGTCAAGGGTGATGATATAACGCACATTACTGAGAGTGGCCAGATCGCCTACTACTGTTGAGAAATGATTTTTGCCGCCACGCAGAAGGCAATTGAGATCACCTAGCTTACCGCGCTTGCGTTCGTGTCCCATCCAGATACTGTCGAGCGAATTCCACAGCCTGGGCCGGTGAAACAGATAAAAGACATCTTTACCGTCACCGTATTTGATATTTAATTCTTGCACACGCCTGGCCACAAGACTGACAAGCGGCTCATCTTCGGGCTTAGTTTCGCTAGGCGAATCGGTAAAATCGGTGAGCAAAGCAAAGAAGACATTATCGTCTTGATTGGCCAGATACCTTACTTCTAAGGCCTCCACCATATCTTCCACACCGGTCAAACTGCTGAGCATGGTCGGCACCACCACCAGTGCCGAATCCTCTACCGGTATGCCTTTTGAATAATCCATTTTTGGCAAAGGATATGCTTTGGCAAAAGTAGTGGAGAGCCAGTTGACTATGGCCACAGCAAACTGGCTGCTAGCCAACAAGAGAAGCAAAATTACTCCGGCCCAGACTAACTTCGAGAGGTGATTGTAATTATAAAAACGCCAGAGCGAAACGAAGGTGACGGCAAAAGTGATGGCAGCTATGGTGCCAAAATAAACAAACTGCGGATAGCGTTTAGCAGCCCGGCGGAAATGGTCTAGCAGAGAAAGATCCACTTCAATGGTTTTTTCCAGTTGCGGATAACCTTTATCAACCAGATAATAACCGACGTGACTGAGCTGCGGCCCTCCGTTGGCTTGAGCAGCCGTGCGTGCGCAACTGATCGCAAGTCTAGCTACTTCGCCTTCAGATAAATGCGTCAGCTTGGCTAACTTTTCTACTACGTGGCGGTAGTGGTCACGAGTAGCAAAATCCATATTGGCATAAATGCCGGCGGGATCTTCGCGCAAAATCTGTTCGACTAGACTATGGCTTTCAACAAAATCGCGCCAGTTGAATGATGCCAGCGAGCGCAAAGAAGTGATGGTATTAGAAATCGAAACTTGATCTTGAGCTTGCAGCTGGCTTTCAGCCTGCACCAGTTGTTCGGTGGTCAAACCTACTTCTGATAGCCATTGTTCGATCCACGAAATCGGCAGAGCCAGAGTTGGGCCCTGACCGCGCAACAGTCTCGTCAGCTCTGCCACAAAAGCGCTGGCCCTGGGTGGCCCAGAACGAGCCATATCGGCCAAAGTGAGAATTAAATTCTTTGGATCTTTTTCAGCCGTTTCGATCATCTGCGCCGCCCAGCTGACGGCGAAATCTCTTTCCTGGCTGTCAGAAGCAATGCGCGCCGCCACCCGGCGTAAATTTTCAATCAAAGCCATGCGCAACATAATGGGAATAGCCCAAAGTTCGCCCAGAGTTAGGGGTGTAACAGTCTGATAGGCGGTAATTAAGCGACTGAGACTTTCAGCGTCAAGCCTGCCGTCACCGTGTGAAATGATTTCAAGAGCGACGTCATATACCCGAGGAAAGTTAGCGTTAATGCCACCCAGAAGCCGGGGCAGCTGTCTACTGTATCCTTTGGGCAAGTGGCTTTTGGCGATGCGAATTTGCTCTTCAACCAGATAAAAGTTATCAAGCAGCCACTCGCCTGCAGGGCTGACCCGGCTATTAGCTTTAACCGTAGCTGTGAGAATGCGCACAGCTTGCAATAAAATTTCTTCGTTTTCGGCCAGGCGGTCAAGCAGCCGGTCCCCGCCAGTGCCGGAGCCGAGGACGTGCTGCCTCGCCAGGGCATAACCGTGCTGCTCCATTTGTCCGGCACTGAACAGCTCGGCCCGTAAAGGAGTATCTCCTATGGCCTTCTGTTCAGGTAATTCATATGTAGAAATGGCCAAAGACTACCTCTTGACGCATTTGACCCGTAGGGGCAACATGCTCCAGCTGCCGACGGTCGCCCGGCAAGACATAGACCATAGCACGCCACAGAAGTTCCACCAGGCTCGACAGCATTCGTGGGCTTAGCAAAGAATAATTTGTTCACAGAAAGAAACTTTCCGCGAGCTGGTCAGTCGGGAGTAAAGCGCATAGCAAATTCGATCACCATCCCGGATATTACTATCCATAAATAAGGTTTGAATTGCCCTTTAGAATCAGAATACCAAAACAGTTTAACGCACCGCATCAGGTGCCAAACGCCCAGGAGAAAACACATGCAAGCATCCAGTAAAAAATGGCTTTCCTTTAGCCTATCGGCACTAGCCCTAACTGCTCTGGCTCAAGCCCCCAGCATTGCTAAAGACGAGACAATCATCGGCAGCGGTGCAACAGCCAGCAAGCTTGATATCGTCAACGAACTCAAACGTCGCGGCTCTTTCCATAAGACTCTAGATGGCCTTTCCATTGCCTACAACATGGACAACCAGCTTAAAGGACGCGGACCATTCACTTTCTTTGCGCCAGACGATAAGGCCTGGGGCAAAATGCCTGGAGAAGATCAGACTTCACTTTTCGGCAATCCCAAACGTGTTTCTGAAGTTCTGAGCTATCACGTCCTCAAAGGCCAGAGACTCAATTCTGATGCAATTGCTATGCAAAAAACTTTGCAACCCATGGATCTAAAACATAAAATTACGGTGTCGAGCAAAGATGAAAATGGCAAGAAAGCACTCTATGTCGACAAAGCTCGCATCAAAGAAGCTGATATTCAGTGCTCCAACGGTGTGATTCACATCGTTGACCAGCCAATCATGCCAATTTTGGCAGAGTAGGCAAGAGTGATTGAAATAATTTTGTAGCTTTCGCCTGTGCTGAAAGCTGCAGAACGAAAAGGAACTCGTGCTTAGACCGCGAGTTCCTTTTCGTTCTATGTGCATAACTGGCTTAACAGAAATGACGGTGACAGTGAGGCAAACTGCAATAATAGACATTTGATGTCTCTAGGAGCCTGTCCCATAATTCAAAATCGGTCGACTGCAGCTTTAATTAGTTGCGCTTAACTACGAATTGGCCCTGGTGGCAAGTTTCTGGCTGGGTAAAGTCCGTATCGCTGCATCGCGCTG